>Ga0209157_1000211_pt1 | contig 51675 bp, 56 predicted proteins | sample GraSoiAngelo_135_FD_185892 | JGI IMG/M metagenome (GOLD analysis project Ga0209157, IMG submission 185892) | Grasslands soil microbial communities from the Angelo Coastal Reserve, California, USA - 14_0929_05_40cm (SPAdes) (version 2) | ecosystem: Environmental > Terrestrial > Soil > Grasslands ...
GTGGACGAAGATCGCATCCGCCTTGCCCTTCTGCGGTTCGTCGTGATACCAGACCTCAACGCCGGATACCCGAAGGAGGGCGACGAACGCGTCATGTTCCTTTCCTGCGGCCTCGAGGTTCGGTCGCCCGGTGTAACCCCAGACCTTCGGCTCTGACGTGGCGAACGAAGCGTCCGGCCTGCGGACGAGCACGATCCGCAGCGGTTCGACCATGCTCTGACACCCGAAGATCGCGGCCACGAGGGTCCCGACCCGGCAGAGGTCGAACCACTCTTCCCCTTTTCCATGGAGGATGGGCTCGGAGATTGCATCGAAAATCGTGAGCGGCCCGCGGTCAAGATTCAAGTAGGGCGCGCGGCGTCTCGGCCGCGATGGCCCTCACCATCGAATCCCGCATCACCCTGAGCGACGGCGCGAAGATTCCCGTCCTTGGCCTTGGCGTGTGGCAGGCGGGCGCCGGGAAGGAGACACGGAAGGCGGTCTCGGCCGCCCTCGAATCGGGCTATCGTCTGATTGACACCGCGAAACTGTATGGAAACGAGCGAGACGTAGGGGCCGCGGTGAGAGAGAGCGGGATTCCCCGGGACGAGATTTTCGTCACCACGAAACTCTGGAACAGCGACCAGGGATTCGAATCCGCATTGCGGGCCTTCGAGGGGAGCCGACGCGAACTCGGTCTCGAGTACGTGGACTTGTATCTGGTTCACTGGCCGGTGCCCCAATTGCGGAACGAATCTTGGAAGGCGCTTGTGAAGATCCGGGAGCAAGGATTGGCCCGGTCGATCGGGGTGAGCAACTACACGATTCCGCATCTGGAGGAACTCCTACGTGCAACCCCGGTCCCGCCATCGGTGAACCAGGTCGAGTTCCATCCGTTCCTCTTTCAGCGAGAACTCCTCGAACATGGCCAGAAGCATCACATCCAGCTGGAGGCGTACAGCCCGCTCACGAGGGGACGGCGCCTTAAGCACTCCCTGATCAAGGAAATCGCCGCGAAATATGGTCGGACACCTGCGCAAATCCTGATCCGCTGGGGCCTTCAACATGGTCTCGTCGTAATCCCGAAATCCGTCCGCCCGGAGCGAATTCAAGAGAACGCGGATGTGTTCGGATTCGAGATCAAGTCACCGGACATGGCCCGCCTCGACGCGCTCGACGAACGATCCCACTTGGCATGGAACCCCGAAGATCTCCCGTGAGTTCCATCCACTCCTTGGTCCCGAGGGAGGCTTTTACCCGAGGGCCCGATTCCCCAGCGTGGTACGGCCCACGTACGAGCTTCCGGGAAACCTTCGACCGGCCTCGCTCGCGGAGCGTCGCCGCTTTTACGCCGACAAGATGGACTACCGTGCGGCCGCCACCTGGATGGCCCGTCCGACCGGCGGCCGGGTCTATGCGTTGATCCTCGGACGTCACTCGGGGATCTACCCGCCCCGATTCCGGCATCTCAAGAACGTCCCGCTCACCATCGACGACGCCGAGGACGTGCGGGAGCTCCGGCCCTATCTCCTGCGATACCGGCCAGAAGGCGTCTACTACGATCGGAACGTCTACGCGCCCTTGGAGGCGACGCGACGGGCTCAACTTGACTATGCCCATGCTTGGCGGAGCCGTTTCTTTCGCGGTCAGGAGCTGGCATTCGATCTGGATCCGGAGAACCTCGACTGTCCGATCCATGGCGACATCGCCGCGAAAATGGCAAGGCACCAAGGCCTCTCGTTCTGTGACTGGGAGTTCGAGGAGATTCGAAGACAAGCGGCGGGCCTCTATGACGAACTAGAACGTCGGTGGGTCCCTCTCCGAGTCGTGTACTCGGGCCGCGGATTCCACATCCACGTGTTTGACGACGCCGCCTTCCAACTCACGCGGAAACAACGGGTGACGATTGCCCGAGAATTCGCGCGACGCTATGCGATCGACGAATGGGTGACCTCGGGCGAGATGCGGCTCATCCGGCTCCCGTACTCGCTTCACGGGATGGTGTCCCGCGTCGTCATCCCGGTCGCGCGCGGAAAACTCGAGTCGTTTCGCTACGACGACCCGAAGGCCATTCCCCGTCCCTGAGTTCGAACGGGCTATTTCTTCTTCGCGCGCTTCTCCTTCCGCCCGGAGTAGTAGGCCTTTTTCTTTGCCGCCTTCTTGGACCGCTTCTTCTTCGTCGCCATCACCGCCCCTATGGCTTCATCGGGATTGAATCCTTGCCTCGCGGGCCTTCCTGTGCTGGGATGAATCCACTCAGGTCGAGCGGGGCCGTGCACTCCGCTTGGCGGGATTTCTCGGATTCTCCATCTCGGAGGCAGCCACGGACACATCGGGAATCCGGGCGCCCTCCCGTTCGAGCAGTTTGCGCTTCGTTTCCGGACCGCCTTCGCTCGAATAGTTGCCGAGGCCTCCGGATTTCGGGACGACACGGTGGCAGGGGATTACGATGACCGCCGGATTCCGCGCGCACGCGGTGCCTACGGCGCGGCTCGCTCCGGGACGGCCGAGCCGCCTTGCGATCTCGCCGTACGTGACCGTCTGGCCCGCGGGAATCGTCCGGAGAAAGTCCAGGACCTCCCGCTCGAACGGTCCGACCTCGAGGTGAAGGGGAATGTCCGTGAGGTCGTCCTTGCCCGTGCGGACGTGCTCCAGGATGCGAGCCAGGTAGGGATGATCGGAACCGACGCTCTCCTTGGGGGCGGACCGCGCGAGGCGCACGCCGGCGACGCGGTCGCCGAGAACCTCCAGCTGCACGTACAATCCGAGTTCCCGACTGAACTTCGAATACACTTCGAGGGCTTCCGCGGGCGGACGACCCGAGCGCATCCGGACCAGCGGAAGCATGGCGCGGATCACATGGTGCTCCGCCCGGTTCAGATGTTGCTCGAACGTGCTTCGCGCGATTCCAAGGGACAGGCTCACATCCTCCGTCGTGACGTTCCGGGGAAATTCGTAGTAGCCGGCCTCGAAGGCCGCGAGGAGGGCACGCGCCTGCTTCTCCGTGAGCTTCGGGAGGAAGAGGGGCGACGACAGCGAGCTGCGTGCCCCTTGCCGCCCCGCGGGTCGTCGTTTCGAGACGAGCCGCGCGTCGGGAAACCGCTCGAGGAGCGCGCGAGGGTCCGTCCCATCCTCCAGGACCAAGGTGATGAGGGCCTCCCCGCGCTGCCATCGGATCGGGGAGACGACGTGTGCGTTCTGCTCCGCCAAGGACGCGATCGTCTCCTCTTCGTCCTTCCCTCCATCCAGGAGCAGGGTGAGTTCCTCGCCGGAACGAGCCTCGTAAAGGATCTTGCGCCCCGAGTCTCGGAGTTCCGGAGAGCCTTCGATTCCCGACGCAGGGCCAACGCATCGAAGGAGAAGCAGTCCGCCAAGTGGGTAGGCGTCGATCGCGAGGCCGGGGCGCCGCAAGGTCAAATCCTGCAGTGGCCCGGGAGAGCGAGTCGCAAACGTCACGTGCGTCGTCATCGTCCTTTCCCCCGGTTCCGCCTCCGTCGTGGCTCCATGTGCCTCGAGGGCAATAGGTTTTGGCTCCATCGGTTCCATGGTCACCCCAAGGGCCCTGCGTGCGAAGGAGGTTGAGCCGGCATTCGCCGGTCCGTCTCGACGGCCTCTGCCGCGGCCAAAACAGTCCTTCAACCGCGGATGCATGTGCCACCCGAGCTGTACGAAAGGATGATAGGGCTCGAAGCCGAACCGAGGCGGGTCGAGCAGAGACCGCATGAAGGCTCCAACCGTCAAAGGCGCAGAGATCCGCGCACCGATAATCGGACGGGACAGCGCGATCCTCACCCGCGAAGCCCTCGCGTTCCTCGCGGACCTGCATCGCCACTTCAATCGGACGCGTCAGGATCTCCTGCATCGCCGCGCAGAGCGCCAAGTTCGGATCGATCGCGGCGACATGCTCGACTTCCTTCCGGAGACGGCCTCTGTCCGTGAGGGGTCGTGGAAGATTGGACCGCTTCCCGCGGACTTGCACGATCGAAAGGTCGAGATCACCGGGCCGACCGATCGGAAGATGATGATCAATGCCCTGAACTCGGGCGCCCAGGTGTTCATGGCCGATTTCGAGGACGCGAACACGCCCGCGTGGCGGAACGTCGTCGAGGGCCAATTGAACCTGCTCGACGCGGTGCGGCGGACCCTGCAATTCACGAGTCCCGAAGGAAAGGAATACCGTCTGAACCGGGAGACCGCGACCCTTCTGGTTCGGCCCCGTGGTTGGCACCTGCCGGAGAAGCACGTGATCATCGACCGCGTACCGATCTCGGGGAGCCTGGTGGACTTCGGGCTCTACTTCTTCCACAACGCGAAGGAGCTTCGAACCCGCGGGACCGGCCCGTACTTCTACCTGCCGAAGATGGAGAGCCATCTGGAGGCTCGCCTCTGGAACGAGGTGTTCCGGTTCGCGGAGAAGGCCTTCGGCATCCCGGTCGGCTCCGTGAAGGCCACCGCCCTCATCGAGACGATTCCGGCGGCCTTCGAGATGGAGGAGATCCTGTACGAACTCCGGGACCACGCCGCGGGCCTCAACGCGGGCCGGTGGGACTACATCTTCAGCATCATCAAGAAGTTCCGGGATCGGAAGGAGTTCATCCTGCCCGATCGGGCCCAGGTGACGATGACAGTACCCTTCATGCGGGCATATACGAACCTGCTCGTGAGGACGTGCCATCGTCGGGGGGCCCACGCTATCGGCGGCATGGCCGCGTTCATCCCGAGTCGCAAGGATCCCGAGGCGAACGAGATCGCGCTGGCGAAGGTGCGGGAGGACAAGATTCGGGAGGCGAACGACGGCTTTGATGGGACGTGGGTGGCCCATCCGGATTTAGTCCCGGTGGCGAAGAATGTGTTCGACGGCATTCTGAAGTCCAAGTCCAACCAGGTGGACCTGCTCCGCGAGGATGTGCGCGTGTCCGCGAAGGATCTCCTGGACGTTCGGATTCCGGGAGGGACGATCACCCAGGCCGGCATCGAGGGCAACGTGAACGTGGGCCTTCAGTACCTGGAATCTTGGCTGCGGGGAGTCGGAGCCGCTGCGATCTCGAACTTGATGGAGGACGCCGCGACCGCGGAGATCGCCCGCTCCCAGGTTTGGCAGTGGGTCCACCACGGCGTTCGATTGAACGAGGGCCCAATCGTGAATCGCGCTCTCGTTGAGCAGATGATCGACCAGGAGCTTGGGAAAATCCGACATTCGATCGGAGAGGACGCGTTCGCCCGGGGCAGATTCCAGGACGCCCGCGAGCTCTTCGAACGCGTGGCTCTGAACGAGGATTTCGTCGAGTTCCTGACGATGCCCGCGTACGAACGAATCGACTGATGCAAGACAAGTCGGAGGGTCTTTACCGACCGCGATCCGTCATTGTGCCGCTTTCAATCGTTCGAGCACGGTCATCGCCGTCAGGGTGATCATCTTGCTCGGCGCACCGACAGATTCGAGCGCGAACGGCGTTGGCATTTGCTTCGGATGCTTCACGTACCACTCGGACATGCTCCCTCCGACGTCGGGATGGAGCGCATCGAGGTTCCACCGGCCATCCGATCTGCGTTTCTTCTCCAGGTGGGACACGGCGTGCTGGAGGCGTGAGTCCCTGCCGTAACCTAGCGCCGTCATGAAATCGAGGCCTACGAGGAGATCATAATAGTAGTGCACGGGATAGTGGAAACGATACCACGGTTCATAGGGATCTCCCTGGCGATGCAATTCTCGCTCGAGGAAAAATTCGGCCCCAAGGGCGACGGCGCTCTTCATGTCCTCCGTCCATTTCTCCCGCGGATACACCGCGAAGGCACTCATCCCTTCCCACGAGTCCAGGTTCCGACCGCTCCCGAAGCAGCTCCACCCGCCCTTCTTGTCTCGGTTCTCGGCGAGCCATTCGAAGGCAGCCTCCACGGCGGGATGATCGGCGTAGCCGAATCGCACCAGCGCACGCGCCATGTTCCCGGTCGTGCAGAGGTGGCCTTTCTTCGAGCCGTCCATGGCGAAGCCGCCGTCTGCTTTGGTGAACCGGCTCATCCACAGGTCGCACGCCTTCGCGATCCGAGGATTTTCCTTGGTCAGCCCGAGATCGGACAAGATGAGGAGCATCCAGTTGGTCGAGAGATATTTGGGCCGGTAGAGGGCCTCCTCTCCGGCCCACCATCCTCCCGGATCTTGTGTTGCGAGGATCTCCGCAGCCCATCCGGTCTTCGCGATCGATCTTCGCGCGGCGATGACGTCTGCATCATCCTCCATCTTCCCAGCCAGCCGCTTGAGGGTGAAGTAGCGGACCGCGGGCTGGTTTTCCTCCAGCAACCAGTCTAGGACCTTGTTCGCTCTCGTGGCGCTCGTCCCCCGTCATCCATACAGTGCGGCGATTTCACGCTTCCTATGATGGTCCTTTGGCACCGATGCTCCACTCAAAATGTGACACGCGAATCCCCGGGCACAGAGACTCGGCCAGACCGCCCACAATTGCGGGTCGGTCAATGGCCAAACGAACCGAGAGCGAGTTCGGCGACGGACGACCATCCGTGCCCGGAGAGGAGGTCCGCCACGAGACTGGGATCCCCCGGAAATCGGTACGGCATGGGACAGTAGAAGCTGATCGGGAGCGTGCGAACGAGAGAGTCCATGGCCGATTCCACGCGGAGGGCAAGCGCTTGGTATGGCGGCGAGGACGCCAACAGGGACGACGCGATCTTGCCGATGAACCACACCTCGGAATATCCCTGGCCTCGGGCGACCTGGATCATGCCCTGGATGGCCAAGAGGAGGACCGCGAGCACCCCCGCGGTCTTGAGGACATTCAGGTGCTCATCCGCGTTGAACAGGGATAATCGACCGTGCTCGATGTCTTCCTCGTGACCCGAAAGAACGGCCTCCTCTCGGTACACTTCCATATCCGAGGACGGGAGGAGGGCGACCACCTTGGCGCCTCGAGCGAGTCCACGTTTGACGAAGGCCATCGCCCGGCGGGCCTCCGAGGCCGCGTCCGAGAAGTCGACCCAGTGTCCGTGGACGCCGAGTTCCTCCATCGTGTTCTCTCGCGGACCCGAGGCGTTCCGGGAGCTCTCTTTGCGGGCGAGTTCCTCGACCGTCCTGGCCTGGGAGGCGAACAGTTCGGTGAGTCCTTGCGCCACGCGCTCTCGCTCGGAGGTCCCGTCTCCCTTGATCTTCGCCCGGAACGTCCCGCGGAGGGTCCGCGCGGTCAAGGTCCCCAACACCCTCTCGAGGGCGCGCCAGTACGCCTCGTCCGCGGACCGCGCCTGGATCTCGTCGAGGGCCTCGCGGACGTCGATCATTCGTGCACCCCGGTCGGGAACAGTTCCAGAGCCACCCCGAGCTCGCCCGCGGGAATCAGATGGCTGTGATTCCGGAGGACGTCCCAGAATGCGGCCGCGTGACGCTCGGGGCTCAGCTTGCGGCCGTCGTAGGCGCAAAGCAGGGACCAGGGGAGGACTTCGCGGCGCTCGTGGCACAATTGCTCGAAGGCCAGGGCACGGTCGAAGCGGCCGTTCTCGAAGAATCGGGCGACCCGGTTCCCCCACCAGCGGACGCTCGGGTAACGCTCCGGCACTCCTCGAAACATCGCATGAATGAAGCGATCGAGGGCGGTGCGTGAGGTCTCATCGTCGTCCTTGGGACCGCCATTCAGGTCCAGCTGGCGCACGAGCGCGAGCGCTCCGTCTCGGACCAGTCGATCCGCGTCAAGGCCGGCTTCCTCGACGCGTCGTCGAATGGAGGCCAATTCTCGGGTGCTGCCGACGCAGCAGACCCTCTCGGCCCGGCGCGCTCCCTCAATAACGAAGAGGGACGCGGCCTCGATTTCTCGATCCGGGTCCTCGTAGATATGTAGTATATGGGCCCCCACGGGCGGCTCGCGGACAAGGCCTTGCCATCCTTGTAACGCGGAGAAGTGGCCGGGGGCGTGAGGACCGGACCACGCTGGCTCCATCGGGTGGCTTCATAATTCTGCCTGCCCCCTTAAATCCTTCAGATTCAAAGGTAATTAGGTAGCCAAATGGACACCGTTTCGCACCCTTGTTGAGTTTCGTAGGATGTGGTCCCGGCAGTGACAATGACGACGCCATCTCCGCGTGGTTCTCCATGCCCACGCGGGTTTAGTTTGTGTTCACATCTCTTGCAATTGGCCCCCGATTTCGTTTCTGTGGACCCATCGCCTAAGTATGGGCCGGTCCCTCGACTCTGTGCGAGCAACACCATGGGCCATGCCGTAGGACGGTCCGCATTTCTCTCGATCGCGATCTCGATTATCAGCCTGCTCCTCGTTTCACCTTTGGGATCGGCCCCCACGAGGATCTTCGAAGTGGCTACTGATTCGGCGGTCGGAAACAACAGCCTTGGAATGCCGGGAAGCCAGGACGTGATCCGGGATCCGTTCGGGAAATACCTCGCGGTCTATGTGGACTCGCAAGGCAACTTGTCGACGGCCTTTGCGAATAGTGATCCCGCCTCACCCGGTGCTTGGGGGATCCCCGTCAAGTCCCCGTCTCCTTTGGTGGCGTATCGGAGACCCGCAACCGTTCTCACGACTCCGTTGACGATGCGAGTCCTCGCGGAAGGCGGACCCGCGGCGGGAGACCTCGTCGACGTACCGGTGCAGATCATTCGCGATCTTGTGGGCAACATCGTCTCCGTCTCCTACGGTAACCCAGCCGTGGTCGCGACGTCGGCTCAGTATGCATCCGCGACCTTGGCCCATGATGGGAGTATCCTCGCCGTGTGGAATTCCGCGGTCCCCGGCTCCTCCTCGACCGTGTTCGCCATGCGATGGACGTTCGCGGGCGGCTGGCGGAGCGTGTCCAATCCATTCTCCGCGGCACCGGACGTCGTCATCGCCGATGTGAGCGACACCGAGCCGATCCACCCGAACGTGATCGAACGGCCCGACACCTTCGCCATCTACGTGATGGGCAATCGGGGTCCGCGTTCGAACCTGACGACGCTCGTGTTCAACTCGGCGACGTTCAACGGGGCCGCCTGGACCTGGGGGATCCAGGACCTCGCCTACGAGACGAATGCCTCGCGTGGTCTCTCGGATGCCACGGACCTCACGTGGGACCCCGTCCGATCCGTCGTGGTCGCGGCGTACGACATTTCGCGGACGACGATGTACGGAGTGATCCGGATCGATGCGTCCGGGGCGAAGGTCCACGTCGACACCCCAAGCCTCCTCATGACGAACAACGAATGGGGAGTCCTCCAAGTCGACCCGCAGACCGGAGACTATTATCTCTTCACAATCGACACGCCGCTCTCCCCACCGTGGGGGTCGGAATTCGGCGCGGTGGCATACACGCGGTGTTCGAATGGCGTCTGGTCCGCGACCCTGACCGTCGTCGACAACGAGACGAACAACATGGCCATCTCTCCTCGACGCCCGACGATGCTCGGACTCGGAGAAGACGGCTCGCTGGAAATGATCTACGCGAAGGGGAAGACGGCCCCGGCCACGATCATCTTCGTCCGTCTGAGTCCCTGAGACCGCGGCGATGCGCCCCTCCTGATGCGCACTTCTCCTTCCGCGCGATTGATCGTACCGAAATCCGCCCGTCTCACACGTTATCTTGCAAACGAGTGTGTCGCTCTCCATTGACAGCCATCCGCGTGACGCGAGAGCCGCTGAGCTCGGCCGGATGACCCGTTATCTAGTCCGAGCGGATACGGGAGGCGTTGGCACGTCAGTCAGCGACCCGCAAGGTCCGGTGCGAGTGGTCAGCTGCCGACCCGCTGATGACGGTGTATCATGACCGAGAATGGGGCGTGCCCGAGCACGATGATCGGAGGTTGTTCGAGTTCCTGGTTTTGGAGGGCGCGCAAGCCGGGCTCTCTTGGCTGACCGTCTTGAGGAAGCGTGAGCGTTACCGGACAGCGTTCCACGGCTTTGACCCACGCAAGATTGCTCGGTACGAGGCGAGTGACTTGAACCGGCTCTTGGCTGACGACGGGATCATCCGAAACCGCCTCAAGATTACTTCGGCGATTCGCAATGCGCGGGCGTTCCTAGAAGTTCAGAAAGAATCCGGAACGTTCAACGCGTACATGTGGAAGTTCGTCGGCAACCGGCCCAAGAAAAACCGTTGGAAGAGCATGGGTCAAATTCCCGCGAGGACGGAGGAGTCCGATGCGATGAGCGCGGATTTGCAACGACGAGGATTCTCATTCGTGGGATCGACGATCTGTTATGCCCACATGCAGGCGGTGGGCATGGTGAACGACCACCTCGTTCGTTGCTTCCGATATGACGAGGTTTGAGGGGTCGCATCCCGAGACATCGAATCCTTCCTCGTGAACGGACGCACGCCCACCCGATCCCGTTGGACGACCCGTGAGTCAACTCGGGTCAGTCCTCTGGTGTTGCGGGGAGATCCGAGCGAACTCCTAGACGGCGCTTCCGAGAAACTATATGCTGCGCGGACGCGCTGCGATCGTCGTGGGGACCTACCGGATTTTCTTCGTGAGCGATCTGCACGGTTCCGAGGTCTGCTTTCGAAAGTTCATCAACTCCGCGGACGCGTACCATCCGGATCTCTTGATCTACGGAGGCGACATCCTCGGAAAGATTCTCGTTCCCATTTTCGAAGAAGGTGGGGGGTCGTACCACTGGTATCCCAACGGCGAGAAAAAGATCCGTTTTCCGGCCGCCGACCTTCCCGAAGTGGAGCGCCAGGTAGCCGACCAAGGACGGTACACGATGACGGTCACTCCAGACGGGTGGAACGAGCTGCGGAACACCCCTGGGAAGCTCGAGGCCATGACGCTTGAACTCGGTCGAGACCGCGTGCGTGCATGGTTGAAGCTCATCGGCGAAAGACTGAAGCCGAAAGGGGTGTCGGTCGTCATCAACGTCGGCAACGACGACACGGATGACGTGTTGGACCTGCTGAGGGCCGAAGGACCGTCCAACATCTTGGTCCCCGAGGGCGACGTGGTCCACGCGGGCCCGTACGAGATTTTCGGCTGCGGCTACGCGAACATGACTCCGTGGCATTGCGCCCGCGACCTCGAGGAGGCAGATCTCCAAAGGGTCCTCGACCGGACCGTCGGTCGAATCGGCAATCCGAGACACACGATCCTCGACATCCACGCACCGCCCCTCGGGACAGGCCTTGACTTGGCTCCTCAACTGGACGCTCACCTCAAGCCCAAGACGGTGGGGGGACAGATCCTTCTCGAGCACGTGGGTTCGTCGTCCGTGCGCCGAGTCGTCGAGGACGTTCAGCCGGTGCTCGGCCTTTTCGGCCACATTCATGAGAGCAAGGCGATGGATGCGATCGGCCAGACGCCGATTGTCAATCCGGGGAGCACCTATTTCAGCGGACACCTTCAAGGCGTCCTCCTCGATCTGCGTGGCGGAGAGCTCGCCAGTCATCTGTTCGTGACCGGTTGAAGGACATGACCGAGGTCCGTCTGCCCGTCGAGACTTTCCTGGAGGAGACGGAGCGACTCGTCAAGGCTGGCGAGTCTCGCGGCATCCCCCTCCGAGTGTGCGGGAGCGTCGGCATTTACCACGCCATCCGTCACGATCATTTGGCCTCGAGTCTCTATGCCCTCCGGAACGGGACCGAGGCACCGCGAATCGCGTTCAAGGATCTCGATCTCGCCGCGAGGGAAAAGAACGCCGCGGCCGTCTACCGTTTGTTCGTGAAGGACTTCGGCTTTCAGGAAGATCGGGAGACGAACGCCCTTTTCGGGAGCTTCCGGAACATCTATTACCACCCCGAATTCCAGATTGACGTGTTCTACGACACCCTTCGGTTCAATCACGAGATCCCGATCAAGGACCGCCTCATGCCGGGTGTGACGTTGCCCCTCGAGGACCTGTTCCTCGGAAAGGTCCAGATCCACGCGCCTCTGCGGAAGGACCTTATCGATCTCGCTTCGTTCGCCGCCGCCGTCCCGCTCGCGAGGCTCGATGCCGGCTACCTTGCTGATTTTTTCGGAGACGATTGGGGCCTCTGGTACGATGCGGACCTCAACCTGACCGCTTCCCTGAAAACCCTGGGCACGCTCCCGGTCGACTTTTCTTCCGAGGATCGAGACCTCGTTCGAGAACGCCTCGCCGAGTACCAAGCCCTTCTCCACGTGTGCCCGAAAACACGGCGGTGGGAGAAACGTCGGGCCAAGGGCGTCAAGGAATTATGGTACGAACCGGTGGACGAGGTCCGCTAGTGGTCCGACGCGTTCGATCGATATCGGGCCAGGGCGCACATGGCCTCATAGATCAAATTCGATGCGGCCAGCGCCGTGATCTGACCCGTGTGGTCGTATTGCGGCGCGACCTCGACGAGGTCGAACCCGACGAGGTTCGCACGGTGCAACTCCCGTACGAAATGGATCATCTCGCGGCTGGTCAAGCCGCCGGATTCCGGAGTGCCCGTTCCCGGAGCAAACGCCGGATCGAGCACGTCGATGTCGAGGGACACGTAGAGCGGGCTTGCACCGACGGACTCAAGGATCCGGTCCGTGATCGGTTGGTATCCCTGCGCATCGACATCCTCGGAGGTGAAGGTACGTTCGACGATGGCGGAATTGTTCGAGACGTCGTCGTGGGAGTAGAGGGAGCTGCGGATGCCCACCTGGAACACGTGACCGCGTCGGATGAGTCCTTCCTCATAGGCACGCTTCACCCACGTGCCGTGCGTGTACCGCTTCGTTCCCCAGTACGCCTCCCACGTGTCGAAGTGGGCGTCGAAGTGGAGTAGGCTCACGGGCTCCTTTCCTGCGGCCTTGTGCGCACGCAGGACCGGCAACGTGATCGAATGGTCTCCCCCCGCTACGAAGGGGACGACACCGGCCGCGAAGATCGGCGTGAGGGTCGACTCGATTCTCGTGAACGTGTCCTCCGTGTAGCCAGGGACCGGGTCGATGTCGCCCGCATCGACCGTGTCGAGGACTCGGAACGGGTATACGCCGGCGAACATGTTGTACGGTCGCACGAGACGGGACGCGTGCCGAATGGAGGAGGGACCTTCCCGGGCCCCGCTCCGGTACGACGTCGCATCGTCCCAGGGAATGCCCAGGAACACGCTCTTTGCGCCGACGAAGTCTCGGCGGAGCGGAAGTCGCCCGTACGTGGCGACCTGGGCGAACCGAGGCGAGGTCGAGGCGTCCGACGGTTCTGTCACGCGTCCACGACCCGGCTCAGTCCGGTGGCAGCTCCTTGAACGCCATCGAGATGTCCACGCCATGCCGCCGGAGGTGGAACGCTCGAGCCCCGAAATACCAAATCGCCCCTCCGACGAAGACGATGATGATCGTCACGTAGCTTGTCAACTGGTTTGATAAGGTGAAGCCTGCCGCTTCCCCGAGGGACTGGAGCGTAGAAACCAGGTAGGCCGCTGCCACGGTCACGACGAACGAGAGGGTCCCAACACCGACATAGCCCATCCGGTGCTTTTGCAGTCCGAGCCGGACGAGGGACAGGGACGTCAATGCGACCGTAACCATGGGCAGGAAGAAGAGGAGGAAGACGAACGGGTTGTACACCGTGGCGTAATTGTAGGCGACGAGGGGAAGGAGAATGGCTCCGATCGCGGAGATCACAAGAATTCCCGCCCAGGGCTGGTGCGTGCGCCTCGTGACGTTTCCCAACCACTTCGGAAAGAGGCGGTCGAGCGAGAAGCTGAGGGCGTAGCGGGAAAAGATGTAGAGTCCCAGGATCAGCCACAGGATGTACCATGAAACCGAGCCCAGGAACATGATTCCGAGTAGCACCGGATTGCCGCCGGCGACGAAGTTCGGGAGAGCGGTCAAACCCGAAGCGAACGGCAAGATGCGGGCATCAGAACCTCCTTCGAAAAACCAGGTGGAAAGTGCGACGGACCCGTTGAGGAAGTCCATCCCGACGACACTCTCGAAGGCGTAAACAATCGCCGCGGCGAAGGCAACCGCCAGTCCGAATGATGCCGCCATCCCGCGGGAGATGCTCTTCGACGTCCGCCGGAATTCGCCCGCGATGTAGGAAGGAGCATTCGTGAACATGTAGTAGAACGCGAATACGAGAGGGACGAGGACCAAGGTATTCGAGAAGTTTGAACCATACGGACCGAAGTTCGTCTGACCGTAGAGGGACACATCCGCATAGTAGTTGCCTGCGTAACCGCGGGAAGCCATGAACGAGTTGACCGCGTTGACGAACCCGTTGTGGCCCGCGGCGAACAGGAGGCCCAGGGCCACAATCAACCCGGCCAGCTCGAGGAACAAAAGGGCCGAGAAGATACGGAAAGCGAGTCGAGGTTTCATCACAATCCATAGGACCATCACGGCCGCCGTCAGAATCTCACCGATCACGACGATCCATGTCGTGTTCGAGGTGAGGGTGGTTCCGATGTTCGCGATTCCGGAATCACCGACGACAGAACCCCAGCTGGCGAGTCCGGGGCCTAGAGAGAAGGTAACAAACCAGTACGGCAGAATCGCCGCGTACACGATCGCGTTGAGGACCCGCGCGAGGCCGCCGACGAATCCGAGATACGGATGCAGCAAACGGGATGCGTAGACATACTCGCCCCCGGACCGAGGCATCTGGATCGCCATGATTGCGTACGCAAGGACGACCGGGATGCCCGCGAGCGCGGCGAGCAGCGTGGCCTGCATAAGGTTCGCCCCGACTACGAACAGGAGGACGATCAGGAACAGCCCATAGGCAGGCCCCGGACCGAGTGAAATCAAATTGATCGAAAACGATTCGAACGCCCCGAGTTCCTTGACAAGCCCGCTCGTCTTCCGGGCGAACACCGTTTTTTCGACGGCTGCTGACGCGGACGTCTCTGCCAACTAATCACTCCTCCCGTCCCGACTCGCAGTCTCGGAGACGAACCCGCCGGACCGACGTGCGACGAAGCGGTTCGCGCCGCGGCTGGATCGGTCCAAGGCTCGGATCTACGACCTGCGGCGCGGGCATATGGGGCGGGATATTAGCCCTTTGCTCGCAGCCCATGACGCTGAATCGACCGGGTTGCGAACATCTGCGCGCCGCGCTTTTAAGAGGCGCCCCGCCGTTCCTCGTGATTCGTGAAACTAGGGCTCGTTCAGTTCACGCCCGCCTTCCGAGCGACGACGCCAAACTGGGACCGCATGGCTCGGTGGGCCGAGTCCGTGCCCGCTGACATCATTGTCTTCCCGGAGCTGGCCAGTTGCGGATACATGTACGAGAACCGGAAAGAAGCGGAGCCCTATGTCGAGGGGCTCACCGCCCTCCGACCCATCGAGAGAGTGGCCCGGTCGACGGGACGCCTAATCGTGGGCGGATTCGCGGAGCGTGCCGGTCGGACACTCTACGACTCCGCCTTCGCGGCGGGACCTTCGGGCACGACGGTCTACCGGAAGATCCACCTTTGGAACCGAGAGACGTTGATCTTCGACCCCGGGACCGAGCCGATGATCGTCGACTTCGAAGGCCATCGCATCGGCCTGGAGGTGTGTTACGACCTCCAGTTCCCCGAGCTCGCGGCCTTCCTCGCGCACCAAGGCACGGAACTCGTAGTCGCACCAACCGCCTGGGCTGAGGAAGTCCAGGGACCTCTTCACGGTCTCCACCCGTACAATCACCTAGCCATCGCGTCCGCATTCGCCCACGGGATCTTCGTCGCGGTCGTGAACCGAACCGGAGTCGAACGCGGCGCCCATTTTCCGGGCCAATCCAGCCTGACGAACCCATTTGGACAGCTCGAATCCCTCGACGACCGCGAAGGGATCCTGGTGAAGTCCCTGGATTTCTCGTTGCTCAAGACGGCCAAGCGACCGAACGCGTTCAATGACTTGGATCATGATTCGAAGCTGCGAATCTTGCCGCCTAAATGATTCGGCGACGCGGTCCTCTCCAAGACGGGAGGGAGAACACAAAACCACACCAACGACGACCTACCGTTTACGTCAAAAGCACCGATGCGGCCCACGGGTCGGATTGTGACGTCGCCGGAGATATGCCTTGATTCGTCGTCAAAGTCGGACATGCGTTGGTTCGCGCTCCTCGGAGCCATCGCCGCCTCGGTCCTGCTCGTCACATCGCTCGGCTACGGGCTGACGCTGCAAGGTTTCGCGCTGGGACGGCCGACCTCGGTGCCGCAGCGTGGAGGGACCGTACAAGCGCTGGATGACGTGCCCATTTCGCTGCTTCCCGCGAACGCGGGAACTCTCAATCCCGTCGCGGTCCTCAGTCTGCCGGAGACCGACGGAGCGGCGAACCCGGGCGCGGGCGATCAACACTCGCCTCATGGAAAAGGGCACGCCACTGGACCCATTGACGCGACGCTCCCGTCCGGCCCGGCGCAGTATCGAGCCGGCATCGGCTGGTCCGGAATCAGCGGGGCGAACAGTAGCTGTTTCCAGCCGATCATCGGAATGAGCGGGAGCCCTCTCGCATGCCTTCCGCCCGACGTGACGATGTCCGCGAGCCCGCATTACGTGGTCGAGGAAGATAACACGGCGGGCATCATTTGGACGAACACGGGACATTTCGTCAAGCGCTTCACCCTCACGAATTTCTACACCGTGCCCTCGGGGGCCGGCTGCTACCTCTCCGACCCGCAGGTCTACTTCGATAACGGAACCCAGCGGTGGTTCTCGTCGATCCTGAGCGTCACGTGCGGGGCGCTGAACACGCAACAACCGGACGTCTCGAGCCAGATCTATCTAGGCGTCTCCCAAACAAGCGACCCGTCGGCGGCCTGGTTCGAGTACGTGATCCCGAATCCCCTCCCGCTGAACCTCTCCGATCAGCCGTTCCTGGGCATGAACGATCACGTCGTTGTGATCTCCACGAACCAGTTCCCCTTCAGCGCCCTCGCCATCAACACATACACGGGCGCGTACTTCTGGGTCCTCGACAAATTGGCCCTCGAGCAAGACGGCTGCACGAATCCGGGTGGGCTCTTTTGTTCTGTCGACTACCAGGCGTTCGGCCCGTACAGCGACCTGGCCTCGATCCATCCTGCCCACTCGTACGGCCCCGCTCCGACGGAATACATGGCGAGCCTGCTCCCGGTGAATCCGGGCCAAACCGGCGTCTCGACCTTGAACTTCTTCCGGGTGGAGGGCACCCCGCCGAGCGCGTCGGTGGTCATGACGAACCTCACGGTCCGGCCGACGGAAGGACCCCCGCTCGGCAATCAACCCGGCATGGACCAGTCCGTGAACACGGACGATAGCCGCATCTCGACGGGCGTGTACCAAGGGGGCGTGTCGTGGTGGGGAGCCAACGACGGCTGCACGGTCGCGGGGGAATCCGGAGTTCACGATTGCATCCGGCTCATCCAGATTGGGGCGAAGCAAGGCAAGTTCCAAGTTCGGCAGGATTTCGACTTCAACAGCGGGAACAACGAGGATGACTACTATCCGGGCATCACGCTCGATCCGTCCGGCGACCTCGCGGTCACCTATGCGTTCTCGTCGCCCACGGAATATCCGAGCGTCGCGATCTCGCTGCAGAGCGCCTCCCAGCCGGGTGCTCTCCAGACGCCTACGACGGTCGCCGTGGGGACGGACACCGAACAGGGCGGACGCTATGGGGACTTCTGCGACGCAAGTCCTTCGTATGGAAACCCGTCCGAACTCTGGTTCGCGTGCGAGTATATCATCAACTACAACGACTACGTCTGGAACACGCGCGTCCAGCAGATGTTCGTGACCGGATAGAGACGACCACGCGGTCGAGCGAGCGATGACTTCCCGGGACACGCGGCCCGTTCGCCGGGCCTCCCGTCGGTGGAGATTTTCACCGTCGGAGGCCGCTCTTAACCCGCGCGTCGGAAGGAATTCGCTCAATCAGTGTCGTCGGAATCAACGGCTCGGATCGAACCGAAGAGCCCGTCCTGTTCCCCGTTCGGACCTGCGGTGAAGAACAGGGTGTCCGTGGGACCGTTGTTCGCCGCCCCGTGGCCAAACTCCAGGGCCCACAATCCGTCGATCGCAATCGGTCTCTCCTCCGAGTCCCCGAGCATACCTCGGAACGCGAAGTGGCCGTCGGGCCGCTCCTCATAGGCGTTGATTCGGCCGTCGCCAAAGTTGCCCACGAGCAGGTCGCCCCCAAAGCGCCCGAAATTCTCGGGTGCCATCGCGAGACCCCACGGTGCATTCAGGGTCCCGTGACGTGCGACGCGCGCGAGCAGATGACCCGCGGTATCGTACGCATCGACGAACCCGAAGCCGTTGCCATGGAGCTCGTCCCCCGTTGGCCCTTGCTTGGCGTACGTGACGAAGATACGGTCGCCGATCGCTTGGATCCCAAACGGCGCATAGCCCGCGGGGATTTTCTCGTCGACGAACCCTCCATCCGTCGTCACGGGAGCCCATCCGCCGTCGAAAGCATCGACGCGCGCGTTGGCGAAGTCCGTCGCATACAGCATGGGCCCGGCCGTCGTGGTCGCGATCGCAAGTCCTTTGTAAATCGCGCCCGTTTCGGAGGCATCCACCTTGACCTCGGCGACCGTCCCTGCGGTGGGAGTCCACCCGTGGATCGTCCCAGCTTCCGTTGAGAAGATGAATCGCGCCGATACGTTCGAGGGGCCCACGGGGAAGCCCGAACCGCCGTTGAAGACGAGCCCGGTGGGTCCGCCGGTGACCATCACTTCGAGCCCCAGCTTGGCTCCCGCGGCGTTGTAAAGGGTCGACAGATCCGCGTGGTTATCGGCGACCCACCACGGAGACGCGGGGCCCGCATCGAGCCCCCAGGCGTTCAGGAGGTTCGGGTCGACGACGGTGTTCGGTACACCGTTGCTCGAAACGAGCGGCGTGACCTCGTACGCACTGTCATCGGAATTCCTGTGTGCGGCTGCGACCTGGGGCGCGAGCAAGCAAGCGATGGACACCAACGCAATCACCAAGACCAGTTTCCTCCCCACACGCACCGACGCAGAAGCCCTCGCCACCGTTCTCTCCTCCCTTGGGCGCATCACCGGGTCGTTGCGTAAATAACCGTATGCCAGAATCCGGCAAGGTCCACTGGCTACTGGGGTCGGATGGATGGAGACCCTGAACCGCGAGGTCACGTCCTCAGTCGATCTCGGCGGGCGCCTTCGGAGAACCGCGAACGTTCAGGACCATGTCCCTCGCCTGTTCCTTCGACGGATAGATGCAAAACGTCATTTGAGTCCGCCATTTGTTGTTGACGGCCGCGAAAATCTCGCTGAGACCCTGGCAATCCTGCTCCGTGATGTGCACGACCCCGAGGTTCAGATCGAACTCATAGCGCGTTGGCTCCCCCCGATGGAATTTCAACGGGATCCGTCCATAGAGCTTGTACTCGAACTGTTCGAGCCGGTCCAACACGTTACGGAGGAGCTCCTTGTTCTCAAAGGGTTCGAGAGGATCGAAGTCTGGCATGTGGCCTACCTGCGCCTACAATGGGCCAAAAAGTTCACGGGAGATCTGCCCAAACCTTGCCGGCCTCGACCGTCGTCGGGTATGCGTGGACCGCGGATCGCGCGGGCGGACCGACGACCTGGCCCGTGCGGACGTCGAAACGGGACCCATGCCAAGGGCACTGCACGACGAATCCTGCGAGTCTTCCTTCGCACAGAGGCCCGCCCAGATGCGTGCAGGTATTGTCCAGGCAGTACACCTGGCCGCCCACCTTGAACAACGCATATTTCCGCCCGTGGACCTCCACGCACTTTGTGCCTTCCGCCGGAATGTCCTCCGCTGCCGCCAACCCGACCCGCATGGAATCACCTACTCTCCTCGGTCCAAAGAATTGAACCTCAGCCCCGCGTGGCCTCCCCCGGGCAATTGAGTCTTGAGGAATCGAATCGTTCGTTGCCAGGCAAGCCTGGCTGCCTGCGCATCATACGCGTCAGGTCGGTCCTTCTCGAAAAACCAGTGCGTCGTCCCGGAATATGAGTGGAACGTGACGTTCTTCCCACTTGTTGTGCGTAGGATTTTCTCGAGATCTTGCACGACGGCGGGGGACTCAAATTCGTCCGTCTCAGCGAAATGTCCGAGGAAGGCCGCTCTGATCTGGGAATAGTTCCCATCTCCCGTCCCGTAGAAGAGGACGACCGCAGCCACGTCCGCGGGGAGTTCCTGCGCCAACCAAAGGCCCCAAAATGCGCCCATGGAAAAGCCAACGACTCCGAGACGTTTTCCCCTCACCCCCGCATGAACTTGAAGGCCTCTCACAGCGCTTTGGATCTCTCGGCCGGTTGCTTTCTGATCGAGTTTCGACATGAGGTTTTCGGCTCCGTCCCGGGTCGACGCAGTTGCCCCGTGGTATAGGTCGGGAGCGAAAGCAACGAACCCAGCCGTTGCGAGCCGATCGCATAGGCCTTTTAAGAAATCGTTTAGGCCCCACCACGCATGGAGGACGAGGAGGGCAGGCCCGCTGCCCGTCTTCGGGACTGCCAGATATCCTGAGACCTTTCCGTCTGGGCTCTTGAGCTCAACCATCGTCATCTTTCACATCGCCGTGACGGGAGAGTGGCCGATTCGACACTTGAACCTACGCTTGAACGGACACCGCAGGTCGACGCCGCCAGTGAGGACCCAAAAGGAGGACGGATCGGATTCGAACACGCGGCTTCCACATTCCACTATCCGTCGTTCCTCACAATATTCCGTGAAATGCCGCAAGCCGGCGGCTCGATGGTGCGAAAGAGTCCGGATTGCTTAAGGGGCTGCCTCCCATCTGGTCGGCTTGCTCTCCACGATGGCCATCCCTTCGATCACGCGAGAGAAGGTCCTCGCGTTCCGACAACGTGCCACGTTCCTGCACAGGCGCTTACCGCCGGGCCGTCTCGTCGATGCCGCCTTCGCGGGACTTCAAGACAGCGCTCCTCGATCCGCGGTCCTGGCGCTCCACGCGCGCGTAAAGGACGTATCGGCATCCGCCTGGAGGGATCCTCGGTTCGTTCAGGTGTGGGGTCCAAGGGGCGCCGTATATGTCGTTCCAAGTCGTGATGTGGCCGTTTTCACGCTTGGTCGGTCCCCGCGCAATCCTGTCTTGGCAGCGGCGGTGAGAGCTGCCGCCGAAAAGGCGAAGCGCGCGTTCCGCAATCGACAAGCTCAGCCGGAACGCTTCGTCTCCAATCGAGCAGCGGGAGTGAATTTCCGCGAGCTGAGAATCGCATCGATGACCGGCACGCTGAGGATCGAGTGGGATGGAGCCACGACATCCTGGCGCCTTGTCGAGCCTCCGACTGAGGCGGCGGAACCCGCCCGTCTCGAGCTTGCACGTCGGTTCCTGCGGTCGGTTGGGCCTTCGACGCCCCAGGAGTTCGCGTGGTGGTCGGGCGGGTGGGCCGGATCCTATGGCGCATCCACACGCGGTGAGCTATCCGACGCGCAGCAGACGTTTCGTTCGCTCGAAAAGGAGCTCACCGAGGTTGAAGTCGCAGGTCGGAAACAGTGGGCCCTTCGGACGGACCGCGTCAGGTTGGAACGAGCGGTACCCGTCGAAACGGTGCGCCTTCTGCCGGCCGGGGACCCGTTTCTGGCGTCCGCGGACCGGGCGTTGCTCGTCCCCCAGCCACGATTTCGATCGGAATTATGGCCCAACTCGGTGTGGCCGGGTGCGCTCCTAGTGAACGGAGATCTCGTGGGTACCTGGCGTCGGCAGGTGGGCCGAGTCACGGTGCGAGGGTGGCGACCGTTGGAACCCGAAGTCAGAGAAGCATTCGAGGAGGAGGTTTCCCGGATGCCGATCGAATCAGTGACGAAGGAGGTGCGTTGGTCGACAGGCCATGGGCCCCTTTGAGTTGTGCGACGACCGCTCGTGTCCTCGAGAACGATGCCATCGCACCCTGTGTTTGGCGCTAGTCGTGCTCCGGATGGCCCTTCATCCACCGCTTCTCCTCTTCGTTGGGAGTGAGGGGATATCCGACCGACCAGAGGAACACCCGGGCGGTCGCGGGGCCCATGTGCTTGAACTTGTATTGAAGATCCTCGAGTAGCTTCCCTTCGCGCTTCCCGAAGCCGGCGATGTACCCCTTCACCGAACCGTGCTCTTTCGCCAAGTCCAAAATCGTCTTGGCGTTCTCGACCGTCGCGCGGATTTTCTTTTCGTTCCGGACGATTCCTGAATCCTCCATCAATGCCCCGATGTCGCGCTCCGATAGCCGGGCTACCTTCTCGGGTGAGAAATCACGAAATGCTTTTCGAAAGTGGGGCCACTTTTTCTCAATCATCCGCCAATTCAAGCCCGCGCTAAAGATCGCCCTGGACATCAGGTCGAGGTACCCGTGGTCATCCTTCGGGGAAACTGCTTTCCATCCTGGCATGGAACTGCGACCTTGTTCGCTCTATTTATGCCTACCTTCTTGGCGGTCCTCGCCGCCGCCTTCAGGGGGTCGCCATTCGCGCCACCTTCCGCCGCCTACTCGGGACAGCAGCGACTTTGCCTTTCACCGAAAAGTGGACCGGTTGGGATCTGAACCGCCGGCTCTACCATCGCAGTCCGATCTCAAGCCGACTTCCAGCCCGTCTACCTGTCATAAATCGATCCCCTGTGTCCTACTTTGAGGACGAGAATTCGCAGGAGATTCTGCTGAATGTCGAGGATTACGCGATAGTCCCCGACTCGAAGGCGATGATAAGGGGAGCTCACGAGCCTTTGGACAAGTCGATGGGGATTGTCCGCGAGTTCTCCGACCTTGTTGAAGATCCGGCGGGCGACTGTTCGATCGAGCTTCCTCAGTTGGCGAATGGCCGGTTCGGACCAGATGATCTCGAAGGCCATCAGAAACCCAGTTCATCCTTCAGTTGCTGATGGGTTCGGTATTTGCCCGCCTTGATATCGCGGACAGCCTGCTCAATTTCCCTCTTGGTTTGTTCGTTCAGCTCTTGGAGATCCTCGAGGAGCCTCTCGAGAACGTCCTCGTAGGTCTCACGGGGGTGCAGCTTCATCCCTTCGAGGGTTTTCTTCATTTCGTGGCTGAGCTGGATGGTAGTTGCGGCCACGAAACAGACAGGGGCACGCACCTACTTATGGGTTCCTATAGCATGCAATAGGCCGGTATGGACCGAGGGAAAGTGGACCGGGTGGGATTTGAACCCACGGCCTCTACCATGCCAAGATAGCGATCTTCCAGCTGATCTACCGGCCCGCCCGCCGTCGATGCGGGACTCGCGATTAAAGCCTTGTCCTCAGAGACGACGCGGATTCACGTGGATCCAGACCGGCATTGCGGGCCGGTGGTCGAATGCGCTCGACGGTGACACCTCTCCGCGACGGGCGTACCAAAACGGGCGGCTGGAGGGGCGGTGGATGCGACATGGGCCGCTTCGGGGAGGTTCATCGGAAGTTCCCCCCATTGCGCACGAATTCCAGCTTCGTTCTCATCGGCTCGGTCAGGGTATGCGGGCGGGGTCTGGGATTCCCCCGAAAGGTATACCATTCCGGAATTCGGTGGATTTTCCCCGACGTCAGACTCACGCATTTGCATCCCATCGCCCCGGATGAATAATCGACGGAGCGCTCATGAACTGCACACATGGTGATGCCCAGAACCCGAACCGAGCGCAGGCGCATCCCTTCATCTGCACGAGGGCGTCTTGCGCAGGGCCTTGTGCTCTATCGGTCTAGGAGACCGGGCCTGCAAAGGTGAGGGCCAGGCTCTCATCGGTCCGCTGGACTCTTGGCCGAATACCGAACAGGCTGTCGAGGGCGGCGGTCATGAAGGCTTCGAGGTAAATGGACCACTTCTCTCCGAGCGGATGGACCAGGATCAACACGTGCTCGCCGGTCTCATGATGTTCGAGTTGGAACTGGGTCGCGAATCGTGCGTAGTTTTCGACGAACGAAATGAAGTGGTCCAAGGTGACGGTCGTCCAACGAAGCAGGATGTATTCGCGGGCCTCCGAGGGACCCTGCTCTCGCCCGATCGCAGCGATTTCTTCGTCGGAGAGCTTGGCGAGCATCGCACGGAAGAAGCGGTGCCGGACGGTCATGAAGCCGATTTTCGCTTCGAGGCGGTCCCACTCGGTATACTGCATGAATTGGCGGTTCGCGAGACTGTTGAGGGTGAACCCCTCGTCCACCGAGTCGCGGCGCACCGATTCCATCAGGGAAGCATCAAGCCGGAACGTAAGGTTCTCATGTTGCTTTCGGCCGGACTTGGGTTTCGGCACAAGGGCCTACTAGCCTATCCTCCAAACGACCCGCCTAGTCCACGCCCGCCCGAGGAGAGGGCAATAGTCAACCACGCTACGGGGGATTAATGCTTGCACGAGGACAGAGGGTACACTTAGGTGCAATCAACATGGGATGGGACTTCGGGATGGACGACTTGGAGACACGGCAGTGGTGACTGGCACGGGACATCGGATCGCGCTGATGGAGGAGCCCAACCGCCGGTCCGATTCACCATATCTCCGCGGTTCTACGCGCGGACCGTCTTTCGCATCAGGAGTCCGCTTGTCCCGAGCGGAGCCACGGGGGCGAATCCCTCTCTCCGAAACATGCCGGAGGTGCCGAACCAGCTCCACTCCGGGACGGCTGCCATCTTTTCCGAAACGACGGGGAAGGCCTCCACGATTCCGCCGCCCTGCTTTTTGATCGATTCGAGGGCCGCGTGCAACGCGACCTTGGCGACGCCCCTCCCTCGGTGGTCTCGGTCGACGAAGAAGCACGTGATTCTCCATAAATGGGCCACCCGGACCTCGGGTGCCGCTTTACGATACGTCCGCCTTGCGTCGATCCGGGGGAGCTCGTCCTGTCGCCCGTATTGACACCAGCCGACGGGAGTCTGGCCGTCGTATACCAGGATTGCGTGAGACCGACCCCGGCGCACGAGGGCTTTCTTGTCCTTACGGTTCTTCCGTTTTCGTTCGTCACTCGAAAGTCCTCGGCCGATCGGTGTGGCCCTTTGGTAGAACATGCACCAACATTCTCCCTGCTTCGAGGCCAGCTGCTCAAAATCCTCAAGGGTGCGGCCATTCAGTTCGCCTGTTGTGTACGTCATGCTGGCCGCGCCTCAGAATGGCCAAACCTGCATTCGGGAGACACGTCGAGGGGGAATCATGCCGCAGTCTTTGCCTTCTTTCGCGGAGAAGGATTGGTTGTCGAATCCGCGAACATCTCCAATGGCTTCTCCCTTCGCAGTTTCTCGCCGGGAATCGGGACTGGGTACTCGCCCGTCAAGCATCCGAGGCACACGTCGTCCCGCGGATGCTTCAGCGCAGAGATGAGGCCGCGGAGGGAGAGGTAACCGAGGCTGTCCGCATTGATGAAGTCCGCGATCTCGGGGACCGTCTTCTCATTCGCGATGAATTGGCTCCGCGTCTTCATGTCGATCCCGAGGTAGCAGGGGAAGCGGATCGGCGGGCACCCGATTCGGACATGGATTTCGCGGGCGCCCGCGAGGCGCAGGATCTGGACGATCTTCCGGATCGTCGTCCCGCGGACGATCGAGTCGTCGATCAGGACGACTCGCTTGTTCTTGATCGCGGAACGGATCGCATTCAGCTTGAGCATGACCCCGACCTCCCGGTCCTGCTGGTCCGGCATGATGAACGTCCGCTCGATGTAGCGATTCTTGATGAGCCCTTCGACCACCGGGAGCCCGGACGCCTGCGCGTAGCCTTGCGCTTGGGCCCGACCCGACTCCGGGACCGGCACGATGATGTCCGCCGTAATCGGATATTCCCGGGCGAGTTGCTCTCCGATCTTCACGCGGGCATCGTACACGAGACGATCGTCGAGGACGCTGTCCGGCCGTGCGAAGTACACCCATTCGAACATGCAGTGCGCCGTGTGGTTCGGATGGGGTAATCGGGTCGATTCGAATCCGTCCGCGCGGAGCTCGACGATTTCTCCCGGTTTCAGGTCGCGGATGAACTTGAACCCAAGGGCGTCGAACACGACGCTCTCCGAGGAAATCATCATTCGGCCGTTCCCCTCGCCGACGCACAGGGGCCGGATGGCCAACGGATCCCGGATCGCGTACACCGTATCGTTGACCATGAGGGCGAGGCTGTACGCGCCCACGAGACGGTTCGTGAACTCCCGCAGGGCCCGCTTGACGTCCCCCGTGTTCGCGATCTCGTTCGCGAGGAGGCGCACGATGACCTCGCTGTCCGATGTCGTCATGAAGGCCCAGCCCTTCTTGCTGAGCTCCTCGCGGATTTCGTTCGCGTTCGCAATATCCCCGTTGTGCGCGAGGGCGATTTCTCCATACGACGTGTTCACGACGATCGGCTGGGCGTTGTCCAGCACGCTGGAGCCCGTCGTCGAATAGCGGACGTGGCCGATCCCGGAGTTCCCGCGCAGACCGAGGAGGTCCTCTTTCGTGAAGACCTCGTGCACGAGTCCCATCCCGCGTTTCGCCTTCAGGCCTCCATCGAACACCGCGAGGCCCGCGGACTCTTGGCCGCGGTGCTGAAGGATCCTCAGCCCATAGTACAGGTCAGAGGTGACGGGAGAGGTCCCCGTGCACCCGATGATGCCGCACTTCTCCTTTGGACGAAGGTCGGAGTACTCCGACGTTCCCGGGTCGCGGGCCATGCTCAATGCCTCTTCGCCCAAGTGAGATTCCGCATTCGTTTCGTGCGTCCGAATCCGCAAGAGGCGCAGTATTTCTTTTGCTTGTGATAGGCCCGTTGCCCGCATCGACGGCACCGGATGTGGACGCTCTTTCTGCCCATCTTGCCGAGCGAAGCGGTCCCCTTGGTCACGATGGCCACCTACGTCAGGGGGAGATGTAAATGACGTTGTCCCCGCGGACGATCGCGAGGTCCATCTTGCGCTGGGACTGGTTGTCCTGCGTCTCCTCGGCCGCGCGGAGGACGAGGTTCATGTGGGGGTCGAATCCTTCGAGGATTCCGCGATACCCACGCCCGCCTTTCAGCTCAACCATCACATTCGAATTGATCCGCTGGTTGAGGAGAGAAAGCGGCTTGATCATCGGACCACGCCGCAGCCATGGAGGCGGCGTACTTAAAGGTATGTCGGTGTGATGTGGAAAAATCTGCACTTCGTCTCGGAGAGAAATAGAAAGTCACAGCCCGCAGGATGTACCGAATTAAGACCTAGGTGGTCTAGTTGTGACGGGCGGCTCTTCTTCTTCGATGGACTCTTCCTAGGTGCCTTTACTCGAAGTTGAAGAAGTCTCGGTCTCCGTCCAATAGTTCCTGAATGGTAAATCGAACAAACACACCAGACCTCGGAAGGATAACTTCGACCTGCTCGCTTTCTAACGCCCTGAGAGAGTCCGACGGGTTCGAAGCCGTGATTCGAAGCTTTAGCAACTCAGCGAGATATCGGTTGGTCATTGCAACATCCCGAGGTTCCTGCATCCCCCACTCTTTCCCCAGAAATCTCACAATGTAATCTGGGTCGACCAAAGGCCTGACTGGATTCTCTAGCGAAGGGAAAGCTCGTCCAGCGGGATTGAAATCCTCCTTTCTGTATCTCCCGGCAGTCCCGCCCTTCACTTGCACCGTTCTACTCACGCTCTAGCAAGGTATTGAACTTTCTGCCCGCAGAGCTAATTGTAAGACTTCGCAGCCAACCCACTCGTTAAAGAGGCGGGAATTGCGAACGACTTAGGCCATACCGGTCGCGGCTGTCACGTCGAGCGAAGACCAACAACATTAGCAAGTCGCGGCAACCGCGAAGACCTTCACTTGGCGTGTACCAGCGGCCAAGTAAATGCGCCGTATGGATGAAGCCCAAAATCCGCCAGGCCTCCCTGTCAAACCGTAAATTTAAAGGTTTACGGGAGGGACGACGGTGTGAGCCGACAAGCTGCGTCTTGGTGACCGAACCGAACATGAAACGCCGCTACGTTAGGCGCCGTCGACGCTGGAGCACGAGCCACAACGCAGGGGTCGCTGCGAAAACGATCAGGAGAGCGATCGTGCCGAGAGGAAGAAGGAACGAATTCTGCTGGACGGGCGCTTGCTCCGAGGTCCACCCGAGCGAGAAGCTTCCGGGACCCCCCACGGTTTCGGCCACGAGGGTCACGAAGTTGGATGTCGACCAGGGGAAGTCGAACGTCTTTGAGAGTCCCGGCGTCAATACGACGTCCAGCCCGAGAGCCATTTCCTCGTTGTACATGAAAACGTGCACACTTGGAACGGACGCGTTCAGCAATGAGATGGTGAGACGATTGTCAGCCCTCGGGGCGAGAGCGGCCACGAGTCGTTGATTGGCTGGGAATTGCTGAACCCCAGAGAAAACGAAATTCCAGCCCACCGCAACCTTACCCGAACCCACCAGGTGCAAGTCATATGTCCCACGCTCCAGCTGAATGAGAGTCATGCCACTGTGGCCGACCCAGTCGGGCGAGAGGCGCGTACCGTTTTGGCTGAGCGAGGCGTCCATCGTTGAACCTCGGTCCGCGGACACGATGAGATAGTATTCCCCGCGTTCCGTGAGCTCGAACGCGTAGTCCGCCGTCCCCGAAACGAAATAGATACCCGCCCCAATTCCGTTGGGCACGGGTGGGGTGTCGTAGGGTGGTCGGTTCGGCACCCCCGCCGCGCCGAGGGCCGTCGCGGCGAGGAACACCGCGAGTACCAAAGAGACGAACGACGCGATCGCATCTCGCCTTCGGGTCAGGCTCCGCTCCACGTCCGCTCCAATCGACTTCGACTCATAAGAATTACGTTTCCAATCGGTTGCTCGCGGCCCGCATCCGGGGCGCGAACGAGGTCGGAACATGGTCGGGCAGGCATCGAGAAGCGAAACGGAAACCCGAAACGTCCTTGACCCGGACGCTGTTGCCACGGCCATGGATGAACCGCCGATGCCGGGTTCACGTGTGCGCGCGACGACAAAGCACGGCACGCTCACGGTCGATGAGATCGCGGCGATGCAACCCGGGATGGCCCGCCTCATGGACGAATTGAGTCGGAGGTATTGGGTCCTCTACTACGCCGCGAAGGCGGGCAACTGGGAGCTGGCGGCCTACATGGAGCGGGAGTCGGAGAAGATCCTTCAGACCGCGTCCGTGGCCCGGCCGAAATATCGGGATGACATCGCGTCCTTCGTCCGCGAACGTCTCGGTCCGATCGCGCGGGCGATCGACGCGAAGGACTGGCGCACCTTCGACGCGGCCTACCATCGGGGCATCGACGATTCGAATATGTATCATGACAAATACAACAAGCGGTTCATCCGATTCCGGCTACCGGACCACCCTCCCGAGTGGTTCGACCTCACGGCTCGATAGGTTTTTGGCCCGCGGCCCCGTGCCGCGGCCGGGATCCCGATGGACTACGTCGCTCTGGGCCGTGGCGGCCCGAAGGTCTCCGCGATCGGACTCGGCATGTGGCAGGCCGGCGGCAAGGCCTGGGGGTCCGACGTGCGGGACGCGGATTGTCGGAAAGCGATGGAACGTGCCGTCGAGCTCGGCATCAACCTGGTCGATACGGCCGAAGCGTACGGGGAAGGTCACTCCGAGACGGTCATGAGCCGGGCGATCAAGAACGTGGGCCGCGACAATGTCTTCATCGCGACGAAGGTTGGGGGCTGGCACCTGCGGCCGGACGACGTCCGGAAGGCGTGTGCTGCCAGCCTCAAGCGACTCGGCGTGCGCGAGATCGACCTATACCAGGTGCACTGGCCGGATCCGTGGGGCCAGGTCCCGCTCCGAGAGACGATGAAGGCGCTGGAGGCCTTGCAGAGGGCCGGCAAGATTCGCCACATCGGAGTCAGTAACTTCGCGGTCCGAGACATGCGGGAGGCGAGGAGTCACCTCTCCCGGACGGATCTGACGTCGAACCAGGTCCGGTACAACATGCTCCAGCGGGACGTCGAGAAGGAAGTCCTGCCGTATTGTGCCCGGGAAGGGATTGGGATCCTGGCCTGGAGCCCCATCGGAAAAGGCCTCTTGTCAGGGAAGTACCACAACGGCAGGAGACCGAAGGACCGCGTGCGCTCCGACGAGGACCTGTTCAAACCCGCGAACGTTCGGGCCAGCGCTCCGCTCGTCCGGGAGCTCCGTCGGATCGGAAAAATCCATGGGAAGACGCCCGCGCAGGTCGCCCTCGCATGGCTGCTGCGACATCGACATGTCGTGCCGATCCCGGGGGGGAAGAGGCCCTCCCAGGCGGCGGAAAATGCCGGTGCGGCAGGGTGGTCCCTCAGCTCGCGCGAACTTCGTGGGCTCGACGCGATCCTGCGCCGCACGCGGTTGGATACGTTCTAGGGCCCGGGCGGCCCGGGTTTCTTCTTGCGCATTCGCATCGCTGCCGCGGCAACCCCAATGACGACCACCACGACGATCACGCCACCGGCGATCAGGAGCGTGTTGTCGCCCGCGGGCGCCGGTGCCGCGTTGACGACGAACGTGCCGCGCTGAATGTTATAGCCGTGAATATTGCAGAAGTAGGCGAATGTCCCCGCCGTGTTCGCGGTGTAGGTGAAGGTCGCGGCCGTCGTCTTGCTCGAGAACGGGTACGACCATCCGTCTCCTGACGTGTTGGAGTGGCTGTTGTCCACGTCAATGATCAGCTGGTGCGTTGTCGAGTCGTTCGCGAACAGCTGGAAGGTGACTGCGTCACCCTGCTGGACCGTGAGGGTCGGTCCTGGCTCGGTAATGTTGTTTGGACCCTGCCCCCAACCCGCGGGTGCAGTGAAACTGGCGTAGAGGGTGATGGGCACGGCCTTCGATGGGCGGGGTCCGATGGAGGACATCGCCCCCAGCGCCGGCGCTGCCAGGCTGGAGGCGACGATCGCAAGTCCGAGCGCCGCTAAGAGTATCGTTTTGGATGTACCAGACATGGTCCCTTCCTCCCGCGCGGCGAGCCGGTATCTCCGGATAAAGGTTTTCCGTAATGCGTAACTCTCGGGGCCTCACGCAGTGCGGGGGATGGGACTTCCCGCCCCGCGCGGTCCGCGCGAGGCTTTTGAACCCATGGACTCCTGCGAGACCGGATCTTAAGTCCGGCGCCGTTGTCCAAGCTTGGCTACCCCCGCGCCCGCCCCATCGAGCGATCGGTATAATGCTTTTGTTGCGTTGCTCGGAAACTTCTTTTCCTCTGCTTTCGTTGCGGACAGGAATGCGATCTCGGATCATCTGGCTCGAGCTCTCGATCTTACTATTGGCACTCTTATTCGCGGAATTCGGTGAAGTCCTTCGCGAGATCCGGACAGATGTCGTGCTCGACTGGTTCGTCACGCTCGCGCCGCTGATTTGGATCGACGCTTCGATCGTCGTCCTGTACGCTTTCTTCCGACTGTACTTGACCCCGGAATTGGTGCCTCCGAGGACAAGCGCTGCGATGAAGCGCGTGAGCGCGTTTCTCGTCCCGAACACGCGAGTCCTTCGAGGCGGCACTCGCCTTCGGAAGGTTTGGGCGATCTCCGCGGTCGCTTACGCGGTGACCTACGCGTTCCTGCAAGGTGTCTTCGTGGTGGACCTTTCGGGTTCGCTGTCGCCGGTGTTCGTCGTCATCGAAAGCGCCATCGGCTACGGTCCCGGGATCGCCTGGGCCCCGACGACCACCTTCGGTATCCAGCTGAGGCCCTATTCGGTCGCGGCCGCCGCGTCGCTGTCGCTCCTGTCAGGACTCGTGTTCGCATTAGCCTTCCAGGTCATCCGTACGACGGGTCAACGGGCGGCAAGAGGCCTCCCGGGTCCCCTTCTCGGATTCGCCGTGATGTGCCCGGCTTGCGCGAGCGGGCCGGTGTCGGGGCTGTTCCTCGCCTACGTGACGCCGATTGCATTCATGGGAGAGATGGGCTCAGCGTCCGCGTTTTCACGGCTGCTTGGAGCCTCTACGCTCTTGCTCATCGTGACGCTGGTCCTCTCCTGGACTATGATTTGCTTCTTTACGAATGTGCTTTTGCCCGACGTTCCTCCCACAGCGATCCAAGGCTCCGCGTCGACTAACGCGTGATTCGCGGCGCGGACGCTGGCGGACGGGGAAGTTCCAGCCTTCAGGCCGTGACGGTGAGGGTCCCCCACATGCCCTTATCCTGGTGGATCTTCCAGTCGGTCCGGTCGACCTGGTGGCACGCGAAGAAGTAGGTACCCGGGGTATTGATGACGAACCAGAAGAGGAAAGTGTTCCCTGGGTCGACGTCATGATCGACGCACGAATCCGGACAGCCGACTCGGCTCAAGTTCGTCCAGGAGTCATGGTACTCGGTGTACTCGTCAACCGTGAGATTCCCGATCGCCTCGTCATTTTGATATCCGTTGTGGTGCGACTCAGCGAGCGCGAGGGCCGCTTTCGCCGATTTCAAAATCGTTGCCCGGTCTCCGTCGAACAAGAGGAACTCGTGAGCCATGGTCCCACTATTGTTCATCGTAACCACGATGACCTGACCCGCTTTCGCCGTCCAGTCCGGATTGAAGTTGGGGGCGTCGTACCCGACATCGAACGTCATGAGGTGCTTTGGTAAGTCCGCCGATTGCGTTGGCTTCAACATCGGGAAGACGACCACGTCCATCACGGTTGCGGTGAGTGCAACCGCGATGACAATCGCAATCACGATCCACAGAGCGCCCTTTTTCGGCGCGGCCATCGGGGCCGTGCCGGATGACGATCCAGCCTCCATTATGAACCCAGCGAGCGGGGCATTAGTTATCCCAGCTTAAAGATTCTGAAAAGTTCGTGCGCGTTCGTGCGTGCGTGCGAGTTGAAAGCTTTTTACGGCCGATACGGATAACCGGTTCTCGTGCCAGCTCTGGCCCCCTCGGCGGAGCAGTGGCAGTCCTTGTTCACGTTGTACATCATCGCCGCGGTGATCGTCGGCGGGGCCGTCTTCGTCATGTTCTTCTTCTTCCTCGTGAGGTATCGGAGGAAGCCGGGTGGGACGGAACCCACGGACGCGCCGCGGGTCGGCGTCATGGCCGATCGGGGAAATCCGGCCCTCGCGGCGATCTTGACGGCGCTCTTGGTGTCTCTTTTCTTCGGCCTCACGTTGAACACATTCGCGCTCAACGCCTATCTGCAAAACCCCCCGAACGACCCGAACGCTCTCTACATCGATGTGATCGGCTTTCAGTGGGGCTGGCGGTTCGTCTATCCGAACGGCCATGAGGCAATCGACGAGCTTCGCGTCCCGGTCATTAATGGGACGTGCACGTCCTCGGTGCGCGGATGCTGGAGCGGGACCGTCATCCTGGACATCACGAGCGCGGACGTCTTCCACTCGTTCGGGATTGCGGTCTTCAAGATCAAGAGGGATGCCATCCCAGGTCGGGTGAATCAGGCGTGGTTTGTCGCGGACAAGGTCGGCATTCCGGACACGATTCCGGAATATCGCGAAGCGGTCCGGTGTTACGAGCTGTGCGGGACCGGCCACGCCCTCATGTTCGCGGACCTCCTCGTCCTCACCGGGGACAATTTCCGCGGATGGTACAACGGGCGCTAAGGAGCAAGCCATGGTCGATTGGAAACCCTTGAAACGGTGGCTTTTCACGACGAACCACAAGGATATCGGGATTCTCTACCTGCTCACTTCCCTCTACTTCTTCGTCACGGCGGGGCTCTTCGCCCTCACCTTCCGCTTTCAGCTCGCCGTCCCGTCGAACACCTTCCTCCAGCCGGACGAGTACAACCAGCTCGTCACGACCCACGGTCTCCTCATGCTCTTGTGGGTGATCACCCCGCTCGGCGCCGCGTTCGCGAACTACTTCGTGCCGATCCAAATCGGCGCTCGGGACATGGCTTTCCCGCGGTTGAACGCCCTCAGCTACTGGGTCTACCTCGCCAGCGGCATGCTCGCCCTGTCCAGCTTCTTCGCCGGTGGCGGGACCGCGGACTGGGGATGGACCACGTACGCGCCCCTCAACACCGTCGAGTTCAGCCCGGCGGTCGGCGGCTCCATGATGGGTCTCGCCCTGATGCTCCTCATGGCGTCGAGCATCGTGTCGACCGTGAATTTCCTCGTCACGATCTTCCGCCTCCGCGCCCCGGGGATGTCCCTCGTGCGGCTGCCGCTCTTTACGTGGGGGTGGATTTTCACGAGCCTGCTGATGCTCTGGGCATTCCCCGCGTTCGTGTCCGCGCTCAGCCTCCTGGTGGCGGACCGCGCGTTCGGGACCGTGTTCTTCACGTCGACCCAAGGCGGCCCCCTCCTGTGGGATCACATGTTCTGGTTCTTCGGCCATCCGGAGGTCTACGTCCTCCTGTTGCCCGGCTTCGCGATCGTCGGGGACCTCTTCTCGACGTTCAGCCGCCGGCCTCTTTACGCGAAGAAGATCATCATTGCGTGCCTCGCCATTGCCAGCATCCTGAGCTTCACCGTGTGGGCCCATCACATGTTCATGACGGGCATCTCGCAGAGCCTTCTTGAGGCGTTCAACGTCACGACCGAGCTGATCTCCATCCCGTTCGCCATCATCGTCATCGCGTACATCTTCACGCTCCGGGGCGGTTCGATCCGATTCACGACCCCGATGCTCTTCGCAGTCGGAGCGCTCGGCTTGTTCATCATCGGTGGCGTGACAGGGGTTTTCAACTCCTCCGTCGCGCTCGACACCGCGTTCCGGGGTACGTTCTGGGTCGTAGGCCACTTTCATTACACGATTGTCGGCGGCGGCTTGACCGGCCTATTCGGCGGCCTCTACTATTGGTTCCCCAAGATCACGGGTCGCATGTACAGCGAAAGGCTTGGGAAAATCCACTTCGCGATCTACATGGTCGGGTTCAACCTGCTGTACTTCCCGATGCATCTCCTCTACGACATGCCCCGGCGAATCTTCAAGTACGACGCGAGCACGGGATGGGGTCCGATCAACTTGCTCATCACGATCGGCGGATTCACGTTCGGGATCTCGCAACTCATCATGTTCGCGAACTTGCTTTGGAGCGCTCGCCGGGGTCCGGCCGCGGACAAGGATCCGTGGGGCGGATACTCCCTCGAGTGGGGGATCCCATCGCCACCCCCGGAGTTCAACTTCCCGGAGGGCGTCCCGGTGATCTCTGCCTCAGGGGTCACGTTCCGGCCATCGACTCCGGCGATGGCGAACGGTGGACAGGCCATGGCGGACGGCGGCCATGCCAATGGTGGCCACGCCTACGTCAGTCACGAGGATGAGTTCGGCGAGGAACATTGGAGCCATTGGCCGATCGTAGTGGCTGCGGGCGCCGGCATCGCCTTGTGGGGTCTCCTGATGGGTCTTCCCGCGCTCTTCCTTGGGACCGGGGTTCTCGCCGTGGCCCTCGTCGGGTGGGGCCGCGAATCCCTCCGAGGACGGTCCGAAGTGCCCGTCGAGGCAACGGGGGAGAAATGGCCGTTCGACCGGCTCGAGAACCTGTCGCTCGGGATGTGGATTTTCGTCTTTGGCGAAATCGCGTTCTTCGGGACCCTGTTCGGGGCGTTCGTGTTCCTCCGGATGAACAGTCCGCTCACGGGATTCGTTTGGCCTAGGCCCGGAGAGGTCCACAACATCTTCTGGGGCGGATTCAACACGATCGTGCTTCTCACGAGCGGGCTGACCATGGTCTTCGCCCTCACGTTCGCCCGTCGCGGATCGTATCGCGGACTTCAAGCCTCCCTCGTCGCGACGTTCGCCCTCGGTGCGTTCTTCATGGTAAACAAGGCGTTCGAGTGGAACGAACTCTTCACGAACGGATTCACGTTTTCGACGAGCTCGGCGTCGAGCATCTATTATGTCTTGTCGGGCGTCCACGGGGCGCACGTGGTCGCGGGCCTGACGGCGCTGGTCTACCTCATGGTCAAGGCGCTCAAGGCGGGCTCCGTGAAACAGGCGAGTGGCGCTGTGGAGATCTTCGGGATCTACTGGGGAATGGTAGACGCGGTCTGGGTGTTCCTCTTCCCCTTGCTCTATCTGTTGTGAGGTGATGAATGATGATCGAGGAGGCGAAATACGCGGCGGTATACGGCATCCTCATGCTGGGGCTCATCGTCGAGATCCTGATCGCGGTTGACGGGGGCGCGCTGGGGTCGCTCGCCGGGCCCGCGATCCTGGCCATCGCATCTCTCCAGGCGATTTTCATTTTTCTCGTGTACATGCATGGGCGATACGGCCCGCGTCCCGTCGCGGTCTTCGCGGTCATCTCGCTCATAACCGTCGTTCCGCTGTTCATCGCATTGCTTTACTCCGTGGTGATGCCGCATCACGGTTCGCTTCCGTAGGAGATGAAGAGATTGGCAGGCAAGTCAGTGCGCGCGGACGTGGCCGCCGGAATCGTGGCCGGAATTGCCGGGCTCGTCGTGATCGTCGCCATTTGGGTGAGCCTTGTCTTCCCAGCGCCTATCGTCTCAGGCGGTGGGGGCAGCATCTTGAGCGGAAACGACATCGCGCTTCGGGAGCATGAGTGGGGGTTCGCAGGTGGAGGCTATGCGCTCGCGAAAGGTGGCCCCGAAATTTGCGCGAACTCGAATAACGCCACCGTGAACATAACACTGACCAACACGGGAATCAATTTTCATGGATTCCAGGTTGTGAGGGCCGATACCGGGGTGTTCGTCGCCGGCCTGAACAAGACCGACCTCCTCGCTCGGGGGGAGACCCGCCACATCACGATCGACGTCGGTCGGATCGCGCCCGGGAGCTACTACTATATCTGTCCTGTCGCGGGTCATCGGCAGAAGGGCATGATTGCGCCGTTCGTCGTGCAACCCGGGTGCTGACGTTCGACGACCCGCCGAAGTCACGGACCGTTCACGGCGGATAGCGCGGGAACGTCCCGCTCCGCAGCGTTCGCTCGCATGGCGGAGATCAGTAACACGCAGATCGCGAGCTCGACCGCTTTCGAGAGGATCCCGAGTAGATCGACTTCCTCGATGACCCCGATTGGCCAAAGGGCGACGGTCCTCGTGACGACGAAAGCGCCGATCAGGAAAAGGGTGAAAAGAAGCCACGCGGCGTCCCACCGACGGTGGAGATACGGGAATGCAATACCCCCGAGAATCTGGAGGGGGGCGACGACTTCGAAAAAGAGGGCGGCCGGCAGAGTCCCCAGGTGTTGGTTCAGGGCCAAGAGGTGGAGCCCTCCGTCGGCGATGAGCAGGAAGCCGATCACATAGGGCTTCCCTAGGTTCGGGTTCGCAGCGAACTCGCGGTAATGTGCTCCGACGACCCCCACCGTGGAAAAGGCGAGACCTTGGAACATCAGGAAGAGCCACAGATAGACGTCGCCCGCTCCGTGGCCCGATGATTGGTCTCCGGAAACGACCCCGATCAGGTTCAGGGCCCACGCGACGATCATGATGAAAACGCCTGACAGGAGGAAGGCGAATTCGGTCGAGACGTGGACGCGATGGAACATCGTGACGGCTCCTCACGCTTTCCTGCGTATATCTCTGTGTCTTTCTTCTCACGGCCTGGAGTCCGCGTAACGGATGAATCGAGGCGTTGGCTGCTATTGCCGCGAGGATTTATTACACGCGGAGCGCGTGCGGTCCGCGTGGGTCGCCTCGACGGACGCGTCGCGCTCGTCACCGGAGGGAGCGGAGGCATCGGGAAGGCCTCGGTCCTGGAATTCGCTTCTGAGGGAGCGGACGTCGCCGTGCAGTTCAACCGCGGGAGAGAGGCTGCCCAGGCCGTCGTGGAGAAGGTACAGAGCCTCGGCCGAAAGGCGGTCGCGCTCCAAGCCGACGTGACCGATCCCCGATCGTGCCGGACCCTTGCCGCGCAGACGATTGGTTCCCTCGGGCGCATCGACGTCGCGGCATGCTTCGCGGGCCATCCGTTCCGCGAGACAGAATGGAACAAGGACTTCACGGAGCTCACCCCCGCGGAGATGCGACAGCCGCTCGAGATCGACCTCCTCGGCTCCGCGTACGTGGCTCAGGCCGTCCTCCCGTCGATGGTGAAGGCGCGTCGTGGGAGCCTGATCCTGATCGGCTCGACGCCCGCGATTACCGGGGATCGGATTGGCATCAGCTATTTGGTCGCCAAGGCGGGCATCTTGGGTCTGACCCGAGCGCTCGCCCTTCGATATGGCCCGACCGGGATCCGTGTAAACGCCCTCGCGCTCGGCAGCATTTCGACGGGCCCGATGCAAGCCCTCTCGACCGACGAGACGAGGGCTTTGGCGGAGGAGCCCGCGTTGAAACGATGGGGTCGGCCGGAAGAGGTCGCGCGTGTGGTCGCATTCCTGGCGTCGGAGGACGCCTCGTACATCACCGGTCAAACGATCGTCGTGGACGGCGGCTACGCCCTTCGGTGATCGCTCAAGGCGCGGACAGCTTCACGCCTTCCATCGCGAACGTCCCTCGGGTCCCGCAGCTATGGCATGTGACCGAGAGGGACGGGACGCCTCCCGAGAACTGTTCGCGGACGAGCCAATGACTCCGGCCGCATCGACACAAGAGTCGGACTTCCTCATCGTGCGCGCGAATTTGAAGGAGGAAGCCTTCCGAACCGCTTTTCCATCCCCGTACGAGGATTCCCTGGGACGAATCGATTCGAACGTCGCGCGTCATGAGTCCCATCGACAGTGCCGGCGCTGCCTTAAACACCTTGCTAGGGACCGGGATAGGTGACCCGCGGCCCCTCGACCTTCGCGAACTTCGTGAGCTGATGATGCTCGGTCTTTCCCGAGGAGATGATGTGTTCCACAGGAATGCCTCGGGCGACGAGAGAATCCGATATCAGGGAGCGATGGCATTTCCAAGGCACCACCTCGGCGCACATGATGGCGGTACGCCTTTGTCCCGCGAGCCGAATGAGGCGGTCCAATCCCACGCCGAATTCCGACGACGACATGTAGTCTGCGTATCCTCGAAACCCCGCATTTCGCCAGCCGGTGTTGCGGCTGTCGACCATAGGTTTGCGAAAGCCGCCGAGGTCCTCGAAGTGTTCGTAATCAATGCCCCGATCTCGAAGCGCGGCGGCGAGCACTTGTTTGGTGGCCCATGGGACCCGCTGGGATGCGGGGAAGCGGCGGACGTCCGCGAGTCGTTCGATTCGGTGTCCTGCGAGGAATTCGAAGAATTCTTGAAAGGACAGCGTCGAGTGACCGACGGTCCAGATCACGAGGTTCGTATTTCCACAACCATACATGGGTTCCTTTTGTCGTTCGTCCTCGGGAACATTTCCGGACCGACGGGATCAAGTAAACAAAGAATCGCCATGGCGGCCAGCGCTAAGGACCAGTCTGCGATGTTCGTTGTCGAGAGTCAGATGCGCGAATGTCAACGCCCTCTCGGGCACCGGGCCGCGTCGGAAGTGCTATGCTCGGATTGGACGATGTGGAGTTCAACGACGAAAAGGTGACCCTTCATGCGACCCGGCCAGTCTCCCTTTGACCCGCGCAAAAACCCAGAGCAGGCTCTGAGACTGGCGGAATCCATGCGCGTGCAGGGAGAGTCGAAGGAGCAGCAGGCTCTTGACCGGGAAGGGCTCGGAGGGGCAGAAGCAGAGCGGAAGAAGTCCCGCATGGTGTTTTGGACGAGAACGAGGACGGTCGTCGTGATTGTCACTACCGTCGTTGTCCTCGTGCTCGCCCTCTCTGTCGTCTTCGGCTTGCTGTAGACGGAGCGGACTGGCGGCCTTCGTGCCTCGCCTGCGTCAGGAGCGGTCTAGGGGTCGGTGACGGAAAGGGCCGAGATGAGAGCCCCGGCCAGGCGGTGATTGGGGCCGAGGTCGCGATCTCGTGGTCCCGGAATTCCAGTCCATTTCTCCATGGGTATGGGTCCGTCCGGACTTGAACTAAATCCGGTTCGGGTCTCTCGTTCGGGATCGTGGGATTTCTCGCGGTAGGCCAAGTTCCACTAGCGATACCTGGGCTGAAATTTGTCCGTTGCTTGCAGTAATGACGAAACCCAAGGAAGTGTTCGGGCGTTGGACTGATGGGTATCCCTTGATGTCAATGGGGGTTCAAACCTCATCCGCACCGTCGACCATCCAGGCTTTCACATAGACGGCCGCGGGCAGTCAATCTCCTCTCCACAGACCGCGACTGCCTAGGCCTGTGCGGAAGCATGATGAGTGTCTAGCGCGTCTCCGGGATGAAGCCATTGAGAACTGGTTTGACGCCTGAAAGCCGAGAGATCGCAGTCTTCCAAAACGACTTGCGCGATTTGGGCGTGGGGACGACGAAGGAGGCGGTACGGAATCTGCTGTTCTTAGCTGAACGGAAATACAACCGGTATGATCTGTACGCGCCTGGCGAGACCTTTCCACAGCGTTTGGTCGATTGGCTGAGTAACTTCGATGCGGTGGATCGAAATGCAGCCATGGATGTTGTGCGGGAGCTGAGGTTCTTTAACCAAAACGAGATGAGAGCCCTAGCTGCCGCCACGTTACAGAATGTCGTGACGGCAATTCAAAGCGACGGCATGTCGCTTTCAAGAGCTTCCGCAATTTCATACATGGACACACTCCAATCACAGACGGAGATGGCTGTTGCAGACAGTTTGTTCATCGCGATGGCAGACGATGTCCTCTTTGACTTCTTTCGTCGCAACGCGCAGAGACAATTCCCCGTGCTCCGCAGAGGCAATTTCGTTGAGTACTACAAGCTCAACCCTGAAGACGTTTCAGATCTGGAAGAGTATTCAAGAGTTTTCCTCCTCGATCAGATTTCAGGAAGTAGTTTGTCCTTCCTCCGCAGAGAAGACGAGAATTGGAAGGGAAAGCTTCCCACGTTTTTCGAAATATGGGGAGGCCATGTGAAATCGAACGAGGCGAAAGTCCACTACCTCCCCTTTATCATGTCAACGGTGGCAGAGCGAACGTTATCGTCGAATCTGGATCCGTGGAATGCGAGCGCAAACTCTGGCAATTCTATCACCGTGACGCCAACTCAGATGGTACCCGTCGCATCGTGTTTGTCTACTGATGGCGGATCCTCGGTCGATGAGACCACTCGCGTTGCATCACTTTGTGACAAGTACTATCACCTGTTCAAGGAGAATATTCACCACAAAGTGGGTGGCGGATGCAAGTATGGTTTCGGCTCAGCTGGCCTGATTTTAGTGTTATACACGAACTGCCCGAACGATAGCCTGTACCTCATTTGGCACAAAAATAACGGGTGGAGGCCGCTTTTTGAACGGGTAGAGCACCATCGTGAGTAGGATGACGTCCGATCTATCGGTAGCTTTTGTTACGGGTAACCATTTTCCATTCGATATCTCGCCGGACGACGTCGGGCTATCGATCTCCCCGCATCAGGAGCTACCCGTCGCAAGCCGTTCGATGGGCGACGTCATTGGTGTCCACCGAGTTCTGCCAGCGGGATGTGTGGTCTCCCGACACAGCTCCCCCGGCGCTTCATCGATCGACGGGCTTGTGCCTCGGGGATCGCGAGTGCCTGGAATGTGGCTAGACTCGAAAGGGTTGCCGAGTGTATGTTTAGCCAGCAACATCGCACGTTGGATTCAGATGACGCAAGGCAGCCCGGCCGCGATGCTCTCCCTCCTCATTCGCGAGCCCGGCGAAGAGAAGTCGATTCAGGAGGCATCGGCATGGAGGATTGATGCCGCCAGGACCTTCTCGCCGCGGGAGAAGAATGCTAAGTCCTTCATCTGGTATCCAGCTTTGAGCCGCAGTGCTGAGTTTCTTCGAGCCGCCGGAAACGAGCTAAACCCTGTGGATATCTTCCCTCTCGTCGAACTTCCCAGCGAGGAGGCGGCGCGTGGCGACTCATTGCTCCTGCGACACCGGAATCTGCTGCAGTCCTATCGTGTGAGAACTGAGCGAATCATCTATCTGCCGGCAGATAAGCCCCGTGTTGCATATTCGGTCCTCCTCGGGTCGGCTCGGGCTCTACCGAGGGCGGGCTCGGCCCCCCGAGAAGGTATTGTTACCCCGGGGTTGCCAAGCTTCTTGTACATGGCAGAAGTCCTCTCAGCGGTCCTCTCCGGGGGAGCCCTTATGATTCCTTCAGACGAAGTTGCACCGAGCGGAGCCGAAGTCGAGGGTGTGGCCATCCTTGCACGGAGGCCATAGCTTGGCTACCGTTTTGGGGGCGGGGCTGGTCGCTGTTGACCACATATTCCGGACCGGCAAGAGTGTCGCTAAAGTTGGGTCGATCGAATACCTCGGGACTTCCGGAGGAGGGTCGGTCGGGAATGCGTTAGCAATGCTCTCGGTCCTTGGCCATTCAGCTGGCGTCACCGGTGTAGTTGGCGATGATATCGTCGCCAACCTCGTGAGGGCAGACTTCGGGAAGCTGAAAGTCGATTCTAGCCACCTCATTGTACGACCCGGGATCCGTAAAGGCATCCGAACGAGGCAATTCTCCCATGTCGTATATCCAGACGGCAAGCACTCATTTCGGGATCAATGCATGCAGTGTGGAAGTCCTTTCAAGAGGGAAACAGGGCTCTTCGCGACAGATTTGACTCGGGATCTTTCGACCTTGGCCGAGAGTTGCAACCTCTTGCATCTCGACAGGACGAATGAGTTCACTCTCAAGTTAGCCGAGAAGACTCTGTCGAAGGGAACCCCTATCTCGTTTGACCTGGCATTCAAGCCTTACGGTGAGGCAGAGAAGAACGTTAATCGAATGTTAAGTATGGCGACGCTCGTGAAAGTTTCCGAGGATTTGTTCACGAGCATGACTGGCTCTCCGGACAAAGAGGGCATCTTGGAATGGCGGGAGAGATACCCGAACGTCACACATCTCTTTGTTACGCGAGGCTCAAAGGGCATCCTCGGATACTGTCAAGTTCGTAACGAGAAGCCGACATTCCAGTTTCCCGCAATCCCGCCGAAGCCTTTCCATGACGGGGGAGGCGCGGGCGACGTCTTAGTCGCATCCTTGATCGACCGATTTCTCCTCACTCCAGCTCCGACGGTCGAAAAAGACGCCTGGTCGCGGATCAATCAAGCTCAAGCTCTCGCTTCGCTCGGATGTACAGTTTTCGGAGCAAGATCCTTGGCCCATGTACTCCACGCGGAGGGCCTGTCGCCCGCCCAGGTTTGGGAAATCGCTGACCAGGTGGTAAAGAATGGCGTGGCCCAGTCTCGATGGTCTAGCAAAATAGGAGTCCCTTGGAAGTCGTCGCTAGGATTCTTGTTTGGCACTAACCACGCTTGCAGCGTCTGCGGGCTGGCTCGAAAGGAGAAGGGAGCAAGAAAACCCAAGCCGCGTCGATTGGAGTACCACGTCAGTCTAGGCCAAGCTCCATGGGCGATGAGTGAAAGTTACCAAATCGGGAGGTCGCACCGTCCTTCATTGTCAGCCTTCCGTTCGCGCCCGACGGTATTCGTTGGATCGGGTGGATCGTTCAGCGCAGCGACCTTCGCCGAACATATGGTTTGGCACGAGTATGGCAAACCATCCAAGGCAATGCCACCATACGAATTTGTGACGCTGCCGAAGCTAGATCCCGACGCAGCAATTTGGCTCCTATCATATGGTGGGGCTAATTCAGACATAATCGCGGCCGCGGAGCGCGTAAGGGAATTGAAGACAAGCAACTGTGTCGTCCTGACGGGAGCAAAGAACTCACAATTGGCCGAGATGGCGAGGGAGTGGAAATGGCGGCTCATAATACTACCCGGACAGGAACGAAGTTTCGTCGCAACGGTAGGTATGCTAGCCATGGTGACCGCAATCGCCGCAATTCTGCCTGAGCGGGAGGAGCACGCCGCACTGGACACATTCCTCGACTATCCCCTTCTGCTCGACTCATTTGTGAATACTGACAGAATCGTACGAGAGAAAGCAGAGCAATTTCCAACAGAACTGGAATCGATTCACATAATCGGATTGTCTTCAGGATGGGGATGGCCCGCGCTCGTTGACTTCGAATCAAAGCTAGTTGAGGGAGGACTTTGCACCATTGAGATCACCGAACTTAAGAATTTCACACACGGTAGGTATATCGGGGCCCTCGAGCGACGCAAGAAGAACCGGCTCCTAATTCTCAAGACACCCGAGAACTCAGAACTCGCGGAGTTCATAGAGAGGAAACTACATCGTCATCTAGGCGTGTTCACCCTGTCCACAGAACTAGCAGGCCCAGCCGGTGCTATTGATCTCATTGTCAAGGTCCTCTTCCTTTCAGCTCATCTCGCGAGGAAAGCCGGAAAAGACATCTCAAACCCAGAATATCCGCCGGAGGCGAGAGGGCTCTACGGTTGGGTGCCTTCCCGGAGGAACGCTCTCGATAGTCATGACAAGGCCAATTGGTCGTCCGGAGACGAATGAGCCGTCTCATTTGGTCCTAGACTTCGATGGGACTCTATTCGCAAGGCAGCCCAAGTCGTTCAGCCTCAACCCGACGGCACGGAAGCTAAGACATCTTGGTTTACTGGGACTAACCCTCTGCATTGCTTCGGGCAGAGGCAACGCGGCTCTCCGATATGCGCATTTTCTCGCCCGGGATATTTCCATCAGGTGCTACGTCATTCGGTGGAACGGATTGGATGGTCTTGAGATTCCTTCAGAGCGAGTCGCCTTTCGTTTGCCACCCTTTTCGCCTGAACAGCTCTCTACAATTGAATCATTCTTACGCCATGTCGGGATCAAACCCGAGACACTCAAGCCCGAAATCGTCAGGGTCCGACATCGATCGGAGCGATCCCCACGGCAACTCGTTAGGAAAATCCGGTATGGCCTGACAAAGCGAGTCCCTGGCGTTGTATGCACATGGAACAAGAATGTAATCGACGTATCTCCGCCGGGATGCGACAAGGCCACGGGAGTCCAGAAGCTGTTCCCAAAGGTCCAACCGACGAAAATTCTCGCCATTGGCGACAGCTGCTGCGAGTTCGGGAACGACTTTTCACTACTCGAGTCATTCCCATCTTTCTGCGTTGGTTTCTGGGATCGTAACGACCGATGTGCCGGGCGCCCAGTCATCCACCCATCAGGTCGCATCCTGCGAGGCACTGCCGCTACGTACTTCATCCTGCGCGGCATAGAAAGCGACATGGAATCGAGCGGAAGGTGACGACCAACCTCATGCGACAAGAGACGTACAGCGCTGGAAGATTGCCCCTCATGCTTTCGCCGATGAGCTTTCTCTATCGCGCTTAGACGCTGGCCCCCAGCGGTCTGGTTCGGACCTCACGGGGTCCCTCTGCCGAGATCCGAGCAACCGTACGGGGCATACAGCGGCCACCTGGCTACCTACGCAGGTCCATCCCCGTTCCCTCGATACGGGACGACATGCGTACGCTTCATGCTTCGAGGCGTTTCTGGAAACCCGTCGTCGTCCCCCTATGCCGGGCCTCGCGGCCCGGCCCTTTCCCATTCTATCTAACGAGAAGCCAATTGCCACATTAGGATGGCGAGAACGGCTGTTAGGACGATTAGACCCGTAGTCTCGACGAGCAAGAGGATGAGACGACTGAGCCTCCTGATGAGCCAAGTCGTCAAGAGGATTAGTTTCGCGCCCGCCCCCTGAACATTCTTAAAGTGAGCACAGCGTCTGCCTTCCGAAATGGAGCAAATCGAAATACGACAGAAGGCGATGCGGTGGCGCTGTCCAGGCTTCGGGCGCGAACCCCACTGGGTGAATCACCCACTGGGGCCCGAGGGGCTTTGCGGCCCGTGCGGGATCGAACAAGCGCGTCACGCAGCGGCGCACTCGAGGTAGTCCTCTGCCCACAGAATCGGAATTGGTCGAAGAACAGGCCTCATTTCGGCATCGCGGCGAAAACCGAAGTCTCCTGCCCGTGAGCCACGATGTCCGTCCGAGCGACCGCGCGGGCCCTTTTCCTCTTTCTCGCGTGAATGGGCCGCCAAAGCGCGTATCGTCGGGACTGATAGCCGTTTCGCTGCACTCTCCAATGACTTCATAAGCGCCAACACCGCTTGTACGCTATCGGGGGAGAGTGTCTTGGCAGAGACTCCGTCGGCCGAGAGAGATCGACTGCCCGCCTCAGATCGGTTAGATGAATCCCGAAACCATCTGCAGCAACTTTCATTATTCGGTGGCCGCGCTGAGCGTGGCTTGATGAAGGACGAGTTCGCGGGAAGACGGCCGTTGCGCAAGGTAGGCAGGATCAACGGTCCGGGCGACTTCGACAAGCTGACGGCCGGCTTCAAGAGAATGCGGTGCGTCACCTACGTCGCAACGACGGCCGATGTCCTGCGTTCGTACGACCATGGACTGGAGTCGATGGAATTGGTTCTCGGTTATCGTTTGGAGGACAGCGCCGAGACCGCCATGAAGAATGACATGCGACAAGGAGACGCGACAGCGCTCGACAAGTTGGTAAGCCTCTATCAGTCCCGGCGACTCCTGCCGTTAGTCCCGAAGAGGAGGGAACATTCGAAGTACTACATTCTGGAAGACGACGAAAGAATCAGGTTTGTGTTCACGTCATACAACCTAAGTGGGTCGCACCAAGGGAACCTGTACGTGCTCTTCGACTACGCGAAGTCCGAGGAGGACGGGTACCGAGACCTGTTGGAACTCTACGAGTCGGTCAAGGCCGGGTGCACGGAATTCTCGGACTTGCGCAGCCTCGCGGAACATGTCGGTGACGAGGTGGGCGGGGAGCGGGCTAAAGCGATTCAAGTCTGGGTCACGGCAGAATCGGAGACGGAGGAGGACGAAGATCGTGACGCTCTATCGTTGACCATCGCGGACATCGTCGGACGGGCGGTCGCCAAGGTACGCGAAGTCTCCGATGAATCGACTTCGCAAAACATGGATGTCAAGGTCAACCTGCCAGCCGATCCACAGGAGCGCAAGAAGCTGATGGATGCGACGCGCGGTTGGTCTCCCAAGCAGACTTCCGCCGATGAAATCACTTTTGACGCCGGGTTGGTTGCTGCCTCGGCCTACGTCGTTTCTGGCGATGCACGGAAGAAGACCCAACTCGTAGTGAATTGGCCCAGCGCGTGGATCAGACGGGACCTAAGGCTCGTAGTCGGCTTCCACGGAGAACAGCGAATCCGCACCGCGGACGAAATGGATCAGGATGCGATTCGCCGCGGCCTGAAGAACATCGAGAGGTACATCGAGACCGTAGAGCGTGGGCAGACGAGGAACGTTAAGGTCAGGGAACGAGCGAAGGCGATGATGGGCGAAACGCTCCTGCACATGTTCGCAGCACCGTTCCTTCACGAATGGAACAAGCGCAAGAGGCGGGCGTATCCCCGACTCGCGGAAGGGCCGCCCGACCTCGTCGTCACCGGCGGGTCCGGCAATGGTAAGACGCGATTCGCGGAATACTGCCTCAAGCTCATGGTCGGCGAGGCTGTCCCGTTGTTAGATGCCCCCGACACACTCTCCCGCTCAAAGGTTCGCAAGGCGATCCCGCGCGTCCTGTCTTTCCCGCTCGTGTTCGACGAAGTTCACGGGAAGACATTGGCATCAAAGGATGTCGGCTCCCTGATTCGGTCCCTATGGGAGGCGTGGTGGGGTCCGGACCGTGAGACGCCCGTGCTCGTCTTCCTAGGGAACGATCTGGAACGGAAAGACTGGATGGTGAGGCGAGTAAAGTTCGTGGATTACGAAGTTCATTTCCCCCCGAAGAACGAGGACAACGAGCGGCTCCTCGGGTCCTTGTTCGCTGAAACGAACGACATCTACCGCTACTTCACGCGGCAATACATTGAGGAGGAGAGGAGAGAAGCGGCGAGGGACTTCGTAAGTTTGGATGCTTTGTACACCGCGCGGCAGACGATCCGGGCTTTGTACCGAGTCGGGGGCCTCGGCGATACGCCCAAATACTTCCTCGATAAGCCCGTCGAGGAGGAGCACGACATCGGACGGGAGCGCTGGCTCGAAGCCATCGAGCACGGTCAGATCAAGATGGCCATGGCCGCGAACCCTTGGTTCGCGGACTTCGAACCTGATATGGAGAAGCAAATCGACGAATACCGCGGCTACCTTCGAGCGGTTAAGCACAGGCGGGAAGGCAGGCGGCTCATCTTGGAGGTCCCTGACACGGTGTGTTCCTGGTTTGGGAATGGCGATCCTCAGGTCGGGAAGCAAAGGCTCCTCGAAGCGGTCCGGACACAGGAACGGCAGACAAAGCCGCGTGGGCTCCGTGGCCTATTCAGCCGGCGGTCCAAGCCTGAATGAAGCGGAGTACCGAGACGCTCCGGCAAAGGATTTCACGGGGAGCGCAGTTCCGCCAATCATCAAGAGTGTTAACAATGGCTCGGCCCAAGAAGATGAGATGGAGCGACCCGGAAAGGTTCACGGAAATTTGCGTCAGAGAAACTGAGAGGGCAATAAGATCTGCCTTCCGGGACTACGAAAGAAAAATCGCCTCGTTCGATAGAAAGTGGGGACCGGAGAACATGCAGATTCACGTGGCGTTGAGTGATTGCTACTTCTACTACAATCCGAGGTCCCACAAGCTAACTTGGTTCTGCACATGTGAGCCATCCAAAGACGAGCCCGACATCATAGTCACGGCTACGTTCGAAGGTTCAGATTAGTTTCTGAAAATTCTTGAAGGCCAGACCTCGCGGCTCTGCTGGGCGGGAGTGACGGACGGCTCCGATACCGCTCGACATGAAAAGAGTCGCGCTTGCGAAGGCTTCACGTCGCTTTCGGCGGCTCATACGGTGTGAAACGGGCCTGAAGGAATTCGAGCCATTCGATGATACCGTACAGACTTGAGTGCCTTTCCCGGTGACACTCGGACAACGGACTGTCATCGGCCTGGCCCCAGGCGGGGCTGCCCTGGGGGAGGATTACTCGAATTGCGTCCTCGTTTGGGTCCTCGAGCACATTCAGAATTCGCCGGGGCGCCCCCGACTAGCGAAGGTGGGATGGGTGGACCGAGTGGAGGAGCCACGGGTCGGCCTTGCCGGGCCGATGGCATTTCACGAAGCGCCGCCTCGCCGCAGAGCTCGACCCTCTAGCCCATTGCGAGACGTTGCCCTTTTCGGGCGAGGGAGGTGTGACCGGTCGGGGGGCGGCCGACGTGTAATGACCGGTACGCAGGTCGATGGAAATGACCTCCTCCGGCAACGCATGGAAGCCGAGGAACTCAGGCGCATCATTGAGTCGGCCAAGCGGAACTCGGATACCGAGCGACGAAGAGACTCGGGCGTTCCGTCCTGTACTCGCAAAGGGGCACAACTCCTGCCCGCCCACTGGAGGGGATCTGCAATCGATTTTGATAAGACCACGGTCGGTCGGTTCCGGGATTTTGGCTAAGCTTTTGCGGAAGCAGAGCAATCCCTGCTCGTGTTGCGGCGCGCTGATGAACGGGAGAAGGAGGCATTCCGCCGCGTCGAGCGCACCGTACGTCGGACGCGCCCGAGGGCTGGCGCTCGAGGCCTCGAGTCGCTCGCGGTCGCAGGTGGGACGATTGAGCGCGGATGGCTCGGACGGCTGCGGGTTCGCTTCGAAGGAAACGCCGCCGACTTCGACCCGGAGAATCGTCCGGAGAGTCGCGAACTCTCCGATGAAGAGGAATCGTTGTGGGTCAACATCCAAAAGATCATGGAGACCGCCGCTCCCCGCGCTGATCCAGAATGGAACCTGATTTCGATGCGGATTGGACCTAGAGTCCTCAGCCGGCTGGTGTCGGGCACCGTGGTGACGTTCACTCCGAATGGGGTTGCGGCATCGGCTTCCCGCCCCAGGGTTCAAACCCGACCGAAGCTCCGCTCTCATTCGCGGACCCTCGTGCGTTCGGAGGCCCTGCTCCTCGCCGCCGTCGACGCGTTTCTCCGAGAGACCGACAACATATTGGAACCCGCGGTGGGAGCGAACAATGGACCGGGGACCCAAGCATCCCGGACGCGCGCGCGGTATGTCGGGGCTTCCTTGCCGATGTTTCGTACCCACCATTTCCCTCGAGGCAAATGGCACAAGTGTCCGATTTGCCACGCGCCCGTGGTGAAAGGTCGATTCAATCCGAGAGTCCCGTTCGCCCAGTTTCGCGCGGGCCGCGGATCGATTCGCGATCTCCGAGGCACCTTTCTCTCCCGGCTGCGCGAGACTTACCTGGTGTTGGATCCGGAGAGCGTGCTCGGATCTCCCACGTCCCAGGAGGAGGACGCGACGCCGTCGCGAGTAGGAGAGGCCGCCTTCTCAGCGGAGGTTTCCGCCGCAAACCGAACCGTTGAGCGGAGGGCCTCGTTGGGAGTTCCCGACTTCCGGTCCCAGGACGATTGATCGGGACCGACGGAGTACCATCGGTCATCGTGCTACTTTCGGACTCACGAGAGTCGTACTTTCAGTGGCTCAGATTCGGCTGGTCCGCCGTCGACCGGATTCGAACCGGACTGCGGAACGTCTCGGACTAACGAGGCAGGACGGAAAACGATTTGCCGACCGGCCACACCGTGGAGCGCCCGCGGGCTCTTCCTGAGTCCGGTTCCAAAACTTACTAGTACCCCCCCACGATGCTGTGGGTCGGGGGAATTCGGTGGAGGGGAGAAGTGGAATTTGGGACCGCATACGGCAGAAGCCGTTCGCCTTGTGGGTCATCTTCAGCGGATTCGTTTATTTTGGCCTTGTGATCCTCGGCCTCGCCCTACCGACCCTGGTGGCCTCCCCCGCGTCGATCTTGGATCCGATTGCCGCGAGCATCCTCGTGTTCATGGTTCTCTTCTTCGTCTGCGCCTACCTGGGTCTCAAGGGCAAACGCTGGACTTCCGTGCTGACAGCGGTTGTGAGCATCCTGTTCCTCGCCCTGTTCGGTTCTTTCCTCGTGCCGAGTCTCGCGAATCCGGCGGATGCCGCTTTTCCGTTGGCCATCTCGGGAATCCCCGCCCTGATTCTCGTTGCAATCTTCTCGATTCTCTCGATTGTCCACGCGAAGTCCGGGCTCCTTCAGAAGCGATACCTTGCGACGCCAAATTCAGCGGGCGGCTTGTTGACGATCGGCATCATCGGCTTCGTCGTGGGGGGGCTCATCGTCGGAGCGATCGGCGCAGGCGTTATCCTCGGCAACATAACCGGCGTCAAGGCCGACATTACGATCGTGTCAGGAGCCCAGTCGGCGGCGATGGCCTTCACCCCCCGGAATTTCACGGTGTCGGTGGGCGGCACCGTCACGTGGGTCAACAAAGACACGACGGGACACACCGTCACGAGCAACGCGACTGGCCAGTTCGGTTCGCCTCTTTTGACCACGGGTGAGACGTGGAGCCATACCTTCTCTCAGGCCGGGATCTATTACTACCATTGCACACCGCATCCCCAGATGTGGGGCGAAATCGTGGTCTCGTGACCACGGATGGGCGTCTCGCGGTCGCCCGACTTGATTCCTCAAGGAGATGCAGGTCCGTGCGGCGAACCCCCTCGCAAGGACCTGCACGATCATGTCTTCGGGACCGGGCTTCGAAGTTGCCACTTGGACGAGGTCGCCGCCTACCGGATTCGAACTGCCCGTGGGGTGGACTAGCCGTGGCGAAAGAGGAGGTGGCCGCAATCGATTGCCGACCTGATCTTCGGCATCATCCATCGGGCAAGCCTCTAATGCGTCTCCGGCATTCCACAGAGGCGGGGAGACTTGACATGTCATGAAGACCTCAAACCTGATTCGCTGGAGCGGACCGGCCCTGATGATTGGCGGCATCCTTGGGGTCGTAGGCCTCGTCATTCATCCTTTGAGTGAGACGGCCTCGGACGTCGCCAGCAGCCGCTGGGTGCCAGCACATCTTCTTGGATTCGTGTCAACGATACCGCTCATGTTTGGCTTGATTGGGTTGTACGCCCGCCAAGCCGAGGAAACAGGCCGCTTAGGACTGCTTGGATTTGCCCTGACTCTCATCGGTGCGATTTCAGATGGCATGGAGCTACTGTGGATTGAGGTCATCATCTTTCCTTTTCTGATCGCGAATGATCCCGCATTGTACGACTCCCTGAGATCGTCATCCGCCTATTTGGTCGCACTTGCGCTGAGCTTCCTCCTTTTCTTCGGCGGTTGGATCACATTTGGAGCCGCGATGGTCCGTGCCGCGGTTCTTCCACGCTGGACAGTCTGGCTTGTTGTCATGGC
>Ga0209157_1000212_pt1 | contig 51663 bp, 55 predicted proteins | sample GraSoiAngelo_135_FD_185892 | JGI IMG/M metagenome (GOLD analysis project Ga0209157, IMG submission 185892) | Grasslands soil microbial communities from the Angelo Coastal Reserve, California, USA - 14_0929_05_40cm (SPAdes) (version 2) | ecosystem: Environmental > Terrestrial > Soil > Grasslands ...
GACGCGCCGGTTGGCGGGCCACGCCCAGCCCCACTTCAAGTGCGCGCCCGGCACGCCAGGCGGATCGGGCTCACGTCGCGCCGTGAGGTTCTGATCCCACGCCGGATAGCAACCGCAGTAGATCCACGACGCGCACGTCGTCGAGCCGTCGTCCTTCAGCTCAGCGAAGCCTTTGAGATGCCGCTTCGGATCGGCGGTCTGATAGCCGTTGATCTCCCGCAGCACCTTGCGGGCACTGATCTCGCCGGGGTAGAGCGGCTCCTCGCCGGCATCTGGATCGAAGTCCCAGGTGACGTTGTTCCAACCCTGGTCGCGCGACAGCTTCGAGCCCGCGTACGCCTTCTTGAGCCGCTTCGCTAGGTTGTGGTAGAACCAGCTGTCGGTGCGGCAGTCGCCTGGCGCCTTGGCGGCGAAGGAGTGCCACTGCAGCATCCGCTGCGTGTTGGTGAAGCTGCCGTCGTACTCGGCGATCTGGGTGGAGGGGAAGAAGAAGACCTCGGTCTTGATGTCGTCGATCTTGACCTCGCCGCTCTTCACCTCGGGCGCCAGGTACCAGTACGTGGCCGTCTCGGTGAGCCAATTGTCCTTCACCACGACCCAGTCGAGCTGCCGTAGCGCCCGTCGCGTTGCGCCACCGTTGAGCGAGGTGGCGGGGTTCTGCCCGACGCAGCACATCGCCTTAACCTTGCCCTCGGCCATGGCCGCGAAGCTGGCGATGTGGGAGTGGTCGCCCAGGATCTTCGGGTGCCAGTCGTAGCCGAAATCGTTCTCCGCTGTCGCGGCGGTGCCGTACATCGACTTCAAGTACGACACCAGGAACTTCGGCAGGTGGCCGTAATAGCTGGTCGGGCTGGTCTCGGCGGCCATGTAATCCCGCAGGGTCTCGTGCGGCCGCAGCGCCGAGGGGGCGTTCATGTACCCGTGGATGCTGTGGTACAACGTCGGCACATCGGTCGAGCCCTGGATCGCCGCGTGGCCGCGCAGGGCCATCACGCCGGCGCCGGGTCGGCCGATATTGCCGAGCAACAGCTGGAGCAACGCGCAGCAGCTGATCATCTGCACGCCGTAGGTGTGCTGGGTCCACGCGACCGCGTACGCGAACGCGCTAGTCCGGTCGCGACCCGAATTCTCGAGCAACATCTCGGCGACCTTGATGAACTTCTCCTTGGGCGAGCCGCAGACTTTTTCCACCATCTCGGGCGTGTACCGGCTGAAGTGGCGCTTCAGGATCTGGAACACGCAATGCGGGTTCTGGAGCGTGGGGTCCTTTTCGGCCGGCCCAGGCTTGAGCGACCGCACCAGGTCGTCGAACGGGGGGCCGGCGCGCTTCGCGATCAGGTCCTTCGTGGCCGGGCCCGGCGGCTTCGGGCCACGCTTGTACGCCCAGGTGGCGTTGTCGTAGCGACCCTCGAGCCCGTTGTACGGCCAGAACGGCGGCTCCGAGAACTTCACCAACCCTGAGAAGACGCCATCCAGTTCCTCGGTGTCCTTGAAGTCATCGCTGATGACCGTCGCGGCGTTGGTGTAGTTGACCGCGAACTCCTTGAAGAAGGGGTCCGAGTTCCAGCGCTTCGAGTTGATGACGTAATTGATCAGCCCGCCGAGGAACGCGATGTCCGAGCCTGCGCGGATCGGCACGTGCAGGTCCGCGACGGCGCTGGTGCGAGTGAAGCGCGGATCGACGTGAATGAGCTTCGCGCCGTTCAACTTCGCCTTCAAGGGCCAGCGGAACGCGACCGGGTGGCACTCCGCCATGTTCGAGCCCATGATGACGAAGCAGTCGGTGTGCTCGAGGTTGCGCGGATACAGCGTCGCCGCGCCGCGACCGAACCGTGTCCCCAGACCGGGGACGCTAGAGCTGTGTCATATCCTGGCCTGATTCTCGATGGCGACGACCCCCAACCCGCGCCAGAACTTCTGGCACACGTGGTTGAACTCGTTGTCCAGGGTCGCGCCACCGAGCGCGAACAGCGCCGGCGTCATGTTCACGAGCTTCCCGTTGGGGAGCTTCTCGATGAACGTCTCGTCGCGGGTCTTCTTGATCAGCTCCGCCACGCGGTCCATCGCCCACTCGAGCTCCACGACGTCCCAATCTTTGGCGCCGGGCTTGCGGTGCAGCACCTTGGTGGCCCGGTTGGGATTCATGTGGAGCTGGTAGATCGCCGCGCCCTTGGGGCAGAGGGTGCCTTCGTTGTGCGGGCTGCGGGGATCGCCTTCGATGTTCACGATTTTGCCATCGACGGTGTGGATGAGAGTCGCACACCCGACGGAACAGAACGGGCAAATGCTCGGCGTGGTCTTGGCGTCTTTGATTCGCAGCTCTTGGGCTCGCGCTGCGGCCGGCGCCAGCGTCACGCCGAGCCCGACCAGGCCGCCGATCGCCGTTCCCGCGCCGGCGCTGGCGGTGAGCCGCAAGAAATCCCGTCGACCGACCTGCATACAGTCCCCTCCGCGCTCGAGATTGAGGTGGGTGCGCGAAGCTTTCAAGCCGACTGCCCGCATGATATAGGGACATGATTCGGAGGGCGCAACCCCCGTCAAAGTACGCCGCGACCGGATTCGCGAGGGGGTGGCGGCGCCCGGGCGGTCGCTCTAGTCTACCCTGATGTTTGAACTCCCGGAGCTTACGCCCGAATATTTCGAGATCCTCGTGGTGCGCGAGCTGCGGAAAGTCGGTCTCGAGGTGTCCGCTTTGAGCCTCCATCGGCGCTCGACGCAGGTCCACGCCGAACCAGGCTATCTCCTTGAACTGAAAGGCGTAGTGAGCCGAGCCGACTGGCAACGCCGGGCGCTCATCGGCTGCCGGCAACAGGACGCGCTCATCGGGCGGGCCGAGATCGAATCTTTCAGGGAGCACCTCACGGAAGCCCGTGTCGAGGCCGGAATCTTTTTTGCCACGGCGCCGTTTGCGCTGGAAGCCCTGCACGCCGCCCACGACTGCGCCCTCGCCTTGCTTCGCGTCACGGACGGGCGAACGGCGTTCGACACGAGCGGGTGGGGCACACCCGGTCACTACCCCGCCTGGCTCCCTGCTTACTGCGCCCAGCTCGTCGGTCGCGACATCGCGGGTCAGCCACACTACCGGCTGCTCGAAACCGGGCAGGGTGACCTGATTCTGGACCAGCTCCGGACCAACAGCAGGGAACCAGGTCTGTAGGAGGAAGGGGGCTCAGCATGGCGGAGCAAGGACGTCAGAAGGATGCGATGGACGTGCTCCAGGCCTGGGTCAACGATTACAACGCCCGCGCCCGGCCCGAGATTCCACTCGGCGCGGCGGGCGAAGCCGGCGGGGCACAGCTGCGGCTGAAGTACACTCCGGTCGAGGGTGAGGTGTCGATCCTCCACATGGTTGCCGTCAGCCGCAACGGTCGCGCCGGTATCCTGGTGCAGCGGTTCGAAGGACCCACCGCCGAGGCGGCGGTGCAGGCAGGAATGTGGGCCAGCACGCAGCTCGGGCGCAGGCCGGCCGTGTGAGCGCGTCGCATCACTCGCCGGCGGCCGCGTCGACCGATGCGTCCATTCAGGAGCTGGGCACGCTGGGCGGCGCCGTCAGCCAGGCGAAGGCAGTAAACCCACGCGGCGACGTCGTGGGCACGAGCCGGGACAGCGTGGGGCGGAGCCGGGCGTTCCTCTGGAAACAGGGCTCAGGCATCGTCGACCTGCGCCCCTCGACGGGCGTGAACAGCTCGGCCAATGACATCAACGAGCAGGGCGACATCGTGGGCGGCGGGGATACCGGTTTCGCAGCGTTTCACGCCTATCTGCTGTCCGAGGGCACGAGCGTCGATCTCGGTACGCTGGGCGGGAACGAAAGCGAAGCGCTGGCGATCAACCGGCGGGGACAGGTCGCGGGGCACAGCCGGATTGGAGGAGGGGGGGCGCCCGCCAAACACGCCTTCTTCATCTGCGAGCCGGGGAGGATGCTCGACCTCGGGACGCTCGGCGGGACGACCAGCATCGCGCACGACGTGAACGACCTGGGAGAGGTCGTAGGCCTTTCCGAGACGACCATCGGTCAGCCTCACGCCTTTCTCTGGACAGCGACGCGCGGTATGCGGGATCTCGGCACGCTCGGAACCGCGAGCATGGCGCTTGGAATCAACAACCGGAGCGAGATCGTGGGCGGCAGCGGTCGCGCGTTCCTATGGAGCGAGCAGGCTGGCATCGTCGACTTGGGGACGCTCGGGGGACGGACGAGCTGTGCCAACGACATCAACGATCTCGGCTGCATCGTGGGAGTGAGCCAGACCGGGGCAGCCGATCGCCGGGGCCTTCCTGTCACCCACGCGTTTCTCAGGACGCCGGACGGGACGATGGTGGACCTGGGCACGCTCGGGGGCGAGCACAGCTCCGCGGCCGCCGTCTCGGAGGAAGCAGGCGGCACTGTCTGGATCGCAGGACACAGCCACGACGCGTCGGCGCACCTTTGCGCCGTCCGCTGGGCAGTGCGCCTGCGGTCTTGACTGCGCCGGCTAGGCGGTGTCCCTTACTGCCGACGTGAGGTGCTTACACCACACCGGAGGTGGAGGCAAAGTGAGAACCTGGATTTCGATGCTAGCGCTGACACTTGGCATCCTGGCATGCGTGCCGTGCGCTGCACAGGCCCAGGCGGGCAAGCCTGCCAAGGTGAAAATCACGGCGCCGGCCAACGGCGCCACGGTCAGCGGACCCGTGAAAGTCACGCTTCAAGCGACCGGCGTGGAGATCGTTCCCGCTACAGACGAGCGCCCCGGCACGGGGCACCATCACCTGTTCGTCGATCACGACCTGACGCCCCTCACCGACACGATCCCGCGCGGCGTGACCGGGATACTCCATCTGGGCCGGGGTCAAACCGAGTTTGTGCTGGATTCACTAAAGCCCGGTCCCCACCGCGTAATCGCCGTGGTCGCCGATTGGAAGCACGTTCCCCTGAAACCGCTCGTTGTGGACACGGTGCGGTTCACGGTGAAGTAGCCCCGCTCCACGCGGGAGCGCCCAGTGCGCGGCCTATCGGGGGGGCCCGGGGGGAGGGGAGCCGTGCGCATACTTGAGGGCCGCCTCGGTGCGGTTCTTGACGCCCAACTTCGAAAACAGATGCTGCACGTGGAACTTGACCGTGTTGTCCGACAGGCCAAGGCGCTCGGCGATCTGCGGGTTGGTGAGTCCGCCGGCGACGAGGCTCCACACCTCGCGCTCCCGCGGCGTCAAGTCTCCCGGAGTACGCGCGCCCCGGCCTTCGATCCAGCGACGGGCTGCCTGCGGGAAGACGAGCTGTCCCCCGTGGACCTGCCGGATCGCGGTGAGCGTCTGCTGCGGGGATTCGGTCTTGAGAGCGAGCCCGTCCGCGCCGGCGTCGAGCGCTGACCGGAGCGAGTCACCGTCGTTGTAGGCGGTCAGGACCAGCACCTTGGGCGCCGCGGGGCGATCCCGCAGCGCAGTGATCACCTCGGTGCCCTTGATGCTCGTCAGCTCGAGGTCGAGCACCACCACGTCGGGCTTGTGCTGCTGCACCAGCTTCAGCACCTCGGTACCGTCGGTGGTCCATGCAGCCACCTTGATGTCGGGCTCGCCCTCGAGCAGAGCCCGAAGCCCTTCGAGCACGATCGCGTGGTCGTCGGCCAGCAACACCCGGATCATGTCGGGCGAGTCACTCGGCCGGCAGGGTGACCGACAGCGCCGTGCCGCGACCGGGCGCGCTGTCGACCGCGAACGTGCCGCCCAGCATCTCGACGCGATCCTGAATGCCCCGCAGCCCGAAGTGCCCGCCCTCCACCCCCACGTCCACCTCGCTCGCCAGCACCCGCTGGGGGTCGAACCCCTTGCCGTCGTCCGAGACGATCAGGGCCAGGGAGCTGCCGCGCCGATCGACGGTCACGCGTTGCCGCGCCGCCCCGGAATGCCGGTGGCCGTTGGCGAGGGCTTCCTGGAGGATACGGTAGATCGCGATCTTGGTCGGCAGGGCGCAGTCACCCAGGTCGGCCGGGAGGTCCAGCTCGATCGCCTGATCAGTGAGGGTCTCGTGCTGGACGGCGAGCCCTTCGATGATCTCGCCGAGGGCGCGGCGCTCGAAGCCCGGCGGCCGAAACACCCCGATGAAGTTGCGGATCTCGCCGAGGGCGCGCTCCAGCAGCCTCACCGCCTGCCCGGCACGCTGCTGCGCCGTAGGATCTGCGGCCAGGGAGCGGTCGAGCACCTGGAGCTGGGACAGGGCCGCGAAGATGTCCTGCACCGGCCCGTCGTGCATGTCAAGAACGATCCGCTGCAACTCCCGCTCGCTCGTTGCCAGGAGACGCCGCGAGGCGGCGCGGGCTTCAGCGTCCCGCGGGGCCGTCACGGTCCACCACGTACGCCTCCATGGCGAAATACTCGGGCAGCCCCAGGCGGTCCGCCCGCGCCGCCGTTTCGATGTTGCGGGCCTCGACCCGCTGCCAGAACTCGCGATCGTCGTGGCCGCCGGGGAACGGCGCGGTGTCCTTCTGGGATTGGTGCTTGAAGATGGCGAAGATCTTCGCCCGCAGCTCATCCTGCGAGAGGGGCACCAGCACGTCCGCGTCCGTGATGGGCCACTCCTGCCAGGCTCCGCGGTACAGCCAGACCTGCGGCTGCGATGCGGCATAGCCCTCGAGGGCCCGCTCCACCGCCGCTTTGCACATCCGGTGCGTGCCGTGCGGATCGGACAGGTCCCCCGCCACGAAGACCAGGTCGGGGCGCACCTCCTCGAGCAGGGCGCGCACCAGCGCGACGTCTTCCGGTCCGATCGGGTGTTTCCGGACCTCGCCCGTCCGGTAGAAGGGCAGGTTAAGAAACCGCGCCGCACCGCGCGGTAGGCCTACCGACTCGAGGGCCGAGATGGCTTCTGACTCCCGGATCATCCGCTTCAGCTCTTGGACCACGGGCAAGTCGACACCGCCCGGTCCTTTGTGCTCGAAGCTCGCCTCCACCGTATCGCGGACGCGCCGCACCGCCGCGCGGTCGATCCCGAGCGTCTCGGCGGCCCGCTCGACGAAGTCGAGCTGGCGCTGCACGTCGTGGTCGAAGACCGCGATGTTGCCGCTCGTCATGTAAGCGACGACGATGGCGTTCTCGTTCTCCCACAGCTTGCGCAGGATCCCCCCCATCGAGATCACGTCGTCGTCCGGGTGCGGGGAGAAGACGAGCACGCGCTGGCGCGAGGGCAGTTTGCGGCGGCCCCGGACCTTGTCTCGCAAGCGGTTGAACACGAGTCCGTTGACCGGCCCCGGTGCGCCGTGCTTCGCGAGCAGCGGGCTCAGGTGGTTCTCGGAGTAATCCCGGGCCGTGAGCTTCAGCACCGCTTTGCCGGCCTGCTCGGCGAGCCAGACCACAGCGCGCTCGGTCATGGCGGGCGTCCACTCGACGGGCTCGAGCAGCCAGGGGGTCTTGATCCGCGTCAGCTCCGCGGCCGCGGCCAGGTCGAGATGGGCCGCAGCGTTGGCATGCCCCTGGAGGAAGGTGGCGGCGACGTCGGGCGACGCCTCGCCCTCGACCGCGCGCCGCACGATCTCCGCCTTGTGCTCGCCGGTCGCGATGAGGGCGATTTCGCGGGCCTGGAGGATCGTGGCCACGCCCACCGTGATTGCTTCGCGCGGAACGTTGTCCTCGCCGAAGAAATCCGCCGCCGCGTCCCGCCGCGTGACGGTGTCGAGCGTCACGAGGCGCGTGCGGGAGTCCGCCGACGAGCCGGGCTCGTTGAACCCGATGTGGCCGCTCTTGCCGATCCCCAGGATCTGGCAATCGATCCCGCCGGCCTGGGTGATCGCACGCTCGTATGCCGCGCAATGCTCCGCCAGGCGCTCCCGCGGCACGCTCCCGTCGGGGATGTGCACGTGCTCGGGCTTGATGTTCACGTGCGCGAAGAGATTCTCCCACATGTACCGCCGGTAGCTGTGCGGGCTGTCGGGCGGCATCGGGTAGTACTCGTCGAGGTTGAACGTCACCACGGCCGAGCAGTCCAGCTCCCCGGCCTGGTGCCGGCGGATCAGCTCGCGGTAGATGCCGAGGGGCGTGCTGCCGGTGGCGAGGCCGAGGACGCAGCGGCCCTTTGCGGCCACCTCGCGCCGGATCGTCTCGACGATGCGCTCCGCTAGGAGCGCCGCCAGATCGTCATGGTCGGGCACCACGACCGTACGGATGCGCTCGCGGTCGCGCGGGCCCTCGATCGCGGTCCGCGGGACCGGCTGCGTCCGCGCCGTCGCCGGGGGCGGGGCGTCGCGGCCCATTAGCTGGTGCTCCTCATGGGCTGTGCACGGTGTAGCATATGCGGCGTAGCATATTAAAGAAGAATACGTCACCCAGCGACAACCTGCCAAAAGGTGTAGAACCGACGGCCTAGGCTGGTGCGCCGGGGCTAGCGGCCGCGCTGCGCGTTGCTTGACGCCACCGAGCAGATATCGCATATGTAGTGCGCGCCCCCCATTGCAGCTGGAGGTACGGTCGTGACCGGCGCCGGCCGCACGTGTCGACCGCCGCGGCGCTTCCGTGCGCCCTATGGAGCCTGGGTGAGCGGACCAGAGACTTTCGTGGAGGGCAGACGCGAGATCCTGCGGCAGGCCAGCGTGGCGCTCGGCGGCCGGCCCGTCACCGTGTGGGAGGTGTCCGCCGGTGCCGAGCTCGAGCCCCATGCCTCGAGCGACCCCACCCCCGGCTACCATGACAGCAAGCTTGACGTCGACGCCACGCTGCGGCGCTGGGGCATCCACATCGTGCAAGGCGGCCGCTTCGTCGGAGCGCGCGCCGGCGAGGGGCACTGGGTCGTCGCCCCGCTGCGCTCCCGCCCGCCGGCTCCCCCGCCCGAAGGGCGGGAGCGCCGCAGCCGGGAGCGCCTCACCCTCGAGCTCGCCGGCCTGTGCCTCGGCCTGCTGGACCGACGCGAGGCGCCTGCCACCCCCTTTGCCACGCGGGCGGATCCGCTGCAGGACCTCGCCACCCTGCCGGGCATCATCGCCCACGAAGTCTCGAACCCGCTGACCGCGGCGCGGGCGGGCCTCCAGCTCGCCATGGAAGCGCTCGGCCGCTGGACCGAGGTCGCCGCGGCGCGGCGGCTGGAGATGCTCGACGAGCTCGGCCAGGTGGTCGACGACATCGACCGCGGCATCAACTTCCTGCGCGCCATCAAGGACCGCGCCCGCGGCACGCTGGCGCGCTCGGAGCGGTTCGACGCCGTGCGCGTGGTCCGCTCCTGCTGCACGCTCGAGAGCCGTGTGCTCCGGGACAAGAAGATCCCCCTGGAGTTCGATTCCACGCTCGACGAGGTCTATCTCAAAGGCGATCCCAACGCGCTCTACGACATGCTGGTGAACCTGGTCCGCAACGCCGCGGACGCGAGCGCCGGAAGGCCCGCGCCGATCCGGGTGGGTCTCGAGCAGGCGGGCGGATCGCTGCGGCTCACCGTGCGTGACGAGGGCGCGGGGATCCGCGGCGAAGACCTCGAGCGCATCTTCGAGCCGGGGTTCACCACCAAGGAGTTCGGGGAGGGGAGCGGGATGGGTCTCGTCGTGGTCCAGAGCGTTGTGCGCACCATGTTCGGGGGCAGCATCCAGGTGGACTCCCGGCCGGGTGGCGGGACGACCGTCACGGTGAGCCTCCCCGTCCCACCGCAACGCTCGGCGGATGCGCGTCGGTCGGGGGAGCCGTCCGCGGCCTAACGGGTTCGGCCTGCCGTGCGTAACCTAGAGAACACGCACTTCCTGTGAGGGATGTCCCCGTGAACCGCTTCCGTGCCGCTGCGGCAAGCGTGCTGCTCGCCGCGCTCGCCCTCCTCGCCCCCCTTGCTCCGCTGCACCGACCGCTCGCCGGCCAGACGCCCAGCGTGGACACCACCGGTGCCGGCGTTCTCATCGACCAGGGGCTGACTCACTCGCAGGTGATGCCGAACCTGCAGTACCTCACGGACGTGATCGGGCCTCGCCTGACCGGCTCACCCGCCGCCCGCGCCGCCAACGACTGGACGCTGGCCCGGTTCAAAGAGTACGGGCTCGACGCCCACCTCGAGCAATGGAATTTCGGCGGCACCTGGACACGCGGGCCGATGTGGATGCGGCTGACCGCCCCGCGTGCTCATGACGTCGCGGCCGCGAGCTGGGCGTGGGCGCCCGGCACCAACGGCAAGACGGTGAGCGGGCCGGTCGTGCGCATCGATGCCACCACGCCCGAGAGTCTCGATGCCAACAAGGGGAAAGTGAAGGGCGCGTGGGTCATGCTGCGCCCGCCTTCCTTCGTGTGGAACAACGACGGACCGCCGATGGCCGCCGCCGACTCCGAGCGGCAGCGGGCGGCGTTCCGGGGCTTGTTCGGCGGCGGGCAGCGCCTCGATTCGGCCGCACGGGCGCGGCTCACGCAGTTCAACACCGACCAGCCGTTTGTGTTGCGGAATTCCGGAGCGCTCGGCATCCTGCTCGATGGCGGCAAGGAGCAAGACCTGCTGAACATGAGCGGCTCGCCCACCCGGGTGCTGCCGCTCAGCCAGGTGGTCGTGGCGCACGAGGACTACGCGCTGTTCGACCGGCTGCTCGGGGCGGGCGTGACGCCCCGCCTCGAGGCGAACATCCAGAACACGCTGAACATGAAGGACTCGGTGCCGCAGTGGAACACTGTCGCCGAGATCCGGGGCAGCGCCCACCCGGGGCAGGTCGTGATCGTGGGCGCGCACCTCGACTCCTGGGACCTGGGGACGGGCGCGACCGACAACGGCACCGGGTCTATGGCCACGCTCGAGGCCGCGCGCATCATCGCGCAGTCGGGGCTCAAGCCCAAGCGGACGATCCGCTTCATTCTCTTCACGGGGGAGGAGCAGGGCCTCATGGGGTCGCGCAAGTACGCCGAGGCGCACGCCGCAGAGGCGGACTCGATCCAGGCGGTGATCGTGCTCGACAACGGCGCGGGAGCGATCACCGGGATGGCGCTCCAGGGCCACCTCGAGTCGTACCCGCTGTGGCGATTGCTGCTGGCCCCCGTCCACCGCCTCAACGCCGACACCATCAACGACGCCGTGAAGGGGGGCACGGACCACCTGTCGTTCATCCCGTACGGGGTGCCGGGGTTCAACTTCAACCAGATCACGCGCGGCTACAACCACACGCATCACTCCCAGTCGGATACGTACGACAAGGCGATCGCCGCAGACCTGATGCAAGCGTCCAGCGTGATAGCGGTCGCGGCCTTCGAGCTGGCGAACCTCCCGGACATGCTGCCGCGGTGGGAGAAGCGGCTGCCGGTGCCGCCGATTGTGGCCGCAACGGTGTCGCCGGAATTACTGCGCAGCCGCTAGCGCCTCGAGGTCGAGCGGCCGCGTGTACATGACGAGCGTTCCGTCAGCTGCACGCGGCCATTCGCTTTCGGGACGGTCGCGGTACAGCTCGACACCGTTGCCGTCAGGGTCGCGCAGATAAACGGCTTCGCTGACGCCGTGGTCGGCGGCGCCGGCGAGCGGAATTCCGGCGTCGATCACCCGTCGCACGGCCGCCGCGAGAGCCTGGCGATCGGGGAAGAGGATGGCCAAGTGGTACAGCCCGGTGGTGCCCGGCGCGGGAGCCGGGGCCCCGCGGCCTGCCCAGGTGTTGAGGCCGATGTGGTGATGATAGCCGCCGGCCGAGAGGAACACGGCATCGGCGCCGTACCGCGTTGTCACCTCGAAGCCCAGAACGTCCCGATAGAATGCGAGCGCGCGGTCGAGATCGGCTACGGTCAGATGCACGTGGCCGATGCGGGTTTGGGGGTGAATCGTCATGGGAGCTTTCGGCTGTCGGCTCTCAGCGCTGACAGCTGACGGCGGATGGCGCAGTTAGATTACCGGCATGAACGCCACCCCCAAGATCCCGGTTCCCGTCAACGAGCCGGTGCTCTCCTACGCCCCTGGCACCTCGGAGCGGCTCGAGCTGAAAAAGGCCCTCAAGGACCTCTCCTCCCACCACGTGGAGATCCCGCTGGTGATCGGCGGCAAGGAGGTCCGCACCGGCAAGACCGTCGACGCCGTGATGCCCCACTGCCATCACCACGTGCTCGCCAAAGTGCATCAGGCGGGGCCGGCAGAGGTGCAGGCGGCGATCAAGGCGGCGCGCGAGGCGTGGCATGACTGGTCGACCTGGGACCTCGAGCCGCGCGCCGCGGTCTTCCTCAAGGCGGCTGATCTGCTCGCCACCCGGTACCGCCCGATGGTGAATGCGGCGACGATGCTGGGCCAGTCGAAAACGGCGCACCAGGCGGAGATCGATGCGGCCTGCGAGCTGATCGACTTCTTCCGCTTCAATCTGCACTTTGCGGAGCGCTTGTACGCCGAGCAGCCGATCTCGGCGCCCGGCACGTGGAACTACCTCGAGTACCGCCCGCTCGAGGGGTTCGTATACGCGATCACCCCGTTCAACTTCACTTCGATCGGCGGCAACCTCCCGACATCGCCCGCGATCATGGGGAACACCGTCGTCTGGAAGCCGGCGGCGACCGCGGTCTTCTCGAACTATTTCATCCTCAAACTGCTCGAGGAGGCCGGCTTGCCGCCGGGCGTCATCAACTTCGTGCCCGGCCCCGCCGTTCAGGTCTCGGATGGCGTCCTCCTCGACCGCAGCCTCGCGGGCATCCATTTCACGGGCTCGACGGAGGTGTTCCAGACGCTCTGGAGGCGGGTAGGCGAGTGCCTCTCAAGCTACGCTGGGTACCCTCGGCTCGTGGGCGAGACGGGCGGCAAGGACTTCATCCTGGCACACGCCAGCGCCGACGCGGACGCCCTCGCGACGGCCATCGTGCGTGGAGCTTACGAGTACCAGGGGCAAAAGTGCAGCGCCGCTTCCCGCGCGTACGTGCCGGCGACGCTGTGGCCCAAGGTGCGCGATCGGGTGCTCGCGATGCTCGCGGAGGTGAAGATGGGCGACCCGGCCGACTTCCGGAACTTTATGGGCGCCGTGATCGACCGGAAGGCGTTCGACAAGATCAGGGAGTATCTCGAGGCCGCGAAGCACGCCCCCGGCGTCAAGATCCTCGCCGGAGGCGGCACGAACGATACCGACGGCTACTTCATCGAGCCGACGCTCATCCAGACCGACGACCCCACCTATCGCACGATGTGTGAGGAGATCTTCGGCCCCGTGCTCTCGCTGTATGTCTATCCCGAGTCCCACTGGGCGGAGACCCTCCGGCTCGTCGACCAAACGTCTCCCTACGCGCTCACCGGCGCGATCTTCGCGCAGGACCGGCGTGCCGTGGAGGATGGGCAGCGGGCGCTGCGGTTCGCCGCGGGGAACTTCTACGTGAACGACAAGCCGACGGGCGCCGTCGTCGGACAGCAGCCGTTCGGCGGTGCCCGCGCCAGCGGCACCAACGACAAGGCCGGCAGCCTCCTCAACCTCATCCGCTGGGTGAGCCCGCGCTCGGTGAAAGAGAACTTCGTCCCGCCGCGGAGCTTTACCTACCCGTTCATGGCTGAGCCGTGATCGAGCGGAGCGGCACCGCTCGCCCCCCCATCCTCGTGTTCGTGATGGGGGGCGCGTTTCTCTTGTTGATCACTTCGCTCCTGATCGGATCCCTCACCAAGCCCGAGTATCCCCCCTTCGCGTTGACGGCCGCATCACCTGCCGCCGTGGGCGACTCGCTCGTCGGCCCCGTGACGTACACGCTTGACGCTTCCGCCACCGACCGGTGGCGCCGCTTCGATTTCGGCAGGAACGCCGTCGTGGAGGTGGGGCCGTGGGACGTGGCCTTCCGCCGGTTCCACGTGATCGCCGCCGCGGGCGGGGGGATCGTCGACCTGGGGCAGGTGCCGTTCGACTCCGTGGTCGAGCTCCCCGCCGCAGGCTACGCCGCCAACGCCTCGGCGCCGGACACGACGAACCCGGCCGTCGGGAAGTGGTACGAGTACAGTATGCTCAGCCACTTGCTCACCTCGAAGCATCACGTTTACGGCGTGCGGACGGCGCGCGCCACGTACGCGAAACTCGAGCTGCTCGCCTATTACTGCCGAGACGCAGGCACGGCGTGCATCACGATCCGCTACGCTTATCAGGGAAATGGGACACGACGGGTGGCGCGCTAACAAGCAGCCCCCGGCCGCTGCGATGCGCCCGGGGGCCGAAGTCGTCGGCTCGAAGTCAGCGGGTCACTTGGGCGGCAGGATCTTGAACATCCCGGTGCCGCACACCGGGCACACGCCTTTCAGGGCGGGCCGGCCGTTCGCCATCTTGACCTGTTGAGCATTCGAAATCTTCCGCTTCGCCTTGCACTTCACGCAGTACCCTTCGTCCGCGGCCATCGGGGCTTTGCCAGCCTTCGCCATGTCGCTCCTCCATTCGGGGGCAGGGGCAAGGGGCTGGGGGACGCTCGGTCGGGGCTGCACGGGCGGCTCTCCCCGCCCCCCGCCCCCGGGCCCCCCCCGCCCAGGACGGTGACAACATAATACCCCCTGCTTAAACCGTGGGAGCGAGGCCCGCTGGGGCGGCGTCGCTGAAGCCGTTGCGCTTGTGAGTTCCGTCACAAAACGGTTTGGTCGCTGAGCCTCCACAGCGGCACAGGACAACGACTTCCGCAGGCCGGCCGTCCTTGCGAGGGGGCACCGGCAGCTCCCTGCCGTCCGGGGTGACGATCTTGACTGGGCCCTCCACAATGAGCGGGCCATTGGGTTTCGGGGTGATACGGGTGATGTCGGGCATGCCCAACTATAACCACCCCCGGACGCCGCCGCGGGGTGTGGCGGCCGTGCCCCATTGACGGGCGCTCGACAAATGCACAAACTGCACATGGCCTGGGACAGGATCGCTCGGATCGAGGGAGGGACCGCACGCCCGATCTCACCGGCGACACCGCCCAGGCCGTTGCACATTCCGCATCGTCCGCTGCGGTGGGCGCGCCGGAACGTGCTCCCGAAGGCGAGGGTATCTCTTCAGGCGCCCTCGATGCGAACCCTCTCGGTCTTCCTGTCGTGTGCCGCGCTCGCGTGCGTCTCCGAGCACGGTCCCCTCACCAACCGCATGGCCCAGTCGGGCACGCACTACCTAACGCGGGCCGCACGGCAGCCCGTGAGCTGGCAGCCGTGGGGGCGCGAGGCGTTCGCCCTCGCCGCACGGCTCGACCGACCGGTGTTGCTCTACGTCGGCGCCGACGAATGCCGCTGGTGCGCAGTAATGGACCGGGAGGTGTACGGCGATCCCGCGCTGGGGGCGATGATCGACTCGTTGTTCGTGCCGGTGCGTGTGGACCGCGATGAGCGGCCCGACGTGGCGCGGCGCTACGAGGCTGCCGTACAGTGGCTCGCCGGGCTGCGTGGCTATCCCGTCACCGCGTTTCTGACCCCGGACGGCTCTGCGTTCTTCGGAGGCACGTACTTCCCGGCGGACGATCCGGTCACCGGACGCGGCCTGAAGCAGCTCCTCCCCGAAGTCGCCAAGAGCTACCGCGAGCAGCGGGGTGTCATACTGCAGCGCGCGGCCCTGGTGCGGCAGCTCGCCGTGACGCACGCGCAGCGGGCGCGTGGCGTGCTGCAGCGTGCGACGGTGGGGTCACAGGTCGCCGGGGTGCGGACCACCTTCCAGGCCGCGGCCGGCACGCACGCCGCCCTGGGAAGCTTCATGCACACGCAGGCCGTGAGCCTGCTGCTTGCGACGTACGGGCGTACCGGGGACACGAGCTACCTGAACGCCGCACGTACGGTGCTCGATTTCATGGTCGATTCGGGGGAGGCGGCGACCGCCGACGTCGCGCGGGACGACCCACCGAGCCTGGTGCGGGCGGGGCTCGTGCGCAACCTGGCAGTCGGCTGGGCCTTGACGGGAACACCGCGCTACCGCGACGCCGCCCGGCTCGTGCTGCAGCGGCTGGCGCGCGAGCTAGGCCCCGCCGCGGACGCCACCGTCTTCGCCGACCGCGAGGCGTACGTGATCGGGTCGGTCCTGGAGGCGGCGCCCGCCGTGGGCGACTCGGCCGTCGCGCGCCGCGCGCTGAGCGCGCTTGACGGCCTGCTGCGGCGCGCCTACGCGCGCCGGCGCGGCGTGCGGCACACCAGCGGCGGTGCGGGGGTGTATGGCCTGTTGCAGGACCACGTGCAACTGGCCGGCGCCTGCCTAGCGGCCTACGGTTATAACGGCAGGCGGCGCTACGTCGACGTCGCGCAGGATCTCGTCGAGGTGCTCGATCGCGACTTCGCCGACTCGATTGGGGGCGGGTACTTCGACGCCGTCCTGACCGACCCGGCGGCGCCGGCGCTCCCCGACCGCGCCAAGCCGGTGCTTGACGATCTGCTCCCTGGGGCGAACGCCTGGGCGGCGCGGGTGCTGCTACAGCTCGCCGACGCCACGGGCGACGCCCGCTATCGCCGGCGCGCCGAGGCGACCCTCGAAGCCTTCGCGGGGGCGCTGGCCGGCGAAGGGGTGCGCGCGTCGAGCTACCTCCTCGCCGCGCAGCACGTCCTGGCCGCGCGCTAGCCGACCGGTTCCGTCGCGAAACACTGCTGCGCTCCCACTCCGCGAGTTCGCTCTGGCGCACCGGGCGGCGTGCGTGCTAGCGTGACGCCCTGATCTCCATGCAGGTCCTACGGATGTGAGGGGGGACCCCTCCGATACGGAGGTGGTGGCCCGCGTGCTCGGCGGCGATCGCGAGGCGTTCGGTCTCGTGATCCGCCGCTACGAAACCGGCTTGTTGCGGTTCGCGACCCGCATGCTGGGGAGCCGCGATGCCGCGGCGGACGCTGTGGCCGAGGGCTTGGTCCGGGCGTACCGCCACCTCGCGAGTTGCCGGGATCCGTCGCGGCTGCGCACCTGGCTGTTTCGCATCGTGGCGAACCGGTGCAAGAGCTACCTGTCGCGGCGGGCTGTCGGTGACGTTCCGCTGGAGGAGGCACCGCCCGTGGCCGACTCGACGGACAACGAGGCATCGCTCGAGCGCGCGGAGCAACTGGCGCTCGTCGCGCAGGCCCTCGCCCGGCTGTCGCCGGACAAGCGCGAGGCGTTCGTGCTGAAGCACGTGGAGGGGCTGAGTTATCAGGAGATGGCCGCTGTGACCGGCGAGCGCGTCCCGACGTTGAAGATGCGCGTGCATCGCGCGCGCGAAGCGTTGTTGCAGGTACTGGAGGACCACGCATGAACCCGATCGATCCGAGAGTCCATCAGGTGCTCGACGGCGAACTCGCCCGCGAGAGCCTGCCGCCTGAGTTGCGGCGCGTGGTAGATCGGCTGGAGAGCGCGGCGGCGTTGCTCGCGGCGGCCGTCCCTCCCCAGGGTGCGGGTCTCGAGACGCGGGTCATGGCCGCCGTCCGACGCCCGGCGCCGTCGGGGGACAGGGTGCGACGGCTGCTCCGCTGGTTCGCCACGCCGCAGGCGGTCACCTTGCGGATTCGGCCCGCGTGGAGCCTGGCGCTGGCCGCGGCGATCGTGCTCCTCACGCTGGTCCCCACCGACGAACGGGCCCCGGCGCTCGGCGAGCACGAGGGTATCGCTCAGTTCGTCGGACGCTTCCCCGACGCTCACTCGGTGCACGTGGCGGGCTCGTTCAACGACTGGCGCACCGGCACGATTCCGCTCGAAGACCGCGATCACGACGGGGTGTGGCGGGCGACGGTCGTCCTTCCCACCGGAGCGTACGAGTACATGTTCGTCGTGGACGGCGAGCGCTGGGTGCCGGACCACTGGGCCGACCGCCTCGTGGAGGACGACTTCGGGCGCGAGAACTCCATCGTGATCGTCCGGGCCACGTGGCGCTGAGACCGGGTCTCATCCTGGTGCTGCTCGCAAGCCCGCTCGCGGCGCAATCCGAGCGCGCTCGACTCGAAGGCCGTGTGCCGGCCGCGGCGATCCCCACAGTGGATTCGCTGGTGCAGGTGGCAAAGCGAGAGGACCTGCCGACCGAGCCGCTGGTGCAGAAGGCGCTCGAAGGCGGGGCGAAACATCAGCCGGCCGGTCGCATCGCGGCGGCCGCGCAAGCGATGCTCGGTCAACTGCGAGACGCGCGGGCGCTGCTGGTGCGGGCGGGCGATGCGCCGCCGGCGACCGCTGCCGAAGTGACGACGATCTACGCCGCGCTCAAGCGGGGGCTCCCGACGCTGGTGGTGGAGCGAATCGTGGCGGCCCTGCCGCAAGAGCCGCGCGGATCGGCGCTGCACGCCGTCGCCGACCTGGCGACCCACCACTTCGAGCCCGACTCGTCCGCGGCGCTGATCATCGACGCCGCCCGGCAGGGGCTCCGGGGCGAGCGGTTGCTCGATGTTTCCACCGCCGTGCTCCACGAGGTGCAGCGAGGTCACTCCCAGGCGGAGGCAATGGCGGTGGTGCGGCGCGAGCTCCCCAACGTGCCGCCACCGCCGAAGCCGGCAGGGGCGAGCGTGGCGGGCGCGCGCCGGCCCGGGACGACGGCCCTGCCTTCGCCTTGACGCCTGGCAAAGGGGAGAGCTCAGGCGTTACAGGATGAAACACACTGGGCGGGCGGCCGCGCGACGCCGCTCCCCGTGACGCCGTGGTGCGGTGGCGGGTCTCAACGGTGAAGCGGGCCAGGGTGGCTCGCGCGCTCCCTCTGGAGGTACTCCCACATGATTCGTCGCACGCTCCTCACGCTGGCGTTGCTCGCCGCCCCGGCGATCGTGGTGGCGCAGCAGCCCTCGTCGCCGATGCAGGGCCAGGCGCCGGCGACTGACACATCGTCGAAGGCGAAGCCCGCCACCGCCAAGAAGGGCACGAAGAAGGCGTCGGCCAAGAAGCACGCCAAGCCGGCGAAGCCGGCGGCCGCGGCCAAGGACAGCAGCAAGATGCCGATGAAGCCGTAGTCTTACGAGGTGTAATCGGCGTTGATCCGGACGTAGTCCGGCGTCAAATCGCACGTCCACACCATCGCCTCCGCGCGACCGAGGCCAAGGTCGATGCGGAGGCGGATGTTTTTCTGTTGGAAGATGGCGCGCGCCTGCTCCGGGTCGGGGTGGGCCGTCGCGCCGCCCTCAGCGAGCGTCAGCCACTCGCCGTTAGCGGCCGCCTGCAGTGTGATGCGGTCGGTCGCCAGCGCCACTCCCGCTGCCCCCGCGGCGGCGAGGATGCGGCCCCAGTTGGGATCCGCCCCGTAGACCGCCGTCTTCACGAGCGCCGATCGCGCGATGGCGCGCCCGACCTCGCGCGCCGCTGCCTCGCTCACGGCGCCCACCACGTGGATCTCGACGAGCTTGGACGCTCCTTCGCCGTCGGCCACGATAGCCAGGGCCAGCGTACGGGCCACATGCAGCACGGCCGCTTCGAACAGCTTCCACACGGCGCCGTCCCGTGCCGGGTCCACGCCCGACGCTCCGTTGGCGAGCAGCAGCGCTGTGTCGTTGGTGCTGGTGTCGCCGTCCACCGAGATGGCGTTGAAGCTGCGGTCGGCGACGCGGCGGAGCAGGGGCTGCAACGCGGCGGGCTCGGCCACGGCGTCCGTCGTGAGGACGGCGAGCAACGTCGCCATGTCGGGATGGATCATCCCGGCGCCTTTGGCGATCCCCCCGACGGTGACGATGCCTGCGGCCGTCTCCAGGCGCACCGCGCAGTGCTTCGGCCGCGTGTCGGTGGTCATGATGGCGCGCGCCGCCTCGACGCCGCCGAGGGGGGTGAGGCGGGTCGCGGCCTCACGCAGCGCGGCCGCGATCTGCGCGACAGGGAGGGGCACGCCGATCACGCCCGTTGAGAGTACGAGCGCGGTGCGTGGGGGGAGGGCCGCCGCCTGCTCGGCGGCCTGGGCCACCGTCCGGGCCGCAGCAAGTCCCTCCGGCCCAGTGCACGCGTTCGCGACACGCGCGTTCATCGCGACGGCGCGGATTCGGCCCGGCCGCTCCGAGAGCAGGTCGGCGTCGTAGACCACGGGCGCGGCGCGCACCGCATTCTTGGTAAACACGCCGGCGGTGGCGCAGCTCGTCGTCGACACGAGCAACGCGACGTCGACCGCACCGTCGGCCTTGAGCCCGGCGTGAGCGGCCGCAGCGGTGAAGCCGCGCGCCGCAGTCACCGACCCATCGGGGATGGGCTCGAGCGAGGCGGGGCTGGGCGCGGGAGCGGGCGTCATCGGCGGTCAAGATAGCCCGCGCAGGTCGCTTGTGTAACCGTGCGGCGTTTCTTATCATAGCACAACCTTCCCGGGAGGCCCGTTCGATGTCGGAACCGTTCCTCAGCTCCGACGACTACGACGAACGCGCGCATCAGCTCTACAACGAAGGACAATACGACGAAGCGATCGAGGCCTTGCGAACAGGCCTCGGGCTCTATCCCCATGCCGTGGAGCTCCACGTGGGGATGGGCTACGCGCGGCTCGCCCGCGAGGAGTACCTTTGGGCCCGTCGCGCGTTCGAGCAGGCGATCGGCCTCGACCCGGACCACGAAGACGCCCTGGCGGGCCTGGGCGAGGTGTTGCTCAAGTTCGGCGACCGCGCGGGCGCTGTGGCCTGCTTCGACCGGATCCTCGCCCTCGGGTTTCGCGAAGATCACGATTTGATGCTCCAAGTGGGGCGCGCCCTGTTCCGCGAGGCCGTGCTCGACCAGGCGCGGCGGTTCTTCGAGGTCGCCCTCACGGCGCACCCCGACTCGGCGGAGGCAGCGGCGTGCGTAGGCTACGCGGCGCACCGCCTCAGCGACGAAGCCGACGCCCTGTATTGGCTGCGCCGCGCCCTCGAGCTCGACGCCGACCAGGGCGAAGCGCGGATCTACCTCGCGAACCTCCTGTACGACCGGGGCGAGTACGAAGCTGCTCTGTTTCATCTCGAGCGCACTGAGCCTGAGGACCACTTCGACGGCCTCGCGATCTGGCGCCTGATCGAGCTGAAGAAGAGCGTCTACCGGCTGCCCGACGGTGACCCCGAGCTGGCGCCGTGGCACCGGCGGCTGGACGACCTCGCCGGCGACGCGGCGCCCGACGACCTGCTGCTCGCCGAAATCGAGGCGATGGGGCCGGACGGCCGCGTGCGAGATCCGCGGCAGCTCGAGCTGTTCGGCACGCTGCTCACCGAGCTGCCGGGGATGCGCACCCGCTCCGGGCTAGGGGGCGGAGGGCACCTCGTCCACAGCGAGATCCACCGCGTGAGCACGCTCGGCGGCGTCACGTACGTCGGCACGTGGGAAGAAATCGTGCGGCAGATGAAGGACGACGCCGGCGAGTGGGCCGGCGGCTCACTGGAGCAATACATGGCCGCCACTGCGCAGCGTGGGCGCAAGCAGACGGGCATCGCGATCCCGGCGACGGACCCGGAGAGCTTCCTCAGGGGGAGCGCGGACGCGGGGCTGCTTCGGATACTTCACTAAAAGACGGTAAGAGGCCGGGGAAGGGGGAAGGGCCCGCCCCACCCTTCCCCGGCCTCTTACCGTCTTACATCCCCGTGTGCTTGAATCGGACGGCGACGGAGAGCGGCCCGTCTCCCAGCGCGATCAGCGTCAACGCGCCCGCGAACAGCAGCCCTTCGAGCTCGATGTTGTGGCCGCCCCGGAGCTGAATCAGCATGGCGATGGCCATCTCGAACATCATGCAGGCAGCCCATGCGCGGGTGAAGAGTCCGAGGATCACGCACGCCGCGCCGATCGTTTCCACCACGATCACGATGAACGCCCCGATAGTCGGGAACGGGATCCCGGCGGTGCCGAAAAAGCCAGCGACCGCCGCGATGCCGCGGTGAAACTTGCTCCAGCCGTGAATGAGGAAGACGCCGCCCACCGCGAGCCGCATGAAGAAGGCCGCGTAGGGGGTGAGTGCGTTCATGAAGCCTCCGGGTTGGTCGCTGGGGTGACGCTGCCGCGCCGGCGCGTGTCACTGCGCACCTCGCGTGCGCCCAAGCGCTTGATGATGATCTCCAGGCCTCGCTGCGGGTGTCTGACGCCGGGCCCCGCGACGTCGACGAAACACAGCCCTTCCTCCGGGAGCGCGTGCAGCGCCACGTGCCCGCCGTGGCACAGGAGCGCTGCAGCGAGGCCGCGCGGCCCGACCTGCACCACCGGGGCTGAGGCCGGGTTGAGGCCAGCCGCGTTCGCGGCGGCGAGGAGCAGGCCCGTGAGACCCTGGGCGTCCGTCAGGCGGTTGGCCGGTATGCCGCCCAAGTCGGCGAACGCGTGCTCGAAGGTCACTACTGGCAGTTGGTCCGGTCCGTGACGAGCGGCGCGACGAAGGTACCCCGGACCGTCAGGATGCCGAGGGGATCGGTGTAGAGATCGGTCCGCTGCGCCAGGTAGAGAAAGCGCCCGCTGATCCTCACGCCGCTCGCCACGGTGTCGAGCCGCGTGATGTCGAGCTCGCCGGCGTCCTGCCGCGAGAACGCGGTGATCGCGGGGCTCTGGGCCGACCACAGGGCCCAGGGGCGCGGCGGCGCGCAGATCGCCGCGGGTTGGCCGAACCCGATGGCGGCTTCGGTCGGGCCCAGGGAATCGATCGGATACGGGCCCGGTCCGAGGATCGAGTCGGGCAGCGTGATCTGCACGACCTGCTGCGTCGTGCCGCTCCATGGGTAAATGCCGCGGAGGCGGAACGCGAGCTTCCCGTTGCTGCGAGTGTAGTTCACCCCCCGGATCCCGCCTCCCACGTGCGTGATGGCCGTGCCGAGGACGGAGAAGAAAAACTTGCCGCCCGTATCAGCGACCACGTAAACCCCCCCGCGGGCGGCGATGGTGTCGGCGTGGACGATGTATTGCACCGGCCCCCCGGCTGCCAGCGCGGTGATCAGGCCGCTCGCCGGGTCCATGCTGTACACGGCGTTCGACGGCGCTTCGTACGAGATGACTGGCGGCGGGTCGGGCGGGCTGTTCTTCTTCTGCACCGCACGCGGCACGGTGAAGGTATCGCCCGGCATGAGATAGATCGTATCGGCGAGCAGGGTGAGGTCGAGCGTGTTCGAGACGACGATGAGGGCGATGCCTGGAGTGCCTTGCACGTCGGCCGTGATGATCGCGGTGCCGCGCTTGAGGCCCGTGATCCTGCCGGTGGCGCTGTTTATGGAGATGGTCGTGTCGGCGCTGCTCCAGGTGACCTGGCTGGGCGTAGGATTGAAAGAGCCGCCCTTGCCGTCGTAGTAAGTGACGACGGGCGGCGGTGACTGATCCCCGACGAACAGCGAGTCCAGAACTGGATTGAGCAACACGTACGGCGAGGGCTTGTTAGTCAGGTCCTGACACGCGGCGGCTGCCAGGACGCAGACTAGCAGCGCCGGCGGAGTCGATCTCATAGGTGGCTTAAGGGTAAACGCCCGGGTGGAGCGCGGCCAGAGCGGCACGGTAGCCTTCGGGCAGGCCCACGTCGAAGCAGTCTCCGGCGAGCAGCACGCCAACCAGGCGATTGGCGGCAGCCGTCGTCACCTGGACCTAGAACATGGACATGGCGAGGAACGACCGGAGGTTGTCGTTCGTCACGCGCAGCCGGGCGGAGAGCAGCCGCACTACCGACCAGAGCACCTTATAGGCGATGTCGCGGTTGAAATCGAGCAGCAGCTCGAAGTCGGACCGCGAGATGGTGATGAGGGTACAGGAAGTGTTTGCGATGGCGTCGGTCGACCGCTCGGAGCGATCGAAGATCGCCATTTCGCCGAAACAGGCCCCGGGCTTGAGGACAGCCAGGGCCTCCTCGCCCGAGCCGGGAATGGTGCGCGAGATCCGGACCTCGCCCTGCGAGATGATGAACAGGCGATTGCCGGGTTCACCTTCCTTGAAGACGTGTTGTCCGACGGCGAATTCGTGCTCCCGGCAGACTTCGGCGACGCGGGCCGCCTCCCCCTCGTCCAAGTCTTGGAAAATCGCCGCTTGCTTCAGCAGCTTGAGGTCCACGCGGTCGAAGCTACGACGCGCGGGTGGGAGGAGCAAGTGAAACCGTGGGTGACGTGGGCCGATCTGCTTACGGCGCTTCGGGTTCCCCTGGCGGTCGCGTTTCCATTCGTGCACCATCCCGGTTGGCAGCTGGTGCTGGTGGCCGCAGCCGCCGCATCGGATTTCTTCGACGGTATGCTGGCACGGCGCTTCGGCTCGTCCCGCGCCGGCGCGGTTCTCGACCCGGTGGCGGACAAGCTGTTCATGGCTGCGGCGTTCGTGACGGTGGCTGGGCGACGCTTGTTGCCTGCGCTGGAAATCGTCGCCGTGCTGGCGCGCGATATCGTAGCCGTGCTCGGCTCGCTGGGCGGCTGGCTGTTGCGGCGGCCCGTGGCGCTGCCCGCGCGAGCCGGGGGCAAGGCGGTCACCGTGCTGCAGCTGCTCACACTGGCCGCTGTGATCACCGACTCGCCGTACGCACGGCGGCTCGCGTGGGCGACCGCGGCCGTCGGCCTGTACGCAATCTGGGACTACGGGCGAGTAGCGACGCGGAGGGGAAGGGGGGGGCGCAGCAGACCGTCACCGTTGGACGGCGACGGAGAGGGAAGGGGAGGGGCGTGATGCGCAGCGTGGGGACGACGCTCGCGGCACTCACCATCGTGACATCGCTCGCGGCTCAGGAGTTCCATCCGCCGCCGGTGCGACGCGGGAGCGAGCGCGGGACGCGGCTGGGGTTGTTCGGCTTCGGCGTGCGCGGCGGCGTCGATCTCGGCAGCACCCAGCTCGCACTCGGGGCCACGCTCGACGTGGGGAATCTGGTGATCCCGCGCCTCCGGCTCCGCCCCTCCGCCGAGATCGGAGTGTTTCACGGCGCCAATACGTATGTGGGGAGCTTCGAGGCGGCCTACCGGTTCACCGGCGACGAGCAGGCCGCCACCACGTACGTGGGCGGTGGCTTTAGCCTCGCGGGGCACGACGGCTGCGGCGCCGATCCGGACTGCCCCGATCTGTGGGTGAACGTCGTGGCCGGCGTCGAGCTGCACTACCGCTCCACCTTCAACTGGCTGCTCGAATACCACGGGATGGACCTGTTCCGGCGCAACCGGATCTTCGTAGGTCTCACGACGCGGCGAGGGAACTGAGCGTGGCGGGCGACGTGCGCCAGGTCACTGTGCGGTGGCGCGAGGAGCTCCGGTTCGAGGGCGGAGCGCCGGGCCGGCCGACGATCCTGGTGGACGGGAACGGCAGCGCCGCCACGTCGCCGGTGGAGCTGCTGCTCGTCGCTGCGGCCACGTGCAGCGCCGCGGACGTCGTGGTGATTCTCCAGAAGCAGCGCGTGGTGTTGCGCTCGCTTGAGATTGCCGTGGTGGGAACGCGCCGCGAGACGGAGCCGCGACGCTACACCGCGCTCCACTTCCGCTTCGCGATCGCCGCTGACGGCGCGGACGAAGCGAAGGCGCGCCGGGCGATCGACCTCTCGCTCGAGAAGTATTGCTCGGTGGTCGCCTCGCTCGCCCCCGATATCCGCGTCACCTACGACGTCGCGCTTCGCTAGCTCGCTCGCTTGCGTGCTCGCCCTGATGGGAGTGGTGGCGGGGTGGCAGCCCGCGCTCGCCCAGCGGCTCACGGTCACCGAGGCGGGGGCTGGGGTGACCGCCGTGGTGGCACGACACGGCTTCTACGGCGTGGAGCTCGGCGTAGCACGGCGGCCGGGGGGAGAGGGGCGCTTCGCCCTGACGGCCGCAGGCGGGAGCTACGAGGGGGCGTCGGGTCTGCGCATCGCGGCGAGCGCGCAATTCCTGCTCAATCCCGGTGACCGCACCGGAACAAGCCTGTACGGCGGCGTCGGCATCGCCTTCGCCGCCGCGACCTCCGAGCGCGGAGCGGGTTACCTCACGGCACTCGTGGGCCTCGAGTCCGCGCCCGGCCGGGCGGCCGGCTGGTACGCAGAGCTGGGCGTCGCGGGTGGTGTCCGGGTCTCGGCGGGACGGCGTTGGCGGCGGCTGCCGTCCTGGTGGGTGCGATAAAAAAAGGCGCCCGCGAACCGAGCGCCCGGCAGCGTCGCGGTGCGAACGCCTCAGACGTTCGCGGCGACCGTCACGTTCCGCCCCACCACGGGCCGGCAATAGCGCTCGCCCAGCACGCGCAACTCTGCGATCTGCTGCTCGTCCAGCTCTATGTAGCGGTCGGCCAGGTAGAGCATCGTGTCGTCGAACCACTCTTTCTGATGCTCGGGGGTCGCTTCCAGGACGCCACAGCGAAGGATGTGCGAGAACAACTCGTCTCGGGCCTGCTCAAACGGGGTCGGAGTCGACAGCTTGCGGGGTTCCGAACGGGTTTTGGCCATGCGTGGGGCACTCCTTTCTCATGCTGAAGGCGCGGGGGCGCGGGTCAACGGCGCAGCAATGTAATAGCGGCAGGCGTCGGTGCAAAGGGCCCGCGGCGGCCATCGGGAGGTGGTATAATCAGATGGTGGAACGGGGGAGCGGGGAGGCGACCGCGGCGTGGGCCGTACAGGCGGGGAAGGTGGACGTATGAGCGACGACAAAGACCAAGTCTACGGGCCGGAGCGGGCTGAGCGACTGGTAGCGATGCTCCGGGCCATCGCCGAGCGCATTCAGGCGCTCGACCGCGCCGGGCAGCTGCTCGATCGAGTCGCCGAGCTGCAGAAGCTCCTGGGCAACGCGCGCAGCGAGTTGTTCCATTATGAAGTGCGGCTCACCTACGACACGCCGGAGATCGCGGAGAGCCGGCGCATCGTGGAAGAGGCGGAGCGGCGCGACGACGAGGAAGACGATGACCCCTGGCGGCGGAGTCGCGACGTATGAAAGGATTCTACGTGCTGCTCGCCGCGGTGGCGGTGATCGGCGGTGGGGTCATCTGGTACGGCTCGCGGGGCACACCGGCGGCCGCGCCCGCCGCGAGCGCGCTGCCGCCCCTCCCCGCAACCGACGGCTTTCGCGGCTTCACGCTCGGCGCAGACGCCGCCCCAATCGAGGTGACCGAATACTCCGACTTCGAGTGTCCGTATTGCGCGTCGTTCGCGACCGTGCAGATGCCTGTGATCCGCGAGCAGCTCATCGCGACGGGGAAGGTGCGCTGGCGGTATCGGGATTTCCCCCTTCCCACCCACCAGTACTCGCGCTACGCCGCGCTCGCGGCGCAGTGCGCCGGTGAGCAAGGAAAGTTCTGGGAGATGCACGATCAGCTCTTCAGCAACCACCAATGGGCGCAGACCGGCAAGAATCCGCGCTCCTTGTTCCGGGACTTCGCCAAGAGTGCCGGCCTCGACCTCGACAAGTACGACGCCTGCATCGACGGGCAGCGTTACGCCGGCCGCATCCAGGCGAGTCTCCAGGAGGGCGAGGCGCTCGGCATCGGCGGTACACCGACGTTCTTCGTGAACGGCAAGCGGTTCGACGGACACCCCACCTCCGACGCGTTCAAGGCCCTGGTCGACAGCCTGGCGAAACAAACGAAACCGCGGAAGTGATGCGGCGCAGGCAGGCGATCGTGGTCCTGGCCCTGGTGGGGCTGCTGGTCGCGACCTACTTGTGGCTGTACAAGATCGGCGTGATCGGCGTGCTGCAGTGCGGCACGGGCAGCTGTGAGGCCGTGCAGACCAGCCGCTACGCGGTCGTCTTCGGAGTCCCCGTGGCCCTCGTCGGCGTGGCGGGCTACGCAGTGCTCTTCGCCGTGGGGCTCGTCGGCCTGCAGCCGGCGTTCGCTGCGGATCGTCGCATCACGCTCGCGCTGGCGGCGCTGTCCACCGCCGGGCTCGGGTTCACGCTGTACCTGACCTACCTCGAGCTGTTCGTGCTGCACGCGGTCTGCCGCTGGTGTGTCGCTTCCGCGGCAGTCATCACGGCGATCTGGACGCTCTCGATCCACACCGTGCGGCCCAACCGTTGATTCGGCTCAAGTTTACGACGGTGCACTCCGCGACTGCCCCGACCGGCTAGTATTCAGCGCCATGACCCCACGTTCGGAGCCTGGGACCGCCCCGCGTGGTCGCTATCTGCTCACGTTGGCGCTTGCCGCCTTGGGGGTCGTATACGGCGACATCGGGACGAGCCCGCTGTACGCACTTCGCGAGTCGTTCTACGGCCAGCACGGCATCGCCGTCACGCCGGGTAACGTGCTCGGCGTCCTGTCGCTCGTCTTTTGGTCGCTCGTCATCGTCGTCACGATCAAGTACCACATCGTGATCATCCGCGCCGACAACAAGGGAGAGGGCGGTGTGCTCGCCTTGATGGCGCTCGTAAACGGCGCCCGCCTGGCTCGAGGCCTCTCGCCCCGCCGCCTCATGATCGTGCTCGGGATCTTCGGGTCGGCGCTGTTGTACGCGGACGGCGGCCTCACCCCGGCGATCTCTGTGCTCAGCGCCGTGGAGGGGCTCGAGGTCGCGACCCCGGCGCTGGCCAGCTGGGTGCTACCTGTGACGCTCGTGATCCTTGTCGGCTTGTTCCTGCTGCAGAGCCGCGGGACGGCGCGCATCGGCGCCCTATTCGGTCCCGTAATGCTCGTCTGGTTTGCCACGCTCGGGGTCCTCGGGTTGAGCGAGATCGTGCACCAGCCGGCGGTGCTGGCCGCCGTGTCGCCCCACCACGCCGTCCGCTTCTTTGCCGAAGCCCCGGGCCGGGGCCTCATCGTGTTGGGTGCGGTGTTCCTGGTGGTGACAGGTGGCGAAGCGCTGTACGCGGACCTCGGCCACTTCGGCCATCGTGCGATCCAAATCGCGTGGTTCAGCGTCACGTTCCCGGGCCTCCTGCTCAACTATTTCGGGCAGGGCGCGCTGCTGCTGCGGAATCCAGCCGCGGCCGAGAACCCCTTCTACCATCTGGCTCCGGGCTGGGCCCTGTACCCGTTGATCGCCCTTGCGACCGCCGCGGCCGTCATCGCCTCGCAGGCGGTGATCTCCGGCGCCTTCTCCCTGACGCGCCAGGCGGTGCAGCTCGGGTACAGCCCCCGGCTCCAGATCGAGCACACGTCGTCGCGCACGATCGGCCAGATCTACGTGCCCCTCGTCAACTGGGGGCTGATGCTGCTCACCTGCGTCCTGGTGCTCAGCTTCGAGACCTCGAGCCGCATCGCCGGTGCCTACGGCGTGGCCATTTCGGCCCTGATGCTCATCACGACCCTGATGTTCTACGTGATGAGCCGGGAGGTGTGGCACTGGCGCTTCCCGCGTGCCGCCAGCGTCGCGGCGTTGTTTCTGGTGGTGGACGTGCTGTTTGTCTTCGCGAACGCGCTGAAGATCCGCTACGGCGGTTGGGTGCCGCTTGCGATCGCTGCGACGCTGTTCACGTTGATGACCACGTGGAAGAGCGGACGCGAGGTCCTCGCGAAGCGCATGCAGGAGAAGACCGTCGCGCTCAAGATGCTGCTCGCCGATCTCGCGGCCGAGCCGCCGCTGCGCGTGCCCGGGACTGCGGTGTTCTTGTATGGCACCACCGACGGCACCCCACCGGCGCTGGTGCACAACCTCGCGCATAACAAGGTGCTGCACGAGCGGATCGTGTTCCTGACGATGGTAACCGAGGACGTGCCCCACGTCCTGCCCGCAGAGCGCGTGACCGTGAAACCCCTGGGGAAGGGCTTCTACCAAGTGATCGCCCGCTACGGGTTCATGGACGATCCGGACATCGAGGACGTCCTGGCGGCTTGTCAGGTGAAGTCGCTCGACATCCCCATCGCCGGAACGACGTTCTTCCTCGGGCGCGAGACCCTCGTCGCCTCCGATCGTCCCGGCATGGCCCAGTGGCGTGAGTCGCTGTTCGCGTTCATGTCACGCAACGCGCTGCGGGCGACCGCGTTCTTCAAGATCCCGGCGGACCAGGTATTCGAGGTGGGCGCGCAGGTGGAGCTGTAACAGCAGCTGAACGACCCAGGCCCCACGAAGCGACTGCGTATTCTTGTCGCGGCGTGGGGCCTGGGTCGTTCGGCTGCTTTATTCGACCTGGCCGAACTTCGCGATGTCCTCCGGCAATGCTTCTTGTGTTGTGACGGTCTCTTTGCCCTGCACCATCGTCCGGATCTGCTCGACCACATCCGGGTTCGCGAGAGTGGTCACGTCGCCGACATCTCTACGATTCGAGATTGCCGCGAGCACGCGGCGCATGATCTTCCCGGAGCGCGTCTTGGGCATGTCCGGCACGATGTAGACGTGCTTGGGTCGTGCGATCTTGCCGATCACTTCTTCGTTCGCCTTGATCACGCGGTCCACGATGTCCTGGCTCGCCTTCACCCCGGGCTTGACCGCGACGTACACCTCGGGCACGCGTCCCTTCAGCTCGTCCTGGACAGGCACCACGGCGGCCTCGGCGATCTCCGGGACTGTGAGACAGGCGGACTCGATCTCCTTCGTGCCGAGGCGGTGGCCGGCCACATTGATCACGTCGTCGATGCGGCCGAGGATGCGGTAATAGCCATCTGCCGCCTGCACCGCGCCATCGCCGCACATGAAGGGCCAGTCGCGCCAGTCCTTGCTCCGGGGATTCGTGTTGTACTTGGCGAAATAGGTCTTGACGTAGCGGTCGCGGTCGCCCCAGATCGTCTGCATGATGCCCGGCCACGGATTGCGGATGCAGATGTTGCCGGCTTTGCCGGAGCCCTTGGGAACCTCGGCGCCGGTCTCGTCATAGATGACCGGATGAATCCCCGGCGCGGCGGGGCCGCAGCTGCCCGGCTTCATCGGATGAATCGCCGGCATGGTCGTGCCGAGAAAGCCGCCGGTTTCGGTCATCCACCATGTATCGGTAATCACGGCTTCGCGCTTGCCGACCTCGTCGTAGTACCAGCGCCACGCCTCCGGTTCGATGGGCTCTCCTACCGTCGTCATCGATTTGAAATGGTACTTGTACTTGCGGGGTTCTTGAGGACCGAGTTTTCGCAGCATGCGGACGGCCGTCGGCGCGGTATGGAAAATAGTCACGCCCAAACGCTCGGCGATCCGCCAGGGCCGCCCCGCGTCCGGATAAGTCGGCACCCCTTCATACAGCACGCTCGTCGCCGCGATCGCCAGGGGACCGTAGACGATGTAGGAATGCCCGGTGATCCAGCCGATGTCCGCCATGCACCAATAGACGTCCTCCGGATGAATGTCGAGAATCCATTTGGACGTGCCGGTCACGTAGGCCAAGTACCCCGCGATGCTGTGTTGTGCGCCCTTGGGTTTCCCCGTAGTGCCGCTCGAGTACATCAGGAACAGTGGTCCCTCCGACGGCAGGGCCAAGGGTTCGACTTTCTTGCCCTTGTACTCTTTGAGCAGGTCGTTCACGAAGAAATCGCGGCCCGGAACCATCGGCGTCTTGGCGGAATACTTTCCGGGATAACGCTGCCACACCAAGACCTTGTCCACGTCCTGTCCCAGGTCTTTCGCCGTCCGCACCGCGATGTCCGCATTCGCCTTGTGATCGACGAGCGTGCCATTGCGCCAGTAGCTGTCCATCGTGATCAGCACGCGGCTGCCCGAATCGTGAATGCGCGAGCCGCACGCCTGACCGCTGAACCCGCCGAAGACCTGCGAGTGGATGATTCCCAGTCGCGCACACGCCAGCATCGTGATCGGCAGCTCCGGGACCATTGGCATGTGAAAGGTGACGCGGTCACCCGCCTTGAGGCCCAAGCCGCGCAGCAGGGCCGCCACTTCATTAACGCGGGTGTGTAGCTCCTGATACTTGATGATCACATCCGGCTCTGCTTCTGGTTCGGGCACGAAAATGAAGGCTGCCTTGTCCCCGTATTTGGTCAGATGACGGTCCACGCAGTTGTACGACGCATTGATCTTGCCACCGACGAACCATTTCCAGAACGGCGCGTCGCTGGTATCGAGGACGGTGTGATATGGCTCGAACCAGGTCAGCATATCCGCATATTCTCTGAAGCAATCCGGAAACTTGTCGAGCCCGAACTTTTCGAACACGTGCGGGTCCCGCATGTTGGCCTGTGCCTTGAACTTCTCGGAAGGCTGATAGTACTCCTCTTCCTTCCAGTGCACGGCGATCTGCGCTTCGCTGACCTCGGTGAGCTCCGTCTTTTCGATTGCCTTTGCCATGTGGGTTGCCTTCAAGATGCCGGAGTTTCGGTTGGTCGATTGTCCGTACGGGTGGTCTGTTCCGTAAAGGTATGCCCCTTGCTGGTAACGTGGTCAAGGAGGTGTCGCCGCCTTGCAATATGCGCCGCGCCACTCGGTCTGCGGCACGGGGCGGCGTGGGGGCGCCCACGACGACTTTGACAACCGGTTGAGGAGCCGCAGCTTAGCTCTGTCCGCCCGGGGGTGGCACCGGAGTCGCATAGCCGTATTGGCGCCGATTACTGGAGCCGACAGTGGAGGAAGCGATGACGATGTCCACGCACCCAACCGAAAAAGTCCTGGCCGCCCCCGAGGAGCTGGGCCTCGACTCGCGGACTGCGTTCCGCCGCGCCGCCGGCGAGCTGCTGGCACAGCTCGAGGAAGGAACGGGACGATTGGTCATCGACCTGTCGGGGACCCGCCAAGTCGACAGCGCGGGGCTGGGCGCACTGATGCTGATTCAGCGCAAGGCAGCGGAGCGCCGCCTGGCGGTGTGCCTGCGGGGAGCGAATGAGGAGCTGCGCTTCCTGTTGGTACTCACCAAGCTGGACGACTTGTTCGAGCTGGAGAGCGGCGGGGCCTGAGCGCCCGCGCCGTAGACGTCGAGGGTCGCCCGCATATATTGCCCCACCATGCGGGCTCCCCCTCCCCCGACGCGGCGCAAAGTACTGTTCGTCGAGGATGAGGTGGCGCTGCGGCGGACCTATGACCGATTCTTCGCCGATCGGTACGAGGTCGCCTTCGCCGCGAGCGGGAGCGAGGCCCGCGGGCAGCTCGAAGCATTCCGCCCCGAAGTCCTGGTGCTCGACCTCCGCCTCCCGGACACCGATGGCGTGACTCTGCTCCAGGAGATCCGCGCCTCCCATCCCGCCCTCCCGGTGATCGTGACGACCTCCTACGTGAGCATGGAGCCGCTGATCAACGTGCTCGACCTCGGGCACTCGGGGTATCTCGTCAAGCCGTTCGATATGGAAGACCTGGCCGCGCGTATCGATGCTCTCGGCTGAAGGGCTGCGACACGCCTTCGGAACCGGGGGGGGGCGCGTGGTCGCACTCGACAATGTCTCGTTCAGCCTCGAGGCGGGACAAACGCTCGCCATCTTCGGACCGAACGGCGCCGGAAAGACGACGCTCCTCAAGGTACTGGCGGGGCTGATCCGGCCTGACGCCGGGCGGGCCACGGTGGCCGGCGGGCGGGGAGCGATCGGCTGGATCGGCCATCAATCACACCTCTACGGTCACCTCACCGTGCGCGAGAACCTGCTCTTTTGGGCGGCGCTGTACGCCGTCCCGGCAGCGACCCGCGCGACGCGAGCGGACGCGACGCTGCGCCAGCTCGGAATCGCGGACCGCGCCGAGCAGGCGGTGTGGTCGCTGTCTCGGGGGCTGGCGCAACGGGCCGCGATCGCCAAGGCGCTGATCCACGAGCCGCGGGTGCTGCTACTGGACGAGCCGTTCACGGGGCTCGACCTCGCGGCCGCTGCGGAGTTCCGCGCGCTGCTCGCCCGGTTCCAGGGCGCCGGCCGCGTCGTCGTGTTGGCGACGCACAACGTGGGCGAGGGCGTCGAGCTTGCCACCGACGTGGCATTCCAGCGGGGCGGGCGGTTCGTGCACTTCGCGCCGCGGGGCGCGCGCCGCCCGGCACAGATCGCCGAGGAGTACCGTCGCGCAGTGGGGGAGAAGGAGGCCGATGGCTGACCTGCTGCGACAGGCGTGGACCGTCGCGCGTAAGGATCTCCTGCTCGAGTTCCGCACGCGCACGGCCCTCGTCTCCGCGCTCGTATTCTCGGCGCTCGTGCTCACCATGTTCAACTTCGGACGCGATCCGACGGCCGTGGCGACAATCGACCTCGCCCCCACGATCCTGTGGGTAACGTTCACATTCGCCGCGATGCTCGCGCTCAATCGCGCGTTCCAGCTGGAGCTCGAGAACCAGGCGCTCGAAGGCCTGCTCGTGTCGCCGCTGAGTCGCACCAGTCTGTATTGGGGCAAGCTGCTCGCGAATCTCGTGTTCGTCGCGCTAGTGGAGGCCGTCGGGTTACCGCTGTTCGTGCTGTTCTTCGACGTGCCGGTGGGTCGGGTGCTGCTCCCCCTGGTCGGCGTGATCGCGCTCGCCACGATCGGATTCGTGGCGGTGGGGACGCTGTTCAGCGCGCTCGTCATCCGCACCCGCTTCGCCGAGCTGTTGCTCGTCGTGCTGCTGTTGCCGTTCCTCGTCCCGCCGCTGATCGGCGCGGTGCAGGTGACGGCACGGCTCTTGGGTGGGCGTCCCTTGAGCGAGGCCGCCGGGTGGTTTAGGTTGCTGGCCGCTTACGACATCGGGTTCGTGTCGCTCGCCACCCTGCTCTTCCCGTTCACGGTAGACGAATGAGCCTGGCGCACAAAGGCCGCCGGATCACGCTGTTGGGGCTGGTGCTGCTGGCCGGCGTGTACGTGCGGGCGCTCGCCTTCACGCCGCTGGAGCGCTTCCAAGGGCCCGCCCAAAAAATCTTCTACCTGCATGTGCCCGCCGCCTGGTCGGCGATGCTCGCCATGGGGCTGGTGGGACTCTGCAGCATTCTCTACCTGATCGTGAAGGACCTGCGGTTCGACCGCTTCGCCGCGGCCTCCGCGGAAGTGGGCACGGCCTTCTCCCTGGTGATGCTGACGACAGGGCCGATCTGGGCCAAGCCGATCTGGGGGACCTGGTGGACTTGGGACGCCCGGCTGACCCTGACCCTATTCCTCTTCTTCCTTTTTATAGGGTACCTGCTGCTGCGCGGGGCCGTGGTCGAGCCCGGCTTGCGAGCCCGCTACTCAGCGGTGCTGGGGATCTGCGGGCTGGTCCTGCTCCCTTTCATCCACCTGAGCGTGTACCTGTTCCGCACGCTTCACCCCCAGCCCATTGTGCTGAAACCGAGCTCGCCCTCGCTGCCGGGGAGCATGCTGGTGACCCTGCTGGTTTCGTTCGCTGTGTTCACACTCCTGTATGTGGGGTTCGTGACGCAGCGGTACGCCTTGGCACTGCAGCGCGAAGCGCAAGGAAGGGAGCATGCCTGACGTGCCCCACAACGGCGCCTACATGGTCGCCGCCTACATCGTGACGGCGGTGATCCTGCTCGGCTACGCGCTGTCGCTGTACCGGCGGGCCAAACAGCCGTGATTGAGTGTGATTCGAGCGACTGACGGTTGATGAGGGACTGACCGTTGTGTCATGAGCGACCGACCGTTTGTTATGAGGGACTGAGAGTCCCAACTCGGCCCCCTGGCGTCCTGAAGGACGCTCTTGTGGACCAGCGTCCTTGAGGACGCCCCGCCGCCGAGGAGGGACTCTCAGTCCCTCATCAAATCCATACTGGACCGCCCCGCTCCTACCCCTCCCGCTTCCCCCCGCGCAGCTCGGCGCGCGCGTCCGACAGCCGGTCCAGCCCTCCCGGCACCTGAGTCGCCCAGAGATGCAACGCCTCGTCCGCCGCCCGCTCGTCGCCCGCCTGGAACAACGTCTGCGCGTTGAGCCACAGGGCCTCCGCCCCGCCGCCCGCGGCGTAGGCCCGGGCGAACCGGGCTGCCGCTTCCTGCAGCAGGCCGGCGCGACGGTACAGGTCGCCGGCGGCGACGGCCGCGTCGGGGCGCTCCTCGAGGGCAAGCGCCTGCTCGTAGGCGGCCAGAGCATCCTTCTGGCGGTACACCATCTGGTAGGCTTCGCCCAACAACATCCACGCGTCCGGGTTGTCCGGGAACCGCTCGGTGCCCGCTTGGGCCACGGCTAGCGCGCCCCACCGGTTTTCGATTGCGCGCCGCAGTCGCACGAGCGCGGGGAAAGCCTCCGCGAGCACGGGCGTGAAGCGACACGCCAGGCGGAGCCAGAAATCGGCGCGCCTGGGGGCGAACCGCTGGCACGCCGCGGCTCGCCGCACGGCGAACCGCGCCAGCGACGATCGCAAGGAGCGGAACATTGCTTGATTATGGTTTTAGTGACGGAGAGATTGCAACCACACATGTCACAGCCGCGGCGGCACGCGCTCCCCGCGCAGCCCCTCCTCGGGCGGCGCATCGTGGTCACACGCGCGCGAGCGCAGGCTGCCGATCTGGCGGAAGCGCTCACAACGCTTGGCGCCGAGGTGGTGGCCGCCCCCGTGATCCGCATCCAGCCGCTCGCCGATCTCGAGCCGCTGCGTGCCGCGCTCGCCGCTGCGGAGTGCTACGACTGGATCGTCTTCACCAGCCAGAATACCGTACAGGTGGTGTGCGACCGGCTTGCGGCGTGGGGCCTGACGCCCCACGACCTGCGTCCGGCGACCGTCGCGGCGATCGGTCTGGCGACGGCCACGGCACTCGTCCGCCACGGTGTCACGCCGGACCTCGTCCCGGAGCAGTTCGTCGCGGAGGCCGTGGTTCAAGCGATCGCGCTGCGGGGCGAGCTGCGCGGCAAGCGCGTCCTGCTCCCCCGGGCGCGCGAGGCGCGCGACGCGCTCCCTGAAGGGTTGCGTGCCCTCGGCGCCGTCGTGGACGCGATCCCGGTTTATGAGACGGTGCGGGAGGCGGGAGACAGGAGTGAGCTCGCCGGCGAGATGCTGGCCGGCAAGATCGCTGCGATCACCTTCACGTCGTCTTCCACGGTGCGCCACTTTGTGGAAATCGTGGGCCGCGAGGCCGCCACCTGCGGTCGGTTTGCCACGGCGGTGATCGGCCCGGTGACGGCGGCGACCGCGCGCGAGCTCGGCCTCACCGTGGCGGTCGAGGCGGTCGAGTACACTGTGCCCGGCCTGGTGCGGGCCCTGGTGCAGTATTTCGGGGAAGGGGGAAGGGGGAAGCGGGAGAGGTGAGCGGTCCGCTGAAACTGGGCACGCGAGGCAGCAAGCTGGCGTTGTGGCAGGCACAATGGGTGCAGGCGGAGCTCGTGCGCTACGACGTCGCGACCGAGCTGGTGATCATCACGACTCGCGGCGACGCGGAGGTCGACCGGCCGCTACACCAGCTCGAGGGAAAGGGATTCTTCACGAAGGAGATCGAGGACGCGCTGCGCGACCGGCGCATCGACGTGGCGGTGCACTCTCTCAAGGACTTGCCCACGCACCTCCCCGACGGCCTCGCGCTCGGCGCGGTGCCCGAACGGGGGGATCCCGCGGAAGCGCTGGTCACGCGGGCGGACGGCGTAACGGGAATCCCCGCGCTGGCGCGGGGGGCGAAGGTGGGAACGTCCAGCTTGCGGCGCGTCGCCCAGCTGCGATATCTGCGTCCCGATCTCGAGATCGTCGGGCTGCGGGGCAACGTGCCCACCCGCGTGCAGAAGGTGAGGGAAGGGCGCGACGGGCTCGATGCGGCGCTGCTCGCTGGTGTGGGGCTCGAGCGACTCGGGCTCGCGGACCGAATCGCTGCGCGGCTCGATCCCCTCGAGGTGATGCCGGCGCCAGGGCAGGGCGCGCTGGGACTCGAGCTTCGGGCGGACAACCGCACGGTCCGCGCGGCGCTGGCGCCGCTCGAGCACGCCGCCAGCGCGGGCGCCGTCGCCGCAGAGCGCAGCCTGCTCGCCGCCCTCGGCGGTGGGTGTCAGGCGCCGGTGGCGGCGTATGTCGGGGCTCGGGACTCGGGGCTCGGGGCTCGGTTGTTCGGGAGGGTCACGGCCCTCGACGGCTCGGTCCAGATCACGGCATCGGCCGACATCGACGAGAGCGATCCAGCCGCCGCGGGCGTCGCCGTCGCGGGCTTGCTCCAGGCGCAAGGCGCGTCGAGATTGCTCGGCCGATGAGCCAGTTCCCGATCCGGCGCATGCGCCGGCTGCGCCGCACTGCGGCACTCCGCCGGCTGGTTCAGGAGACGCACCTCGTCCCAGCGCAACTGGTGTGGCCGCTGTTCGCCTGCCACGGCGAGGGCGTGCGCCGGGAGGTGCCCACGCTCCCCGGCGTGTACCAAACCTCGGTAGACGAGCTCGTAAAGGACGCCGAGCGCGCCCGCCGCCTCGGGCTCGGCGGGATCATTCTGTTCGGGCTGCCGCAGAGCAAGGACGCGACCGGGTCGGAGGCCTACGACGAGCAGGGCATCGTGCAGCAGGCGGCGCGCGCGGTGAAGCGGGCCACGCCCGACCTGCTCGTGGTGGGCGACGTCTGCCTGTGCGAGTACACCGATCACGGGCATTGCGGTGTGCTCCAGGACGGGGAGGTCGAGAACGACGCGTCGGTGTACCTGCTCGGTAAGGTCGCGGTGACGCAGGCGCGCGCCGGGGTCGACCTCGTGGCGCCGAGCGACATGATGGACGGCCGGGTGGCGGGGATCCGCAAGGCGCTCGACGCGGCCGGGTTCTCTCGCGTACCGATCATGTCGTACGCCGCCAAGATGGCCTCGGCATTCTATGGCCCGTTCCGCGAGGCCGCCGGCTCGACGCCGCAGTTCGGCGACCGCCAGTCCTACCAGATGCAGGGCAGCAACGCGGACGAGGCGATGAAGGAGATCGAGCTCGACGTGAGCGAAGGCGCCGACATCATCCTGGTGAAGCCCGCGCTCCCGTGCCTCGATCTGATCCGGCGTGCCAAGCAGCAATTCGGCTCGCCGCTCGCGGCGTACCAGGTGAGCGGAGAGTACGCAATGATCAAGGCGGCGGCGGAGCGCGGCATGCTGGACGAGCAGCGCGCCATGTGGGAGACGCTCTACGCCATCCGCCGCGCGGGCGCGGATATCGTCCTCAGCTATTTCGCGCCGTGTGCTGCGGAACAACTCTAAGAACAAAACAACGTCAAGCAGAGACGTCACGCAGAGACGTCACGCAGAGGCGTCACGCAGTTTCGTGACGCCGTTCTCGTCACGTTCTACTGATCTCTAGGTAAGAGGACCGCTTTCCAAAGGGCAGCCGCGACAGCCGCGCCGATTAGCGGCCCGATCCAGTAAACCGCCTGGCCATTGAGGCTGACGTTGATGAGCGCCGGCCCGAAGGCGCGGGCCGGGTTCATCATGGCGCCGGTCAAGTTCCCACCCACCAGCGCGTCCACGAAAATTGCGAGACCGATGCCGAACCCCCCGATCCTCGGGGCCTCTGGCGAGATGGCCGTGCCGAACACCGCGCTGACGAGAAAGAAGGTGAGGGCGGCTTCGATCCACACGCCTTGCAAGAAGGTGACGTCGCCGGCGAGGTGGGGCGTGCCACCCAACGCGAGCGTCACCCCCGGTCGGGGGAGGATGCCTTTGATGAGAGCGGCACCGACTAGTGCGCCCAGCAGCTGGGCCAGGATGTACTGCAGGGCCAACTTTCCGTCGATCTTGTTCGCGATCCACAGCCCGGTGGTCACGGCGGGATTGATGTGCCCGCCGGAGATGCTCATGGTCATCGAGACGATGATCGCCATGCCGACGCCGTGTGCCAGCGCGACGCCGACGGCACCGGTCGCCCCGGCCGCCGGGCCGCCCCCGGCGAATGCCACGACGCTGCCGGCGCCGAGGAACACGAACAACAATGTGCCGACGAACTCCGCCGTCAGCGGGCGCAGGTTCTGGGACATCACGGAGCGACCCCCGGAGAGAGTGAGCGGCGCCAATCTACGGGCGCCGCTACGCCCGCCGCAACACCAGCGACGCGTTGATGCCGCCGAACCCGAATGAGTTCGAGACCACGACCTCGGGGGCAGCGACGCGTCCTTCCCCCGGCAGGCAATCGAGGTCGCACGCGGGATCGGGGCGCTGGAGGTTGATCGTGGGCGGCAGCCAGCGCCGCTGCATCGCCAACGCGCAGATCGCCGCCTCGATGGCGCCGCTGGCGCCCAACGCGTGCCCGTAGTAGCCCTTTGTGCCGCTCACGCTGAGCCGGTAGGCGTGCGCGCCGAACACCTGCTTCAACGCCTGAGTTTCGGTCGTGTCGTTGAGCGGCGTGGAGGAGCCGTGCGCATTCACGTACCCCACCTCGCCGGTTGCGAGACCGCCGTCCTCGAGCGCGAGCTGGATGGCGCGCGCCGCCTGACGGGCGTCGGGGCGCGGCGCGGTCATGTGATAAGCGTCGTTCGTGAAGCCGTAGCCCACGACCTCGGCGTAGACCTTGGCGCCGCGGGCGAGCGCGCGGTCCCGCTCCTCGAGCACGAGCACCGCCGCCCCCTCGCCCATCACGAACCCATCCCGATCCTCGTCGAACGGGCGCGACGCGTGCGCCGGGTCGTCGTTACGGGTGCTCATCGCGCGAATGACGCTGAACGCCGCGTAGGTCATGGGCGCAAGCGGCGCCTCGGCGCCGCCCGCGAGCATCACGTCCGCCCGGCCGGCGCGGATCGCGTGAAACGCATCGCCCACGGCGATCGTGCCCGAGGCGCAGCTCATGGCGTTGGTGGAGTTGGGCCCCGTGAAGCCGAATTCGATGGCGATGTTGCAGCTGGCCGCGCCCGGGAACACGGCGAGCGCGAGCGCCGGGTCGAGGCCGCGCGGCCCAGCTTCCAGGAAGCCCTTCACCTGCGCTTCGGCGAACGCTACTCCGCCCAGCGCCGAGCCCATCATGGCGCCGACGCGGTCCGCGTCCTCGCGCGCCGGGTCGAGCTCCGCGTCGGCGACGGCGAGCCGGGCGCTCGCGACCGCGAGCTGCGAGAAGCGGTCGAGCCGCTTGGCGCGTTTCGCGGCCAGGTGGTCCAGGGGGCGAAAGTCGGGGATCTCCGCCGCGATGCGGCTGCGGAATGGCGTCGGATCGAAACGCGTGATCTCGCGGACGGCCGAGCGGCGGGCGGTGAGTCCCGCCCACAGGCCGTCCACCGCCGTGCCGATGGGCGTCACGGCGCCCACGCCGGTGATAAGGACGCGCCGCCTACCGTTGTTCATCTGGTAGCCTCCGTTCACCCCGGGGCGTCGCCCCGGGGTCAGCCGCCCTTCGATGGTCGCTCGACTTCCCGTTTGATCCCGGCGAGCGTTCGCGACGCGATCCCTTGGATGAACACCGGGCCGATCACCAGTGTCGCCGCAAGCGGCCCGACGAGCGGCCACGCCGGTCCGCCCCACTCGTGAACGATTGTGACGAGGACACCGTCATTCCGGGGGTCGGCATTCGCGGTTCCCACCCTGAAGCGTGGGCTCGGCGATGCACTGCGCTGAAGCGCAGTGTCCTTCAGGACAACGTCTCGCCGAGCCCAGGCTTCAGCCTGGGGACGGAAGCGCCACACGACATCCATTCCTCTCGTCATACCCCTCACGTGACGATACCTGATTTCGCGCGCCAGCGGGTCGACCGTCATCTCCGACACCCACCAGGTGGGATAGCGGATCGGGCCGAACGGGCGCCAAGCGGCCATCTCGACGGTGCCGCCGCCGTCGCAGCGGTCCAGAAAGCGAACCCAGCGATAATGAGACAGGATCGCAGGCCAGCGTTCCACGTCGGTCGCAACGTCGAAGATGCGATCGACCGGCGCGCGGATCGAGACCTGATCGACGGTTCGCACAGTGGCCAGACCCCAGTGCAGTCACCAGACGCCAAGCCGCAAGCGGTCTTCAGTCAGCCGACGCAAGGGATTCGGGACTGGCCTCTCGCGGCTGAGAACCGCTTGCGGCTTGGCGTCTGTCAACCTCACTGACGGCTGCGCTCTGTAGACCACGATGCTACGAGGCGGAACCCCGGCCGATATCGCGCCATCGCCGGCACACCCGCTTCACGAAGCATTGCATTCAACTCTGCTCGCGTGTACCCACGCCGCAGCGACACAACCGCATCGTGCCGGGTCGTGCTGCCCATGCCGAGCGGGAACGAGGCGAGCCACACGCCCGCCATCGCGACGCGTGAGCGCCGCAGGTCGGCGAGCACGACCGCCCGCCGCGCCAGCCGGTTGAAGCTCGCGATCCAGCGCACCGCGACCGCACGCGGCACATGATGAAGCACCTGGCTCGCGATCACGATGTCGACGGACTGCGGGGCGAAGGGCAGGGCGTCGCCGTCGCCCACGACGACGTCCAGGCCGTTGTCCCGCGCCAATCGCGCCGCCGCGGGGATCACCTCGAGACCGATGGGCGAGAGCGTGATGCCATGCCGGCCCGCTGCCTGCGCTACCGCCCGCGGGATATCCCCGAGGCCGGTTCCCACGTCGAGCAGTGTCCAGTGCACGTCGCACGTCGCACGTCCCACGCACGAGTCGCGGAACAAGGGCTCGAGGGCGTCGACGACCGCCCGCGTCCCGCCGAACAGCGTGTTGAGTCGCGCGATGTCCCGCAGCTCATCGCGGACGGCGCCCGGGTGTCCGCGCCGGTCGTCCAACAGCTCTCGGCCGATCATCCGCTGGAGAGGCTCGCGTAGCCGCCACGGTAATAGAGCAACGGCTTCCGGTCGGTCACGCTGCCGCCCGTCACGATCCCGATGAACACCGTGTGGTCGCCCGCCGGCGTCTCCGCTTGCTTATCGCACTCGATGGTCGCGAGCACGCCTTCGAGCAGGGGGAGTCCCTGCTCGCTCTCCGTGTAACCGATCCCTTCGAACCGGTCGGGGCGATCGGCGGCGAAGCGACGCGAGAGGGCTTCTTGGTCGGCGGCGAGCACGTTGAGCACGAAGCGCCGGGTCGCCTGCATCGCGGCGTGCATGTCGTGGCCCCGGTCCACACACACGAGCAGCAGGGGCGGCTCGAGCGAGACCGACGCCACGGAGCTCGCGGTCATGCCGATGGGGTGGCCGCGCACGTCACGAGTCGTGAGGATGGTGACGCCCGTGGCGAACCGGCCGAGGAGTTGGCGGAACTGCGCGGCATCGACACCGTGCATGGTCACCAGAGCAGTTGGGCAAGGACGCTGGGTGCGAGGACGCGACGCGCCGGGACGAAGTTCCCTGTCGCGCCGACCAGAAGATCCGCGAGGTCCGGGCGGCGCGCCAGGCGGCCGACCACCCGCTCGACGAGCGCGGGCCAGCCCACCCCCAACCCGATGAGCCGCTCGAGCACCCACTTGCCAGCGAATTCGCGCCGGCGCGCGCAGACGTAGGGCTCGAGCATCGTGGCGGGCAGGGGACCGCTGAGCGAGCGCACAGCCTCCCTGGAGGGGTCCTCACCCCCTGGCCCCCTCTCCCTTAGGGAGAGGGGGAATTCATGACGTCCCCCCTCTCCGGAACGGAGAGGGGGACAGGGGGTGAGGACCCCGCGTGCAAGCCCGGGGACCAAGCAGTCCGCCGCCAGCTCTGCCCCGCGCAGCGCGCTGTAGATCCCCTGACCAGTGAACGGGTCGAAGAAATCGGCGGCGTCGCCGACGAGCAGGGCACCATCCACCGTGGGCCGCCGGGCCCACTGGCCGAATGGTCCGGTGGCGAGCACGTCGCGAACGAGGCGGCGCCGCTCGAACCGCCCGGCGAGCGCCGGATAGCGCTCGAGCTCGGCGAAGAAGCCGGCCCGGAAATCCTGCCGGCGTCGCCGCACTGCGGCGCGGGGAACGACGAGCGCCACGGTCGTCACGCCCCCGCCGATCGGCCCCAGGCCCACGTACCCGCGCTCGCCTACGTGCAGCTCCCCCACGCCGTCCACGCCCGCCACATCCGTGACGTGGGCGGTGAACGCGATCCGTCGCGGCGGTGACGTGCGTACCAACCCAAGCCTCCGGGCGACCACGGAGTGCAGCCCATCGGCGCCCACAACTACGCGGGCGTTGCACGTCACACGTTGCCCGTCACACGATCGAGCCACCACGCCGGCCACGCTTCCTCGATCCCACACTAGATCGTCAACGGCCACCCCCTCCTGTATCACGGCTCCGGCTCGCTCGGCCGCGCGCAGCAGGATCGTGTCGAACCTCGCGCGCGACAGCGCGAAGCTGTATGGACGGCGCGGTACGTGGCCATGATCGGACGCGAAGCGGCCGCACATCGCGACACCGCTCGGCGCGACTACCTTCATCCCATGGAGCTTCGCATGTGCCGCGCCCTCGATCGCCGCGAGCACGCCTGCGCCGAGGCGCTCGAGGATGGGAGTTGTCGCCGGACTCAAGTACTCGGAGCAGGGCTTGTCACGGGGGAAGCGAGCGCGGTCGAGCAGTAAGACGGCGGCGCCTCCGCGAGCCAGGAGGAGGGCGGTCGTCGCTCCGGCTGGGCCTCCGCCCACGACGATCGCATCCCATCGAGTCACCCTGGTATCGCTAGTGCCGCGATCCGAGCGCGGCGACGGCCGCACCGACCAGCGTCGCGGCCAGGTTCACGGCGTCGTTGTCGAGCCACCGCCAGCCCCTGGTGAGTCGCACCGGCTCGTGACACACCCTGTTTCCACTCTCGAACCGCGCGTCGCACGTCGGGCACTCGTACTTCGCCTGTACCGTCGCCCCGAGCAGCGAGTCGCCCAACATTCCGGCGACGCCCGCGGCCGCGATGAGGGCGGCTGACCCCGGGGCGGCGCCCCGGGGTCTCACCAGTTGGGACAGTGCCGCAATCACCGCAGCCCCGGCGACGCCGCCAATCGTCCCGAGCGCCGTAATACCCCCCGACGCGCCGCGGGTGACCCGGGCGCCCGTCGTGATCAGGCGCGGGGCGATCGGCGAGAACGCACCGAGCTCGGTGGCCCAGGTGTCAGCGGTGGCGGCGGCGATCGCTCCGACGGCGGCCGGCCAGGCGCCCAACCACGCCGCCACGGCCGCGACCCCGCCGTTCGCGATGACCTGGCGAGCGGTGCGCCGCGGCGCGCGTCGTTCGGCGAGCTGCGTGAGGAGACTTCCCGAGAGAAAAAAGGCGAACAGCACGACCAGACCCCGCCAGCCGTACCCCCAGGCGACCGCGGCCCCGACCGCGAGCGCCGCGGCGACGCCGCCCGGGGCGAGCCAGCCCCGTTCCAACTTGCCGGGCCTAGCGCCCCGATGCACTGCAGCTGTCGACGCCGTTGGAACGGGGCCAGCTCACTCGTCGAACAGCTCGCGCAGGATGCGGCGCTTCAGCTCGGCCGGCGCGCCGTGCGCGCGGCAACGGGCCCGCAGGAAATCGAGGAACAGCCTTTCGAAGTCGAAGTGCTCGCCGCACGGAGGGCAGTCGGCGAGGTGTTGACGGATCTCTTGCTCCACCTGCGGGGTCAGCTCGCGGTCGAGGTATTCGTACAGGTGTTCGGTGCACTCGCGGCAGTTCATGTGGCGCTTCCCTTGATGTATCCCATCCCGACAGCGTAGTCGTACAACTTGGCTTGCAGCATGCGTCGGGCGCGGAACAGCCGCGACTTCACGGTGCCCACCGGCACCTCCAGCACGCGGGCGATCTCCTCGTAAGAGAGACCCTCCACGTCGCTCAACACCACGGTCTCCCGGAATTGTTCCGGCAGCTCGTCGATCGCCCGCAGTACCTCGTCATCCACGATCCGATCGAAGAACGTGCCCTGGGGGTCGTCGTCCTGAAGCTCGTCAAACACGGAGAATGGCTCGATCGCGTCCAAGTCCACCGTCTCGGGATGCCGGGTACGGCGCCGGTATTCATTAATGAAGGCGTGCCGCAGGATGGTCAGGAGCCAGCCCTTGGCGTTGGTGCCCTGCTCGAACTGGTGCCAGGCGCGGTACGCTTTGAGCATCGTCTCTTGGACGAGGTCGTCGGCTTCAGCGGGGTTCCCCGTGAGCCGCAGCGCCACGCGGTACAGGCTATCGAGGTGCACCAGCGCTTCGCGCTCGAAGCTGGCCCGCTTCTCGGCGTCGGCGGCAGGAGTGGGGGTCGGGGGGGGAGTCGGGGGAGTCGGGGTCGAGGCCATAGCGTGACCCGTAAGCTGCCCGCGTCGGGCTGGGTTTCGCAATGGGGTGGGAGCGTGCTAGGTTACGCCCGCCGTGGTCCACAGCATCGTTCCTCTCGCCGTCCTCGAAGCGGTCCGCAACCTCGACACCCCGGTCGAGGACGGCCTGTCAGAATTCGCCGAGGAGCTGCTCTCCAAGCGGCTCGGCCTTTCGCACACCGTGGCCATGCAGCTCGCCCAGTACGAAGCGATGGTGCGGCGCGACGCGCGCGCCGACCCGGCGCACGTCGAGGCCCTGCTCCGGCTGGTCGGCCGCCGGCCCGATGCCGACCTTGTGTTCGCCGACGCGGGGCGGCGCGCGGCCCGGCGCGCCGTGCGCCGGCTGTTCGTCGCGTCGCGGGTCGCGGCCCGGGCCGCGCCCCGGCTGCTGGGGTACGGGGTCGCGCGCCGCGCGGCGCGGGCCGTGTTCGGGGGCGAGCTGCGGCGCGAGAGCGGCGTGCCGGTCGCGCGCGTGGGAGACTTGATCGCCGTGAACGCGACCCCGGACGGCGCCGCCTGCGCCCTGTACGGCACCGGCTTCGCGGAGCTGCTGCGCCTGCTGGTGGGCCTGGAGGGCGCGATGCTCCACACCACGTGTCGCGCCACCGGCGGCGACCGCTGCGAGTGGCGCGCGGCTCCTCCCGACCCGCGGCACCGCTGATGCCCCCCCCGCCCCCCCCGCCCCCCCCGCTGCTCGACGGACTCGACTTCGCGGCGCTGGCGGACGCGCTCGCGGCACTCGGCGCCGACGCCTGGCTGCTGTACGACTTCCGCCACGTGAATCCGGTGGCTGAGCGCATCCTCGGTCCCACCGGCATGGGCACGCGGCGGTTGTTCGTGCTGCTGCCGCGCAGCGGGAAGCCGGTCGCGGTGGCGCATCGCATCGAGCTGCAGCCGCTCGCGGAGTTTCCGGGGGAGGTGCGCCCTTACGGCTCGTGGCGCGAGTTGCACAGCGAGCTGCAGGCGCTGGCGCGCGGCCGTACGCTCGCGATGGAGGTCTCGCCGCAGGACGCGGTGCCCTATCTCGACCGCGTGCCGCACGGCGTCGTGCAGCTGCTCGAGGGGTTCGGCGCGCGCGTCGTGTCATCCGCGCCGCTGGTGTCGCGCTTCGCCGCGCGCTGGAGCGCCGCGGAGGCGGAAGGGCACCGGCGCGCGGCGCGCGTGCTGGCCGAGATCGCGCGCGATGCGCTCACCTGGGCGGGGCGCGAGACGGCGCGCGGCGCCGAAGTGCGCGAGGTCACGCTGCAGCAACGCGTGGTCGAGGCGATCGGGCGCGCCGGGCTCGTGACCGACCACCCGCCGATCGCAGCGTTCGCAGCCAACTCCGCGATGCCGCACTACGAGCCGCACGCCGGGGCGGATCTGCGGCTGCAGGCGGGCCACGTGTTGCTGCTCGACCTGTGGGGCGGCCCCTCGCTCGGGTCCGTGTTCGCCGACCAGACGTGGATGGGGTTCGCGGGGCGCGCGCCCGATGCGGAGGTCCGCAAGGTCTGGGATACGGTGCGGGCGGCGCGTGATGCCGCGGTTGCGGTACTCCGGGAGCGCTGGCAAAGGCCGGGGAAGGGGGAAGCGGGAAGGGTCCTCACCGGTGCGGAGGTGGACGATGCGGCGCGCGCCGTGGTCCGCGAGGCCGGATACGGCGAGTACTTCGTGCACCGTACCGGGCACTCGATCGATCGCGACCTGCATGGCTCGGGCCCGCACATCGACAACTTCGAGACCGCCGACGAGCGCGCGCTCGTGCCCGGCGTCGGCTTCTCGGTGGAGCCTGGGATTTACCTGCCCGGCCGGTTCGGGATGCGCAGCGAGATCAATGTGTTCATGGCCGAAACAGGCCCCGAAGTCACCCCGCCAGCCCCGCAAGCGGAGTTGCTGCTGGTGTGAGGGTTTGCTAAGCGCCTTGTGTCTTGGCGTCTGGTAGCGGGGCGGGGTTGCGGGGTGCGGCAGGGGGTCTTGCGGGTGTCTTGGGCGCGCACCATTTTCGCCGCGCCAGGACGAATCGACCCTGTCCGCGCCGGAGGACACCCCGGTAGCCGTCCGATTCTCGAGTTCGGCCGTCGCTTCGTCTCGACGAGGTTTTCGTGCGGGTCGGCTGCTGTGCAGCTGACCGCTTCTCACGGCGCTAACACCACCCTGGAGGTGATGGCGTGTCCTCGACGTTTCCGTCCGCTCATCCCCGCGCATTCACGCCTTTGGAGGACGATTCTATGACTCATCGTGTGAGAGGCGCCTTCGGTCGCTTCCTCGCGTTGGGTTACGCGTCTGCGGTGGCGTTGCTGATCGCAGCGTCGTCGCTCGCCGCGCAACAGACGACAGGAAAAATCGAAGGCTCGGTGACGGACCAGCAAGGCGGCCCGGTCGCGAGCGCGCAGGTGACGATCGTTGGCACGTCCTTCGGGGCCCTGACGAACGACAAGGGCTACTACTTCATCAACAACGTGCCGGTGGGCACCTACACGGTGCGCGCCCGATTCATCGGCTACACCGCCGCCGAAGTTCCCGGCGTGCGGGTGCAGGGCGGCTTCACCCTGACGGTCAACATCAAGCTGACGCCGTCGGCGGTGGCGATCGGCCCGGTGACGGTGGAGGCGGCGGCGAACCCGATCGTGCCGCGTGACAAGGTCACCTCCGGCTCGACCGTGGCGGGCGAGCTGGTCGCGCACCTCCCCGTCGACGACGTGCGCCAGGTCCTCACCTTCCAGCCCGGCGTGGTGGAGTCGGGATCGGCTGCCGGTGTGTCGATCCGCGGCGGCCGGCCGGGCGAGGCGAACGTCTACATCGACGGCGCTCCGGTGCGGGGTACCAACAGCGGTGCCCAGCGCATCACCGTGAGCACCAACGCGCTGGAAGAGGCATCAGTGACCACGGGCGCGCTCGGCGTCGAGTTCTCCGACGCGCAGTCCGGTGTGATTTCCTATACGACTAAGGCCGGCAGCGAGAAGATCACGGGCTCGGTCTCGAGCGAGACCGACGAGCCGTTCGGCAACAGCATGAGCGTGGGCTTCAACCGCTTCGAAGGATCGCTGGGCGGTCCGGTGCCCAACGTTAAGAACCTGCGCTGGTTCGGCTCGGCAGTGGTGCAGGGCCAGAGCTCCGACTTCCGCGGCAAGGATGCGGACACGGTGCCCGTGTTTATCGTCGCCGGGATCGACGCCGTGGTCCCGGATACCGCTGCGGATGGGAATGTCACGCAGACTGTCCTGCCCCGGTTCGTGCAGTACAGCGGCCAGTGCGGGCGGTTCGGTTCGGCCGCCAATCCGCTGACGCAGGCCATCCAGAGCAACTACGGCTTCGACTGCCAGGGCCGGCGCCTGGCGATGAACTGGACCACGCTGATCCAGCTGCAGGGCAACCTCCAGTACACCTACGGCTCGGGCTCGAGCGTCCGGTTCACCGGTGTCGCCAATGGCAACCAGCAGCGCTTCAGCCCGGGTCGCAACATCGCCGATCCGGCCATGTTCCAGGGCCAGCACACGTGGCAGCGGCTCGGCGTCCTGAACTGGAACCACCAGGTGACCCGCTCCGCCGAGCGGGCGCTGTCGCTCAATCTGAACCTGTCGTGGGCGCGGGACCGGTCGGTCGCGGGAGCGCTCGATCCGACGTCGGACATCGAGACGCGCGATCCGATGGGGGGGATCGAGTTCAAGACCCTCCGATTCGCGGGCTTCCAGGGGTTCCCGTTCCCGATCACCGACCAGGTCGTCCGCGACATCCGCACCAACAACCCCGCCGGCCTCAGGGTCCCGCTGTTGAACCGATTCGACCTCAGGAACGCGCAGAGTGGCCGCTTGAACCCCTATGGGCTCCAGGCCGGCGCTTTCTGGACCTCCGGTTTGAACGTCACGGGGACGCTCCTGTCGGAAACCCGCTACGTCGGGCGGCTGGTCGTCGACTGGCAGGCGAACCGCTACCACCGCTTCACGCTCGGCGGGGACGCGAAGAAAACCGACCTGGCATACTGGAGCAGCAACCTGCTCGCTCAGATCTTCATGGACGCCTACGTCGTGCACCCGGTGCAGTACGGGTTGTTCGCGGCCGACCGGCTCGATCTGGGCGACGTGGTCTTGGAGCTCGGCCTGCGGTGGGACTACTACGACTCTAAGGCGCTGTTCTCGAACACCCCCGGCTTCACCTTCGGTGATCCTTTGTGGAGCCCGAACGCGGCCACGAACACTGCTGCCTACGACAGCTCGCTGGCGCGCGTCTTCACGCCGTCGGTCGGCCACCGCGCCCTCTCGCCGCGCTTGCGGGTGTCGTTCCCGGTGACCGAAAAGACCGGGTTCCGCTTGTCGTACTCGCACCAGGTGCAGAGCCCCGAGTTCACGACTCTACTCTCGGGCACCAACAACGATCTGTCCTTCACCAACACCAATGACACCTTCGGCCGCGACGTGCGGTTCGGAAAGACGATTCTGTTCGAGTTCGGGGTGCGGCACGCCTTCAGCCAGGACCTCGTGCTCGATGTCTCGGCATACAACAAGGACAAGGTGTCCGACCTGGCCTACCGCATCCTGCCGTTCACGGACCCGAAGACGGGGGCGACGACGAGCATCAACGTGCTGACGAACGGCGACTTCGGGAACTCGAAGGGCGTGGACTTCAAGCTCGACTATCGCCTGAGCAACTACGTCAACGCGTCGGTCGCCTACACCTTCCAGGTGTCGAAGAACACGGGCTCCGACCCGTTCACGTATCTCAACACCTTCGCACGCCAGGTGTCGGGGCTGACCGGGGACCGGACGCTGCCACCCGAGCAGGCGCAGCGCACGGACGATGACCGGACCCACAATATCGTCGGCGCGCTCGCGTTCACGCTCCCCGACGGTTGGAAGAAGGGTACGGCGCTCGGGCAGCTCGGGCGCAACGTGAGCGCGTTCGTCACGTTCTATGCCCGCAGCGGGCTGCCCTACACGCTGCTCGTGAACAACGGCGACGGCCAGACCGTCCCTCACCTGAGCTTCGGGCTCGGCGGCCGGGCGGCGGAAAACCTGAACGCCTCGATCCTGCCGTGGACGCGGAACATCGACGTGCGGGTGAACAAGGGCTTCCGCGTGGGCCGGTTCGACTGGACCGTGTACGCCGACATTCGGAACATCCTCAACTTCAAGAATATCGAGGGCGTGTACGCCGAGACGGGCGACGTCACCAACGCGCTGCTCAAGGACAAGACGCTCAGCCCAGAGCTCCAGAACCTGCAGAGCCAGGCGACGCAGGCGAAGGCGTTGACGGCGGATGGCTCGATCGACTTGACGCTGGGCTGCGGCAGCTGGGGCATCAAGGCCGACTGTGAGTCGCTGAAACGGGTCGAGGCACGGTTCGGGGACGGCGACGGCATTTACACAACGGCCGAGCAGAATCGCGCGCTCGACGCGTTCTACAACGCGTTCTATGGTCCGCAGCGGTTCAACGGGCAGCCACGGCACATCCGGGTGGGCTTCGAGCTGAACTTCTAGATCGTACGGTGGGCGGCATCCCGGGCTCGGTGGTGCCGCCCCTCCAGTCTCGCGACTCGAGGAGAGCTATGACCATGCGTTCAGCGTCGTTTATGCATTCGGTGCGGGCGGGCCTCGCGCTCCTGATGCTGGGGGCGAGCGCGGTCACGGCGGCGGCGGCGGTCAAGCCGGGCAAGCCGACCAAACCGCATGCCCTGAACCTGTTCGCCTCGGCGGGCTACCTGTTCGAGGTGAACCGACAGCAGTGCGGCCTCTTGAACACCGGCGTAATCTGCGCGGCGTTCCAGGGATCGCCCGTGGGTGGGGGCGGCTACTGGCCCAAGGGGACCCCGGACCAGTACATCTTCTGGTCCGGTCTCCAGATCGCCGGGCTGGTCGCGCGGAACTCCGGGTTCGCTTGGGCGGGCGACACCGTCGGTGCGTTCTTCGTCGACTTCCGCGGCGACCAAGTCGCCGGCACGCCGCTGTCGCCCATCTTCAGCCGGCTCGACCCCACGGACGTCGCGACGTGGGGCACGACGCCTCCCACCAAGACGGTTCTCGATCCCAACATCTATAATGCGAGCCTGATCGGCAGGGACGCGGTCTCACAAGGGGACGTGTTCGTGCGCTACTGGGAAGGGGACCCGTCGAAGCTCACCGGCCGGGAGCACCCGATGGGGATCGCGGTGGACCAGCGCATCCTCGCCTGGAACTTCCCGAGCGGCAACGAAGACATCATCTACATCATCTATACGTTCTACAACGTCACGGCGCGGTCTTCGTCGGGAAAGTACAACAACGCGACAATCCCGGCCCCGTTGCAGGCGGAG
>Ga0209157_1000214_pt1 | contig 51588 bp, 50 predicted proteins | sample GraSoiAngelo_135_FD_185892 | JGI IMG/M metagenome (GOLD analysis project Ga0209157, IMG submission 185892) | Grasslands soil microbial communities from the Angelo Coastal Reserve, California, USA - 14_0929_05_40cm (SPAdes) (version 2) | ecosystem: Environmental > Terrestrial > Soil > Grasslands ...
GATGCTCGAAGTAGTTGACCGCAGCCTCCGCCGCTAAATCTCCTGTAATCAGCGCGGTCTGTATTCCACCTCCATTTGTCGGCATAACCATTCCAGCAGCATCGCCAACCGCCATCACTCGATCAGAATAGGTCCGTGAAAGAGGTCCATCGACTGGTAGACTGTCCCCAATCATGGACGCTTTGCTTCCGCCGACCAGACGTTTCGATGCCACCTTGTTCTTCTCGATAAACCCGGTGAGGAGATCACGTATCTGCCAGTCTCGTCTAACATATGGCTCCCTGATTCCGATTCCGACATTTGCTCGTCCGTGCCCCTTCGGAATTATCCATCCATATCCGCCCGGCGAGTATCGCGGATCCATGTACATCTCTGCGACATCTTGCTCGACGTTGAGGTCGGTCATGAGATACTCTATGTTTGTAGCGACCGCGTAGGGACCTGCGTATGCTCTTTCTGGAAGACCGGCTCTCTCCGCAGTTTCACTTGGATAACCGTCGGCTGCGATGATAACATCTCCATGGACAGCTTTTTCCCGGGTTGGTCCGACCCAGCCTCCCTGATCATCGGGGAAGTAGTGTGCTTGGGCACCGATGTCGATATCTGCCCCTTGGCTTCGGGCGATATCTCCGAGGTGACTCTCGAACACATGCCGATCGAGAATGTAGGCCCCGAATGGAAACTCGAACTCGTGACCCTTTGGGCTAATCAAACGAATGGAACGACAAGTAGTATCGACAGACTCTGGCGGGGCGTCGATCACGTCGAGATTCTTGACTCGAGGAACGAGTTTCTTCATCTCGGCTTTGACCGGAAAATATTCCCCGCATCGGACTGGTGTGCCGAGAATCTTCTTTTTTTCGAAAACCTTCACTTTCAAGCCCTTCTTTGACAGGTGGACTGCCGCAGAAAGACCACCAGGGCCACCGCCGACGATTACAACATCATACTTACTTCCGTTCAAACCGCCAGCACTTCTCCTTTGTATTTAGTTTGCAAAGTTCGGTAGAAGTGATTTATGCGTTTGGCCCCAGTTCACACTTGTTCGCGCGATCCAGTGAATAGATTTATAATGCCCGCGGAGGCGGGTTGACGGAAATTCCATAGTTTGAAAAAATAGTAGGAACCAAAAACTTGGCGTTCGACCCTCTCCTCCTAACGACCTCTCTCGCGGCCGTCGGGGTCATCGCCTCGATAATTCTCGTTCTATCAGTCAAAAAGCATCCCACGGGGAACGCGAAGATGGTAGCCATATGGAAGGCGATAATGGAAGGCGCAAACGCGTATCTGAAAAGACAGTTTCGGACCATTGGCATCATTGCAGTAATCATCGCGTTCGTCATCCTCGCAGCGTTCAGCACGACATTCACACTGAGTTATAGCGCTGAAATCGCGTTCAGCTTCCTCCTTGGAGTCACATTCTCCTTGGTCGCAGCATACATCGCAATGTACTCCGCCACCAACGCGAATGTTAGGTCAACCGCAGCTGCAGAGAAATCGACGTATCTCGCTTTGAGGGTAGCCACGCTGGGGGGCGGGGCTCTTGGCTTGGCAGTCATCAGCATGAGCCTGCTGGGTCTCTCGATTCTATACGCTGCCTTCCGCGACCCGGGCGTCTTAGCGGGATTTGGATTCGGAGCCTCGCTGGCCGCATTGTTCGCCCAGCTTGGTGGTGGAATATTCACAAAGTCAGCTGACGTCGGTGCCGACCTTGTTGGTAAGGTGGAAGAGAACTTTCCAGAAGACGATCCTAGAAATCCCGCCGCGATAGCCGACAATGTTGGCGATAACGTCGGAGATGAGGCCGGAAGAGGAGCAGATCTCTTCGAGTCTTTGACCGCAGAGAATCTCGGAGGCATGATCATCGGTCTTATCGTCTCGATCATTCTCTTCCAGGGAATAAGCGTCTATTACGTAACAATGCCTCTGATTGTTAGATCGCTGGGAATAATCGCGACATTCGTCGGGCTCGCGGTTGCAATCTTTGAGAAGAAATTCAAGAACCCGATCAAACCGACTAGGGACGGACTCCTCGTAGCATCCGTGGTAGCGGCGATTCTCATGTTAATTGCGACATGGTACGTCTTCGGTCCAGCGGGCTTGACGCCCAGTGGAACTGCTCTGGCTGCATACGCGCTCTACGGCTGCATGGTCTCGGGGCTGGCGGCAGGATTGCTTATCGTGCTCTACACCGAATACTATACAGGTTCCGAAGCGAAGTCCGTAATTACGATTGCCGAGCGATCAAAGTCCGGTCCGGCACTCACCATCATGTCAGGCACCGCGGTAGGGATGATCTCAAGCGGACTACCGGTGATCACTGTGGCGATCACGCTTCTCATTTCATTTGGGCTGGGAGAACAGTTCGCCGTCCAAGCTGGAATCACCGACACGTTCCTGGGGGGCGTTTACGGCACAACCATGGCTACGATGGGCATGCTCTCAACAGCCGGAATCGTCTTGACCATGGACGGCCTAGGTCCAATAGTAGACAACGCCGGTGGAATCGCGGAAATGTCTGGCGCCCCCGACATAGTTCGTGAGCGAATAGAACCTCTCGACACGCTTGGCAACACAACCAAGGCCCTTACGAAGGGCTATGCGATGGGATCCGCTGCTCTAGCGTCTCTACTACTCTTCCAGGCATTCGTGCTGGAAGTTGCGAGGTACCAAGCTAAAATAACCGACCTGACCACTATCACGAGCGCCCAAGCCATCCTTCTAGGAACGAAACTATCCAGCCTGGGATCTGCTCTCGCCCTCAACCACCCCGATGTTGTCATAGGAGCCCTGATTGGGGCTATGCTTCCATTCGTATTCTCGGGGACAGCCATTAACGCGGTAAGCGTTGGCGCCTATCGCATGGTCGAAGAAGTCCGGAGACAGTTCAGGGAGATTCCTGGGCTACGAGAAGGAACTGCTAAGCCAAACTATGCTGCAGCAGTGGACATCTCCACCAGAACAGCTCTGCGATTGATGGTGGTCCCTGGCGCAATTCCAGTGGTTGCACCGATCGTGGTGGGAGTGTTCCTAGGCTGGGCCGCAGTCGGAGCATTAGTTGTGGGGGCCACACTTTCCGCCATCCCTCTCGCTATCATGATGATGTGGGGTGGGGCGGCGATGGACAACGCGAAAAAGTATGTTGAAGCAGGACATTTCGGAGGCAAGAACACTGAAACACACGCCGCAACGGTCGTCGGTGACACCGTCGGCGATCCCTGGAAGGACACGGCTGGACCAAGTCTGCACATTCTCATCAAACTCCTCAACACGATTTCCTTGGTCTTCATCCCACTCTTCTTGGTAGCCCTGATTTCCTTAGCTTAGCCGGATCGGGCGGATTTGAGTAGCCCCGCCAAAAGCAGCGTTCTAAGAGCGATCCTGGCTGACGACGCCTCGGTTAGAATAGCAACAGCACTCGGCATACCGGGAAAAACGGAATCGAAGAGGGTTGCACTCACGTCCGGACGGCTGACAACGGAGGAAATTGTACGTCGCATCAAAGAACTCTCGAAGCTACGAGACGAGATCCTCCAAGTCATGCGACAGCTCAACTTGACGAGGGAAGCTACCCCGAGCATGGTGGATCAGTTGGACTATGATAGTGAACTGGAAGCGACGAAGCGAGAATTAGAGGAGGCTAGAAACGAGTACCAAGAAGTTCAAGGAAAGATCGAGAAGATCCAACGACAGATCGACAAGTCCAAGAAGAAAATCGCGGCGCTCACAGAAATATCTCAAACTGGTTTCACTACGGACCAGCTAGAATCCGAAGCCAGGGACTTCCGGAGAGTCCTAGGACGGTTGCCCGTCAAGAAACTAGACACCCCACAGAAGGCCTTGCAGTCACAATTCAAAGACCAAGCTATCCTCGCGGTCGGCAATAGAAAACAGAACACGGTTTACGTCCTCTTTGCCGCACCAAAAGACAAGTTTTCCCAAGCGCTTCAAACACTTCTTCTCTATGATTTTACGCCTGTCGAGATTCCCGAACACAAATTGGATGTAAGATCGGAAATTCAAGCAGAGGAAGAGAAAGCGAAATTGCTATCCGAGGAGCTTGAAGGGTTGAAGCTGCAGCTAGACGATTTGCGTCGAAAGGCAGAGCAGACCCTGAACCGGAGGCTCGACGAAGTCGTCGATGCCTTGATGCTGCTCCGCGGAATCCTCAAACTTGGTGATGGTACCCAGGCTTCCCGTATCTACGCTCGACTGGAGGGAGTAGTTCCAGTTGAAATCATGAACAGTCTGACCAGAAAAGGGATCATCGAATTAGAGTCGTCCTCGTAGAAGAGCGCGTATTTGTGAGCGGTCCAGACCTCGAAGCACAAGCAACACCGCGAATAAAGAATACATTGAACGCCGCGATTCAACGAACAGGAAAAGAAGAATTTGCCAGAATATCAGGAATTGAACCCTCAACTCTAGACAGAATCCTGGAAAGCGAGGGAGGGTTTGTCCCGGTAGGGATCGTAACGCTAGCATGCCAAATTAACAGAAGCCACAACGACCTCGAACCTGCACATTCGAGCATTAGCGAGTGCTTGAGAGGAGCAATTTTGAGATTGCCCCAGCAAGCGGACGACACAGATATGATAGCCAGCATTGAGTCTTCGACCCCGAGAACTCGACGAGCTCGATTCTCAAAGGTTCAAAGGCGTACTGGACGAATCTGTGACCCTTCGATGCTTCGAATAACGGGATTCAGTATCAATCTGTTTACCTTTCTCCTGCTGGGATACTTCTTGGGTGGAATAGTGTTGGGGCCATTGTTTGGACTTGGCTCATGCGTGGGAGTCATGGCTACATCGCCATGGATCGCTCCGTGCGCAGGGTCCGGGATAGGACTCGTGGTCGGATCAGTTGTCGGGCTTGCATACACGTACTACTATTTCGTCAAGAAACTCTAGTCACCCAGGGAAATGGGAAGTGTCAGGTATCACTCTGGAATCGCGACTAGGGATCTGATCTGGTCTGGTTTCATTCCCGCTCCAACTCCTGCGACGATGGCTGCAAGATTTCTAGCCTCGTTCTCCTTAACAACCAAGAAAGCAAGAACAACTCCCAGGGTGTATGGGAATCCGAGAAATATCCTCTTGCTAATGTGGGAAGCGTGTTTTCTTGACGCGACTTCTAGGAAGGAGAGAGACTTTGTCTCTTCGTACTTCTGCCTTGCACCTGAGAGGATACTGTGGTAGTATGGATGTGTCGATGCTAGATCGAGAGCTTGAGTGACGTCCTGAGCGACTAGGAGCTGGTCTATCGTCCGATCGTCAAGTTTCCAAGATGAGGGGATGAGGTGATCTCGCACATTAGGGATTCCGATCAGTTTGCTTCTTAGGATGATAGCCAGGTTTGCCAGGTCGATCGTTCCTCCGGCTATGGGAAGACAGCTCTCTCGGTCGAACCCTCGAAGCTTGCGGTTCACGTAGTTGTAGAAGCGTTCTTCTCCCCAGCCACTAATGATGTCTCGAACGAGGGAGGCTCTTTCGCCGGCAAGGTCATCCGTGGAGAAGCTCTTCACTCTGTTTACCAGCGCTCTGTCGCCGACAATTCCAACGATTGTCCGGAGATCGTCCATCGAATAGAGACGGTGAAGTTCGGCCTCCTTGAGGAGAGCCAAGGGCTGACGAGTTGACACGAACTCCTCCCAGCCCTTTCCTTGAGCTTTGAAAACCACTATCGCCGCAAGGTCGTAGGCGTCGAAGCGGCGGCTAAACTCGAGGAGAAAGTTTCGCGCTGATCCTTGGGAAGACGATATAAGCGTCCTAACTCCTCGAGCGAAACCTAGACGGACCGCTCTTTCCGTCTCCAAGGGGGAAGAGCCCTCTCTTAGTTCCGAGAGTTCTTTGCCATATGGCCCGTCTGCAAGTACGCCCAAGATCTCGCTCTGGGTCCGGAACTCGGCCAGGGAATGGATTTGCTGCCGTTCCAGGAGTTTGCCCTTTTCTCCTCGGATCTTTGCGATTGTGTAGTTGTCTCGGACGATATGGGATAGAATCTCTGTTCCCACGACAAGTCGCTGCTAGCTTGCTTGCAGAACGAGCAGTAGAGCCGTGACGAGGGCATAGATCGCGAGCGCCTCCGCCAGTATCAGCGTGATAACCGCTCTTGAGAATATGTCCGGCTTCTCTGCCGTGGCGGCGGCTAGAGCGCTTCCAGAAGTGCCTATACCAAATCCAGCGCCGAGCGCGGCCGCTCCCATCGTCAATCCGCCGGCGAAGATTCGGACCGAACCAGCGAGGGAAAGCGCATCGCTAATGTGGAAGATTGAAAGAAGACCGACCACGAGTCCATAGATTGCGAGGGCTTCCGCGAGAATGGTCGCGATAAAAGTCTTGAACATGACCTCGGGCCTTTCGACCCCCGCACCAGCAATGGCCGGCCCGGAGATTCCTATTCCAATTCCGGCACCAATGGCAGAGAGAAGGACGCTAAGTCCGCCGCCGAAACCGGCCCAGAATGTGGGGCACAACGTAACAGACGTCAGGGTAGCGCAGTCAACCACTTAGTTACACAGTCCAACTTGTCGGTTCTCGGTAGGGCGCGAATGACAATCCCGATCCTTCATAAAACTTGCTAAACCATTCAACCCAGTGAAGCCTCAGAGTTTGCACGAAAACGATCAAACCCTCTAGAATCATCACCAGAAGATTCCCTGCTACGGCGCCTGCTATTCCGAAAGAAGTGAAGAATGCGAATTTTATTGCAAAGTCTGCGAGATTGAGAGCCCAGATTCGAAGATAGGATAGAGTATTGCTACCTGCGCTAATGAACACTTCGAAGAAATGGAGAGGTCCCTCCTTCACCGCCATGATCCCCATGGGAATGAACAAGAGTACGAGCAGTGCAGGGTTCTGAAGGAGCACTCCGAACTTGTAGCCTGAGATGACGACCTGAGCCGCGAGATAGATGAAGATAACGTAGAACCACGCCCAAGAAATCGGACCGTAGAATGCGTGCCTGATCTCGTGGTTTCGCACTTTGTTGTACGTGCTGATTACTAGGCCGGATAGATAGTGTCCTACTCCGAATAGGAGTATCACAGACATGTAGATGAGGAGATGAGAAATGTCCGGGGTGGCCGCGAAGGCTCCTTCGTTCGGGTTGAAGAAGGGTCGAAATCCGAAGATCGCATGAGACTCAAACCCGAAAAAGTCGCCGAAGAGAAAACCGAAAATTGTTATGCCGATGCCCAGCATAACTATGAGTTCGGCACCATTCACGAACAGTTGCCCAATCTCGAATACCTTGACCTTCCGTCTCTTCAGCCACAATAGGAAGAGACCTAGAACCAAGAATATTGGACCCTCGCCAAAATCTCCAAACATCAATCCGTAGATCAGCGGAAAAGTGAGAATCATGAAAACCAAGGGGTTCGTCTCGCGGTAAGATGGGATGCCAAAATTATCGATTACGGACTGCAGAGGCGTGCTCCAACTGGGGACTCTAACGAGCGTCGGTGGGGTCTGTTGCTCCTTAGCCTCAAGGCCGTTCTCTAGTGATCCGCCATAAGAGACTTCCCGCCCACCTTGATCAGCCTCTACGTGAACAGAAACGAATCCGTTACAGACGAGCGAAACCCCTTCTGTCAGCCTCTGGACACTATCCTCGGCGACCCATCCTCTGAGCATGTAAGTCGACTCTGTAGTAGACGAGTTTGAGATGGCTCTAGATCGGGCTTCCAGAATCTCCGTGAGATATTCGAGAGTTTTGAGCCTCGGTCCGTACTCGTTTGCAAGGAGTTCACGCTGGTGCTCAAGCTTCTTCGCTCCGTCCTCGATCTCCACCAGTCGAGTATCAGTGAATTTCTTTGCTTCCTTGGGATCTAACGGAAGTTCTGCCCAAGGCTCTTCCACCTTTGCACCTAGTGCTGTGGCTGCTTGTTTTGCATCATCTTCGAAGGCTCGGGGAAAAATCGCCAGGAAAGTCTGTGTTCTCTCTGCAGTATGGGTGATGACGAAGATCAGGTTTCCGTAGGTCAACTCATCTAGGTCTCTCTGAATCGAAACGGTTGACTCTCTTGCACATTCTCCGGCGAGAGTGACGAGGAATCCGCTGCTCCCGATTGTGCCGAGTGGCATTCCTACCGCTTCTAATCCGGAAAGGAAACGTGAGAGTTCTGAAGTTCTCTCCTTGTCAGCTAGTAATTTTCCTTGCGATTCCTCTAGTTGGCGAACGGACCCTTCGAGTTTTGAGGTTTCTTGATCGAGGAAGAGGGCGAGCTCATCGATGTTGTGAATTGGAGCTTCAATTTTCTCAGGTGGAAGCTCAACTTGTTGAAGGGCAGCGGCCAGTGCGGAGATGCGGTTCCTGATCGTCGCCGATTTCGACAGCAGGCTCGTGGCTTCGAATGGCGTTGCACCAGGTGGGAGCTGTTCGTCCTCAATCGTCATGAGATGAATCATCTGTTCTCTCCCAGCGTAAGAAAGGAGGTTGGGCAGCTCGTCCTTTGCGACTATGATGCTCACCTGATGCATTGTCTCTGGTCTGAGCAAGAAATTGATACCTACTAACCAAATATGGTGGAAGCGATTGTCGCTAGGAGTTGGTTGTCGAGTCTCTCGATGCGAGCCTTGAATGAATTGTTGAAGATGGTCTTTCCTTCGGGGTCGTTGGCGACTACGCCTCCCAAGTCGTCGATCGGTGTGTCGTCAGCAAGGAGTTTTGTTCCTTTGGGCAGCGATTGTCCCAGAGATTGGAGATTCTTCTTCTGCGCGTTCCGAAAGCCGACTTTCACTAATGCATTATCTGTTCCAACCGCCTCAACCGCTTCTAGCACGAGGCGTTTCAAGGTCGGCTCGAACTGGTCGGTATTGGCGATATCCGAGAGATGCTGTTCGACCGATTTGAGAACACCTTGTACGATCTTGTTCTTCTCGTCAAGAATCCTTAGCCGGTTGGTCCTGATTCTCGAACTCAGGATACTCCTTCTGATGCTCTCGGCCTCCAAGCTGGCTCTTGATAGAATATCGTTCGCATCTCTTTGCGCTTGCGTCTTGGCATCTTCCAAGATCTGCTTGGACTTTTCTTCTGCTTGCTCGACGATTCCCGCAGCCTTCAGTCTTGCATCTGACAGAATCCGATTATGAAGCTTCTCCAAAGACTCTGACATTTTTAAACGCCTAGAACCAACTTGACGGCTTTCTTGGCGGCATCGTCTTTTCTATTCTCGAAGAGCTTCTTGTAATTCTCAAGCAGAGAGTCGGTTTCCACGTCTGAGCTTCTCGCGTCAGCCTCAGCTTTTTCCCGCGTCTCTCGAAGCATCTGGACTTTTCGCAGCTCTGCTTCGGCTGTTGAGGTTTGCCGAACCTTTTGGGCCTCTTCTGAGGCACGAGCCAGAATTTCCTCAGCCGTTGACTGCGCTTCCTCGACGATCCGTTTCGCTTGACCCTCAGTTTCCACAATCTTCCTTACAGCTTCGATTCCGGACAAGCGATTTCTGCTCCAAATACACCAGTAGATCGCGTTTTCGAATGCCCAGTTTAGATGAGCGCTATAAAACTGTTCAAAGAAGGGTTTTGATACAGTTTCCAACCCTTACTCTACATACAAGGGTTGCTGAAGAATGCCTGTCAAGATTATTCACCCCGACCACGTGGAAATCGTCGGTCTAGGGCACGTTCTCCTAACCGCCCCACACACCATTAGCCCTAACGCGGATCTCCACACGGGACAAATTGTTGAAGAAGCTGCGCTAACCTCGAGGTCCTTCGCGGTCATCGGCAAGGTCGACAGAGAATTCCTGGATCCAAACCGGATTCAGTCCGCGCAATTGGAGTTCAGAAAGGGCATCGAGGGATTCGTATCGGAGGATGGAATCAGGTATATTCTTGACATCCGCGGAAAAAAGGAGCCGGGCGTGGAAATTGGGACAGTTGAGGGGCAGATAAGTTCTGACTCCACGACCGAGATAGTAAGATCACGGCTGGTCAAAGACTTCACGGTAAAGGTGAACAACGAGTACAAGGGAGACGAACCTGTAAGCTTAGTCACGGGTTACGACCGTAAAGATGCGAAAGGCAACTTCACCGTTGAGACCATCCAGATTCAGTTCGGTCATGAAGAGAGACAGTTTCTGAGAGAGAAGGTGATCAGGGACATCTCTGAGATAGCGGACATACTCAATGCGCGACTAGAGCCCTCGCGAACCGACTAATGCAGCGGCGGCGCTTTGAACCAGCCGAATCCAAGGGTCAGGATAGAGTCCGATGGCGAAGATCAGAATCGTGGCAACCCAAAGAACAGCCATATAGATGCGAGGTTCGGGAATACTAGACTCATCTCCTGGTTCGTCAAAATACATCCTCTTGATCACCCAACCATAGTAGCTCATACTGAAACCGCTGTTGATCAGAGCCGCCAACGCCAGATAGCCGCCCCAGCTGTATGGCGAATAGATCGACCCTGTGAACAGCATTACTTTGCTGAAAAATCCGTTCAGAGGAGGCACGCCTGCAAGGCCGAGAAAAATTACTGCGATACTCAAAGATGTTTGCGGCATTCTTCGAGATAGCCCATTGAACGAGTTAAGATCCGTAACCGACAGCTTGGTGGCGACTGCCGCCGCAGCGACGAATGCAGCTGTCTTCAGAATTGCATAATTCAGAACATGAAAAAGTCCACCCGCCAGACCCAAGGGCACATTGGTCGTTGTGAACGGGGTGGCGAGCGCCATTAGGATGTAACCCGCCTGCGCAATGCTGGAATAAGCGAGGAGTCGTGTGAAGCTCTTCTGCATCAGAGCAGCAACGTTTCCAACACTCATCGTAACCACAGCTACGATCGCAAAGGTCGAGTAGAAATCAACATTGAAAGCTGAGATCCCTACGATGAATACCCGAAAGGCCGCCGCGAATGCTGCCATCTTCGCACCGGCCGCCAAGAACGCACCAATTGTCACGGGGGCTCCTTCGAACGCGTCGGGTATCCACATGTGAAACGGAACGACTGCCATCTTCACTCCGAACCCAACGATAAACAGGACAATTGCCAAGACCCCGAATGGACGAACGTCGGGTCCCGCCGTCGAGAGAGTGCTCGCAATGGCTGTGAGCCCAGTGGAGCCTGTGACGCCGAAGATCAGGGAAATGGCGTAGACGATGAGTGCGGAAGAGAGTGCGGAGAGGACGAAGAATTTCATAGCCGCTTCGTTGGAATTCGGATCCTTCTTCCTGAAGGCTGTCAGGGCATAGGTAGGAATGCTCATCAGCTCCCAACCAACGTAGAGAAGTATCAGATCCATTGAGGCTGCCAGGACAATCATTCCGAGGGTCGAGAGGAGCAGAAGTCCGAAGAACGGTCCCTTGTTGGGATCCTCTCGCATGTATTGCAGCGAAGCGATGGTCACGAAGATCGCGACGATCAGTAGGACTCCTGAGAAGAACAAAGTAAACAGATCAACTTGGAAGCCCCCGAAAGATACTGGCGAAGGGCTTGTGAACCCAAGCCATATTGTGGAGACTAGGGCGATTGCCAGACCTAAGATACAGACGAAGGGGGCGAGACCGAGTTTCGATTTTCTGAAATGGAGAAAGCCAGCAGGAGTGGCGAGCAGTCCAAACACTGCTAGGCTGAGAAACGGGGTCAGCGAAAGTAGAGCCAATCTAGATCATCTTGCTCCGAGACCAACTATGGTTCCAACCCATTTCTCCACTGTCGGTGCTATCACGCTCCCTAGTATTGGGGGCGGATACACTCCGAAGATCAGCAATGGCACTAGAAATGCGACAAGGATCAGGATCGAGTGAAGATGCAGCTCGTTCTTGGGACCCTCTGGAGGGGTCATGGCAACTCGTCTCAACATCCAGAGGAAGTATCCGACGGTTAGAGCTGGAGCAACTATGGCGATCGCGAAGAGATAGCTCACGCTAAGAGCGCCCTGGATCACGAGGTATTCACTGATGAAGTTGGCAAACCCCGGAACCGCCATGGCGGCCATCGAGGCCAAGAATAGGAGTGAAACTGTCTGAGGCATCTTTCCTCTCAGTCCTTTCAGTTCGTCGATATTCCTGGTCCCTGTACGCTCATGGATGTATCCTGACATAAGGAAGAGCATTCCCACCGCGAGTCCGTGGCTGAACATCTGAAAGACTGCTCCTGAGACTCCTGCAACTGTTGCCGTGAACGCTCCGAGGAGAACATACCCCATGTGATTGACGCTGGTTAGGGCAATCATTCTTTTGATGTCCCTAGCGACGAGCGCAACGGATGCCCCGTAGATCATGGTGATGAGGCCGATGGTGGTAAAGTAGGGCCAGAGAACGCTCACTGCCTTGGGGAAGAGTAACAAGTTGTACCTGATCAATCCGTAGCCTCCCATCTTGAGCAGCAAGCCTGCTAGCAGCACGCTGACGGGGGCAGGAGCCTCCACGTGCGCATCAGGCAACCATGTGTGAAGTGGAAATATGGGAAGCTTGACCGCGAATCCGGCGAAAGTTGTGATAGCTACTGCGAGCTGAAGAGGGAGGGCAAGATTCGGAATTCTCGCTGCCAGAACATCATAATCGAATGAGGGACCTCCAGGGTAGGCCGAGGTTCCAGTCCAGGCGTATAGGGCAAGAAAGCCGAACAGCATCACTGCGCTGCCTGAATAGGTGAAAATGAGGAATTTCAGGGAGGCATATTTCCGGCGGGGGCCGCCCCAGATTCCGATGAAGAAGAACATCGGAATGAGAACGATTTCCCAGAAGAGATAGAACAAAATCAGGTTGAGAGAAGTGAAGACGCCGATTATTCCTGTTTCGAAGATGAGAAAGAGAGCATAGTACTCCGCGTGTCTGAAGGTGATCTGATCCCAGGATCCCGCGGCGGACAGGAGGCTTAGAAACGTGGCTATCATCAGGAGTGGAAGGCTGATCCCGTCAATCCCGACTTTGTAGTTGAGTCCAAAGGACCCGGCCCAGGGAAGGCTCTCAGAGAGCTGGAAGCCCGCCTGGCCATATTGGAAAACAACCAGAATTAGGATCGAGATGGCGAAGACGATCGCTGTGGTCCCTACTCCCAGAATCTTTGCCATTTTCGGGTTCTTCCTGCCTAGCAGAAATGTCGGCGCTGCGAGAACCGCGGGGAGAAATATGGCGATTGATAGTAGTCCAATCATTTAGGTCGCGCCAACGACGAATAGCATGTAGGTGAGGAGGAGGATTATTCCGATGGCGAACGCGATGACGTATTGCTCTGTCACCCCCGACTGAAGCTTTCGGAGGAGGTTACTGAGCCGGGACCCGTACGATGCTACCTCGTTTGCGGCTCGGTCGACAACTTGAGTGTCGAGTTGATCACTTGCCCGCGAATAATCCATTATGTCCCGACCAATCGTGTTGTTTAGCCTGTTCCAGATCCCTTGTTCAACGTACCTGTAGAGTCCTCGGCTGGCGGCGAGCAGCCCCGTAACGAAGACTCTGTAGTAGATCGCGTCGAGATACCAGCGTTTGTACAGGAATCGCTGGATCGGGTTCATTCCAGTTTTGAAAACATAGTCTTTCCGGAAGTAAATTAGGTAGGCAATTGCTCCCCCGACTACAGCGACAACTGTGCTCACGGACAGCAAGAGGAGATCAGTAAGACCGGAAGCTGAGCTGATTCCCGCCGGAAACTTGTAGAGCGTTGTACTGAAAGTACCCGCAATATACGTGGTCAGAGGACCACTGTAGAGCGGGTAGGCTAGTCCCAATCCCAGGCTGCCAACGGCGAGAAGAAGATAGGGAATGAGCATCGTAAGGCCAGCTTCATGTGGATGCTTTCCACCTTCCATGAGATCTTCAACATGCTTGCTAGGCTTTCCTGCAAGCGTGATGCCCAACATTCGAACTGTGTAGAAACCCGTAACGAAAGCGGTGATGAGCGCTAGTCCGTAGAGGATGTATTGTCCTCCGAGAAAGCTTAGAGAAAGTATTGCGTCTTTCGTCCAGAACCCGCTGAAAAGTGGAATGCCCATCAGGGAGAGCCCTGCTAGAAGCATCGAAGCAGAGGTGAACTTCATCGCCTTTGCCAGTCCTCCCATTTCGTCCATGAAACGCGATTCTGCGACGTGTAATACCCATCCCGCGGCGAGGAAAAGTGAAGCCTTGAACACAGCATGGCTGAGAAGATGAAAGAGTCCACCAGTATAGCCTGCGAGAAAGTTGGCGCTGAGCCCTGCCATTCCGAGGGCCAGCATCATATACCCGATCTGGGAGACCGTGGAGTAAGCCAGTACCTTCTTTATTTCGCGAGCGACCGCGGCCTGACTTGCAGCCAATAGCGCGGTAAACGCTCCTATCCAGGCGATGACGCCGAAGAATTGTGACACTTGGTTGAACTGAGAGAGGGCGATGAAGAATACGGGTCCCATCCTTCCGGTGAGGAAGACTCCAGCCTTGACCATTGTTGCAGCGTGTATCAGGGCGGAGACCGAAGCGGGACCGGTCATCGCATCCGGGAGCCATTCCTGTAAGGGAAACTGTGCTGACTTCCCGATTGGTCCTCCAAAGAACAGTAGCGCCGTGGGAAGTAGAAGCCCGAGGCGAGCCAGATTCGCGGCCCAGCTCCCCGAGTCACCGACATGCGCTACTAGCTGATTGTAGTTGAAGGTCCTCGCGAAGGCGAAGATCAGAAAGATTGCGATCAGCAACGCGATGTCTCCGATTCTTGTCATCACGAACGCCTTCATCCCCGCTTTCGTGGGCGAGTATTCCTCCGAAACACCTAGGGCTTTGTCCCCCGGGCTACCCACCCAGTGCTTCGGCTCGTCTCGGTAAAAGTGGCCGATAAGTGCGTACGAGCAAAGGCCGACGCCTTCCCAACCGAAGAACATCATCAGGAGATTGTCGGCGAGTACTAGCAAGAGCATGTTTCCGATGAAGAGATTCATGAAGAACCAATATCGGGTCATGCCGAATTCGCCTTTCATGTATCCAACGCTGTAGATCATGATGAGGAGGCTGATCCAAGCGACGATGTTGGCCATGAAGAGGCTGAGAGGATCGACCAGAACGCCTGCTGTGATTCCCAGCGATGGAATCCAATTGACCATATAGTCCCGAGCGGGGACCGCCAGGGCCGTTATTGCCGCCAACAGGGCAGCGACGAGGGTGAAACCAACTGCTGCTATATCGCGAAGTCTAGAGTGAATTTTCGCAAATATGGGTGTTAGGAGAGCGCCTGCTAGTGGCGTGATCCAGATGAGCCATGCGAGAATAGAGCTATCCAGTCCTCTATGACCCCACTACTGCTCTTGCGGCGGACAAGAGTCGGCCGAGTATGGGCTCAGGATAGATGCCCAAGATTATGGTGACAATGCTAAGAGCGATTAGAGGAAAAGTGATTGTCCAGGGCGCTTCCTTGACATCGGATGTATCCGAGTTTGGCGCTCCAAAGAAGATCTTCTTCATTGCCATCAGAGAATAACCTGCGGTAAGGGCGGTGGCGATAATTCCCAGCGCGGCAATTACGAGGCGATATTCGGACGCCGTATCGGTAGCTCTAACGAATCCGCCTTGGAACAGGAAGAATTCGGACAGGAAACCGTTTGTTGCGGGGAGACCCGCGAGGGTGAGAGAGCCGATGAAGGCGGCCGTGGCTGTGATGGGCATTTTGCTAGCGAGCCCCCCGAGCTTGCTCAGGCTTCTCTCCCCCCGGACCTGAAGCATGACCGCGCCGACTACGATGAAGAGTATTCCCTTGGCAGTTCCATTGCTCACGTACTGAAACATTGAACCAGAAACGCCGAACGAGTTGAATGCAGCTAGCCCGAATAAGATGTAACCCATCTGACTTATACTCGAATATGCCAGGAGCTTTTTGATGTCATCTTGTACCAGTGCCATCGCGCTGCCGTAGATCATCGTGATGAGAGCCCACCCTGCGAAGAAAGCAGAGAAAGTGAGAAAGGCCTGTGGAAAGATCGTCATGACTATTCGAACGGTCGCGTACCCTCCGATCCCCGTCATCGCGGCAGCCAGAATCGTACTGATTGGAGTAGGCGCTTCCGCATAGGCCGACGGAAGCCAGACGTGAAGTCCGAACTGACCGATCTTGACAAAGAACCCGAAGCACATGGCTGCAACGATCCCAAGACGGAGTGTCGTTGAAATGAGGCCTGGATTCACAGTGAGGTTGCTGATGACGAGATCCATGTCGGTAGCGCCGGTCAGAAAGGCGGTAACTAGTATTCCGACGAGGAGAACTAGGGCTCCTACATGGGTCCAGATGAAGTAAGTGAGCGAAATTCTCTCTTTCTCGCCGTATCCCCATTCAGCGATGAGGAAGAAGGAGGGAACGAGCATGATCTCGAAGAAGAGATAGAACTCGATCAGATTTGTGGCCAGAACAGTCCCGATCATTCCCAGGGAGTAGAGCGCGTAGAGACTGTAGTACAGCCCGTACCTTCTGGGATCGTCGCCTATCCTCTGATGCATGTAAGGGACAGAGAAGAGAGAGACCAGAGCCGTCAGGAGGCCTATGATGAAGAGTATCGGAAGGCTCAGATTGTCGACTCGAAAACCGAAGTTCCCAATGGGAGACCATGAATATAGTTCCTGGTAGGTCCCTTGAGTGGACCCGGAACCCTGAAGCGCGGCGTATAGGATTGCAACGAGTGGGACGAGTAGGAAGACGAAAGAAACGAATCCGGTCTTCTCTCTTAGCCGTTTGGAGAGAGCGTAGAGGATTGGAATCGCTAGCAGCGGTACAAGTATTGCGCCGATTAGTAGCAGTGTCATTGAGGTCTATCCTTTCAGCTTTGATAGTTTCGACAGGTCTATGTCGGCGTTCAGTCTTGAGACTAGGATGATTATCGAGAGCCCTACAGCCGCTTCCATCGCGGCGAGTGCGATGGTGAATAATACGAGGACTTGCCCGGTGACTATGGGAGGATTGCGCAGGCGGGCGAAGGCTATGATGTTCAGATTGGCCGCGTTGTAGATCAATTCAATGGAGAACAGTATGCGAATAGCGTTCCGCTTCGTTGTGAGACCGTAGATTCCGATGCCGAGCAGGATTACGGATACGGCGAAGAAACTCGATAGGGGCTCCATTTCCTACTGCCCTCTATCTGTCTTTGACAGCGCTAGTGCGCCGATTACGGCAGCCGCCATAACTAGAGACATGAATTCTAGTGGAACGCCGTAATTCTTCAGAAGAGAAGTACTGAACAAAGAGAGATCGCATCCGGATCCGCACGAGTCTGGTCCCGGAAAGGCTGTTGCGTTGGCCAGCGCACCAGTCATTCCTAGCAGCAATGACATCAGCATTGCTGCGAGAAGAGATACTCGTTTCAGCCCCAGCGGGGTTTCTCCCTTCTTCGGCCCTACGAGCATGACCGTGAAAAGAATCAGGACTACGACTGCGCCGATGTACACTGCAATCTGGAACCAGCCAACGTAAGCGGCGTCGAGAAGAAAGAAGAGCCCTGCTACTCCAAGGAAAGCGATTCCAAGCGCTGCTGCTCCGTAAACAAGATCTCTTGCTTCGATCGCGAGGATCGCAGCGCCGACTGTCACTGCCGCAAACGCCAGAAACAAGAGGTCTGTCATTTTTGGATTCAGAGCGTTGGGAATCCCACGACCAGAATGTATGTTATGCCTATGTTGATTATCGCAAGAGTGAGAAGGGTAGTCCAACCTGCCCTGAGAAGTTGGTCTAGGCGGACTCGAGGAAACGTAGATCGCAGCAGCATTATCAGCACGATGATTAGTAGAGTTTTGAGCAACATCCAGAAGAGAGGAGGAAGAAAACTGGGCCCAAGGAAGCCCCCTAGAAACATTACGCTGAAAAGGGCCGAGAAAGCGTAGAGTTTGACAAAGCCGGGGCCCTGGGCCGCGAGGAAGAGGACCCCGGGATACTCGGCTTGCCAGCCCATCATGATTTCGGATTCTGCCTCGGGAAGGTCGAATGGAAGTCTTTCCATCTCTGCGACGCTGGTTACCAGGAAGATGAACGCTCCGAGAGCTTGGGGCAGGATGAACCATCCGCTGGTTTGGGCGTTAACAATCTGGCCGAGATTCATGGTTCCTGCCATCATTATGACGCCCAGAGCGGAAAGCCACAGAGGAATCTCGTAGGCTGTTTGTTGAAAGAGTGCTCGTAGTCCCCCGATGAACGGGAACTTGCTGTTGGCACTCCATCCCGCAAGTAGGATGAGGGTGGGAGAAAGGGTAATGATCGCGAGGAATGCTGGCAGTCCGACCTCGATGTTTGCGATTTGAAGCCCAGGGGCGAATGGGATCAGGCCGACTAGGGCCGCGCCGAGAACGAGTCCTGTTGTCGGAGCCATTATGAAAAAGAAGGCGTCGGAATTTTCTGGAACGAAGAGTTCCTTGAATGACAGTTTGATGAGATCTGCAAACATCTGGAGAATTCCGCCAGCCGGGCTGGCGTAGAGTGGCCCGATTCGTAGCTGCACCCGCGCTGTTACCTTGCGTTCCAGCCAACCGAGCAGTGCCCCTATGATAGCGATTGACAAGAGTCCCGGAAAAAGGACGATTTCGAGAAAGAGAGGACTAGTGAGCATGTCAACTATAGGTTGCAACGGACCGAGGACTGGAGCCAACTCGAGTATAGACTCCTACCAGTTCTCCCGATGGTTGGCGAGATGAAGCGCATAACCCAAAGGGATCAGAAGAACGACTATGAAAACAAGAACCGGAACAGACCCCGACGCGCCAAGGGCCCGTAGATTCAACCCCCAGGCGAAAAGAAACATCGCGATGACGTCGTAGACAACGAACATCAGGAGATAGGGATAGTATTGAATGATGAACCTAGTCCTGCCAGGGCCGGCCGCGATCTGCCCTGACTCGAACGGTTTTTTCTTTTCAGGAGTTGGGCGAGGATCCCTGGGGGAGACGAATAGCCTTAGAATGATTACGAGGGCGACGGTCGAGACGAAGAGAAAGGCGATGTAGGATCCGATCTCCGGGATTCCCTGTGCGACCATTTCTTGGACCCGTGCTCGATCTTCGAGCCACCGGGAGTTGAGCTATTATAAACGTTTGAGTTAGAGAGTAATTTTGCCCCTATTCTTTCCTCTTCCATAGATAATCGGCGTATTCTTCGAGAATCTTCCGGTTTCTCAACCGTTTTACCTTCCGCAACGACGCCTTCGCCTCAATTGCATAATCTCTCGCGCGTTTCCGTGCAAATTCTAGAGAGCCCGTCTTTCTCAGAAGTTGCAGGACCTCTCTGTTGCTACGACCGTTGTTCGAGTTCAACATGTCCGAATTATGGTTGGGTCGAGGAGCCTCATGAAGGCAATGGGAAGTCACGATGTTCGGTCCCTTCAACAGCTGTTCCCCAGACCCGTTGTGGAAATCAAGCACGTCATCTTGGATCTGAAACGCCATTCCGCCTGACCTTCCGAACTTCTGCATGCTAACAAGATCCTTCCCCTCTACTCCGGCGATTGCAGCTCCGATACCAGCGGCGCTTCCGAACAGCGAGGCCGTTTTTAAGTCAGCTATCGCGATGCACTCGCTTACGCTCGCGTTCAGGTCGGAGATAATGTCCAGAAGCTCTCCCCTGCTAACGTCCACTAGGGTCGAGCCGATCATTCTCATGACCTCGGCGTTCTTGTAGTTCGACAGGAGTTGAACGCCTTTGGACGCAAGGAATAATCCAGAGGTCAGCGCTTTCTCGTTGCTGAACGCCATATGGATTGTGGGGGCCCCCCTACGAACTTGGTCCTTATCGATCAGATCGTCAAAGACGAGAGTGGCGGCATGTATTATCTCCAGCGCGGCAGCCGCGTCGAGCGCATCCTCAGGATTTCCGCCGAGCGCCTTGGTCGATAAAACGACCAGTAGAGGTCGACAGCGTTTGCCACCAGTCTTGAACATGTACTTGATAATCTGATTCGCCTCCTCTCGATCAAAATTCGTTTCAAGAGTATTGTCAATTTTCTCTTGAATCGGACCACGCCAACTCTTGAAAACCGGAGGGAAGACGCTCATTTAACCATCTTCTAATTGAGACTTCACATAGCGTTCGCCCACACCCATATTTAATCGGTTCCAATCGCACAGATGCCTTTCTTGATTATCGGTATGTAGATGCCTGAAACAACCTTTATACCAAAAGCAACGAGCCCAGCGTAATTCAAGTGGAAAAAAATGGAAACTACTCCAAAATCGATGGAAGCCCCAGCAGCAAAGCCAAGGAACAAGAACCTCATCCTGGTTGGCATTGTTATCATAGTGCTAATAGTCGTTGGAGCGGGAGTCTACGCATACATCAACACAGGAAGCACTACACCTCAAGGGACCAAATTCACAATGTGGGATGTCGGCGCTGTGTGCTCAAACGCGACCCAATGCGGGTTCAAAGATCCCAGCGGGAATGCCAACTCGACCATAACGTCTGGCACGGTCGTGTACTGGGCCAACACGGGAAAGGCGTCTCACAGCGCGACCAGTTGCGATTCTGCAGGTGTCGCTAGTGGTGGGACGATTGGTTGCCCGGTCCCCAACGCCAGCAACCTTCCCGGTTTCGATACCGGGGTTGTCGCGGGCGGATCCAACACCAAGTCGATAACATTCAATGCAGCAGGAACGTACTATTACTTTTGTACAGTTCACGCCTTCATGCACGGAAAAATAGTGATCCCGTAAGACCGTCTTCCAGAGCAACAATAACCCCCTTTTTTGGGGACTCTTTTCGTTACGATGCCTTGTGTAAATTCGTGCACTGCATGTCTGCTATACCGTGCCTGACCTTCCAGTCGGAACCGCGCAATTCATCGATGACCCCTTCGAGAGACTCTTTGCAGTCCACAGAAGCGAAATGACCAGCATGGGAATGGATGCTCCGATGAAATAGCCTTGATACGAAGCGAGAAGAGTCACGAATACGATTCCCGATCCCCCAAGAATCGCCGCCAGCAAGCCTTGCGCACATGAGGGACACACCGAAAAGATTCCCATGAAACTCCCCATCGTAGTAAGCAGTGAGCCGTTTCCTCTCACCGATCTGGTTCTGTGTGCTAGAACTGCTGCACTCACATTGGCCCCAACCAGCCAGGATACGGCAAAAAGTAGAACGAGTCCTAACGGAGTCGCAACAAGGCCAACATTATCCGAGAGATACACTATCAGCTGAGGCATCTGGCCAATCGATCCGCAACAAACGGCGAATGTAGATGATGGAATCATTACTCTGTAGGATGCAGAGAAGCTTTGGGCGGGTTGGAAGACGAGAATTCCTGAGAGGATCGACAAAAACAATCCGTAAGCGACCGCCGATGCTACTCTGACCTTTCGCAAAGACCGAGCACGCGTGATGAGTCTGAGTTTGACTAGCCAAGAATTTGTTGACCGTTCTTCTTGGCTCTTAGAGAACGAGTCGATGAGATTCAAAGTGCTTCGAAGAGTTATGATTACGCCAACTACCAAGCTTGAGAAACTTGAATACACCATCAGCTCCAATATTCCTGACGAAGCACCACCGCTCGTGTAAACTGTTGCGGTTGCGCTTGGAACTGCTACGAGCCCGAGGGCGATGAGAGCGAAGCCAAGAGGGACAGATATTGTTGAAGAGACCGTGAGTCCATCTCCTCTCGTTACCTATTACTCATTCTTAGTGCCCGTGGAGCTGAATGAAACTGAGGCTCATCAGCAGGGATGCGATGACAAGTCCAATGATGACCCAAGAGGACAGGGATCGAGGTTCGTACTTGAGATGTTGGTAGAACATTGCGATAAGTATCGCCTTCATTCCAGCCAGTCCGAGAAGAATGCTCACGTAGAAGCTATACGGTATTGTCGCTTGGAGGGTTGCCAGATTGAATTCGATGTCAGTCCCACCCACCAGTATCGCAAACACGAGAAGGTAGAGATATGTCGTGTTCAGTTCAATCACCTAGATCAGATAGAAGAGAGGGAAGAGGAATACCCACACGATGTCGACGAAGTGCCAGTACAATCCGAAGTGTTCTATCGCATGATAGTCGCCCTTAGTGTATCGCCCTCTGACCGTATTGGCTAGGAGATATACGGTCATGCACATTCCAGCGACGACGTGTACTCCGTGGGTGCCAGTGGTGATGAAGTACGATGTTGCAGGGAGGCCACTCGCAACCGAGAAGACCCCATTTGCCCCGAGTTCTATCCACTCGGTCGCTTTGATGTAGAGGAACGAAGCACCAAGCCCGAATGTTGCCAGTAATCCAGCAATCAAACCATTGCGAGAGCCTATCTTCGCAGATGCCAGAGCCATTATTGCGGTAAGACTGCTAGTCAACAGAACGAGAGTCATGGCGAAACCGTTTCGGATCGAGAAGAGTTCGCCAACCGCCGGCCAAGTCGCAGAGTTTGTTCTCACGAAAAAGTAGGCGCCAATGAGAACTCCAAAGAAGATGACCTCGGCTCCCAGAAAAGTCCAGATTCCCAGCTTGACGTTTGGAACTTCCCGGAATGGCCAGCTTTCCACGTGTCTCTCCTCGTGCACAGAAAATCTCTCGCGGCTGTAGCCGTACAGAGAGATTACGCCCAATATCGTCCCATCTGCGATAAGTGGCCAGAAGGGCTTGTAGCTAACCGGGGTCGGACTGCTTGGTTGTCCAATGCTCAGTCCGAGGAAAAAGAGGAACGCTGCGAATGCCATAACTAACGGCCATGGAGTCAATCCCTCGAGATGCGAATACGCGAGGCCGTTTCCGACTTTCGAATCATCAATATGAGCCAAACCGTTAGGGTAGCCTGGGCCGTTGCCGAACCGGTACGTTCCGTCCTCGGCAATTGACGGGATCGTATCGAAGTCGTGAGCAGGAACTGGAGACGGGAGAGACCACTCCAGGGTCCAGCCGTCCCAGGGATTCGGCCCGGAAGGCGCGCCTCTCCTCTGGCTGAGGAAGAGGTTTAGAAAGAGAAGTACTTGGGCACCACCGAAGATGAAGCCCCCGAGAGTAGCAAGTGAGTTTAGTGGTCCCCATCCCGTATCGGGGGCGTATGTCTGTATTCTCCGGGGCATATCCAGCAAGAGAAACATCGGAAAGTAGAGAATGTTAAAGCCGATGAACGAAACGACAAAGTGGATCTTAGCAATAGTTTCGTTGTACATTCTTCCGGTAAGTTTCGGAAACCAATAGTACAAACCGGCGATCAGCCCCATGATACTTGCGCCGACCATGATGTAGTGGAAGTGAGCCACGACGAAATACGTGCCCCTTAACGCATGATCAAGAGCCACGGATGCGAGGTATACTCCCGTGATCCCGCCAATCACGAAGAGGGCGATTGCCCCGAGCGCAAAGAGCGCGGCCGCCTTGAGCTTGACCCTTGCTTTTATCAGAGTCTCGATCATTGCGATTACCATCACGTCAAAGGGGAGCGAAACCGCGATTGTTGTTACGGTGTACAGCTTGGTTGACGTCAATCCTATTCCTGTCACAAACATGTGATGACCCCAGACGATGAAACTGATGACCGCTGCCGCAATCATCGAGCCGATGACGTACTTGCTACCGTAGAGAGGCCTTCGAGTGAATGTCGGAATAACATCGGCGATAACGCCGATGGCGGGAAACAGAACGATGTACACTTCAGGATGCCCGAAGAACCAGAACACATTGTCCCAGAGCAGCGCCCCACCTTGAATCGATGAGAAATAGAAGGTTCCGAACGCCCGGTCAACATATAACAGGAGAACAGCTGCCAGGAAAGACGGAAACGCATAGAGCATCATGAAGATCGTCACCAGAATCGCCCACGGGAAAACCGGCATGTTCCTCAACTTCATGCCCGGAGCTCGCACCTTGAACATGGTCACGAGAAAGTTCACCGAGCTCATTGTTATTGAGACCGTGATCAGGATGAGTGCGGCAGCCCCAACGTTGAGTCCGATTGTTGGAGTGAATTGAAACGCGGTTTGAGGAGAATAGAGCGTCCAGCCGAGGTCTGGGGCACCGAAGATGAAACTCATTATAATTGCAACGCCGCTGAACAAGTAGAACCAGTAGCTCATCGCGTTGAGCCTTGGGAATGCAAGGTCCCGAGCTCCAATTTGTAGTGGAATTATGTAGTTCGCGAAGCCAAAGGCGAAGGGGGACAGAACCCAAAATATCATCAGAAGGCCATGCACTGTTACGAACTGGTTGTACAGGGTCTCGGTCAGCACATTGTTGTTCGGAACTGACAGCTGTGTCCGCATGGTGAGAGCCAACAGTCCAGCCGCGACGAAGAAGAAGAGGGACGTTACAAGGTAGAGGATTCCAACTTCTTTGTGGTTGGTTGTGAACAGCCACCTCCTGACTCTGGGTGGAAAAATATCCTGGCTCATAGGGTCACTTTGCACTACCATACCAATTCTGGAAATCTGTGACATTCATCACGTTCAGAGTTGCGATCATTCCGACGTGTCCGGTCCCGCACAGCTCAAAGCATTGGATGGTGTAATTCGCGGTCTTGTAGGGGATGAACCAGATCGTGTTGGTTCGTCCCTTGATGGCGTCTGTTTTGATCTTGAACTGTATTATCCCGAAATCGTGGAAGACATCGGCGCTAGTAACGTCCAGAACGACAGTCGTGTTTACTGGCACCCTGAATAAATTGGTGTATGAGCGAGCGCCCGGATATGTGAAGACCCAGTAGAACTGGTGACCCGTCACGTCGAGTCGTGGGCAGCTTTGTCCCGTAGCCTGGGTCTGATTGTAGGCAGCGATGCTGTAACACCATGTAGCATTTGGTGGGTTATTTGGGAAAAGTGTGTCCACGGCGGCAAACGACGTTATTATTAATATGGCCAATAGGAACGTCGAAAGAGTCACCGTGATCAATACGTTTCGACCATGACCGCGTGAGGTAGGAATGCGGCCCAGTCGAGGCGTATCTTCGGGATCGCTTGAAGAGTCTTTCGCGCGGTATCTGATTATCAGATATGCCATTAGCGCGAAAACAATTACTCCAACAATAATCGCGAGATACGTGAAGATGCCGTATAGATTGTCAAAAATTACTTGAGTGTTGGAGACCGCCATCTTCTATGTCTCTTGATTTTCCTCGTGTCGGCCACTCGTTTTTAAATAGTTATGCACTGACTATAACGAATGAGCACAGCCATTATCTAGAAAGCAAATGAGACAAAGATGTAATCCTTCTTACTGTTATCGCATTTAGTATGACCGCGGAAAACAATGCAGAGGCCACCGCGAGATGAGCCGTACTAACCAGGGGATCCAGGTCAGTTTTGACAGTCACCATCCCCAGCAAGATCTGGCCCAAGAGAATAAGAAAACTGACGGTCGATAATTGGAGGATCCTCTTTTCTTCTCTGTATCGTGTCCAAACGACTAACGTCGTACCAAGCACGAAAAGCCCGACTACTAGCGTAAACAACCTATGTGTCCATTCCACCAGAACTGGTCCCGAAAGTGTCGGGATAACCTGTCCGTTGCACAACGGCCATGAATCGGGGCCTGAACTACCGCAGGCCAGCCCGGAACCGCTAAAGACGACATAGCCTCCGATGACGATCAACACGTATGTTGAGAGTACGGATCCGTAGGCTAGGATTCGAAGGCCTAGTGTTCCCTTCAGTGACGCCATGGGAGTAGCAACCAGTCTTTGGTTTTCTTCAGTGCTATTTAGCCACTGACCATGAAGAACTCTTACTTCGACCTCAGAATCTCGTCGGTCATGTTCTCCAATAGTTGACCTGGACTCGGTCCTTTCACGACGCTACTTGACACCAGCACTCCCCGAGTTCCGAGCTCAAGAGCCTTGCCGACATCCTCTGCAGTGCTGACTCCAGCGCCACACAAAATGTCGACGGAGTTGTTGACGGACCGGATCCGTTTAATCGCGTTGGTTATCAATTCCGGCTGAGCCTTCGAAACTGCAACCCCTGTACCTATCAGGTCTGGAGGTTCTATGGCGATTATGTCCGGGTTTAGGGATGCAACCGCTGCGCTGACTCCAGGAGTGTCAGTGCAGACAAGAGTTGCCAAATCGGAGACTCTTGCAAGAGACAGCGCTTCCTCTATGTCAGAGATCTTGATTCGTCTCTCAGAATGGTTAAGAATGGTTCCGGAAGCTCCCGCAGCTTTCACCGCCTCGGCCAGAATGTGGCCTGTAAATGCTCCGGGCTTGATTGGGTCGATGTGCTGGCTGAAAACAGGTATTTCGACAGCCTCAGTTACGCTCTTCAGATCGGTGAACTGCGGCGCAACTGCGATCGTCACGCCACTATCTTTCGAGACCTGATCGGCGATCTTCGCGAGTTGAACGCCCCTCTTGCCGGTGGCTTCGATGTACGTCTTGAAATTCACAATAATGGGAGGCGCTCTAGACCCTTTGATTCTGCTCAACCCTTGGCGTTCCCGAACAGACCAGCAGTTGTGCCTGAGAGTTCTTCAAACTCGGAAACTAGTTCCTTATTCCCCAAATAAGTGGGGGCTCGTTGTGAGAGGCTTTGAGGTTCAAGGTCTAGAATATTCCCTTTTCCCGTGCTCGCTTTCCCCCCAGCCCTCTCGGTGATGTATCCTATTGGATTTGACTCGAATTGTAGACGGTACTTTCCGTCGGGCGCATCGAGCAATTCTGGATAGGCAAAGAATCCACCACTGCATAGTACCTGATTGTAATCACCGACAAACGATCCCCCATATCGAAACTTCAGTTTCCTCCTCTCTAGCGCGTTCGCAAATTCGCGGACCTTCTCCGTCCACTTGTCCCGCGATCCCCCGATCCCGTAGACTAATCCTTTCTGGGGCAGGCGGTGTGGCTCTCCGTTCGAGATAAATTTGGCAGCTCCGGTGCCCCTCCCCGCTGGAGCGGCAAGATAAACACCGCTCTTTATCCCAACCACCGCTTCAACGTATGGTCCGTAAAGGAAGTAGACTGATGATAAAAGATCGCGGCCTTTGGCTGGCAAGGCTTTATCGTGATAGATTCCGACAATTGTGCCCATGAGGTTGTTCGTCCTGATGTTAGAGGACCCGTCTAGAGGGTCTAGGGCAACAGTGTACTCGCCATGATCGGCATTCATCACTGTCTCCATCTCTTCAGAAGCCACCTGTCTAACCAGACCGCTCCTAAGCAACCTCTTAGTCAGAAGCCCATTAGACCAGACATCAAGTTCCGTCTGTTGTTCTCCGTAAACGTTCACACCTTCAGTCATTCCCAGCGTTCTAGGAATCTCCCGGACAATCCGTAAGCTAAGTTCAGCCAGAAGGTCCACGAGCTTGCTGAGACTCCGGTCTTCAGTCTCGAGAAGCTCGCGAAGTTTCCGTGCCGCCATAGGAGGACCTACTTCTTCACTGCGCTACGACAAGCCGCAACGCCTTATCGACTTCGCGGCCGTTGAATATGATCTCCTTCAGAGCCGACGCCATCTTGAGGGGTTCTTGGTGCTGCCAGACGTTTCGCCCAACCGCGAGACCAGCTGCCCCTGCGTCCATCGCTCCCTTGACCTGGCTGAGAAAGGTTTCGTCAGTCGGAGCCTTAGGTCCGCCCGACATGAAGACTTTGATCAGTCCAGCGGCCTTGACCGCCCAGCTGAACGTTTCCGGTGACCCAGAGTACTTTATCTTGACCGCGTCAGCTCCGACCTCGAGGCCCGCTCTAGCGGCGTAGGAGACGATTTCCGGGCTGGTGTCATTCTTCACAGCCTCACCTCTCGGATAGATCCAGGCGATAGCCGGAATTCCGTCATCGTGAGCTTCTTCCTGAATCTCCCCGAATTCTTGTAGCATCAAACTCTCGTGAGCGCTACCGAGATAGATGGTATAGCCGACACCCTTCGCGCCCAGGCTGACCGCCTCCTCCACGCTACAAACCTGAGTTGAGACCGGCTCACCCTTAGGCAGACTGGTCTTTCCGTTCAGTTTCACGATGAGCGGGATCTTCCCGGTATAGTATTTCTCAGCTATGCCTTTGTGTAGAACAAGTCCGGTGAAGTCTCCCTTTGCTGCGATGTCAAGAATGTAGCTTGGATCGATATTCTTATCGTTAAAATCCGCGGAAGGTCCGTGCTCGAATCCCTGGTCATATGCAAGTAGCATCCCTTTCCCGTCTCGGAGAAAATTGTTCATGTTAGCCTTCAAGGATTTATCCAGCCTCAAAATTCCCGCTTCCCCACTTTAAACTAATCCATGCTCCCAATCTCCGTTCACCCCCCCAGGGAAACCGTTATCGGACAACGGATATGGCGCGGCTCTATGCCAAGGCGCATTGTGATCATCGGATGCGGAGTCTCTGGCACAACTGCAGCGTTTCAAGCGCGAAAAACAGATAGAACCGCAAAGATCGTTCTACTAGGCGACGAAACGCTACCTGAGTACTCTCGGTGTGGCCTCCCCTACGCTTTCAGCCATATAGTGCCAAGCCTTGAAGCACTGATAGGATATGATGAGGCGTTCTATGAACAAATGAACCGGATTGACCTCCGTCTTGGCTTGAAAGCTACGAGGATCAATATAGAGAAGCGAAGCATAGAGGCCACCAGGGCTAAGGACAACTCGACTGAGACTCTAGGTTACGATACGCTGGTTCTTACTACGGGAGCGCGACCTAGCACTGTACCAATCCCAGGGTCCGATCTCAAAGGAGTGTTCACCATCCGTACAATGAATGACGTTGAGAGACTGACCAACCATCTCGTTGAGAACAACGCGAAACGCGTCGCAATAGTGGGAGCGGGACTTACAGGTTCAGAGATGGCTGAAGCACTACTTCAACGTGGCATGGCAGTTCTCGAGGCGGAAATTGTCCCAGAGATTCTACCCGTGATACTCGACCCAGACATGGCCTCGATCATCAGGGCGCGGGCAGAGGAACATGGCGTTGATTATCATTTCAATTCGACTCTCGAGGAGATCGTGGGACGGAATGGCAGGGTTTCTGGAATCCGTATTTCGGGAGAAAATTATCCTGTCGATGCGGTTATTGTCGCCGTGAGGGTGAAGCCAAACACCGAGTTGGCAAAGGAAGCCGGCATTGTTCTTGGGGAGTCAGGCGGAATCAAGACGGACGAGCGGATGGCGACTTCTGCAGCGAACGTGTATGCAGCCGGAGACTGCATAGAGACATACGACCGCATAACCCGTCGGCATGTATTCTTTCAGCTTGCCACAACAGCCGTCAGACAAGCGTTAGTCGCAGGGATCAATGCAGCAGGCGGTAACGCAGAGTATCCTGGGTCGACGGGCGTAACGACTGTCAAACTGTTCGGACTGGAGGTCGCGTCTTTTGGACCGACCACAACAGTTTCGGAAAAATTGGGTATGCACCCGGTATCTGTCAGGGTGACGGGGTCTACTCGACTCCCGTACTACCCTGGTGGTAAGGACCTGACCGTCAAGCTTCTTGCAGATCCTAAGGATGGTCGATTATTAGGGGCTCAGCTCGTAGGTGAGGAAGGTGCCACTTTGAGGGCCAATCTGGCCTCAATGGCCGGGCACTTAGGATTGAGCGTCGAGGAGTTCGAGCAGATAGAAACTTGCTACTCACCGCCACTGGCTCCGGTGTGGGACCCGGTGACCATAGCGGCCCAAGCGCTGTTGCGGAAACTCCAAACTTCCCAAGCAGCAAAGTCACGCCCGGTTACAACAGTGGAGAACTAGGTACATGCGAGTTCTCGTTTGCGACCCTATTCATCCTGATGGATTGGAAATTCTCCGATCCACAGGCTTGCAAGTCGATGATCAGACAGGAATTGACAGAACCAGGCTTGTAGAGTTGATCTCGAATTACGAGATCGTTATTGTCCGAGGCAGAACGAAGATCGATGCCAGCGTGATTAAGGCGGCAAGAAAACTGAGAATTATCGGTAGAGCAGGAGTGGGACTCGACAACGTCGATGTCGAAGCGGCGAAAGCCGGAGGCATTCAAGTATGGAATACTCCCGGTGCGCCATCAACCAGCGTTGCCGAGCTGACCATTGGTCTGATCTTGTCGTTGCTGAGAAAGATTCCATTAGCAGATCAGGAGATGAAGGCGGGTCGCTGGATCAAGAACCAACTGATGGGCGAGGAGTTGCAAGGCAAAAGGATCGGCGTCATCGGACGTGCTGGTCGAATAGGAAATGAAGTCTCAAGGATTCTCACGGTGGGTTTCCAGGCAGAAGTTCTCGGCTACGACGTTGTCAAGCCTCGTGGAGTCCCAGGTCTCAGCTATGATTTCACTGAATCTATTGAAGAACTTCTGCAAAAATCCGAGATTGTCACAATACACGTTCCATACACTCCGCAGACTCACCATCTTCTCAACGGCAAACGGCTGGCGATGATGAGACGAGGGTCCTACTTGATCAATACTTCGAGAGGAGACATAGTCGATGGACCAAGTTTGCTAGAATTGCTTCGGCAGGGCCAGCTGGCCGGCGCTGGGCTTGATGTGTTCCATCTTGAACCGCCTGTCGACGAATGGGAGAAAGCACTGGTATCTCTCCCGAACGGTGTTACGGTGGCAACCTGTCACATAGGTGCCCAGACCAACCAGGCACAGCGAAGAGAGAGCGCGGAACTTGCTCGGAAGATAGTATCTGAAGCATCGAAAACCATCGTCCAGCCACCAAAACCCTAGCTTCCCAGAAGCTAGTGCGTAGGAATCGCCCGTTTTCAGCCCTGATCCCTGATCTGGGACCACGCCCCTATCCCACCCCGTGAATCGTTCGGAGATCGCTAGATTTCCTGTCTTTTTCCCCTCCCGTCTAAGCCTGGACTGCGCCCTGAATCGCCAGACTCGCCCAGAAACAACACCGGACAGGAAATGGTTTTTACAAAATAGGGGGTCTTAGCGACTCGACCTCGCGTCGCATAAGTGGCTCTCTCGGACCCTTGTGAAAGTCTCAGATTCTCGCGACTCCAAACCGCGGCGTCTCGAAGACAACCCTCTATTATGGGTAGATTCGATTAATCAACCGCGGGAACGCTATCGCGTCCCGTATGTGGTCGAGTTTGCAGACCCAGGAGACAACTCGTTCCAGGCCGAGTCCGAAGCCTGAATGGGTGACGCTGCCAAACTTTCTTAGATCCAAATACCATTCGTAGCTTTTCGGGTCTAATCCCTCTTCACGAATCCTCGCGAGCAACGCGTCATAGTCCTCAATCCTTTGCCCTCCACCGGTAATCTCCCCATAACCTTCTGGAGCCAGACAGTCTACGGACAATGTAACCTCTGGATTCTTGGGATCCGGCATGTGATAGAACGCCTTCGCCTTCTTCGGATAGTGAGTGACAAAGAAGGGACGATCAAATTTCGCAGTCAGGAGTTTCTCCTGCTCGTATGCAAGATCGTCGCCCCACTTTATCCCGGATTTCTCCTCCCCGATCATCTTGAACGCCTGATCATAGGTGACTCTTTCGAACGGTAGCTTCAGCTTCTCTAGATCCTCTGTTTTCCGCTCGAACAGTGCGAGTTCGGGCTTACACCTTTCGACCAGAGTCGCAACGATATGGCTCAGCAATTGCTCTTCAACCTCGATGATACAATTCAGATCGCACCAAGGCGCTTCAGCTTCCACGTGCCAGTACTCTGTCAAGTGCCGCCTGGTCCGTGATTTCTCTGCTCTGAAAGATGGAGCAACGGTGTAGATTGGGCCTACACTCGCGATCAATGCCTCAGCGTACAACTGCCAGCTCTGGGTCAGGTAGGCTTTCTGGTCGAAATATTTCACCTCGAACAAAGTCGCACCACCCTCCACCGCAGCGGAGGTGAGACTTGGAACATGAACCTCGGTGAAATCATGCTTGTCAAACCAATCACGAACCGCGGAGAGGACGACTGCACGTACTCTCAGAATCGAGCGCATCTTGTCACTTCGAACGAAGAGATGCCGCTGGTCCAAGAGAAACTCAGGACCATGGAACTGCTTCGCGATCGGAAACTCTTCGAGAGCCGGATGCACCACTCGCCCTTCATCTACCTGAATCTCTCGCCCGCCGGGCGCTCGAGGATCAGCTTTCACCTCGCCACGTAGCTCGACACTCGACTCTATTCGAGTCGATTGGAACTCCTCGAAGGTCTTCTCGTCAACCTTCCCCTTTCGTAGCATACACTGGACCACTCCTGAGCCGTCACGCAATAGGAGAAAGATTATTCCACCCCCGGTACGCTTGTTCTGAAGCCATCCTCGCACGCGAACCTGCTTTGCGTCAAGGGTGCCACGCAGAATTTCTCTTACAGTGACGAATTGCTGCATCCCTAGACCCTGCAAAACTCAAGGTTTGACTACCCTCGGATTATTTAAGAATCCCAATGCGACCTAGCGATAATAAGATATGTCAGAGCTGAGAGAGCGGTCTACAAAGAAACTGGCAGAGCTGAAAGCCTATCTCGATAAGAAAGTCGTAGAAGACGAGGAAGAAACTAGGACACTCAGATCCTTCCTCGAAGTAATTGATCTCTTACTCACTGAACGAAGCTATCGAAAAGTCGAAGTTCCGAAAATAATGCTCGAGACTGGCAAGAAACAGGAAGCCCCTCCACAGAGCATCAGGACAATCAGCGGAGTAGTACTTGCCGATATGTACGTTAACGGACCAAATCTCCGAGTTGTCCCTGGTGAAGGAATGAAATTCGACACTAACACTCCGCCGTTCCGGCCATTCCTACTGGGCAAGGTGCTTGAACCAATGCAGAAGAAAGACGAAGAAGCAGTGCGAAAAGGAGGATTGTCACCGGATCGAGTTCTCTCATTCGACCTCGACCAACAGGGCAACCTGCTAAAGCAGTTGCACGTAAAGAACTATGGCGACGATACTCGCCTCAGCGAGATCAAAAACGCTGTCCGCTGGACATTTCGGAAGATGTACGAGAAAACTATTGGCACATAGAGCCTAGCGACCTGGGGCTAGCGGCCCGCACCGCGACTCTGGAGATCGCTCTTCACAACCGAGGCGTAATCAATCCCATATGTCGTCTGAAGATAATCTCTCAACGACATTGCCGAACGTGCTTCGGAAATGAACCCCTCCTTGGGAAACTGAAAGGCTTGTGCCTGTCCACACGACTTGCACTTCGCGATAACGCTGTCGTATATGGTTCCTCCTGACATCCCGAAATCATGATCAACCGGCTCCAATTGGCCTCCGCAATGGCACTGGGTCTTCAAAACCGTAGCGTAGGTGGCCTGTATTTCCCGGAAATGCCCTTCTGCATCTCGGAGCAGCTGTTCCTTTAGTTCCAAGTACCTCGAGTCGTTCCCTAGCTCCGGCCTCTCGGTTTCCACCCTTCGAAGGCCATATTCCAGCAGGTACGCCATTGGATTCCCCGATGAGGCCATGACCTACCTTCGGGGCGGCCTTTGAAAGAAGAGATTGGTACCAGTCTTGAAGCCTTCAAGTTCTAGAAGATGGCCCTGCGTCCGGAAAAGGTCTCTTTCTACCAGGCCTGACAAGTGCATCATCCACATCACTCATCTGATGGTTCAATCCTCCGGCGGGCAAGATCACCGTCACCAATTCAGTTTGAAAGTTGTCAAGCGGGTAAACCTTAAGAAATCCCGTTTCCCCCTTGTTTTCGATTTCGGATTCAAAAAGAGGTATGATAGAAATGTCTGCACAAGGAACCCAGGGAGTGCCTGTACTCATTCTAAAGGAAGGAACTGGACGATCCACAGGCAAGGAAGCTCAGAGGAATAACATAACTGCCGCAAAAGTCGTGGCGGAAACTGTCCGCTCGACCCTCGGACCCCGAGGAATGGACAAGATGCTCGTCAGTTCCATTGGAGACGTAACAATTACCAACGATGGTGCCACTATTATGAAAGAACTTGATGTCCAGCATCCGGCGGCGAAAATGCTTGTTGAAGTGTCGAAGACCCAGGATAACGAGGTTGGAGATGGGACCACGACCGCTGTAATCTTATCGGGTGAACTTCTCGAGAAGGCTGAGAAGCTCTTGGACAAGGATGTGCACCCAACTGTCATCGTCGATGGTTACCAGAAGGCCGCGGAAAAAGCGATCGAGATTCTCGACAAACTATCGATCCCTATCGCGGAGAAGGATGATGTTATCCTCCGGCAGGTCGCAACAACATCAATGTACAGCAAGGGCATAGCAGTCGCCAAAGAACACTTTGCTGACATTGCCGTCAAGGCCGTCAAGCAGGTTGCCGAGAAAACTGATGGTAAGCTGAAGGCCGATATTGATCTGATCAAGATTTTGAAAAAGCACGGAAAGAGTCTGGAGGAAACTGAGCTGGTTAAGGGGATTGTTATCGACAAAGAGCTGGCGCACGCTCAGATGCCGAAGACGATCACTGGTGCACGGATAGCTCTTCTCAACGCTAAACTCGAAGTTGAGAAGACGGAGTTCGACGCGAAGATCAATATAAACAACCCTGACCAGATGCACCTGTTCATTGAGGAGGAGGAGAAGATGTTGGTGGACATGGTCAACCAGATCGAGAAGACTGGCGCGAACATCGTATTCAGCGAAAAAGGAATAGACGATGTTGCATTGCACTATCTGGCCAAGAAAGGTATTGGCGCAGTCAAGAACGTGAGTAGCGGTGACCTCGAGAAGTTGTCAAAGGCAACCGGTGCGAGGGTGGTCGCTAGCGTCAAGGACCTTGCAAAAGACTCGTTGGGAGAGGCAAAATCGATAGAGGAAGCTAAGATTGGCGAGGACAAGCTTCTGTATGTCCGAGACGCTAAGAATCCGAAGGCTGTTACGATCGTTATCCGAGGAGGAACAGAACATGTCGTGGACGAGGCGGACAGGTCGCTTCATGACGCTCTGTGTGTTGTAAGGAACGCTTTGGAAGACGGTAAGATAGTCGCGGGCGGAGGCGCTCCTGAAGCGGAGTTGGCCAAGCGATTGCGAGAATACGCTGTAAAAGTTGGCGGAAGAGAGCAGCTGGCTATCGAAGCATTCGCAGAATCACTGGAAGCAGTGCCGACCACTCTCGCGGAGAACGCTGGGCTTGACCCGATTGACGTCCTAGTCGAGTTACGCTCAAAGCACGAGCGAGCCGGAAGCCCGTGGTTTGGAATAGATGTCTTCTCAGGCGACGTGAAGGATATGAGGAAACAGAACGTTCTCGAACCGTTACGAGTGAAACAGCAAGTGATAAAATCGGCGTCCGAAGCGGCATCGATGATATTGCGAATTGACGATGTGATAGCCTCCAAAGGAGTCGACAAGGGAGCTGGCGGCGGCAAGGATTTCAAGCCGCCCGGCGACGACGAAGAGTTCTAAGACGAACCCTGCTCTTCCAGCTTTCGAATACTCGTTCGAACGCTCCTATGGAACTACTCTTGGGTCACGATTTACTTTCACAAGGGTCCGAGAGAGCCACTTATGCGACGCGAGGTCGAGTCGCTAAGACCCTCCCTCAGCTAGAGAAAATTCGCTGTCTGCCAGTGATTATTGGCGAGAAAGGCGATGCAGGGCACAGACCAGGCTTGGATCGCATGGCGTTTTGATGAGTCGTCACGAACGATTTGCTATGCAATTAAGGAGACGGCTCCCAGATTCGAGATCGGGGCAGAAAATAGGCGACTCCGGCGACTAATCGAATGTTCTCACTGGCCCCATACTGAAGCCAAAAGGATTCGGGGACTATTCATTCCTAGCGCGAGAGCCTTTTTTCTTGGATTACTCCTCTATGGATTAGCGACTAGATTTCGGTGAGTCTTTTCCTTACGTGATGCAGTATGTTCGGGGGGGTCCATACTGAGAACACTCTAACGTATCTAGGAGATGCTGCTGCTCGTATCGTGCTCGCGCTTCCTTGCTCCCGATAACCCTTGATGAAAGCATCCACATATCCCGCAAGCGTCTTGTCGAACGAAAGCCAATAGTGACCTGAATAGAAGAGAAACTCTGCCAGATCCCAGGAATAATCCCCTCTGTAGCGGGCTTGTTCAAGATCGACTAGAGTCACTTCGCCTTTCTTCTCAACCAAAAAGTTCTCTGGCTTCGTATCTCCTAGCGCAGCTTCAAGCCCGTGTGCCCCAGCCATCAATTTTCCTGCTTGGTACGCGGCCTCCTGTACTCTCTGACCGATTTGAGCTGCCTCGGCCAACCTTGGAAGAAGACTTGACAATTGGTCCCCAGAGACATAAGAGAACAGAATTGTCCGCGATTTCTGGTCGGCCCCTAGAATAGATGGCACAGGTATTCCACGTCGCGAAAGAAGGTCGTTGAAGGCGTATTCAGCCTCCATTCTTCTCTTTCCCGAAATTGAGAAATGAACCGACCCAAGCCCGAAGAGACTCAGTGTCACCCATTTCAGAGACACCCAGTTCGTGTAACGCTTAGCCACCAGCTTCTCACTGTCAACCTTCACCAGGAAGACATCGTTGACGAAACTGCCGATCCGTCGAATCGAAACCCGGCCGTCAGGACGATACCTCCTAACGATCTTCAAAATGAGATCCATTTCTTCAGGCAAGAGAACTTCTCCGTTAACTGGCCAATGATGGCCCTAGGACCAGTTTTCCTAAATATCGTCCAAGAACCCATCGTCCCACTCTGACAATATTGTCTACCGACAGAGGAAGCTCACACAACCGTCGAAACTTTCTCATATGCTCCGTTGGTACCTTCGCTCTCTTCCTCATCGGCTCATCGACAGCGCTACTGCTTCTTGAATGGACGAGCAGAGTACTGCCCAGGAATGCCCAAGTGGGAATCCTCACACTGGCTTTGAGCGCCACACTCTCGGTCGTAGTCTCTCTCATTGGGATTCCCATAGGGTTCGCGTACATGTACTTCTTCGGGGGTGTCGTATCAACGAAGGCGATTAAGCTCTATCTCTTCATAACGAAGGGAACTCATGTCATCAGTTCTAAGACACCGGAACTCGCGGCGGTCCAAGCTTCTCGAGGCTTGAAACTGAAACTTCGCAGGCAGATCATGTACTTCGGGTTCATTCTCGCTGTAGTAGTGCCTTTTGCAACCTACGAAGCCAAACACAAAGACATCCCGTTCTTCTCGCCTCTGGCCCGAACGACCGACATAGTGAACTTGATCACCCAAGATTTCATAACACTCACAATGACCGCGTCGCTAATGCTTCCACTAGTTGCACTTGCTCTCCCGTACTTCGGAGGGCTGAGACTTCGAAGCATCGATGTCGGCCCATTTCACACCACGGTCCTCTCCATGGTAGTGGGTGCATCAGGCGGCTTTGCGCTCCTCTATGCGGCCTTGACACAGCCGATCCTCAGCGTGCTCGGGTACATTTTCTTTCTCTTGATTGGGGTATGCTGGTGCTTCGCGCTCGGCTGCAACCTAGCAACTGACCCAGCAAACCGACACATCGCCCGTATTGTAATAGCCGAGAAGGTGAGCTCCAGAGTCGTTTCTTCGAAGATATGGCTGGAAAACCCTCCTGGGAAATTCCGAGAAGTCTAGAGATGGATTCGAGATACTATTTTTATACACTGATAATCAACCAACTATCGAATATCGTTGGATAGGGTTCCCACAGGTATCAAAGGGCTAGACGAGCTTCTGGGAGGAGGCTTCCCGGAAGGCAAATGCATTCTCGTAGTGGGCAGCCCGGGTTCCGGAAAGACGACGTTCGCGATCCAATATCTCTACAGCGGAGCCCTTCAGGGCGAGACAGGACTCTATGTTACTCTCGACGAGTACCCTGACGTGATAAAGCAGAACTTCCAATCCTACAACTGGGACTTGGACAGCGTAGAGAAGAAGGGCAGACTCCTCTTCCTAGACGCAAGCGGTCTCCGGAGAACGAGAGTCAAGAACAATGGTCCTCACGCGTTGTATTCCTCCGACTCCGGCGAAGGAGTCAGCTTCACCGAAGTCCTGAAAACTCTTACAAAATTGGTCGAAGGCGAAAACGTCGAACGGATCGCACTTGATCCTATCACATCGGTCATGTTGAGATATGGAGAGGAACTGAAGAGAAGAAGGGCCACCGTCGAATTCTTCGACGCTCTAGCCGACACCCGTTGCACCTCACTGGTGACAAGCGAGCTCAAGACATCGTTGTTGGATCGAAGATTCCAACTTGAGGAATTCCTCTCTCATGGAGTAGTCGTCCTTCACACTCTCATGCATCAGGGGAACTTTGTTCGGGCAGTCCAAGTGGAAAAGATGCGTGGAATATCCCATGACACACAGATTCGACCTTACCAGTTCGGTACCTCGGGAATAGAAGTCTTCCCGCGCGACAAAGTATTCTAGGTCTTAGGCTTCTTAGAATAGAAAATGATTCCCTTCCCATCTTCTATCGCGAAGACATTCCAACCTTCCTGGTGCCTTCTGGCCCTGAACTTAGCAATTCTAAGACGTCGACGACGAACTCCGCGCTCCTCAAATGCTTCCATTTGAACAACGCAGTCAGCCGTGTCTTCGAGTTGTCGTTGAACCCCCACTTCCATGCTAGGCCCCAGGATAAAAACTGCTTTGCCCCCTATTCCACGCATCCTGGCCCCAACCGATTGCACGAAGGATATGATGCTCTCAGCCTTCACCTTAGACGCAAGGGGAACCAGGGAATCCAAATAGAGGCTCGCTCCCTTCGCCTTGTCTAAAGGTAGCGACGACGTGATCTTTATCCCTAGCGCAGTCAAGTCTCCCAGAGAAGATGTGAAGAATTTCTCCCTCGATTCCTGCCCAGCTTCCGACGAGTACGCATCGACAAAGCTCAACAGTCCACTCTGCTCGTAACCCGTGACGTCGAGTCCCATGGACTTCATATTTGATCGTATATTGGTGGGAAAGTCGCCAGTTGCTACAAAGATGCAGGGTCTTCCTTTCCTAAGGTCTTCGTACATCAACTGCTCCGACAGAAGAGTCTTACCGGATCCAGTATTACCCTCAACAGTCATCGTGCCACCGCTCAGCTCTCCGCCTGTTAGACTGTTGAAATGTTCGAATGGTGTGAGATACCTCTTCGACCTCCTCTTGGTTCCAAGATACAAAGCCCCGCCCACGACGGCCGCTCCACCAATAGCAACAAAAGGTATGAAATTGAAAGGTGGAGTTCCCCCCTTGAATAGACCAAAAGAGGAGGAACCTCCGAAAGTAGAGGCTAGGCGGCCTTGGGAGTCGATTAGATCAATGCTAATCTGATAGACCCCTTCTGTGGCGTTCGAGGGATAGGCCCACTGAAAGTTGTAACTGAATGGAGGGAATTGGGTGAGCGGAAACGCTTCATTCCCGTTTCTCGATTGGTTGTAGACCGGTACTCGGTTAGGCCCGACTATTGTCAAGTTTACTCTTTGGATGTCAGCTGAACCGAAGGCCGCAACCACCGAAGCTTGAATCAACACTACGTTGTTTCCTGTTGAAGTTTGGAGATCAAAGTTCGGAGCAGGTCTTAGCAGTTTGTCGAGGATTGCGACACTGTTCACGAAGGCGTACCCTGAAAGTGGCATGAGAACCGAGGAAGATCTGATTCTGGAACCCCAATGAAGGGTCACCTTGGTGCCTATTGGTGGATCTGCCCAAACCGAGAATCTGACTTGAGACCCAAAAAGCAGGGTGTTGATTGACGGGGTATAGGTGATGTCGAATAAAGCGGGCGTTGTCGTAACAGTCTCCTGGATCTGTCCGGTGGTGACATTGAAGCCACCAGCAAGTGTAAGACCCAGAGTTACCTTCGCCGTCTGGTTCGAAGAGAGCCACAAGGAGAAGACGACTGGGCCCGTGACGGTTATCGAATCGAAGAGCTGGTTTTGCATCGTGAAAATTGAAGAGGAATTGGTGAGATCTTTTGTCATCGTATTGTTTCCCGAGGGAAACTGGAAGGATAGGCCGGCGTTGCTTGTTGAGTTACTTCCTGCGAGATAAAATACTCGAGGTACGGCTGCGGAGGTGCCATCCGCTGTTGACTGTGGCAGCCAATAGATGACAGCGACCGACAATATAAGGAAAATCGTCGTTGCGCTTTTTGCGTTCAATCCTTACTAAAAACAAAGAGCCTGGGGGTTAAAAGGTTCGTAGGTTTAGCCCTCGAATCTGGCGATGGTTGATGAGCTTACCTAGAGGGTACGCTCTAGCCTTTGCCAATGCGGAAGACTGAGGTTCCGCAGTTGGGGCAGGTGCCCTTGACCGCAGCCTTTCCGTTCTTGAGCGTGACGTTCTGAGGGTTCTTTATCTCGATGTTTGCTTTGCATTTGACGCAATATGCTTGTGGCATTTCTATTCAGCTGAGCGTGCACTGGAGCGTGGTAGTATTTGAAACTCACGTAGAACGCGGAGATACCCACGAAGGGCGACCGTGAAAACGAGCGAGAATACAAGTATTTTCCTCTAAAAGAGCTTGAAATAGTGCTTGTCAACCTGCTCAGACCGTTTCTGGGACTGTAATATCCATTAAGGTAGGAAACTTGCCCGTTGTTCCTTCCAATGCTTGAGCGGAAAAGATCCGTTCAAGGGGCCTTAGAATCTCTTCGAGAGCATTTCATAGGTGTCTTTCAGAAGTTTCTTCGTGGAATAGTTGAGAAGCTTTTGAGCCCAAGTACGCTCGAAGAGGTCCCTCATGCTCAAGTTCTTCAATCGGTCAAGGTCAACCTGTTTACTTGCCTCCATGAGGCCGGTAGCCATGGTCGAGAATGTTTCGAAACTGGGAGGCTTCACCGGCTCGCCACGAGCAAGCGCTTGCTTTCTGAGCTCGTTGTAAAATCTGAGCGTAGCCTTCACAGATTTTCCTATGGCAACGTCCACTTTCTGGTCGAACTGAAACTCCGTTTTTAGGGCGCTCCTCGATTTGAGCGTGAGGGCATCATTTTAGTCGGCGCCTCCTCGTACGGCATCGACCCGTCCTCATGAGTCGCCTCTCCACAGGCGTCTAACGATGCCGCAGTAGAAGCGTTTCAAGCGTTGAGCAAACTCCCGTGGATTGTTATGGTTGTGACACTATGATTGTCTTAACGGCAGTCTGGGAGGTCCGGGCGTGCTCGATTGCCTTCGAAGCATCTCGCAAGGCAAATTTGTCAGTAATCATCGAGCGAAGATCTATTTCCCCTTTAGCCAGAAGGGCGAGGGCAACCTGAATATCCGATTCTATACAAGAATAGCTCGTTATGATCGAGTTCTGCCGACTGAATAGAGCGCCGACATCAAGATTGATCGCTGCGCCTTGAGCTGGAGCACCGAATAGGAGGAGTTTTCCTCCCTTTCGAACAGAAGCGAGCGCTGGTTGTATCGCTTTCGGATTCCCTGTGGACACAATTGCCAGATCGACTCCGAGACGGGTCAACTTGGTAACATGTTCGGGGACGCTCGAAGAGGACGAGTTTATCGTCTCGTTGGCACCCAGCCTCTTAGCTATTTCGAGCCTTTGAGGGAGAACGTCCGCACCGATGATAACCTCTGCACCCATTTTCCTTAGTAATTGTATCTGTGTCAGGCCCGTTGGGCCTAGGCCAACTACGAGAACGTTGTCTCCAGGTTTTACCTCTGCCTTGTCCAGGGCTCTAACGCAGCAGGCGGTTGGTTCTATCATAGATCCTTCCTCGAAGCTTGTTTCAGGAGGCAAGCGCACGACGCCTCCTCGGGTGACGTTGGCCTCGGGAACTCTGAAGTATTCTGCGAGTCCGCAGGGATCGAAATTTGTCTTCTTGAAATGATCGCACATGGTGTGATCCCCTCGTCGGCAGTGGTGGCAGCTGTAGCATGGGACATGGTGGTGTGCGATGACTCTATCTGATTTTCTTAGATCGGTTACGCCTTCGCCAAGGCTCGCGATGGTTCCGCTGACTTCGTGGCCAAGGATTCCTCCCGGCCCGTACGCGCCGTGGACCTTTTCGATGTCAGTTCCGCAAATTCCAGCGGATGCCAGTTTGATCAGGACCTCACCCGGTTGGAGTCTGGGGGTGGGAACCTCCCTCATCTCCGCGTGCCCTTGCCCATTGATTAGACATGCGAGCATGAGAACGCCGACTTGGCCGTGCAATTTAACGAATTTCCCAATCCAGACGATGATCTTGTGGTTTCTGAATTAGAGCTTATTCCATAAGAAGAGTAGATGAGCCATGAATAGTAGTGGGCTACCGTTGTCCCTATGCCAGTATCGAGAACTCGCGGCACCAAAGACTCCGTCAAGTTCATGCAAGTACTTGACAGGGCAGTCTATCTGAGGCTCAAGCAGCTAGCGCACCAGAGAGGGGTTACTGTTCAGGAACTTATCCGAGTTCTCCTCATCCCTGACTGGCTGCACGGCGCAGAAGAAAAGCGGTTGAGAGCCGAGTTGGACAGCCGCCATCGTAGAGCTACTCAGAAAAGGCTCTTTCGGACTTCCCTTCAGAAACCGCTGGTTTCCACTAGAAAGAACTGACCTTCGTGCGAACTATTGAACGGTTGCCTCTGGGCGACCGTTCCCAATCATAATATAGTATTCTCGCCCGGTATCATCAAGGCATCTTCTTGATCAAAGATCTCGACGTGGAGATGGAAAAGGGAAATGTCGGTTCCATCATAGTCTTCGGGGATTCGACTGTCGGAAACCCGGACCTTCGATATGTAGCTGGAACATCTCTGCCGCGGGGCGGAATATTCCTAAAACGAAGATCGAACGATCCGACACTTATCGTCAGCAATATCGATGTGGGCAGTGCGCGCCAAGGAAAAGTTCGCGATATCAAAACATATTCTGACTTTGGCTACGAACGCATAGCGAGCAACTTCGACCGTGACGAGGCGCGGATCCGGTTCTATCAAAAGATCATGAAGGACGAAGGACTGCACGGTCCTACGATTCTGGCGGGAAGGAATGACGTATCAAATACTTTGCATTTGATCGATGGGCTCCGTCGTAAAGGTGTGAAGATTATTGGCGAGAAGTCGCCAACGATAGTTGAGACCGCGCGTGAAACAAAGGATCGCTGGGAGATCGAGCGCCTGAGAGTTCTTGGAAAGAAGACCATACGAGTTGTGGAGGACACTCTTCGGTTTCTGAGAGGGGCAAGAGTCAATGGAAAAAGGGTATCTTACAGGTCAAGACCATTGAGTGTTGGAATGGTCAAGAGGGTTATTGGAAGGTCGCTTTCCGAGCAGAGCCTTGTTGCTCCGGAGGATACTATTTTCGCTCCGGGAAGAGGGTCGAGTGATCCTCACTATAGGGGTGAGGATGAGGATGTCATCCGGGCTGGTGAGCCGATCGTCTTTGACATATTTCCCTCTGAGCCCGATGGGTACTGGCACGATTGCACCAGGACCTACTTGTTCGGTTCGCCACCGAGGAAAGTTAAGGAGATGTATGATGCAGTCCTCGAAGTCCAAACTTCCGCGCTGGACATGGTGAAGGAGCAGGTTCCCTGCAAAGAGATGATGGCGAACGCTTGCAAGATCTTTGAGAGGAAAGGATACCCAACTGCACGCCAACTGGTGAAAGGGAACAAGGAGGCGCGTACTCGCGGGTTTATGCACGGGCTCGGTCACGGCGTTGGATTGACCATTGGAGAGAGACCCTACCTCTCACTATACGGGAAGGACCACCTTCGAAAAGGGTCCGTGGTGACGATTGAGCCGGGCCTCTACGAGCCTAGATGGGGCGGCGTGAGGATAGAGGATATCGTGGTTGTTGGTTCTCCCTCAGAAAACATCACGCCTTTAGCGAAAGATATCGAATTATAGTCCGAAGCCTAGGTTGTACCCATGTACGGGGGCGGGATGCAGCCCAGACAGAGGATCCGGGTTACATCCGCGGGCGGCGTCGTCTATCGCTGGGATGGCGACAAGCCGCTCTTTCTGCTCCTAGCCAGTAACAAAAGAGGAGTTTGGTGTTTGCCGAAGGGGCTGATCGAGGAGGGCGAGGATGAGGTTACGACGGCTATGCGTGAGGTGCGGGAGGAGACTGGTGTGAGCAGGGTGAAGTTGCATGGGAAGCTCGGTGCGATCAAGTACCAGTTCGGGTTTCGTGCGAAAACCTACGACAAGACTGTCCATTTCTTCCTGTTTGAAACCGATCAGGCAGATGCGAAGGTGGGAACTGAGCATGACGCTATGGAGTGGATGCCCTACGAGAAGGCACTTCAGACGCTGTCTTATCCGAACGAGAAGGAGATGCTTTCCAAAGCATCGAGCATTATCCAGTCGGAGAAGGCTCATTCCGCGGAGGCCAAGCTGGATCAGAGCAAGCTTCCAACTAACTAGAATTGATTATGGAGAACCGGGTTCGTCGGGAATAAGGAGACTAGGAGGCTTCCACGGTGATAGATCCATCTTCTTCCGAACTTAGAGTCTACAATACGCTGACGCGGAGACAGGACAAGTTCGCGCCTATCCGCCCTACCAGGGTGAACATGTTTGTCTGCGGCCCGACAGTGTGGGACGTCTCGCATATTGGGCATGGAAAGACCTACGTCGCCTATGACATTATTGCGCGGTATTTGCGGAGGAAGGGCTTTAGCGTCTTCTTCTTACTGAATATCACTGATGTTGATGATAAGATCATCAACAAGGCTCGCCAACTAGGGGAAGAACCGCTTGCGCTCGCTAAGCGTCTTACGAAATCCTTCTTTAAAGACATGAAGGATCTTCACGTGGAAAGCATAAACCTCTATGCCAACGCTTCGGATCATATTCCCGAGATCATCGATCAGGTCGCAGGACTTCTCAAGAAGGGTTTGGCTTACAAGGTTGAGGGTGATGTCTACTTTGACATCTCCAAGTTTCCAGGCTACGGGAAACTTTCCCACCAGAAGCTTGAGGACCTGACGGTTCACAGGGTGGATCCTGATCCGCGGAAAAAGCATCCGGGGGATTTTGCGTTGTGGAAGGGCCAGAAGCCTGGCGAGATATTCTGGGACAGTCCTTGGGAAAGAGGACGTCCAGGCTGGCACATAGAGGATACCGCGATCACGCTGACGTATTTCGGGCCAATGTATGATGTTCATGGTGGTGGGACGGAGCTGATCTTTCCACATCACGAGGCAGAGATTGCTCAGGCTGAGGGCTTGACCGGGAAGAAGCCGTTGGCGCGTTATTGGCTCCACACTGGCCTGTTGAGTATTAAGGGAGAGGAGATGCACAAGTCTTTGGGGAATTTCATCACGATCCAAGAGATGGTCAGGAAAGTTGGCACTCCGGGCTTACGAGTGTTCTACGCAGGAACGCACTACAGGAGTCCGCTGGACTTTACTGAACAGGCGCTGGAGCAAGCTGTCAGCCTTGCTAGACGATTTAGGCGGACGTATGACCAGCTGGTTCTGGCTCGTACTAAGATGGGCGATGAGAGGACTGACCCAACCGCGGTCTTGAAGCGGCTCGATGAGGCGCGGGATGACTTCTTCAAGGCGATGGACGATGATTTCAACACTCCAGGAGCACTCGCCGCTTACATCAGAATAATCGGATTGGCGGAGGAAGAGGTGAGGAATCCAAAAGACAAATCTGCGAAAGCGATAGTCGATGCTTTAGAGGATCTGGGTTCGGTCCTAGGCGTCTTGGAGACAGAGACTGTTGCGCAGGACCGGGTTTCGGAGCTGGTGAACTTTGTTCTGGAGCTGAGGAACGAGCTTAGGAGTAAACGCGATTTTCAATCGGCTGATCGCATTCGCGATCGAATGGCCAAGCTTGGCTTTGTGGTAGAGGATTCGGCCGAGGAAACGCGCTGGATAACCTAGTCATGCTTGGAAGCGTTCTTTGTCTGGTTTTTGCTTTGAGTCTTTAGGATCTTCTTCACTTCATCGAGCTGCTTGAAAGATCCAATGTCATGATGCGGTTCCGGCGTCAAGTATCCGTAGACTCGTTCTCCTTTCGCGACGAGTGTGGGTATGACGTTTGCTGCGATGTCGGATCCGCTTGAACAGTATTTCAGGACAGAGGGTTCGCAGAGGCAGACGCCGATGCTGACAGGGTATTCCTTGATGACGGGTTTCTCCTCAAAATATTCTATCCTACCGTCTTTGTCCACTCGCCCGACTCCGTAGTCGATTCGGACCCCGGTGCTGAGTGCGACTGTGCAGGTTGCTTTCTTTTCTTTGTGGAACCGGATCATGTCGGTCAGGTCGAGGCTTGTTAGGACGTCGCCGTAGTAGACGAGGAATGTTGAATCGATGTGGCCGCTGGCCTCCTTGAGCGCGTTCGCCGTGCCTGTTCGTGGGCTGATGCTGTAGCCGACGTTGACGCCATACTTTGATCCATCGTCCAGATGGTTACGGTAGACTTCGCTGTCCTCATCAGATAACAGCATGATGATGTTTCGGATTCCGTGGCTGGCGAGGTAGCTGATTACATAGTCGATGAATGGTTTGCCGGCGATCGGTATCATTCCCTTGGGAACGTAGCTTGTGAGTGGGGAGAGCCGTGTGCCGGCGCCGCCTGCCAGAACAAACGCCTTCAATGGGATCGGTAGCTTCGCGGCGGGTCTTCGACCTGTATAAGGACTTTAATTGCCCGATATCCGCGTACGGAAGAAACGACTCTTGCGTCGCGAGATGTGCTGTGCAATACCCCCCCCTCCTTTTTTCTGGAGAAAATTTCCTGTCTGGCAATGATAATGGGCGAATATTACAATTCAGGGCAGTGTCTGGGCTTTGATCGCAAAGCATGTTAACGTGTAATCTAGGCCGGTTCCCGAACGATTTCAGGGCGTGTTGTGGGACTTGTCCCAGATTCGAGATCAGGGCTGATTATGGGCGAATTCCGTGCGACAAGTGTTTGTTCAGTCACTTTTAGGGCAAAATCGAGGGGGATGAAGAGTAGTTGGAGGCTTTGTTTCTGACCGACAAGCCTAGAATTACGATTTTCTACTCTAATTAGTAGGAATGCATGGCATAAGACGACTTTGTCCGTTCATGGCTAGACTTGTAGAGCGCCTCGGCTGACGAAATCCTCCAGTTCAGCATGTTCTTCATGCAGTCCATGCACGTACCACACTTGTAGCTCATGCCCATCAAAATCAGTTGTCTTCGTCGAAAGCACCTTCGCCCCAGGTCTCATAACCCAGTGAGACAAACCCTCTTCCAGATCCGCGCGCGGAATCTCTGGAAAAGCTGCTTGAAAATCTGCAAAACTCACCTCAGCCTCGGGGTTCAGGTATGGGTCGTGGAATCGGTGACGGAAGAACTCGATAATTTTGCCGAGGGGAAGAATCTTCTCGATCCTCGTCGGCTTGTTCTTTCTCGCTTTGCTGGTCACGAACGATCACGTCAATGCTCTGTTATCTGGAAAATGGCAGCGGAAAATATGGCTGTTGCAGTACCCGGACCCGACTGTCGAAGGTAGCCATTTCCCCTATCCTCAGCCAATGCAGGATAGTTGGGTCCTAGTTAATGCTGACCTTTGACGGCAGAACGTGTTCCACTATTTTGATTGATAAGGTCAGATCGTTTCTCTCCGCAATCAATGGCCTCAAACTAGGCTCGATCGAACCCTGGGCTAGTTTTAGAGAGGCCTCGTCCAACTCACCACTCTTATGATCCAGCTTTGCATTGACCAGATATTTTGTCAGACTCGTGATCTGTCCTGTCAGCTCGGCTAGCCTTGATCGCATCGAGCTGACCAGAGTGCTTGCCGTTTTCACCTTGTCCATGTAGCCTGTCTTCTGCGACTCCAAGAGCTCGGAGTAGATTTCACTATCAATCTCCCTCGAGTCTTTCAATGATTCAAGAGCGCCAACTCTCTTTCTCAACAGTGTTAGTTCGGAAATGATGTCCTCGGATTCGAGTTTCCACTCCGGAGATATCGTGATTGTCTTCGGCGTTAGTGCCATTTGTCGGGCCTTCGCGGTCAGGATGATTCCACCCGTAGCCTCTACCTGGACGCCTTCCATTTCGCCGAACGGGTTTCGTTCGATACCGATCACTCTTCCAAGCAATCTGCCGTAGATGTCAGTCACGCTTCGGCCGAGGAGAGCCTTCGTCTCTAGCTCGGGAGATAGCATCGATTCTACCTCACTCGATGGGCTGGATTCACGATCTGGGGAATCTCAGGGAACTTCTCTCTCATCTTTGCCTCGGCCATAAGATCCGCCTCCTTCAAGATGTGGGCAGACTCATCGTTGACAGGGATCGACATTCCATCCGAGTCGACAGCCTCCCCAATCTCCATCGTGAGATTTTCCAACGAGTCCTCGACATCGCCAATTCCAGTTGATATCTCGGGAAGTTTGCCCTCTAGCTCGCCTCTCACCGTACCCAAGAGTCCTCTGACAGAACCCATGCCGTGAACCATATCGCCAAATTGTTCTATGGTTTCAAGGCGGAGAAGTGCCTGTTCGAGGCATATCTGGCTTCGGAGGGATGTTTTGATAAGTTTCCGGATTTCTACGCACTCGTTTGCGAAAACGGTCGCCGTCTGTGCGTCCCGTGCTTCCAACGCTTTCGTGCACTTGTTCCGAAGGGTCTGGTCTCGTGATTCCATCTGCATGATGCTGCGCTCTAACCGCGTGGTTTGTGTGCGGAGCTTGTGGGTGGCGAACTGGATCCGCTGCTTCATCGGTGTCGGCTTGATGGCTTCCCGAATCCTATCGGCCAACGAGGGATTGTCGCGGAACATGATTAGTCTCCAATCATCCTGTTCTCCGGCGTGAGATACGACGGTGGTCTAAGGTGTACCTGGTGTTTGGCTTGTGACGCTTGACGAGGCAGGGCGGTGGTCATGAAGATCGTTGTTCCCTGGTTCCGGTTCAGTCCTCTCAACAGAGGGATTAACAGATTTGTGGCTGAGCCATCCAAGTCGCCCGTTGGCTCGTCGATCACGAGTAGCTCGGGTTTGACGGCTAAGGCTCTGGCCAAGTCAATTCGTCTTCGTTGTCCTGCGCTCAACCCGTCAGGGTATGAACGTTCGATCTTGTCTAATCCAAAGAAAGCGAGAGCTTCCTTGATCCTTTCATCTCGCTCCTTTCTCGGGACCCCTGCTAGCGATAGAGCTAGATGGAGGTTTTGCGAAACTGTCATCTGTGGTAGCGCAGTGGGTCTCTGAAAAACGGCAGCTGTTTTGACCAAGCCGCATCGTTTTACAAACGATTCCCGGGTGACGTCGTGGTCACGGAAGCTTACGGACCCGTGAATGGGCTTCTCCAATCCTAAGACTACGTTGACTAGTGTCGATTTTCCCCAGCCGGACCCGCCGAGGACGGCGAGGAAGTCTCCTTGATCCACTTTCAAAGAAACGCCTTGATCGTAGAGTCGGAGGACTCCTCTGATTGAAGGGTATTCGACTACTACTGACCTGGTTTCGATTACGGATATCATTGTTGCTAGCTCTTGTAGTTCTCAACGAACGAGGAGGATCGTATCCTGCGAAGACTTGGTAGTGAATAGAACAAGCCTCCCACGAGGAACAGAACGATCACTGGGACGGTAAGCTCGAAAATCGAGGTAGTCGCAAGGAATACCTGCAGTATGATTGGAGAGAATGCGATCAGAGCGATGAGTGCACCTCTGAAGAAGTAACGTAGGAGAATCTGCCAACTGGAGCCTCCGTACGCGAATAGCGCCAATTCCTCCCTTGTCCGTCGCGTAGTTGTCGAGACGGACGCCAGCGCGCAGGTTGGTGGAACGACTAGCAGAGAGAGCCAGAGCCGTGAGTTGAAGGCAGCTGGACCTATTGTCGCGAGGGAAGCTTCGAGAGCCACAATTCCCATTACTAGGATCGCGAGTAGGTCCGTGGCTTCTCGCGGGATGGCGCCGGATAAGACGATAGGGGTCCAGGATGGCTTTTCCAATTAGAGTCGACCCTCTATTCTGGGCCTGCCATAGACCGAAGGAACATTCCCAATCTTCCCTCGTCATAGGTCCTGATGACTGAGGAGGCGAAGTCGATGTCAAGGTTCATCGAACGGAGCTTAGATAGAACGGCGTTAACGTCCTCTTTGTTGCGTGCGACTATGAAGACGAGTCCTTCTGGGGTTCCGAGGGAGCTGATGACGTTGAGAGTTTCTGGAATCTCACATATTTGTTTCAGGATGTCTTCTCTGGATGGAGTGCTTGGGAAGTTTGCGGCGACAATGACTTGTTCTGAGAGGCCGAGTTTTGAGAAGTCGATCAAGGTTGTGTATTCACGAATGATGTGTGCGTCCTCTAAGCGGTTGACTCTGTAAGCGATAACGTTGGGGTGAAGGGCGAGTTTGCGGCCTATCTCGACGTAGGACTGTTTTGAGTTCTCCACGAGTTCCGCGAGGATGCGCAGGTCAGTTCCGTCAAGGTTCACTTCTTTCATCCTCTATGATGCCTTGAACGACTCGTCCCAGTCGAAGTAGCGTTTGATTATGTTCTGTGAAACGCTTGGCCTTCGGCCTACGATGATGGTTTCGAAGTCTTCCATGGTAATCGGGTCAGGAATTGCATTGAGATCGTTGGCGGCGCCACGCTGGAAGAAATCGCGGACTACCTTAATCTGGGTGGACTGGAATAGATCGCGAATATCTCCACCGGAATAGCCCTCTGTCCTACGGGCTAGCTCGGCGAAGTCGACGTTGTTCTGGAATTTCAGGTTCTGAGAGTAGATCTGGAACATGTCCATGCGAGCTTTGATGTCTGGGAGTGGGACGTAGATTCTCTTCTGGAATCGTCGGATGAACGGCTCGTCTAGGACCCAGGGCTTGTTTGTTGCGCCGATGAGATAGACATGTAATTTCTTGTTCTTGTCGAGGATGCCGTCCATCTCTTTGAGGAACTGGTTTCTGACGCGGACCTCCCCGCCAACTTCTTCTCCTCGGACACCCATCAGCGAGTCTATCTCGTCGATGAAGACGATCGCTGGCTGTCCGTTTTCAGAGACTTCTCTTGCCTTGGTGAATAGCTGGGAGACGTTTCTCTCGGATTCTCCAAGCCATTTCGACATTAGCGAGGCGGCGTCGGCGCAGAAGAACATCCCCTTGATCTCGCTTGCGATCGCCGCTGCGAGTAATGTCTTTCCACAGCCTGGTGGTCCGAAGAAGAGTATTCCTCGCGGCCAACCGAGTGGGAAGAGATCTGGTCTTCGTACCGGGAAGATTATCGATTCTTCAATCGCCCTTTTCGGCCTTTCTAGGTCTGCGATATCGGTCCAGCTTATGTCGGGTTTCTCTGTTAGAACCCACTGGTCGAGCTTGATAGTCTTAGAGTCTCGGGTCTCAGTGGAATCCATTGGATGAGCCATGGGCCCATCTGATTGGAGCTCTTGGATTCGTTTCTTGTACGCTTCTACGTGTTCTGTGTAGACTTTGTTTTGTGGTGCGGCTGGGTAGAGGGAGCATAGTTTGAGGAGGACTTCGATTGCTCGTTGGTATTTTGTGGCGGCGAGCCGTTTGGAGCCTTTTCTCTCGAGCTCAATCGCTTCTTTCGCGTATTTTACTGCGAGCGATTCCAGTTCTTCTGATGCTGAGATTTCTTGTCCCTCCTTGTGACACTGAAGGGCTTGGACGGGAGCACTGGTCTCCCGTTCTAGTCCATGACTATCTTTCCGTTATCCTTGAGCCGTTGTAGAGAGCGTCTGATGTCATCGCTCGGTACGAGGAGTTCTGCGGAGCAATTGTTCAGACTTAGCTCGCCGTTGTGCGATTTGATGTAATCAAGGAGCTTGTCTTCCAATGGAGCCTCTTCTGACCCTGAGGTAGTGATGGCTATAGGAATTCTTTGTTCGGGGGATCTTGTTGCTGCTTCTGGGACGGGTTGTCGGGCTTCAGGTAGTGGCAGTTCTGGGAACCGTTCTTTCATCTGTTGAGACGCGATGGCGCTGGACTCTTCGAGTACTTTGCGTGCTTCAGTGCTTGAGGCGCTCATGTCGAAGCCTTGGTCTTCACCGACTTGTCCGGTTTCCATGC
>Ga0209157_1000215_pt1 | contig 51530 bp, 51 predicted proteins | sample GraSoiAngelo_135_FD_185892 | JGI IMG/M metagenome (GOLD analysis project Ga0209157, IMG submission 185892) | Grasslands soil microbial communities from the Angelo Coastal Reserve, California, USA - 14_0929_05_40cm (SPAdes) (version 2) | ecosystem: Environmental > Terrestrial > Soil > Grasslands ...
TCAGTTCTCGCCACCTCGGAATGCCACCTCGAAGAAGCTTCAATTTGCTGTAACCTAGTTTCTCTAGTTGAATCGCCATTTCGGTCGACTCTTCCTCGTTCTGGCACGGGCAGTACAGAACCAGAGTCTTTGTGCGAGGAAGATTCACAGGCGGCTTGATCCTGTCCGTGTACGGCAGATTGACCGCACCCGGGATGTGTGCGTCAGCGAAATATTCCCGCGGCTGGGTATCGACAATCACGATGTCCTGGGTTGCCTTGGAATCAATGAGTCTCTTCAATTCTTCAGAGGTTATCAGCGGATATCGGCTTTCACGGTTCGGCTCGGCCCCACCATTCTGAGCACTGGAAACGAGTGAGCTCCATGCGATTACCCAGATGAGAAGAGATGAACGCGCGATCAATGTTCTGACTATCATCAGCTTCTCCTTCTTCCAGGACAGACGGCGATTGTGGGATCTCTTGGTCGCCGTGCCACCGGTCGCCAACATAACGGCATAACTCACGCGTTCCGCGAGCGCAGTCGGCTTATCGATAGGATGTCTTCGCGGTTGAATAACACCCCGCCAGCCCTGGACTCCGCCTTCGGACCACATGTCCTTCTAGTTGATAACGAACTCCTTCAGCGGGCGATATCCCGCTTTCTCCATGAGTTCATCCCAGTTGGCGGGCAGCTTTACCTCCTTTATGGACCTGCCCCTACCACCAGCCAGGACCTGCGCCTTGTTTCTGCTCGGATCGCCGCAGACGAGAATTCGAATTGCGTTACGCGCGATGGATGGGGTCGTTTTGATTTCTTCCCATCCCGGAGCTCTCGGAAACCACGGCGGCAATTTCCCTTTCGCTGCGCGCGGATCGTTGAGCTCCCTTTGGAGCTCCGTGTCAAAAGAACCGAATACCCTGCCGTAAGACCCGTACACCTTTGAGAAGGTCCACTCATATGTGGGCTTTCTCGCGGTCTCCACCAGGTCATCGATGAGTTTGCTCTTCGTATAGCCGCCCTTGGCGAGAACTTCGGCAGTGGTCGGTGTGATGAGCAGGGTTCGAGGCGAATCGATCATGCCGGACGCAAAGGCTTCGTTGTAGGTTATCCCGTAGGCAACGAGTTGCATCAGGATCTTGGGATCGGATGTCGATGGGATGATGTTCTGTCCCATGAACGTGCTGCTGGCCGCAGATACCGTACTCACATCCTTGTCGAATCCTCTGGCAACGTGGTCAGGTTGCCAGCCAATCTTCTTCAGAGCCTCTTCGTCTTCCGCCAAGACCCAGGATTGCAACTTCCCGAAGGTCCCCATCTGGGTTTCTTTTGTTCTGAACCCTGCTATGTTCCTCTCGATCAGACTCATCGTACGGCCGATGGCTTGATTGGCTTGGGCAGCGATCAGTCCCTGCCCGGCATCGATCCCGAGCTGCCTGGATAACGGGCCGTTCACCCAATAGAAAGTGTTAAAGGAATGTGTGCTGCCGCCAGTAACTGCTAGCCGGAACGCAGGATCACCTATGGCTTGTACCGCCGCAATTATTAAGGGCATGTACTCCGGGCGTGCTCCCGCCATGACAGCATTCACGGCGATATTCCACGGGGTGGCCCGCAGATTCGCTAACGGAAGGACGGCGATCTCGTCATGAGGGGCATAGTCGGTATATTTCAGGAACTCTTCGACCCGCTCAACCGTCGGTGGAATGATGGCCATCCCGTCACTCCACTGGTAATCCGAGAAGTAGCGGTTGACCTCATCAATCGTGCCCGTGAATACAATTTCCCTGACCATCTGTTCCTTGAGAGATGCCTGGGCGGATACCGATTGAGGTAGTGGCTTAGTCAGAGCCTCTATAACCTGGGGGACAACAATCTTTACCGCGTTCTCCCGCAGCTCAGAGTCCGCGTGGAGATCAAAAGGGCCCGGATACACAGCAACCCGCAGCGAAGGCACTCCCTGATCGGAAGCTGTAACCTCGGCCTGTTTCTTGAACGCGTGACCTGCCACCACTACGCTCGGAATCCCGGACTTTTCTGCCACGACTGCCGCGTGTGCCACACGCGGTGTGCAAACCCCTCAACCACCGTTCCCGGTTACTAACACGCTGCAACCTTGTTTCTTGAGCGCTGCCCCGAGATTCTCAGCATCCTTGTTGGGATTGTCAGGAGTTGACGGCATGGGAGCGACCGGCATCTGCGTATGCGAGACGACTCTAATATTCGGATATAGCTGCTTTAACTGTTCCCCGATCGCTGGGAGGGTTACGTCGGCCTTGAATGCGCGGTTCCACACCATGCAGACAGTCTCGCCGGCTAAGCTATTCCGGCGAGGCACCATGCTGATCATCTTGACGGTACTTTCGCCGATCGGACTCACGACGCTGTACACTGGTGTAGTCGACCCACCTTGAACCGCGACGGACTTCTGCGCCGCCGCCGAAACACTGAAACCCACGATTACGAACAAGATCACTCCGGCAAAACAGACTGCCCGGGAAACAGATGCCCTAAAAGATGACTTGAGTATTCGCAAATGCTCGAAGCTCCTCATTCTGATTGGCTCCATAGTTACCTACTCCTCTCATGGCCATCCTTGTGCCGATACCCTTCGGCCTGCGCCACAGCGACATCACGAAAGCGTGCGAGCGCGTCGGTAGCGTGCTGCAACGCCTCCTCGGCGGGAGCGCTGCTGTGGGTGTATCGCATATCGTGATGGCTTCCGGCGCCGCGTGCTCGCCGTGCGGGATCGGGCCGGGAAACTCGTGGAACAGCTCGGCCGTGGTCACGCGAAGGGTCGGATAGGCTCCGAGACGAGCTCGACCAGCTCGTCCGGGGATGCACTCGGGCTCGAGCTGGCGCTCGATCCAGGCGGCCAGGCCCATGGCCCGGACGCGCTCGACGTCGCCCGGCCGGGGACCGTAGGCGAGATGGTTGAGGACCTGCCGATCGGGATCAAGGGTGGTCTGGGCGGCGTGAGGCGGCTGCCGACGGCCAGCTGGACGGGCGTGTCGGCGACGACGGACCGGGCGCTCCGCTCGTGAGCGACCCCGCACCCGTCCAGCAGGAGCCCGATCGCAACGATCGCCAAGCAGGTTCGCCAGCGCCTCATCCCTCCTGAGCGCCGATGAGACGCGCCGCCGCAGCGAACCGTTTACACCGGTCAGACGCGCGCCGGCGCCGCGGGCCTTCGAGGTCGATTATGCCCTCAAGTGCATGATTCCGGCTTTCCCGTCAGATCTTCGAGAGCGCGGTGCCAGTGATATCGAACTTCACGGCGACCTTCACGACGATCTCTATAAGCATGTCTGGTCCGAGCCCGTCGCGATGAACCTCGAACGTGTCCGGCAGCGGCTTCTTCCACGCTGCCGCGCGTCGGCAGGTGAAGGTCAATCTCAACGACCTTGCCCTCGTGGCGCCTGAGCGCTGTCAGCGCGCCCTTGAATACCGCGCCCATCACCCCAACGAATCCCGTCGAATCCTTCGAAAACCGTCAGCGTGGCGTCAGCAAAGAGAGTCGAGAAGTGACCACGAAGCGGCCGAGCGCAATCGTCGCCGTCGCGGTCGATGAGGCGATGGCGGTGCAACGGCTCGATCGAGGGGATGCCGGCTTTCACGAGCAACCGGGCAAGGTGGGCACTCCCGCTGAGCGGTCCTATGTCGACGCCGTCAAGATGGAGTTTCTCGCCCTTGCCGTCTTCGCGACCGGCCGGAGCGGAATGGATCGACGCCTACCGCCACTGGGTATGTGGCGGGTCCGTTCTTCCTTCAATAAGGTCGTCGAAGGAAGACCCGATGCCGGCCCTCTTCTTCGTGGCCCGCTTACGCACTGCGCGAGTTGCGCCAGGGTTGCGGCTGGTTGCGTGACGCAGGACCACGGCACCGACGAGCCAGGAGAACCCGGAACATCTCTCAGGACCTACGCCGGCCGACGGCGTCGCCGGCGACGCTGGCTTGCGCCTCGCGAACGCGCTAGCCACCCTTCAAGAACCGACCGCGCCAAAGTGGTGTGTCCAACCCCATGTTTTGCGGCGAGAGACTGGAGAGTTTCCAGATCGTCCTTGTGGAGACGCACGGCGATCTGTTCGGTACGTGCGGGACGGATTGCAACGTCGAGATCTTCAAGATCTCCTGCGAACTCCTCTACGCTGTGACGCGCCCAGAACGCCCGCTCCTCGTCGTCAGTGCGAAAACGTGGGATCTTTCCCTTTCGCTTTGCCGTCGCCATTACCGGTCTCCCTTGCTGTCTCGCCATCGGCGGTAGTTTCGCACCTCGTCTGGATCGGCCATCCGAGCGCTAACGCACAGCCTCATCGAAGAATCGAACTGTCCAGGCGGTTCTGGCAGTCCCTCGGACGACACGACAAATGCGCCTTCCGCCTGGAGATCCCGCGGAAGCGCGGCGCGAAAGACACAGGTCAACAACTCGCCGCCGTCTTCGAGCGGGGCGACCACGAACCAGCGCTCACGAGTTCCCTTACCTGATCGGCGCACTCGCGCCGCACCGTGCTGACCATAGACCGCGCCCACGATATCGGAAGCCTCAACGTTTCGTTCGGCAAGGTGCTCCAGGCTGGCCGCGGTGAACACCAGTGTCCAGTGAACCTGGCCACCCGGCATACCGGAATGGTATGCAAATCGGGATGCCGACGTCAAATGCCGAGCGACGCACCACGACGACGGGTTGTGGTCGCTGGAGAGACGACCTTTGGGCTATGGACCCGCGGAAACCCGAAGGGGCTACGGCGTGAACCGTAACCCCTTGTTTTTGTTGGTTGCGGGGGCTGGATTTGAACCAGCGACCTTTGGGTTATGAGCCCAACGAGCTACCGGGCTGCTCCACCCCGCGGTGACCCACGAAGCGTACCCGACCCCGGCGAGCGTGTCAACACGGCAACCGCTTTACGCCCGCTCACGCGCCACGTACCCGTACCGCGCGTTGGTCCGAGCGCCGCCGGCGGCCAGGTACTCGGCCTTGATGGCGGCGATCTTGTCGGTCGTGATGCCGTGCTGCGCGATCTTCGGCTTCAGACCGTAGAGCCGCGCGCTGTTCCCGCCGAAAATGGCCTTCTTCACCGGCCCGTCCGCCGGGCCGAGCGGCTTGAAACCGTGCTTCTTCTGCATGTCGTCAGGGATCTCGAGCCGGCGCATCGCCTCGATCTGCCACTGCGGCGAGCCGTACCACAGGGAGTCCGTGCCCCAGATGATGTGGTCGGCGCCGAGGCCCTTGACCAGTGTGCCGACGAAGGCCGCGGCGAAGCGCGGGTTGGCGACGGCGCAGGTCGCGAACGCGGTGCCGAGCTCGCCGTAGACGTTCTTCACGCCGGACTTGCCGGGAATGTCGGCGAGATCGCTCGCCCACTTGATGCGGCCGGTTTGCTCGAACTCGGCGAGCACCGCGTCGGGTTTCTCCATGAAGGGGCGCAGCGCGGCGTGGTACATGACGAAGTTGAGCTTCGGCCAGTCCTTGGCGGCCTTGCCGAGGTCTCTGACCGTCGCGTACTCCCACACCTTGGGCCACGAGGTCTCGTAGTCCGCGGGCAGCAGGCCCTTGTGGATGCAGACCGTCGTAATGTTCGCCTTCACGGCCTTCTCGTAGAACGGGTAGACGAGCTTCTCGTCGTCGAGCCACCAGTACGACTCGAGCTTGGACGGGAACAGCGGGTCGCCGATCGTGTAGCCCTTCCAGCTGTCCGGCCGGAGCGAGGCGATCGCACGGTCCACCTCGTCCATCCAGCCCGACTTCTTGGGCGTGAACACGGAGTGCGCAAGCAAGCGGCGCGATCCGGCGAAGCGGTTGATCGACGTGCGGGCGGCGACGATCTGATCGTTGCTCAGCAAATCCCAGCTCGGGTCGTCGAACGGCGCGCCGGAGAGCAGGGCCACCTTCGTGTCGCTGTCGACGAAGATCTCCTTGAGGTAATTCTCGAACTTGTAACGCTCCAGCTTGCTCTCGCCCCACAGCTTCGGGTTCCAGTTGTCCTTGGCGTACTTGGCGAGATCGAGCAGGCCCTCCTGTTTGAAGTCGTCGCGCACGAAGTGAGTCTGCGCGTCCACGATGTACTGCCCGGAGAGCGCCTGGGCGCGCATGTCGGCGACGCCCGGCGTCGCCGCCTCGGCACGGCTCACCTCGAAGATCGGGCCGAACACGTCGTTCATCGCGAGGAAGGCCGCCGCCATGCCGGCGCTCGAGGCCAGGAACTTGCGGCGGCTCAGCCCGTGCTTCGGCGCCAGATCGCTCGCCAGCTGCGTCACGCGGGCTTCGACGCGCCGTTGCTCCGGCGTCTGCGGCAGCGGGTTGTATTCGCCGTTCGAGACGATCTGGGTCGGAATCGGCCCCCGAAACGCCGCGACTTCGGCTGGTGCGGTGCGCTTGAGCTCGGCGTCGCTGAGATAGTGCGGCATCGCTCGCCTCCCTCTTCGATGAGCCCCCGGCGACTCGCCACGTCCCCGCCTCGTCGATGAGCGCGGGCCCGGGGGGAACCCGCGAAGGGGACCGGCCGACGATTAGCGCTGTTATGCGGGGAAGTCAAGGCGCGGCGCGACCGAAAGCCGCCGGCGCGTCGAGCGCCGGCTATCGACGAACCGCGTCAGTGTCGGCGGACGACGCGGTTGGTCTTGATCGGATCGAATCGACCGGTGCGCGCGATCGACCACAGCACGCGCCAGGCGCCGCGCGTGGCCAGGAGCCAGTAGGTCTGGCACCGGAAGATGCCCCAGAACTTGGCCTTCAAGGTCGTTCGGGCGACGTCCACCCGGCGCGGGAGATGCGGCGTGAGGCTCTCGATCAGATCCTGCGTGACGATCCCGCCGACCCACACGGTCAGGCCGAGCGAGATGGTCGGAAACGCCACGCCCACCAGGAACCACACCGGGTGATACAAGAAGCGATAGGCCAGGTGCCAGCCGAGGAACCCGAGCACGGGATAGATAACGGCGGCGATCGGCCACTCGACGACCTTGTTGCCGACGTGCCGCGAAAGCTGGGCAAAGTTGTAAGCCGTGGGCCTGGCTCGCCAGACGCCGCGGAGAAACGCGACGTCGTCGAGCACCCCCTGGTACCAGCGCGCGTTCTGGCGAACCATGCCGTCGTTCGATTCGGGCATGTCGACCAGCTCCAGCATCGGCATCGCCGTCATCAGGACGCCGCGGGCGCCGAGCGCGTAGCCGAGCGTCGAATCCTCCGTCGCGCCCGAGGTCGGAAACCCGCCGAGGTTCTGCAGAACGTCCAGGCGCACGAACTGGTTGTGGCCGAGACAGATCTGCGAGCGGCGGAAGCAGAGCTCGAAGAGCGGCCGGAGTAGCCGCGCCGCGCGCGGGGCGCGCGCCTGCAGGCGCGCGAAGGCGTCGAGGCGCCGGTGCTCGTTGATCAGGCGCGCGATCGAGACGCGGATGAAGATCGACGACTGCTGCACGGCGCACACGCGGCCGCGCATATCGAGCCGGTCGAAGTTGGCCAGCGACAGAGTCACGCCCTGATAGGCGAGCCGGCCGCGGTGCTCCGTCAGGTCGGCGGCGATCCAGCGGTAGACATTCGGGTCGGGGATCGAGTCGGCGTCGCTCAGCCCGATCCAGACGCGCGCGGGATCGTAGCGCAGATCCAGCAGGGGCTTCAGCACCTCGGGCCGGAGCGCCCAGTTCAGCTGGTGCGCCTTCCGCCCCTCGCCCGGCATCGCGACCAGCGTCAGCATCTTCCGTTGCCAGGGCGGCAGGCTCTCGCGGAAGCGGCGGACCACCTCGGCGGTCGAGATGCCCATCGCCGGATGGGGCGAGCGCTCCTCGTCCTCACGGGCGGCAACGATCACGTGGAGCTTGGCGTGCGGATAGCGCGAGTCGAGCAACGCGCGCAGGGTCGTCGCGATCTCGGGCTCCTGCCACGCGGGCACCAGGTGCACGAAGATCGGCGCCGCCGGGTCGCGCTCGAGCCTGGCTTCGCCGGGGAGGGTCGCGAGATTTTCGTAGGCGTGCTCGACGAAGCGGCACGTGGTGAGCATGCCCTTCCAGTCGAGAAGCAGCTTGAAGGCCGCGCGGCCGTTGACGAGCAGGGCCACCCAGAACATCGCGAACCAGAACCACCCCGTGCCCCAGAGCCAGGCCCAGAACGCGTCCACGGAAGGCTAGCGCGGAGCAGTCGGGGAGGTCTGCGACGGAAACTTCAGCACGGTCTCGCCCTCGCGGACCATGCCCATCTCCTCGCGGGCGAGCTTCTCGATGTAGAGCGGATCGTTGCGCAGGCGCTCGACGGCGCGCGTGAGGTCGGCCTGCTTCGCGCGCAGCCCCTGCACCGCGCGCTCGACGGCCTGCATGTCGTGCCGCATCTGCCAGGCGCGCACCGATTCCTTCACGCCGAACACGGCCAGGCCGACCGCGAGCGCGACCATGGCGAACGTCCCGACGCGCTGCGGGCTCAGCTTGTCGAGGTCGACCCGGGGCGCTCTCACCGCGCGACGCGCGTGTAGAGGGAACGTCCGGGCCACGACGCGGAGTGGCCGAGCTCTTCCTCGATGCGCAAAAGCTGGTTGTACTTCGCCGTCCGCTCGCTCCGCGCGACCGAGCCCGCCTTGATCTGGCCCGCGTTGACCGCGATGGCCAGGTCGGCGACGAAGGTGTCCTCGGTCTCGCCCGAGCGGTGGGAGATGACGGTGCCGTAGCCGGCGCGCTTCGCGAGCTCGATCGCTTCGAGCGTCTCGGTGAGCGTGCCGACCTGGTTCACCTTGACCAGCACGGCATTGGCCAGCCCGTTCTTGATCGCCTGCTGGATGATCGCCGGGTTCGTCACCAGGAGATCGTCGCCCACCAGCTGGACCCGGCCGCCGAGCTTGCGCGTCATCAGGCCCCACCCCGCCACGTCGTCCTCGCCCAGGCCGTCCTCGATCGAGACGATCGGATAGCGGTCGAGCAGCTGCTCGTAGCGATGGATCATCTCGTCGCTCGAGAGTACGAGGTTCTCGCGCCGCAGCCGGTAGCGCCCGCCCGGCTCGGCGAACTCGCTCGCCGCCACGTCCAGCGCGAAGAACACGTCCCCGCCCGGCCGATAGCCGGCCTTCTCGACCGCTTGTAAGAACAGGTCGAGCGCGGCCGTGTTGCTGGCGAGATTCGGCGCGAAGCCGCCCTCGTCGCCCACGCCGGTCGGAAGGCCCTTCTCGTGCAAGAGCTCCTTCAGGGTGTGGAAGATCTCGGCGCCCATGCGGAGCGCGTTCGAGAAGTTCTCGGCGCCGGCCGGCACCAGCATGAACTCCTGATAGTCGATGCCGTTGTCGGCGTGCGCGCCGCCGTTGAGCACGTTCAGCATCGGCACCGGCATGAGCCGCGCGCCGACGCCGCCGAGATAGGCGTAGAGCGGAAGCCCGGCGTCGTCGGCCGCCGCGCGCGCGACGGCGAGCGACACCGCGAGGATCGCGTTGGCGCCGAGAGCGGACTTGTTGGGCGTGCCGTCCAGCTCGAGCAGCGCCTGATCGAGGGCCGACTGCTCGGAGGCGTCCATGCCCTCGACCTCGGGCGCGATCGTGTCCTCGACATTGCGCACCGCCTGGCGCACGCCCTTGCCGCGGTAGCGCTGGCCGTCACCGTCGCGTAGCTCGATCGCCTCGCGCTTGCCGGTCGAGGCGCCCGAGGGCACCGCGGCGCGGCCCCAGGCGCCGGACTCGAGCTGCACCTCCACCTCGACCGTCGGATTGCCGCGCGAGTCCAGGATCTCGCGCGCGTAGAGCCCCGTGATGGACGACACTAGCTTTTCCTCTCCACGACGAAGTCGGCCAGGGCGCAGAGCGGCGCCGATCGGGCGCCGAACACGCCGAGCCGGCTCTTCGTCCGTTCGATCAACCGCCGCGCCTCGCGGCGTGACGCCTCGATGCCGTGGAGCGCGGGATAGGTCACCTTCTGCTTGCGCTCGTCGCTGCCGGCCGTCTTGCCCAGTGTCTCTAGACTACCCTCCACGTCCAGGATGTCGTCGACGATCTGGAACGCGAGCCCGAGGCTCTGCCCGGCGTCGGCCACGGCGGCCAGGGCGGGGGCGTCGGCGCCGCCGAGACGCGCGCCCACCGTGAGCGAGGCGCGCAGCAGCGCGGCCGTCTTGTGGACGTGGATGTACTCGAGCTGCTCGGGCGTGATCGTCTTGCCCTCCGACTCGATGTCCACGACCTGACCGCCCACCATGCCTCGGGTGCCCGCGGCCTGCGCGATCTCGGCGACCACGTCGCAGACCACCCGGGCGTCCACCCCCGCCAGCGCCGCGTTCTGCGCGACCAGCTGGAAGGCGTAGGTCAAGAGCGCGTCGCCGGCCAGGATCGCGATCGCGTCGCCGAATACCTTGTGGTTCGTCAGTCGGCCGCGCCGGTAGTCGTCGTCGTCCATCGCCGGCAGATCGTCGTGGATCAGCGAGTACGTGTGGATCATCTCCATCGCGCACGCGGTCGGCATGACCGTGCTCGGCGAGGCACCGACCACCTCGGCGCCGGCGATCACCAGGATCGGCCGCAGCCGCTTGCCGCCGGCCAGCACGCTGTAGCGCATCGCGCGATGCACCGCCGGGGGCGGCGTGTCTTCGCCCGGCAGGAACCGGTCGAGCGCCACGTCGACCAGTCGGCGCCGCTCTTGAAGATACGCGTCGAGGTCGAACCCGCTCATTGATCCCGCTCGGGCTCCCAGGCGAACGGGCGCGCGCCGAGCGCGCCGCTGTCGTCCCGGGCGAGCACCTCGATGCGCTTCTCGGCGTCCTCGAGGTAGCGGGCGCAGCTGCGCGCCAGCCCGATGCCCTCCTCGAAGATCGTCAGCGATTCCTCGAGCGGCAGGTTGCCGGTCTCGAGCCGGCCCACGATCTGCTCGAGTCGCGCCAGACAGTCTTCAAACTTGAGGTCGGTCATCCTGCTCCCTTGTGTCGGTCACCCGCGCGTCGAGGCTCCCGCGCTGCAGGAGCACGCGAATGGCGTCGCCGACGTTCACCTGGGACGGATTGTGGACGATCTCGCCAGTCGGCGTCCGTGTGAGGCTGTAGCCGCGGCCGAGCACGGCCAGCGGCGACAGCGAATCGAGCCGGCCGACGGCGGTCTGCAGGCCGTAGCGCGCCCGATCGCGCCGGCGGGTGAGCGCCGTGACCAGTCTCGACCGGAGGCTCTCCAGGCGATGGCGGTCGCGGGCGACGCGAGCGACCGGATCGGAGGCGCGCAGCGCGCGGGTGGCCAGCGCGACGCGGTGGGCGGCGCGGCCGAGCTCGCCGCGCATCTCGCGCCGGAGCCGGGCCGTCAGCTCGTCCACGCGCCGCTCGAGATCACGCAGGGGTCGCGCGGCGCTGCGCTCGAGCCGCGCGCGCAGCTGACCGAGGCTGTCCACCACCGCCTGCTTCTCGCGCACGACCAGCTCGGCCGCCGCCGACGGCGTGGGCGCGCGCAGATCGGCGACGAAATCGGCGATCGTGTAGTCCACCTCGTGCCCCACCGCCGACACCACCGGCGCCTTCGAGGCGGCGATCGCGCGGGCGACGGCCTCCTCGTTGAAGGCCCACAGGTCCTCGAGCGAGCCGCCGCCGCGGCCGACGATGATGACGTCCACGCCGCCGAGCAGGTTGAGGTCGCGGACGCCCTGGGCGATCTCCTCGGCCGCGCCGTCGCCCTGCACGCGGCACGGCGCGATCACGATGTGGAGCTCGCCGAAACGCCGGCCGATCACGCGCAGCATGTCGCGGATCGCGGCGCCGCTGGTCGAGGTCACGATGCCGATCTTCCGCGGGAACTGCGGCAGCTCGCGCTTGCGCGCCTGGTCGAAGAGCCCTTCGGCCTGTAGACGCGTCTTGAGCTGCTCGAAGGCGAGCTGCAGCGCGCCGAGCCCCTTGGGCTCCAGCAGCTCGATCACCAGCTGGTATTCGCCGCGCTGCGGGTAGATCTCGATGCTGCCGAAGGCCATCACGTGCAGGCCGTCGGCCGGCTCGAACTTGATGCGGCGGCCGCGGTTGCGGAAGAGCACGGCGCGAATCTGCGAGTCGGAGTCCTTCAAGGTGAAGTAGGCGTGGCCCGAGCCGTACAGGCGATAGTTCGAGATCTCGCCCTCGACCCACACGGCCGGAAAGCGCTCCTCGAGCGCTTCCTGCAGCCGCCGCGTCAGCTCGGAGACGGTCAGGACCGCGCGGCCCGCGCTCATGCCGCGCCCAGCTGGCGCTCGGCCGCGCGCAGGGTGTTGCGCAGGAGCATCGCGATCGTCATCGGTCCCACGCCGCCGGGCACCGGCGTGATCGCGCGGACGCGCGGCGCCACGCTCTCGAACTCGACGTCGCCCACGAGCTTGCCGGTCTCCAGCCGATTGATCCCGACGTCGATCACCCAGGCGCCGTCCTTCACCATGTCGCCGGTCACGGTGCGCGGCCGCCCGGCCGCGACGCAGAGGACATCGGCGCGGCGCGTGTGCGCGGCGAGATCGCGCGTGCGCGTGTGGCACGTCGTGACCGTGGCGTGCCGCGCGAGGAGCAGCTGGGCAAGCGGCTTGCCGACCAGGCGCGAGCGGCCGATCACGACGGCCTCGGCGCCCTTGAGGTCGCAGCCATAGTGGTCGAGGATCTCCAGGCACCCGGCCGGCGTGCACGGCACCACCCGCGGCGCGCCGGCGAGCAGGCGTCCGAGGTTCTCCGGGTGCAGGCCGTCGACGTCCTTCTCGGGCGCGATCGCCGCGATCGCCTCGTCCTCGTCGAGCCCGCCCGGCAGCGGCAGCTGCAGCAGGATCGCGTGCACCTTGGGATCGGCGTTGAGCCGCCGCAGCAGCGCCAGCAGCGCCGCGCGATCGAGCCCCTCCGGATGGATGTGGTCCTCGGACGCGATCCCGACGGTGTCGGCGGCGCGCTTTTTGTTGGCGATGTAGACCTTCGACGGCGCGAAATCGCCGACCAGGACGACGGCCAGCGTCGGCGCGACCCCGGTGCGACTTTTCAAGCGCGCGACACCGGTGCGCACGTCGTCCAGGGCCTTCTGGGCAACGACCTTTCCGTCGAGGGTCAAGCCGCGACGCGCAGCCGGCGGATCGACGTCGCTCGGCCGGTCTCGGGCTCGACCACGATCACCACGCCCTGCAGCGACGCGGGGCCTTTGGCGGTCTCGAAGCGGATCGGCATCTGGTTGAGGAAGCGCTGGATGATCTGGTCGCGGTCGACGCCGATCACGCCGTCGGTCGGCCCGGTGAGGCCCAGGTCGGTGATGTAGGCGGTGCCGCCCGGCAGCACGCGCTCGTCGGCCGTCTGCACGTGGCGGTGCGTCCCGACCACGGCGCTGACGCGCCCGTCGAGGTACCAGCCCATCGCGAGCGACTCGGACGTCGCCTCGCAGTGCATGTCGACCAGCACGATCGGCGTCTCCTTGCGCAGCTCGGGCAGGATCTCGTCGGCCTTCCGGAACGGGCAGTCGATCGGCAGCATGAAGACGCGGCCCATCAGGTTGAGCACCGCCACCTTGTGCGGACCGGCCTTCACGGTGACGTGCCCCACGCCCGGCGTGCCCGCCGGAAAGTTCGCGGGCCGGAGCAGCAGGTTCTCCCTGGTGATGTACTCGACGATCTCGCGCTTGTCCCAGATGTGGTTGCCCGACGTCAAGACGTCGGCGCCCGCGTCGAAGGCCTGCCGCGCGATCGGCGGGGTCACCCCGAAGCCGGCGGCGGCGTTCTCGATGTTGACGACCGCGAAGTCGATCGCGTGCTCCCGGCGCAGGCGGGGCACGAGCTTCGCGATCGCCTGCCGGCCCGGCTCGCCGTAGACGTCGCCGACCATCAGGATGTTCATGAGCTGCTACTTGGCCACTTCGACGGCGCGTGTCTCGCGGATGACGATCACTTTGATGTGACCGGGGTACTGCATCTCGGCCTCGATGCGCTTGCTGATGTCTTTCGCGAGCTGGTGAGCGTCGAGGTCGGAGACGATGTCGGCCTTCGTCATCACGCGCAACTCGCGCCCGGCCTGGATCGCGTAGCACATCTCCACGCCCTTGTACGAGAGCGCGATCTCCTCGAGCTTGGCCAGGCGCTTGATGTACGACTCGAGCACGTCGCGCCGGGCGCCCGGGCGCGCCGCCGAGATGCCGTCGGCCGCCTCGACCAGCACGGCCTCCACCGTCTCGGGCTCGACGTTCTCGTGGCCGCAGAGCGCCGCGTTGATCACCTTCGGCGACTCGTTGTACTTCGTCAGCACCTGCAGCGAGAGCTCCGGATGGCTGCCCTCCTGCTCGTGCGTGAGCGCCTTGCCGATGTCGTGGAGCAGGCCCATGCGCTTGGCGAGCTTGACGTCGGCCTTCACCTCGGCCGCCATCATGCCGGCGAGCCAGGCGACCTCCTTCGAGTGCTGCAGGCAGTTCTGGCCGTAGGAGGTGCGGAACTTCATCCGGCCGACCAGCTTCACCAGCTCGGGGTGCAGGCCGTGCACGCCCACCTCGAAGCAGGCCTTGTCGCCTTCCTCCTTGAGGTGCTGGTCCATCTCCTTCTTGATCTTCTCGACCACTTCCTCGATGCGGGCCGGATGGATCCGCCCGTCGGCGATCAGGACTTGCAGGCTGCGCCGCGCGATCTCGCGCCGATAAGGGTCGTACGCGGAGATTAACACCGCTTCAGGTGTGTCGTCGACGATCAGATCGACCCCGGTGTGCAGCTCCAGCGCCCGGATGTTGCGTCCCTCGCGGCCGATGATGCGCCCCTTCATGTCGTCCGACGGCAGATCGACGACCGACACCGCGGTCTCGACCGTGTAGTCCGGGGCCAGTCGCTGGATGGTCGTCGCGAGCACCTCGCGCGCCTTCACCTGCGCGGTCTCGCGCGCCTCCTCCTCGAGGCGCATCGCGACCAGCTGCGCCTCGCGCCGCGCCTCGGTCTCCATCTGGGCGAGGAGCTGGCGCTTGGCTTCCTCGGCGGTGAGGCTGGCGATCGACTCGAGCTTGCGGCGCTGCTCGTCGAGCGCCACCGCGAGCCGGCCTTCCTTCTCGCCGACTGCCTTCTCGCGGCCGGTCAGATCGCGTTCCTTCGCGACCGACTCGTTGAGCCGCCGCTCGAGCTGATCGAGCTTGCGGGCGAGCTCCTCCTCCTTCGAGATCACGCGCTGTTCGATCTGCTGGATCTTGCCCTCGCGCTGCCGCGTCTCTTCCTCGAAGGCCCCGCGCGACTTGAGCGCTGCCTCCTTGACCTCCAGCTCGGCGGTCTTCACGCGGTTGGCCGCCTCGCGCTCGGCCTCGTGCACGATGCGCTGCGCCTGGGCCGAGGCGTCGCCGGTCTTCCGCTCGCTGATCCACTTGTGGAGGAGGAAGCCGATTACCAGGGCAAGGACTGCGATGATCGAGTCGGCAATGAGCCAAATCCCTTGCATTGCCGCAGTATAGGGGGCACCGAGCGAGGGAGTCAAATCCCCGCCTCTGCCGTGTGCCAGGGTGTTTCGAACCTGGTTTTACCAGGTGGGCGCCGTTAATTGGAGGGCTTCAGGCTTCCCCTTCGGGAGGGGCTTGCACACGGCCCTCGTCCACAGCTCCCCTTTTGTTAACGAGGTTGAAACTTCCCTCCGGCATCACGAACAGCGCAGGGACAGTTCTTGGTACCCTACGGCTCGATCTCCGGTCAAGTTTCATTTCTGCGCGGACTCGCGACTGTATCTTCGATCGCACGCGCATTTCCAGGGGAGAGCAGCGATCATGGAACGACCGAGCGTCAGATCCGAAACGCAGGGCGTCGTCACCACCATCATCCTCGACCGGCCAGACCGGCGAAACGCGATCGACCGCTCGACCGGCCAGGCCTTGGCCGCGGCGGTTCGTGCCTTCGAGCGCGACAAGGAAGCTCGAGTGGCGGTGCTCTGGGGCGCGAACGGGACCTTCTGCGCGGGCGCCGATCTGAAGGCGGTGGCAGCCGGGCCGAGGAAGCGCAGGATCACGTACGGCGACGGGCCGATGGGTCCCACACGCATGCTCCTGACGAAGCCCGTGCTGGCGGCGGTCTCGGGTCACGCCGTCGCCGGAGGCTTCGAGCTGGCGCTCTGGTGCGACCTCCGCATCGTCGAGGACGACGCGGTGATGGGCGTGTTCAACCGGCGCTGGGGTATCCCGCTGATCGACGGCGGCACGGTGCGCCTGCCCGCGCTGATCGGGCTCGGGCGCGCGCTCGATCTGATCCTGACCGGCCGACCGGTGGACGCGCGCGAGGCCTTGGCCATCGGTCTGGCGAACCGCGTCGTGGCGCGCGGCCAGGCGCGTCACGAAGCCGAAGCGCTCGCCGCCACGATCGCGGCCTTCCCGCCGTTCAGCGTCCGCAGCGACCGCCGCTCGGCCCACGAGTCGCTGGGCGCCCGCCTCCCCGCCGCCTTCCGCCGCGAGTACCTGATCGGCGCCGCGACGTTCAATACCGGGGAGAGCATCGCCGGCGCGCAGCGCTTCGCGTCCGGCGCCGGCCGACACGGCAAGTTCTGAAGGCGGGGCCGTGAGGAGCGCGGCGATGATGCGCATCCTGGTCGTTGCCGGTGTGTCGACAGGCGTCGGCAAGACGTCCATCACGCTCGGCCTGCTCGAGGCTCTGCGCCGGCGCGGCCTCCGCGTCCAGGCGTTCAAGGTCGGACCCGACTTCATCGATCCGGGCTTTCACGAGCTCGTCACCGGCCGCCCGTCCTACAACCTCGACGGCTGGATGTGCGGCCGCGAGCGGGTGCTCGCCTGCGTCGCCCGCCACGCCGGCGACGCCGACGTCGGAGTCGTCGAGGGCATGATGGGCTGCTTCGACGGGCTGGACGGCCGGAGCGAAGCGGGCTCGACGGCACAGGTGGCCAAATGGCTGCGCGCGCCGCTCGTGCTCGTCCTCGACGCATGGACGGCGGCCAGGAGCGCGGGAGCCGTCGCGCTGGGGTTCGAGCGCTTCGATCCGGAGCTCGACGTGGTCGGGTTCATCGCCAACCGCGTCGGCAGCGAAGGGCACGGCCGCATGGTGCTGGACGCGATCGAGTCGGCGTGCCGCGGCGCGCCGCTGGGCGCGATTCTTCGAAACGAGCGGCTCGTCCTCCCCGAGCGCCATCTGGGTCTGGTCAGCGCGGTCGAGGGCACGCTCGCTCCCGAGAAGCTCCGCGACCTCGGGGATGCCGTCGAGCGCTCGCTCGACCTCGACCGGCTGCTCTCCCTCGCGGCGCCGGTCGAGCCGCCGCCGCCAGCGCGTCATGATCGACCGGCGCCGATCGGGAGGATCGGTGTCGCGCGCGACGAAGCGTTCCAGTTCTACTACGCCGAGAATCTGGAGATGCTGCGCGCGGCGGGCGCCGAGCTGGTCTTCTGGAGCCCGCTGGCGGAGCGGCTACCGGACGTGGACGGTCTTTACTTCGGCGGCGGCTATCCCGAGCTGCACGCGGCGCGGCTCGCCCAGAACGTCTCGACGCGCGAAGCGGTACGCCGGTTTTCCGGGGCCGGCCGGCCGATCTACGCCGAATGCGGTGGGCTCATGTATCTCACCGAGACGCTCGAGGATCTGGACGGCGTGGCCCATCCGATGGTCGGCGTCCTGCCCACCACGGTCAGAATGAAGCCGCGCCGGATGGCCCTCGGCTACACCGAGGTCACGTTCACGGACGCGACGCCGCTCGGACGAGCCGGCACCGTCGGGCGCGGTCACGAGTTTCACTACTCGACGCTCGATCGCGTGCCGGACGGCGTCGAGCGCGTATACCGTCTCGCGCAGCACGGCGCCGCCGGACGCGCCGAAGGCTATCTGGTCGGCCGCACGCTCATGAGCTACATCCACCTCCACTTCGCGTCGAATCCCGACCTGCCACGGTCGTTCGTCGCCGCGTGCGCCGAACGGGCGGCGCCCCGTGAGGGTAGAAGCGTCTAGCGTCGCGAGCCGGGCTCCGGCGGCGTGACCTTGTCGAGAAGCGCGACGAGCGCGCCGATGCGGGCGCCCACGTCGTCCGCGTCCGTCTTCTTGTCCTCGCGCGCGCGAAATAATTCGTCGGTGATATCCAGGGCCGCGAGCGAGAGCGCGGTCAACGGATCGGCGACGCCCGAGCGCTTGAGCTGCGCCACCCGCTCCTCGAGATACCTCGCGAGCCGGCGCAGATAGTCGGCCGTCGCCTCGGAGCGAATCGTCAGGGTCTGGCCGAGCAGGTTGAGCTCGATCCGCCGCGGCTCGCTCATTCTTGCGGCCTGTCGAGATCGAGCTTGCCGATGTCTTTCAGGATCATGTCCACCTGGGTGAGCACCTGGCGACGCTCGTCGCCGAGCCGCTTCACCTCGCGCTTGAGCTCTGCGTTCTCCTCGCGCATGCGCGCGAGCGCTTCGGCCGCGCGCTTCACTGCGCCTTCGAGTTCGGTCAGTCGCTCGACGATGCTGTCGCCCATCAGCCGCTCCGCAGGGTGATGTGGAAGGTCTCGGTGATCCGCCGGACCACACGCTCCTGGATCGCGTTCACCTCGGCGTCGGTCAAGGTCCGGTCCTCGGCCTGGAAGAGGAGCCGCCACGCGAGGCTCGTCCGGCCGTCCGGAAACTTGAAGACGTCGAAGAGCACGAGCCGTCGCAGGAGAGGTCCGGCCGCCTCTCGAAGCGCCGACTCGATCTGCGCCGCGGTCAGGGTCTGCTCACCGCCGATGACGAACGCGAGATCGCGCTCGACCGCCGGGAAGCGCGGCAGCGCCTGAAACCGCATCGGCGCGGCGGCCGCCGCCCCGGCCGCGTCGAGCGAGACGACCGCGGCGAACACCGGCGGCGGGATGCCGAAGCTCTCGCGCAAGGCCGCCGCGACCTCGCCGAACTCGGCCACGATCGCGCCGCTCTCGGTCACGAGCGTGCCGTGGCAGTCGGGCTCGAATCCGCTGAGCACCCCGTCCTCGCCGGTGGCGGCGCGCACCCAGAGCGCGTCGAGCGTGTGCTCGGCCAGCCCCTTGGCGTCGTACACGTCGACCGGCCCGGTCGCGCCGGCCCAGCCCGGCTCGCCGCGCGCGCCCGTCAGCGCGATCGCGACCCAGCGCGGTTCTGTCGTAGCGGGGTTTATTGTAGCGGGGTCCGTGAGGCCGGCGCGACCCGGCTTCGCTCCCGCGGTCTGGGCGTATGTCGTGCAGATCTCGAACACCCGCACGTCCGCCTGCTGGCGCCTCACGTTGGTCGCGACCGCGCTCAGCACGCCCTCGAGCGGGTTCACCCGCAGGAGCGACGCGTCCTGCGCCAGCGGGTTCATGAGCTCGACGGGCTTGGGATCGACGGGGCGACGGAGGAGCTCGACCCTCGCGGGATCGGTGAACGCGTACGTGACGACCTCGGCGAGCCCGGCGCCGACCAGCGCGCGCCGGACGGTCTGGCTCTGGCGCAGGGCGGTCGGGTGCGTGACGAGCGAGATCGCACCGCCGGGCAAGGTGGACGGAATCCGGTCGTAGCCCCAGACGCGGATGATTTCCTCGACGAGGTCGTCCTCCATCGAGAGATCGCGCCGAAAGCTCGGCACGGTCACCTCGAGGTCGGCGCCGCGCGCCTTCACCGGCAGGCCGAGCCCCGTGAGGACTTTCCGCGCCTGCGCCGGCGACGGCGCGATCCCGAGGACGCGCTGCACCCGCGACATCCGCAGACGCACGTGCTGGGGCTTGCGCTTGCGCGGATACGCGTCGATCACGCCGCGCGCGATGGTGCCGCCGGCGAGCTCGGCGATGAGCGCCGCCGCGCGGGCGGACGCGGTCACGAGCCCCTCGAGGTCGGCGCCGCGCTCGAACCGGTAGGCGGCGTCGGTGCGCAGGCCGAGCGCGCGCGAGGTGCGCCGGATCGAGGCGGGCGCGAACCAGGCGCTCTCCAGCAGCACGCGCGTCGTCCGGTCGCTGACCTCGGTGTTGGCGCCGCCCATCACGCCGGCCAGGCCAATCGCGCGCCGCGGGTCGGCGATGAGCAGCATCGACGCGTCGAGCGCGCGCTCCTGGCCGTCCAGGGTCGTGAAGCGCTCGTCGGGCCGGGCGCGCCGCACGACGATCGTCGCCTCGGCCACCGTCTCGTAGTCGTAGGCGTGCAGGGGCTGGCCGAGCTCCCAGAGGACGTAGTTGGTGGCGTCGACGACGTTGCTGATCGGGCGCAGCCCGACCGCGCGCAGCCGCGCGCGCAGCCACGCCGGCGAGGGGCGGACGGTGACCGAGCCGATCATGCGCGCCGTGAACCGGTGGCAGAGGTCCGGCGCCTCGATCCGGACGCGCGCGAGCTTCCCGGCGCTCTCGCCCGATTCCTTCAGCGCGATGGCGGGCGGCCGCAGGCGCGCGCCGGTCAGCGCCGCGAGCTCGCGGGCGATGCCGAGCACCGAGAGGCAGTCCGGCCGGTTCGGCGTGATCTCCACTTCGAGCACGTGGTCGTCGAGGCCGAGCGCGGCGACGAGATCCGCGCCGGGCTTGGCGTCGGCGACCTCGAGGATACCCGCCTCGTGCTCCTCGCCGAGCCCCAGCTCGCGCTCGGAGCAGAGCATGCCCTGCGACTCCACGCCGTGGATCTTGGCGGCGGCGATCCGCCGCCCGCCCGGCAGCACGGCCCCCGGCGGCGCGAACGCGGCGCGCACGCCGACCCGGGTGTTCGGCGCGCCGCACACGACCGCATAGCGCTCGCGGCCGATGCTGACCCGGCAGAGGAACAGCGGATAGCCGCCCTGGCCCCTTCCGAGCTCGCGCTCGATCGCCTCGATCAAGCCCACGACCACGCCCTTGAGGTCGGGCGCGAGCGCCGTGACCGACGCGACCTCGATGCCGGCGTTGACGAGGCGCTCGGCGGCCTGCGCGGCCGTCAGCCGGAGATCGACGAACTCGCGCACCCAGCCGTACGGGATCTTCATCGCCTCACGCGAACTGCTCGAGGAAGCGCAGGTCGTTCTCGAAGAAGAGCCGGAGATCGTCGATGCCGTACTTCAGCATCGCGATGCGCTCGATCCCCATCCCGAACGCCCAGCCCGTGAAGTCCTCCGGATCGTAGCCGACGTTCTTCAGCACCTGGGGATGGACCATCCCGCTGCCGAGAATCTCGAGCCAGCCTCCCTGCTTGCAGAGCCGGCAGCCGTCGCCGTGGCAGACGAAGCACAGCACGTCCACCTCGGCGGACGGCTCCGTGAACGGGAAGAACGAGGGCCGGAACCGGATCCGCGAGCGCGGCCCGAACATCTCGCGCGCGAACAGCTCGAGGGTGCCCCTGAGGTCCGCCATCGTGATGCCGCGGTCGACCGCCAGCCCCTCGACTTGATGGAACATCGGCGAGTGCGTCATGTCGACGACGTCCCGCCGGTAGACCTTGCCGGGCACGATGATGCGCACGGGCGGCTTCTGCACGAGCATCGCGCGGATCTGCACCGGCGAGGTGTGGGTCCTTAGTAATGTGCTGTCCGAGAGGTAGAACGTGTCCTGCATGTCCCGCGCAGGGTGGTCACGTGGAATATTCAGTGCCTCGAAGTTGTGGTAGTCGCTCTCGATCTCGGGCCCCTCGGCGACCGAGAAGCCGAGCCCGGCGAAGATCGCGACGATCTCGTCGTGCACGCGGGTCAGCGGGTGGAGCGAGCCCTTCGGGGGCCGCCGCCCCGGCAAGGTGAGGTCGAGCCGTCGGCGGCTACGCTCGGCCTGGCGCTCGGCCGCCGACGCGTCGGCCAGCCGCGCATCGAGTAGCCCCTCGAGCTCGCGCTTGGCCTCGTTGGCGGCGGCGCCGACGAGCGGACGCTCCTCCGGCGCCAGGCTGCCGAGCGATCGCAGGAGCAAGGTCAGCGAGCCTTGCCGGCCGAGCACAAGGACGCGGATGGCTTCGAGCTCGCTGGACGACTGCGCCGCGGCGAGGGCCGCCCGCGCCTGCTCCACGATGGCGTCGACGCGCGGGTGCGCCACGAACTACCGGCTCTGGGCTTTAGCGGTCTCGGTGAGCTTCGCGAACGCCGACGGATCGGTGACCGCCAGCTCCGCCAGCACCTTGCGATCGAGGTTGACGCCGGCCTTCTTGAGCGCGGCCATGAACTTCGAGTACGACAGGCCCACCTGACGGCACGCGGCGTTGATGCGGACGATCCAGAGCGACCGCGCCTCGCGCTTCTTTTGCTTGCGGCCGCTGTAGGCGAAGGCCCCCGCGCGCAGGACCGACTCGGCCGCCGTCTTGTAGAGCTTGCGCCGCCCGCCGAAGTAGCCCTTCGCCTGCTTGAGGATCTTCTTGCGGCGTCGGCGAGTCTTCGCTCCCCCTCTTGCCCGTGGCATTCTCCGACTCCTCTTTATAGATATGGGACGAGCGCGGCCAGCCGCCGCTCGTCCGCCTTGTCGACCAGCTTCGCCTTGCGCAGCCGGCGGCGGCGCTGCGGGCCCTTGCCCTCGAGCTTGTGCTGCTTCCAGCCGCCCGCGCGCTTGAGCTTGCCCGAGCCCGTGCGCTTGAGCCGCTTGCGCGCGCTGCGCTTGGTCTTCATCTTTGGCATCTCGTCGTCTCCGTCAGTGCGCCTTCGGGCTCAGGATGATGTGCAGCATCCGGCCCTCGAGGCGAGGATTGTTCTCGGGGTTGGCGATGTCCTGCGTCGCCTCGAGCATCTTGTTCAGCATCTTCCAGCCGAGCTCCGTGTGCGCCATTTCACGCCCCTTGAAGCGCACGGTGACCTTGGCCTTGTGGCCGTCTTCCAGGAAGCGCCGCACGTGCTTCAGCTTGAAGTCGAAGTCGTGCTTCTCGGTCTTCGGACCCATCTTGACTTCCTTGACCTGGATGGTCGTCTGCTTCTTGCGCGCTTCCTTGAGCCGCCGGGCCTGCGTGTACTTGTACTTGCCGAAGTCCATGATACGGCACACCGGCGGCGCCGCATCGGGCGCCACCTCGACGAGATCGAGCTCCTGCTGGCGCGCGGTATCGAGGGCCGTCGCGATGGGCAGGATGCCGAGCTGCGAGCCGTCGGCGCCGACGACGCGGACTTCCCGGACGCGGATGCCTTCGTTGATACGGATGTCCTTGGCTTGACTGATAGGCGTGGCTCCTCGTTAGTTCGAATTGGTCACGGGCCGGCCCATCACGAGCGGCCCACGGCGAGGCTGGCGTCGCGCGAGCCGATCTCGCGGGCGAGGTCGCCCAGGACGCGGTCGAGCGCCACGGCGCCGAGATCGTCGCCGGTGCGGTGACGGAGGCTCACGGTGCCGTTCTCGGCCTCGCGGGCGCCGACGACGAGCATGTAGGGCACCTTGCGGACCTGCGCGTCGCGGATGCGGTAGCCGAGCTTCTCGTTGCGGTCGTCGAGCTCGGCGCGGATGCGCGCGGCGCGGAGACGCGCGTGCACCGCACGCGCGTAGTCGATGTGCTTCTCGCTGATCGGCAGCACGCGCGCCTGGACCGGCGCCAGCCAGGTCGGGAACGCGCCGGCGTAGTGCTCGACCAGGACGCCGACGAAGCGCTCGAACGAGCCGAAGATCGCCCGGTGGATCATGACCGGACGCTTGGCCTGGCCGTCGCTGGCGATGTACTCGAGCCCGAAGCGCTCCGGCTGCTGGAAGTCGACCTGGATCGTCGCCACCTGCCAGCGTCGGCCGAGCGCGTCCTGCACGTCGACGTCGATCTTGGGGCCGTAGAACGTCCCATCGCCCGGATTAAGCTCGAACGCCAGGCCGTTGGCGCGAAGCGCGTCCTGCAGCGCCCCCTCGGCCGCCTGCCACTGCTCGTCGGTCCCCAGCGACTTCGCCGGCCGCGTCGAGAGCTTGAAGAACGGGTCGAGCACGAAGGTCTTGTACCACTCGCGGACCAGCCCGAGCAGCGCGGTGATCTCGTCCTGGATCTGGTCCCAGCGGCAGTAGATGTGCGCGTCGTCCTGCGTGAACTGACGCACGCGCATGAGCCCGGTCAGGGTGCCCGACCGCTCGTTGCGGTGCAGCCGCCCCATGTCCGCGAAGCGGAGCGGCAGGTCGCGATACGAGCGCAGCGCGTGGCGATAGACCAGCGTGGACTCCGGGCAGTTCATCGGCTTGAGGCTGAAGACCTGCTCCTCGGATTCCACCAGGAACATGTTCTCGCGGTAGTGCTCCCAGTGGCCGGACTGCTCCCAAAGCTTCTGGTTGACGAGAATCGGCGTCGAGATCTCCTGGTAGCCGCGCGCGTCGAGCACCTCGCGGACGAACCGCTCCAGCTCGCGCACGAGCGTCCAGCCGTTCGGGAGCCAGAAGGGCGCGCCGGGCGAGACGTCATGAAAGGCGTAGAGGTCGAGCTCGCGCCCGAGCTTGCGGTGGTCGCGCTTCTTGGCCTCTTCGAGCCGCCAGAGATGCTTGTCGAGCTCTTCCTTCGTGAGCCAGGCGGTGCCGTAGATGCGCTGCAGCATCGGGTTGCGCTCGTCGCCGCGCCAGTAGGCCCCGGAGGACGACAGGAGCTTGAAGTGCTTCACGTGGCCGGTCGCCGGCACGTGGGGCCCACGGCAGAGGTCGATGAAGTCGCCCTGACGGTAGAGCGACACCCGCGCGGCGTCGATGCCCTCGAGGATCTCGACCTTGAACGGCTCGTTCCGCTCGCGGAAGAACCGGATCGCCTCCTCGCGCGACATCTCCTGCCGCTCGAAGGGATAGTTCGCCTTCGCGATCTCGTGCATGACCTCCTCGATCTTCGCGAGGTCCTCCGGCGCGAACGGTTCCGCTTTCGCGAAATCGTAGTAGAAGCCGTCCTCGATCGAGGGGCCGATGGCGACTCGCACGGCCGGGAACAGCCGCTTCACGGCCTGCGCCATGACGTGCGCGGTCGAATGGCGCAGGGTCGCGAGCGCCGAGGGATCGCAGTCGAAATCGCCGGTCAGCTTGAGGTGACGATCTTCTTCAGACAGTGGTGCGCTCGCCCGTTTGTGTGAATGGTAGGCTCGGGCGGTTTCGAACCGCCGACCTCCTCTGCGTCAGAGAGGCGCTCTCCCACTGAGCTACGAGCCTATCCAGAGTGACGCTCATGCTACATGCGACGCCGCGAGGCTGTCAAGGCAAGGTCCTAGAATTACGAGCGTTTCAACGGAGGATGTTGGTGAGCGAGCTCTCGACGAGGACGTACTGGAACGCGGCCACGATCTTCACGCCCTGGCTGCCGGATTTCGCCGTCGCCATGAGGGAGGCCGGCACCGGCGGAAAAGGCTGGGCCAGCCGGATCGCGTTCGACGCGTAGTCGTCGTAGATCGCGTAGCCCGACTGCTGCGCCACCTCGAGCATGGGGACGCGTCCGTCCTTGAGGATGCCGAACACGATCACGAGCCGGGCCGACTTGTAGTCGCAGTGGCCGGTCGCGACGTCCTTGATGCAGGGATACCCCCACTTCTCCTTGATCATCCGCCGCACGCGCTCGAGGTAGTCGTTGTACTTGGGATCGCTGGAGTCGAGCGGAATCGGCTCGCCCTCGATCCCGGCCCAGCCCTCGCCCGAGCCCCCGGCGCCACCGGGTCCGCCTCGGCGCAGCGCCGTTTTGCTGTCGATCATCGGCGGCTGGGGCGGTTGGGGCGGGACTGCTGCCACCCTCGGCTGCGGCGGGCTCGCCTCGCGGGGCGGCGGCTCGGGTGCGCGTGCCGGCTCGTCGACCATCGGCTCGGCCGGCTTCGCGGGCGCCGGCGCCTGCAGGCCCTCGGGGGCAGGCGTCTCGGGCGCGGCGGGCCGGGCCTGCGGGCTCACGGCCGCCGTCTGCTCGGGAGCGCGCGGCTGAGATGCGCGGGCTTCGCGCGGGCTCGGCCGGGGCGGAGTCGCAGCCACCCTGGGCTGCGGCTGCGCCTTGACCGCCGGCGGCGCGGGCGGCGTCGGCGGAGCCGACGCCGGTGACGGCGCGGCCGGGGCACCGCGCGCCGCGGGCTGGTCGGCCTCCGGCAGCTCGACGAAGAGCGGCTCGCCCCGCTTCATCGAGGTCGGGTTCGCGGGCGGCCGTACGAGGAGCGCCAGCGCCAGGAGAAGCAGGTGGAAGCCGATCGAGATCCCGATGGCGACGGCAAGCGGGCTCTGACTCACACGCCTTGGGGAATACACACGCATCTCCGGAGATTATAGCCCCGGCGCCACCGCTAGAGATCCCGGTCCATTGCCCCGGCGACCCGGCGCGCGCGCTGCATCAGCCTGGCGAAGCGCTCGGGCTTGAGCGACTGCGGGCCGTCGGACAGCGCCTCCTCGGGGCGCGGGTGCACCTCGATGATCAGCCCGTCGGCGCCGGCCGCGATCCCGGCCATCGCCATCGCCTCCACGAGCTCCCAGTGGCCCGTCCCGTGGCTGGGATCGACCAGGATGGGCAGGTGCGAGAGCTTCTTGACCGTGGGCACGGCGTTGAGGTCGAGCGTGAACCGCGTAGAGGCCTCGAACGTCCGGATCCCGCGCTCGCAGAGGATGACGTTCGGGTTACCGCGCGCCAGCACGTACTCCGCCGAGAGGAGCCACTCCTGGATCGTCGTGGCCATCCCCCGCTTGAGCAGGACGGGCTTGCCGGCGTCGCCCACGCGTCGCAGCAGCGGGAAATTCTGCACGTTGCGGGCGCCGATTTGCAAAATATCGGCGTGCTCCGCGACGATGTCGACCTTTTCGGGCTCCATGACCTCGGTGACGATCGGCAGCCCGGTCTCCCGCTTGGCCTCGGCCAGGAGCTTCAGCCCCTCGTCCTCGAGCCCCTGGAAGGCGTAGGGCGAGGTGCGCGGCTTGAAGGCCCCGCCGCGCAGGATGTGGGCGCCGGCCGCCTTCACCTTTTCGGCCGCCTCGAGCAGCTGCGGACGCGACTCGACGGAGCACGGGCCCGCCATGACCACCAGCGACTTGCCGCCGATGGTCACGTCGCCGACGCGGATCTCGGTCGGCTCGTCGCGAACCTCGCGGCTGGCGAGCTTGAAGGGCTTGAGGATCGGCGTGACGGACTCGACGCACTCGAGGGATTCCAGGCTGCGCAGCGCGTCCTTGCCGCGATCGTCGCCGACCGCGCCGATCACGGTGCGCAGCGCGCCGCGGATCGTGTGGGGGCTGTAGCCCATCGCGGTGATGCGGTGACAGACGTCTTCGACCTGAGCGTCCGAGGCTCCCGACTTCAGCACGATGATCATGTAAGGGCCCTCCTGTTGGTGAAAAGCAAAAGGCCGCGGGGAGAGCCCGCGGCCTGGATTTCGATCGGCGCCGCGGGCTTTCGGTCCGCCCGCGGCCCCTGGTTAGCTCAAGTCAGGGCGCCTGGGCGGACCTCGGCGAAGAAGTAAAGGTAGAAGCCGCAGCAGCGAGTCGAGGTGCCCATAGCGTGTCCGAGAGTCTATCGGCCCCCGGCCGGGGCGTCAAGAGCTTTCCGGACGCTCCTCCTGGCCGGTCCGCGGCTTGTGGAAGCGCTTGATGATGCGACCGCGATAGTAGTAGACCGGCAGGCAGAGCGCGACGACGATCGCCAAGAACGCGATCGCGTAGATGTACTGCTGCTCGGCCACGTGCGCGCCGAAGTAGGAGGAGATCCACGTGCCGGGGAGCCGCCCGACCGTCGAGACGATGGCGAAGACCCAGAAGGGCATCGGGCTGATCCCGAAGAGGTACGAAATGATGTCCTTCGGAAAGCCCGGGACCAGATAAAGGATGAAGCAGATGATCGCGCCCTCGGCCTCGAGGATGAAGTTCATCTGGTTCCAGTGGTGCTCGCTGAGCCACGGTCGCACGAGCGGCTCGCCCCACTTGCGCCCCACCCAGAAGCAGAACAGGGTCCCGGCGGTCAGGCCGATCGTCGAGTAGAAGAGCCCGAGCCAGGTGCCGAAGAGCGCGCCGCCCACCGGCCCGGTGATCTCGCCCGGGATCGGGGAGATGATGACCTGGAGCGCCTGGATCGCGATGAACACGAGCGGCGCCATCCAGCCCCATGACCGGACCGTCTCCTTGAGGAACTTCTTGTCCTGGTAGAGGCGAACGGTGAACCGGACGATCGCGGCGTCGGCGGCGACCAGCCAGATGACGATGGCGAGCAGCACCAGCAGCACCGCGGTGACGATCGCCCATCGGGCGCGGTCGGTCATCGGCGGTGGTGCGCGGGCTCAAATGGCGGGACGGCGATCTCTCCAGGGCGACGCCGCCTCGAACGCGGCCGAGGCGGCGAGCACGGTGGCGTCGGCGTGGCGGCGCCCCACGATCTGCAGGCCGACCGGCAGGCCTTCGTCAGTCCATCCGGCGGGCACGCTCGCCGCCGGCTGGCCGGTCAGGTTGAAGGGATACGTGAACGGCATCCAGCCGAGCACCGAGACCTCCTGTCCCGCGATCTCGCGGGGCGGGTGCGCGCCCGCCGGGAAGGCGAGCGCGGCCACGGTCGGCATGAGCAGCACGTCGAAGCGCTCGAGGAACGTCTGCGCCTCGCGCCAGTATTCCTCGACGCGCGCGACGGCGCGCAGGTAGTCGCGCGCGCTCACCGCGCCGCCGCGGCGGATGAACCGCACGAGTGAGGCGTCCATGGCGCGCTCGGCGTCGGGCAGCCGATCGGACCAGGCGGCGTAGAACTGCGCGGCGATCATCGTCGCGAAGATCTCCTCGGGATTTTCCCACCCGGGATTGACGACCTCCACGTGACAGCCGAGCGTCTCGAACGTGCCCGCGGCGTTCTCGCAGATCGCCAGGATCTTCGGGTCCACCGCCGCGTAGCCGAGGTCGGGCGTCCACGCCACGTGCAGGCCCTTCACGTCGCCGTCGCACGCCTCCAGAAACGAGCCGACCTCGCGCGGCAGCGAACTGCGGTCGCGGTCGTCTCCGCCGGCCACCACGTCGAGCACCGCCGCCGCGTCGCGCACCGTGCGCGTGATCGGCCCGACGTGGTTGACCCGCTCGAAGCCGCCGAACATCGCGCGGTCGGGCACGCGGCCGAAGGAGGGCTTGAGTCCGTAGAGGCCGCAGAACGCGGCCGGGATCCGGATCGAGCCGCCGGCGTCGGTCCCGAGCGCCACCGGCCCCACGCCGCTCGCCACCGCGGCCGCGCCGCCGCCGCTCGAGCCGCCGGGCGTCAGGGTCGGATCCCAGGGATTGCGCGTGGCGCCGAAGAGCGGGCACTCGGTGAACGCCTTGTGACCGAACTCAGAGGTGTTCGTCTTGCCGAGGAGCACCATGCCGGCGGCCTTGAGCCGGCCGACCGCCAGGGCATCTTCCTCGGGCACGTAGTCGGCGAAGAGTCGCGAGCCGCCCGTGGTCACGAGCCCGCGGGTCGGGAGGACGTCCTTGACCGAGAGGGGCACCCCGTGGAGCGGGCCGATCGGCTCGCCCTTCATCACGGCGATCTCCGCCTCGCGCGCGGCGATTCGCGCGACGTCGGCGGTCACCAGGCAGAACGCGTTGAGCGCCGGGTTGACCGCGTCGAGTCGTGCGAGGATGACGTCCAGCACCTCGAGCGGCTTGATTTCTTTACGCCGGACGAGGTCCGCGATCTCGAGCGCGGAAAGCCACGTCTCCATTGACAGACCCGCATTGTATCATTGCGCTCCGTGCAGATCGTGGATCGCCGGGGGACGCTCGTCACCGTCCTTCGCCGCACGGCCACGGGGTCGCTCGAGAGCGCGTGGGTTCGGATTCCCGACGGGTCGTGGCTCGGCATCGAGCCGCGCGCGACGCGGGACGCGCCATGGGGCTGGTCGGATCGCCTCTGGCACGCTGCGGAGCCGCCCGCCAACGGCTGGCAGGGAGCCCGCCTCACCCTGTTCGAGGCGATCGACTGGGCGCGGATCGACCGCATCCCCGCCCTCGCCGAGCCCGCGCGCTTGCCGCCCGGCGGCGGGACCGCGGTGTTGAACCTCATCGCTGCGCGCGCGGCCGAGCAGGGCTCCGGGCCTCTTGCCTATCGCGGCCCCTACCCGACCGAGCAGCTCTTCCTGGCGCTGCTCGAGTCGTTCCGCTACGAGCCGGACGTGAGCGACCCGCTCGCGGCCTTCGTGGCCGGCGGCCTCACGTGGCGGCCGGCGCCCTGCGAGCGCCTGTTCGCCGCCGACGGTCTCTACGTGCAGCGGCGCGAGCGGATCGAGAAGGTCGTCTGGCGCGGCATCACTTACTATCGCCCGCAGTGGCAGGGCATCGTGCGCCACGCCCCGCGGCGCATCGTCGATTCGCCCGAGGGCGTGCGCTGCGGGCTCTGGGCGCTCGCGCGTCGGGTCGAGGACTCGCTCCTGCTGCGGGCCGACGGCGACCTCGACACGATCCTCGCTCGCGAGCCCGCGCCGTCGCCGAGCCGGCCCCTGCCGGCCGCGGTGTGGGCCGGCGTGGCCGCCGTTGTGGCCGCGCGCGGCGCCGCCCCGCTGGCGCCGTTCGTGGAGTCGGTCGCCCAGACGTTCTCGTTCGAGTGGGGGCCGGTCGCGCGGGATCTCGTCCAGATCGGACGGGGCCGCGTGCGCATCTCCGCGCGGCTGCGCGCCGCGCTGGCCGCGGCGCTCGCGGCGGCGCCGACCGCGGCGGACCGCGCGGCGCTCGGGCTGGCCGTGCTCACCGAGATGGCGGCGCTCGTCGGCGATGCGCTCCGCGGGCGCGCTCAGGCCGCGATCGTCGCGCTCGGCACGACAGAGCCGCCACTGACTCTCTTGGGGCGGTCGGCGCCTGCCGACCGGGGCGGGGCCGAGCGGGCGCGAGCGATCACCGCGGCGGTGGAGGCGCTGCTGGCCGACCTCGCCGGCGCGTGAGCTTCAGTGCGTCGCGCTGAGGACGATCCAGACGTTGAAGGCGATGAACGCGGCGACCGACAAGGTCGAGAGCGCGACGTAGCCGATCCAGAGCAGCTCCTCGCGGCCCTGACGGATCCGCCCGGCGCCGGTCAGGAGCCGCTTGGCGTACGCGATCGCGTCGTGCTTCAGGGTGGGCGCCCCGAGCACGTCGACCAGGATGTGGTAGCCGTCCATCTCGATGAAGCAGAAAGGATAGAGCGCGACGACCAGCGCCTGCCACTGGATGATCCCGGACGCGGCGGCGAAGGCCTGCCTGAAGCTGCCGGGCGGGGCCTGGGCGGCGACGATGAAGGCGACGGCGCCGAGGACCAGATGCACGAGCGCGCCCGTCACCGCGGTGACGACGCGGGCGCGCCGGCTGGCCATGAAGATGTCGGTGACGTCGACGTAGAACGTCGGCACGAAGCCGTGCAGGAAGGTGAAGCCGAACTCGCGCACCCGCCGGCGGTAGTGGATGCAGGCCAGCCCGTGCACGAGCTGGTGCAACGCCACGCTCGCGAAGAAGACGAGCTTGACGGTCAGGATGCCGCGCAGCGCGTGGCCGCCGAATCCCTCGAGCATGTCGCGCACGTCGTGGAAGAGGACCACCGCGGCCGCGGCGCCCAGGACCGCCAGCACGGCGCCGGCGATCGCGGCGATCGGCGTGAAGACGAGGAACCCGCCGAAGCGATAGAGCGCCTGGAAGAATCCCTGGACGTTGTGGCTCGCGATCCGGATGCGCTCGAGGCTCGTCAGCGCGAGCTCGAGCGCCTTGACGACGACCCGGCCGCGGTTGCGCGCCAGCGCCGCCCGCAGGCGCGAGCGCGGCTCGAACGTCAAGAGCTGCGCGCGCTGGAGCTTGCGCAGCAGGCTGGGGATGATCTCGAAGTCGAACTCGCCGTACTTCAGTACGTACGCGGTCGCGATCTCCTGCAGCGAGGTGGCGCCGTCCATCTGATCCCAGAGGAAGCGCTCCGGCGCGGACAGCAGGAGGAAGCGGTCCGTCGTCGTGTTCTTGAGGATGAAGCCGGGCGCCACCGCCAGCCGCGAGCGGAGCTCGGAGATCTCGTACGATTCCGGGTCCACCCGGCGCGGGCGCGAGTTGAGGTAGCCGACGACGCTCGCCACCTGGCGGAGCTCGAACTCGTCGGAGTCGTCGCGCCGGACGAGCAGCTCGAACTTCGCGGGCGCGGGCCGCTGCATCACCGGCCCTCGACGTCGAGGCCGGTGGCCTCGAGGCCCCAGCGGGTCGCCTCGGCGACCTGCAGGGTCGACCGCCGCAGGCGCTCCATGAAGACCTGGACCATCGCGTAGAAGAACGCGGCGGCGGCGTGCGGCGCGGTCTCGGTCATCGCCTGCATGCTGTCGCGCCCGAGGATGAGCAGCTCGACGTCGGTCTCGGCCTGGGCGGTCGCGGAGCGGGGCGAGCCGTCGAACAGGCTCATCTCGCCGAAGAAATCGAACGGCTCGACGCGGACCAGCACCTGCTCGACCTTGCCGGTCACCGCTTTCGAGATGAGCATGGTCCCGCGTCGCACGATGAACATCTCGTCGCCGCGATCGCCCTCGCGGAAGAGGATCTGGTGCCGCCGGAGGTCGCGCTCGCGCAGCCGCCCGGTCACGACGGCGAGATCGGGACCGGAGAACAACTCGAACACACGGACGTCGCGCAGGAACGTGAGGGTTTCGGCCGATGCCTGCACGCGCGAAGCGGCAGCGGGGCCTTACGTGGCCACGCGGCTGATGAGACTGCTGCGGAACGTGTGCCGCCGCTCACTCGACGGCGTCTTGGCGAGACGGGCCAAGGCCTGCTGCACTGTCGCGCGCTCGGTGTCGCTCAGCTCGTACTCGGCAAGGAGCGGCTCCGGCGCGCGCTGGAGCTCGGCGAGAAAATCCGGATCGATCATCACGCGCCCCACCAGCTCTCGCAGTCCTTGCGCCATCGGGCGGATCATACCAATTTCCTCGACCGTTTGATAGGCTCCGGCCATGATGCATGCTCTGCGCGTACCCGCGGCGCGCGACGCGCGGCGGCGCGCGAGCGCTGCCCTCGCGCTGTTGGCGGTCGCGACGCTCGTGCCGTCGCCGCGGGCGCCGGCGGCGCAGCCGAACCCGCGCATTCCCTGGATCGGCTATCTCGCCAACGAGCCCACCACGGACTCGGCCCCGGTCTTGCGGGACAGTCTGCGCGAGCGCGATTGGGTCGAGGGGCAGTCGATCAAGATCTGGTACCGCTACGTCCAGGGCAAGCCCGAGCTCTATCCGCAGCACGCCGACGACCTCGTGCGGCTCAACGTCGCGGTGATCGTCGCCGTCGGGCCCGAGGCGATCGACGCCGCGCGGCGGGCCACGAAGACCATCCCCATCGTCGCGGTCTCGTTCGACGACCCCACCGGCGGCGACGCGACCGGCGCGACCAAGGACCCGAACACCAACGTCACGGGGATCACCACGTTCGTCCCCGGGCTGGCGGCGCGCCGGCTCGACCTCTTGCATCAGGTGGTGCCGCGGCTCGCGCGCGCGGCCGTGCTGTGGCGCGCCGCCGGCGCGAGCGCCGCCGCCGACCTGCGCGCGACGCAGGCCGCGGGCAACGGGCGCGGCGTGCAGCTGACGCCCGTCGAGATCGCCGGCGACGCCGACATCCGCGAAGCGTTGACCGCGCTCGGCAAGCTGCGGCCGCAGGGGCTGATCGTGCTGGCGGACGCGGTCGCGCTCGCGCAGCGGCAGCGGCTGGCCACCTTCGCGAGTCGCGAGAAGCTGCCGGCGGTGTACCCGTCGCGCGAGTACGCCGACGCCGGCGGCCTGCTCGCGTACGGCGCGAACTGGACCGACGTCTTCCGGCAGGCGGCTCTGCTGGTCGACCAGATCTTGCGAGGCGCCAGACCGGCGGCGCTGGGGATGCGGCGCGCGGCGCGGCTCGAGCTCGTGGTCAATCTCCGCGCCGCGCGGGCGATGGCGGTCACGATTCCCTCGTCCCTGCTGCAGCGCGCCGACCGGGTCATCGAGTAATGCGGCGCGTGGCGGCGCTCCTCGGCGCGGCGGCGTGGCTCGCCGCGTGCGCGACGCAGCAGTGGGTGTACGAAAAGCGGAGCGTGACGCAGGCGCAGTACGACCACGACATGGCGCTCTGCCGCAAGGAAGCGACCGATCCCCGATTGGTCTCGCTCCCGGGATCGCCGCGCGTGGACCGCGCGATCTTCAACCGGTGCATGGAGCGACGGGGCTACACGGTGCGGATGGAGAAGTGAATCGTCGGCGCGTCGCCCGCCGTCCTAAGCGTTGGGCGGGCCCTCGGGATGCCGGCACGGCACCGGCGGAACGCGGAACCCGTACCGATGGTTCCGAGTTTTCGTGTCGGAGGTGCGCCGATGCGTGGGGTTCGTCTCGCTCTGCTGGTCGCGGTTGCGGTGCTGATCGGCGCCGGCCACGCGGCGGCGCTGAACTATGCGCAGGAGACGCTCGATCGATACTTCCGGATCGAGTTTCAGGTCGCGCCGAGCGCGACGCGACCCGTCGTCAGCGGCTACGTCTACAACCTGAACCCCGGCACGCCGGCCGAGCGGATGCAGCTCTCCATCGAGAGCCTCGACGCCTCCGGCAACGTCGTCGGCAAGTCGTCGACGTGGGTCCTCGGGAACGTCCCACCCGGCAATCGCGCCTACTTCAGCGCGCCGGTAGCCGTAGCGGCCGCGTCGTATCGGGTCCAGGTGCTCGCCTTCGACTGGGGCAGCCGCGGCGGCTCGAGCAACTGACGCGCGCGCGGGCGGGTCGCTCTGCGGCCGCCGGTTTGGTATCGTTGGGAGCCAAGACTCCCATGGAGGTGACACGTGATACGACGAATCCTCGCGATCCTGATCGTTCTGGCGTTGGTGGGCCCGAGCGCGCCGGGCTGGGCCAGCCCCGAGTCCACCTTTGTTGAGGTCGGATCTGCGGCGGGCAGCGCGTTCGGGACGATAATCTACGCGCCGGTCAAGGCCGGGTTCTGCATCCTCGGCGGAATCGCTAGCGGATTCACCGCGATCGTCTCGCCGCGGACGGCGGGCAAGGTGGCGATGGCCTCTTGCGGCGGGTCCTGGGTCGTCACGCCCAACGTCATGCGAGGACGCGAGGCTCCGATGTTCGTCGGGAACACTTCACCCAGCCGCGCCACAGCCGCCCGCTAGGGTCGCGCGGGGGGCGCGCCGCGGCGCCTGAACACCCGTGCCGACTCGGTGTCGGCGGTATCGCCTGGCGGGACTCGGCCTCGTCGCGCTCGCGCTGGCGGCCGCGGGTTGCGCCGCGACGAAGGCGAGCCGGCCGACAGCGGCGCCTGGTACCCGCATCGTGGGGTTCGCGTCCTGGTACGGAGAACGTCACCAGGGACGCGCGACCGCGTCGGGCGAAGTGTTCGACATGAACAAGCTCACGGCCGCACACCGCACGATGCCCTTCGGGACCCGCCTGCGCGTGACGAACCTCGAGAACGGGCGGAGCGTCGTGGTGCGCGTGAACGATCGAGGGCCGTGGGTGAACGATCGCGTTCTCGACGTGAGCCGGGCGGCCGCGAGGACCCTCGGCATGACCGGCGACGGCGTGACCAGGATCGAGATCGTCGTCCTCGCCGCGGACTAGCGCGGGACGACCATCTAGACCGCCGGCATGCCTCCGAGCACGTCGCGGCTCAGCCCCGGGTGCGTGACGCCGGCTCGGCGAAGCTCGCGCGTCGCCTCGATCCAATCCGCGTCGCGCGGCAATACGACACCGCCTGACCTCACCGCGTACACGCTCGGATCGTCGACGCCGGGTGGCACCTTGCCGCTCTCGCGAAGCGCCTTCGCGGCGTCGATCAGCCGCTTGCGCGTCCGGATGACCATGGCGTCGCTGCTGCCCAGGCGCTCGTTCGTGCGGTCGTAGATCGGGCCCATGCTCTCGGTGACCGCCTGGTCTTGTAGAAAGATGGCGTCGATGCCCGTGTAGCTGATCGTCTTCTGCGCCTTGCGGTCGATCTGGTAATCGTTGGCGGCGTTGGCGACGCAGCGGAAGCGCCCGTACCAGTCGGTGGTGTTCGGTAGCGTCCGCGGCGGGTTCACGACCTGGCGGCCGGCGTTGCGCGTTCCCTGCGGACCCCGCGCGATGGTGATGGCCAGCGTGTGCTGGTCGTCCATCGGCACCCACGCGCGCACCCGGATCTCGAGCCCGAGCACGCCCGTCGGCACCATCGCGTAGAACGGGAACAGGAAGTTCGCGATACGCCAGTAGTTCGTGTCGGCCTCGGCCGGACGATAGGCGCCGTACATGACGCCGAAATCCATGTCGCTCACCGCGTACAGCGGCGCCCGATCGGCGAGCGAATAGCGGGCCCAGGTGCCGGGCCGCGCCTCGTCGGCGCTCACGCTGCCGAGGTGCAGGAACACCGTGTGGCACGTGTCGATGTCGCCCTCGAGCGCCTGCATCCAGTTGCACTCGCGCTGATAGATCTGGATGGTGCTGTCGGCCAGCAAGGTGGGTTCGAGCTCCGGCAGGGGCGGCGGCGTCTCGCGAGGCCCGAGATAGGCCCAGACGAGGCCGGCGCGCTCCACGCAAGGATAGGCGACGGCCCGCACCTTTTGCTTGAAGTTGCTCTCTTCCGGCTCGTTGGGCATGTCGACGCAGCGCCCGGTCACGTCGAACTTCCAGCCGTGGTACACGCACCGCAGACCTTCCGCCTCGTTGCGGCCGTAGAAGAGGCTGGCGCCGCGGTGGGGACAGCTGTTGCGCACGAGCCCGACGGCTCCGGACGTCGTGCGAAACGCGATCAGATCCTCGCCCAGGAGTCGCACGCGGAGCGGAGCGCCTTCGCGCTCCGGCAGCTCGCTCGACAGGGCGGCCGGCACCCAGTACTGGCGCATCAGCTCGCCCATCGGAGTTCCGCGCCCGACCCGACACAGAAGCTCGTTGTCTTCGCGACTCAGCATGTCATGGTCCTTTTATAGTTGCGCCTCGGCCGGCGGGGCCCCAGCCCCGCGACGGCCTGCAGCGACCCGCGCGTCGTCGTTCGCGTAGACGTTAGCATATAATCCGGCGCAGCCATGGCGCTGCGAGGACGGCCAACGGCGGCGCCGGAGGAGACGCCACCATGATGCGTGTGCTCGCCATCGCCCTCGTCGCGGCTCTGGTCCTCGTCGGCGCGAGCCTCGACACGAGTGCGCAGTCCGACGCGCCGCCGATCAAGATCGGCTACGCCATCTCGCGCACGGGGCCCTTCGCGCCGGGCGCCCAGGCCACGCAGGAGCCGAGCTACATCCTCTGGGCCGAGCAGGTCAACGCCGCCGGCGGGCTCAACGTCAAGGGGCAGAAGCGCAAGATCGAGCTGGTGAGCTACGACGACCGCAGCGAGGTCGAGACGATCGTCCGCACGTTCGAGAAGCTGATGGTGACGGACAAGGTGGACCTGATCCTGCCGCCCTGGGGCTCGACCGCGAACTTCGCGGTGGCGCCGCTCGCCGACAAGCACGGCTATCCGGTGCTGGCGCCGACGGCGCTCTCGATGAAGCTCGTCGACATGAAGCTCCCCAACTTCTTCTCGATGCTGCCCCAGCCCTACGTGCTGATGGCCGCCGCGGCCGACATGCTCGCGGCCAACGGCGTCAAGACCGTCGCCGTCATCTACATGGACGACGTGTTCGGGCTCGAGAACATCGCCGCGTTCGAGCCGGCCGTGAAAGCCAAGGGCATCGAGATCGTCGACAAGAAGAGCTATCCCCTGGGCATCAAGGATCTCTCGCCGGTGCTGCGGGCGATCAAGGACAAGAATCCCGACGCGTTCGTCGGGCTCACCTATCCGCCCGACACGATCCTCGCGTCCAAGCAGTCGAAGGAGATCGGCTTCAACCCCAAGGTGTTCTTCACCGCCGTCGGCACGGCGTTTCCGCTCTACAAGCAGGTGATGGGCGCCGACTCCGACGGTGTCAGCGGCATCGGGTCGTGGAGCGTGAAGACGAGCCCCGCCGCGAAGGCGTACTTCGACGCCCACGTGAAGCGCTTCCAGAAGGAGCCCGACCGCTGGGCCAGCGCCCACTGCTGGGCGGGCCTGCAGATCCTCCAGGCGGCGATCGAGAAGGTCGGCATGGACCGCAAGGCGATCCGTGAATACATCGCGTCCAACGAGCACGCGACGATCATCGGGCCGGTGCGCTTCAAGGGGTCGGAGATCCAGTTCCCGGGCACCGTGGGCCAGTGGGTCGGCGGCGACTTCGAGGTCGTATGGCCCGCGAATCGCGCGACCGCCAAGCTCGTCGTGCCGAAGCCCGCGTGGAAGTAGCCCGGCGCCTCGCGACGGGCCGCGCCGGCTGAGCGGCGCCGCCCCGCCGTGAGGCTCTGGATCGAGCTCGTCGTCTCCGGCCTCATCACCGGCGGCATCTACGCGCTGGTGGCCATGGGGCTCAATCTTCAGTACGGCCTCATGCGCATCCTCAATGTGTCGCACGGCGAGTTCCTGATGCTCGGCGCGTATCTCACGTACTGGGCCTATCTCGTGATGCACCTGAGCCCGTTCGTGTTCTTGCCGCCGCTGCTGGTGGGGCTCTTCGTGGTCGGTCTGGTGGTGCATCGTCTGTGCTTCCGCCGGCTCGCGGAGACGACGCCGGAGGTGGAGGCGTTCGAGGCGCGGAGCCTGCTCGTCGGCTTCGGGCTGATGTTCGTCGTGCAGAACGTCGCGCTGCTGGTCTGGGGCGCCGATCTCCGCGGCTATCAATATCTCGCGGGCACGGTCTCGATCGCCGGCGTCGGCTTCACCGCCAATCGGCTCGTGGCCTTCGCGGCCGCGCTCGTCCTCGGGCTCGGCCTCATCGCCGTGCTGCGGGCGACCCTGCTCGGCCGCGCGGTGCGCGCCATGATGCAGTCGCCGACCGGCGCCTTGCTCGTCGGCATCGACGTGCGGCGCCTGCACCCGGCCGTGTTCGGCGTCGGCCTGGCGCTGGCCGGCGCGGCCGGCGCACTGCTCTCGATGGTGTTCGAGATCTCGCCGTCGATGGGCGAGCCCTACACGGTCACGGCGCTGATCGTGATCGCGCTCGGCGGGTTCGGCAGCGTCACCGGCAGCCTGCTCGGCGGCTTGCTCCTCGGCGTCGTCGAGGCGATCGGGATGCACCTCACGAGCCCGTCGCTGAAGATGGTGCTCTCCTACGGCGTCTTCATGCTCGTGCTGATCACGCGCCCGAACGGTCTCTTCGTCCGCTGATGGCGCGGCGCGGGCTCGCGGCCGTGGCCGGCGGCGCCGCCGTCGCGGCCGCCCTGCCCTGGCTGCTGGACGACTTTCTCGTGTCGCTGGCGCTGTCGTGCCTGATGTACGTGGCGCTCGCGACCAGCTGGGCGATGTTCTCCGGGGCGACGCGCTACGTCTCGCTGGGGACGTCCGCGTTCTTCGGCCTCGGCGCCTACGTGAGCGCCTGGACGGTCGCCGCCGCGCCCTGGCCGGTCGTGATCGCCGGCGGCGCGCTCATCGCCGCGGCGTTCGCGGGGCTCGCCGGCCTCGCGATCCTGCACCTGCGCGGGACGTACTTCGCGGTCCTTACCTTCGGCATGAGCGAGCTCACGCGTCACGCCGTCACGTACGGCGAGAAGCAATACGCCGGCACGGTCGGCCGCGTGCTCACGGTGGCGCCGTCGAGCCGCACCGTGTACCTCACGGTGCTCGCCATCGCGGTCGCCGCCGTCGGAGTCGCGGTCGTCGTGCGCGGCAGCCGGTTCGGGCTGGCACTGATCGGGATCGGCGCCGACGAGCAGCGGGCGCAGACGCTCGGTGTGCCGACGCGCCGGGTGAAGGTCGCCGGCTTCGCGCTCAGCGCGGCCTTCGCCGGCGCGGCGGGCGCCGCCATGGCGGTGCGCTGGACCTATATCGACCCGACGGCGGTCTTCAACCCGTTCATCGGCCTGCAGACCGTGCTGATCGCGATCGTCGGCGGCCCGCTGAGCCTCACGGGGCCGCTGCTCGCCGCCCTCGTGTTCAGCCTGCTGGCGGAGTTCCTGCGCCTGCAGTTCCCGTACGCGTACCTGATCGCGCTCGGGATTCTGTTGATCGTCGCCGTGCTCTATCTGCCGCAGGGTCTGGCCGGCCTCTGGCAGACCCGCGCCCGCGCCGAGCGCCCGACGGCGGCGCGGTGACGGCGGCCGCGCGGTGACGACACCCGCGCTGGCCGCTCGTTCGGTCGTCGTCCGCTTCGGCGGGCTGACCGCGGTCGACGGGGTCGATCTCGACGTCGACGACCGGACCGTAGTCGGGATCATCGGACCCAACGGCGCCGGCAAGACCACCTTCTTCAACGCGCTCTCCGGCCTCGTCACGCCGGCGTCGGGGCGCCTGTTCGTCGGCGGCGCCGATCTGACCGGCAAGCCGGCGCACGTCTTCGCGCGCGCGGGGATCGCGCGGACGTTTCAGACGCCGCGCGTGTTCGCCGACATGACCGTCGCCGAGAGCGTGCGGTTCGGCCTCGAGTTCGCCGGCCGCCGGCGGCGGGCCGAGCGCGCGTCGCTCGCGGAGGTGCCGGCGATCCTCGACTTTCTCGGCCTCGCCGACTCGGCGGCCCTGCCGGCGCGGGCCGTCACGCCGGCGCGGCAGCGCTTGCTCGAGATCGGCATGGCGCTGGCGACACGGCCGCGCATCCTACTGCTCGACGAGGTCGCCGCCGGCTTGACCCACGCGGAGGTCGAGAAGGTGGCGCGCCTGGTCCACCGCTGCCGCGACGAGCTCGGTCTGGGAGTCGTGTGGATCGAGCACGCCGTCGCCGTGCTGCTCGACGCGGTCGAGCGCGTCCTGGTCCTGCACCAGGGCCGCAAGCTCGCCGAGGGCATTCCGTCGGCGGTCGCGCGCGATCCCCTGGTCATCGAAGCCTATCTCGGCGACGGGGCGGCGGAGGCGCGGCCGTGAGCGCAGCGCTGCGAATCACCGGGCTCTCGGCCGGCTACAGCGGCTTTCGCATTCTCGATGGGCTCGATCTCGACCTGGCCGCGGGTCGGATCACGGCGATCGTCGGCTCCAACGGCGCCGGCAAGAGCACCTTGCTCAGATCGCTCGCCGGCTTGCTCCCGCGCGGCGGACAGGCGATGGTCGACGGCCGGGTGCTGCCGCCGGGCTCGGCGACGGCGGCGGTGCGCGCCGGGTTGATCCTGGTCGCCGAGGGCCGGCACCTCTTCCCGCGGATGACGGTGCTGGAAAACCTCCAGCTCGGCGGGTGGCTCCTGGCCAGGCCGGAGCGGGCCGCGCGGCTCGAGCGGGCGCTGGCGCTCTTCCCGCGGCTCGGCGAGCGTCGCAATCAGCTCGCCGGCTCGATGAGCGGCGGCGAGCAGCAGATGGTCGCCCTGGCGCGCGCCTTGGTCGGACGGCCCAGGCTCCTGATGCTGGACGAGCCGTCGCTCGGCCTGGCACCGCGGCTGGTGGACGAGGTGATGACGCTGGTCCGGCGCATCCGCGACGAGGACGTGACGGTCTTGCTCGTCGAGCAGAACGTCGCCAAGGCGCTGGCGATCGCCGACGACGCGCTCGTCCTCGAGCGCGGCCGCCTGGTGGCCAGCGGGCCCGCGGCGGAGCTCTTGCGGTCGAGCCTGGTCCGGGCTGCGTACCTCGGCGGCCGCCGCTAGCGGGCTGGCGCCGGCGCGATCTCTCCTGTAAAGTCTCGGCGCTGAGCGTCGTCAATCCCGAATGAGACTCGGAGGCTAGCATGGCGAGTCATGTGGTGCGCGTCGGCGATGTCGAGATCATGATGCTGTCGGACGGGATGCTCGAGTTCGACCTGTGCAACTTCTTCCCGACGATCGCGGAAGAGAACTGGACTCCCTACGAGGCGCACCTGCACGAGCACAAGGTGCGCTTCAATCTCGGCTCGTACCTGATCCGCGCCGGCGGGCGGACGGTCCTCATCGACACCGGGCTCGGGCCGAAGCCGGCCGAGACGCCCGACGCGCCGTGGGGCCAGCTGATGAACGACTTCAAGGCCAAGAGCGTCCGGCCGGACGACATCGACATGGTCGTCATGACGCACCTGCACCGCGACCACGTCGGCTGGAACCTCAAGACCGAGGGCGGGAAATACGTCCCGACCTTCCCCCGCGCGCGCTACTGGATGCCCAAGAAGGACTGGGACTCGTGCCACGACCCCGCGCTGCAGCCGACGCGTTTCGTGAACGCGCCGCAGTGCGTGTGGCCGCTGGCCGACCTCGGCCTGGTCGAGTTCATGAACGGCGAGCAGAGCCTCACGCGCGAGCTGACGGCGGTGCCGACGCCGGGGCACACGCCGGGGCACATGAGCATCCTCGTCACCTCGAAGGGCGAGCGCGCGCTCGTCCTCGGCGACGCGGCGCACAGCCCGGTGCAGGTGCTCGAGCCGGACTGGGTCTCGCGCGCCGACATGGATCCCGATCTGACGCGGCAGACGCGCAAGGCGCTCATCGAGCGGCTGGAGCGCGAGCAGATCCTCGTCGCCGCCGGACACTTCGAGGCGCCGGGCTACGGCCGGATCGTGAGGCTCGAGGGGCGCCGCTACTGGAAGGGACTGTAGCCGGCGCCGGCTAGCGCGGCGTCCTGCCGCGCGCCGCGTCCAGGACCGACAGCAGGCGCGCCGGGTCGACCGGCTTCAACAGATGCTCGTCGAAGCCGGCGTCGAAGGCTCGCTGCTTGTCCTCCGGCTGGCCGTAGCCGCTAAGCACGACCAGTCGCGTGCGATCGCGCAGCTTCGCGCGGATCTGCCGGGCGACTTGATATCCGTCGATGCCCGGCAGCCTGATGTCGATCATGACGACATCGGGCTCGAGCTGCACGGCGAGCTCGACGCCGCTCACCCCGTCCCCGGTCACGTGCACCTCGTGCCCGGCGCTCTCGAGCAGAATGCGCATCATCTCGCGGTTGGCGGCGCTGTCCTCGACGACCAGGACGCGCTTGTGCGGCGTCCCGGCCGGCGGCTCGACCGACGGTCCGGGGGCCGGTGGCGTGTCCGTCAGCGCCGGGAAGCGGACCGTGAAGACGCTTCCCTGTCCCGGGCCCGGGCTGGCGGCCTCGACCCGACCGCCGTGCAGCTCGACGAGGCGGTGCACGAGGCTCAAGCCAACACCCAGCCCTCCGGCACGGGGGCCGAGGTTGCGCTCGCCTTGCACGAACAGGTCGAACACGAATGGCAAGAGCTCCGGCGAGATCCCCACGCCGTCGTCCGCGACGCGCAGCACCGCCTCGTCCCGCTCGCGGCGTACGCTCACCGTGATGGCGCCGCCTCGCGGCGTGAACTTCACCGCGTTCGACAGGAGGTTCATGACGATCTGCTCGATGCGGGCACTGTCGGCCTCGATCCAGACGGGCTCGGCGTCGATGCTGACGACGTGCTGCGCGAGCGTGTGCGTGCTGTCGAGCGTGGCGAGGCAGCGCTGGACCGCGGCGGCGACGTCGATCGCGGTGCGGACCAACTCGATCTTTCCGAGCGTGCCGCGCGTGACGTCGAGCAGGTCCGCGACGAGCCGCGACAGGTGCTCGGTCTGGTGGGCGATCACCTCGCGGGCGCGGCGATCGTGCTCGGGCGTCGACTGACCGAGCACCGCGATCGCGGAGGTGATGGCCCCCAGAGGGTTGCGCAGCTCGTGGCCGAGCATCGCCAGGAACTGGTCCTTCGCCTGGCTCGCGGCCTCGGCCTCCGCGCGGGCGGCGCGCGTCCGGATCAGCTCGACCAGATCGGTGACGACGAGACAGAGGCTTTCGACGCCGTCGGCGACGAAGGTGCCGACCGAGAAGAGCGCGGGCACCGCGCGGCCGTCGACCGCCAGCACGTGCCCTTCGTACTTGCCCCGTCCGGTGCGCAGCGCCGCGGCCAGGAAAGGCCGGTCGGCCTCCGCGACCAAGGGACCGATCGGCCCGCCGACGATCGTCTCGGGCGCCAAGCCGACCAGCTCGGCGAAGCGGCGATTGCAATAGAGGACGTCCCCGACGGAGGTCAAGGTGAGCGCGCCCTCTTGCATCTGCTCCACGAGCATCCGGTAGGGCTGCTCGGCGGTCTTGAGCGTGAACAGCTGGGCGCCGTGCGGGCCCTCGACCACGAGCGCGTCGACCTCGCCCTGCCGGATCGCGCGCAGCGTGTCCTGGGCTTCCTCCAGCTCCCGCTGGAGCTTCTTGATCTGCTCTGGATCCCTCGCGTCGTCCGCCATGCTGGGAGGTGTCATGCGTGCGTGACGAGGTCGAGCCCTTCCAGGACCCGCCCGGTGTTGGACATATCGCCGATGATCCGGCGCTGGGGCAAGGGAAACGCCTTCACGCAGGTCGGCGCCGCGATGATCTGCTCGCCGGCCGCGAGCGACGGCCGCTCGTAGAGATTGACCACCTCGAGCTCGTACGCGCCGGCGAAATGCTCCTCGCAGATCGCGAGGATGTTGGCGACCGCGCGGGTCGAGCGCGCCGTCATGCCCGCCACGAACAATCGCAGGACGTAGGCGTGACGCGGTCCCGGCGCTCCGTCGTTTCGGCCCGTCTCAGGAGTATTCGAGGGTTCCACGGTCAGGAAGCGGGTCGGATGTCCAGCCCGACGAGGACCCGGTCCGTGTGGGAGAGGTCGCCGATGATCCGGCGCACCGGCTCGGGCAGACGCCTGACGAGCGTCGGCACCGCGAGGATCTGGTCGCCCGCGGCCAGCTGCGGGTTCTGGATGAGGTCGATGACCTCGATCTGGTATTTGCCGATCAGGTGGTCCTCGCAGATCTTCTTGAGGTTCGCGAACGCCTTGATCGATCGCGGCGTCTGGCCGGCGATATAGAGCCGAAGGATCTGGGTTTCGGCGCTCGGCACAGCCATCACCTTCAATCTCTTACCCTCGTATTCCGTCCGTTGTCGCTGGTCGCGTCGCCTCCCCGGCTCTCTGCAATGTCGTGCTGATCGGCGCGTAAACGCGTCGCGCGAGACCGGTGCTCGTCGATCTCGATGGCCAGGTCGGCCTGCTCCGCCTCGAACTTTGCCCGCAAGGACGCCAGCTCGGCCTCGAATGCGGCGCGCAGGCGCGTGAGCGTCCGCTCCTTGCGCTCGAGCTCGTGCTCCTGCGCGAGCGCGGCCGCCCGCTCCTGGGCTTCCTGGGTCAGGCGCGCGGACCCCGTGAGCACGCCGCTCGGCCCCGCGTAGACGTCCACGAGCTCGACGCCGCGATCCGTCAGGAGGAACTCGCGGATCTGGTTGGAGTGATCCATCCCGCGCGACTTGAGCACGTAGAGACCGCGGTTCCGCTCGCCGCTCAACTCGAGCGCGATCAGCAGGAGCCAGGTGTCCACGATCGACGAGATCGCCACGTCGGTCTGCTCGTGCTCGGTCCGGCCGTGCGTGAGGCTGGTCAAGAGCGCGGTGATCCCCTGGAGCTTGAGGTAATCGACGAGCCGGGTCAGCGTGGCCTGGACGTCCGTCGGCTGCGCGACCCTGAGCAGGCTGCTCACCGGGTCGAGGACCACGACGCTCGGCTGAAACCGGTCGATGGCCCGGTGCATCCGCGAGAGATGCATCTCGAGGCCGTGCAGCGAGGGGCGCGCGGCGTGGAACTCGAGCAGGCCGCGCTCGACCCACCGCTGCAGGTCGATGCCGATCGAGCGCATGTTGCGGACCACTTGCTGGGGCGATTCCTCGAATACGAAGGCGAGGCAGCGCTCTCCACGCCGGCAGGCGGCGTCGAGGAAGTGGGCCGCCAGGCTGCTCTTGCCGGCGCCGGCGGTACCGGACACGAGGATCGTGCTGCCGCGGAAGTACCCGCGGCCGCCGAGCATCATGTCGAGCCGCGCGACGCCCGTCGAGATCCGCTCGGACGACGCGTCGTGCGTGAGGCCGATCGAGGTGACCGGCAGGACCGAGAGCCCGTCCTCGTCGATCAGGAACGGATACTCGTTGGTCCCGTGCGCCGAGCCGCGGTACTTCACGATCCGGAGCCGCCGCGTTGAAATCTGCTCGGTCACGCGGTGGTCGAGCACGATCACCGCGTCCGAGACGTATTCCTCGAGCCCCTGGCGCGTCAAGGTACCCTCGCCGCGCTCGCCGGTGATCATCGCCGTCACGCCGCGGTCCTTGAGCCAGCGGAACAGGCGGCGCAGCTCGGCCCGCAGGATCGACTGGTTCGCGAGCCCCGCGAAGAGCGACTCGATCGTGTCGAGCACCACGCGACGCGCGCCGATCGAGTCGATCGCGTAGCCGAGCCGCACGAAGAGCCCCTCGAGATCGTAGTCGCCGGTCTCCTCGATCTCGCGGCGCTCGATCTTGACGTGATCGAGCACGAGCTTCTTCTTCTCGACCAGTCCCGGAAGATCGAAGCCGAGCGAGGCCACGTTCTGGGCGAGCTCGTCGCCGCTCTCCTCGAAGCTCATGAACACGCCCGGCTCGTCGAACCGGGTTGCGCCGTGGACGAGGAAGCTGATGGCGAAGAGCGTCTTGCCGCAGCCGGCGCCGCCGCAGACGAGCGTGGGCCGCCCGGCCGGCAGGCCGCCCCCCGCCACCTGATCGAAGCCGTCGATACCGGTGGGGGATTTGGATAACTGCACGATGCGTGAATGATGCCCGGGCGTCTCTGCAATTGCCATCAGGCCTTTACCTGATCCATACCTCTATCTCCGCGACTCGGCGGACGTTTCGGCCAATACCTTCCGCCCCATCGGGGTGGCCTCGAGGCGGAAGTACCCGAGCATGTTGCCCGCCGCGATCTTGAACGCCTCGTCGGCAGGGACGCCCGCGAACAACCGCTCGGCGAACGGGCGCGTGTTCGGCCAGTCGCACTCGATGTGCGGGAAATCGGTGGCGAACATGATGTGGTCGACGCCCATGTGATGGCGCAGCTCGACCGCCACCCGCTCGACGTGCTGCACGCTGAAGAAGATGTGCTCGCGGACGTAGTCGCTCGGACGCTGCTTGAGCGGCTTGAAGTTGAGGAGCCGCGCGGCCCAGTGGCGATGGCGCTCATACCAGTAGTCGGCTTCCTCCATCCAGAACGGCACCCAGCCCAGGCGCGTCTCGGCGAAGAAGATCTTGAGATCGGGGATGCGATCGAAGACCCCGGACAGGATGAGCTGGGCGAAGCTCATCGACGGCGCCGTGCCGAGAAACGGCAGCGCCACCCACTCGACGAGCTTTCGCGGCCCGAGCTTCGCGAGAATCGCCGGGTCGGCGCCCGTATACTCGAACGTCGGCTGCGAGGCGCGCGGTCCCAGACGGTCGAAGCCGACGTGCACGGTCAGCGGCATCCGCATGTCGACCGCCGCCGCCCAGAAGCGATCGTCCGCGGGCGTGGGATAGGCCTTGCCGCTCGGGAACACGCCGACGTTGACGCCCTTGAGGCCGAGCTTCGCGCAGTGCTCGAGCTCGGCGATCGCGTCGTCGACGTTGGTCCACGGGATCACGCCGAGCCCGATGAGCCGATCGCGCGACACGGGGCAGTACTCCTCGCCGAGCCAATCGTTGTAGGCGCGCACCGTTGCGCGGTACACGTCCGGGTCCGCGATTGTGCTCCAGAGCCGCGGGCCGACCTGCATGTTGGGGAAGAGCACCTCGGCGTGGAGCGCGTCCACGTCCTGCTCGTGCAGACGCTGCTCCGGCGGCCCGACGCCCGCCGTGTCGTCGACCGTCACGCCGATGGGCTCCCAGGTCTCGTTGGTCCGTCCGGCCCTGAGATCGAGGAAGGGCGCGGGATACGGGGGCTGGCCTTCCACGAGGATCGCGTCGCCGCCGTCCGGGAGCTTGATCGTCCGCGGCGCCTTCTCGCGGAGCTTCGCCGGCATGCGCGGCGACCACCGCTCGGGGCGGACTTCGAGGTGGCCATCGCTGGAGATGAGGGGTGGAAGACCGGGGGTCGTCATGGCGGCTCTCCTTTACCCGCGCCGATGGTACCATCGGGCCGCAGAGTCGTGACGGAGCGTGTCGCAGCGCGGCAACCAGGCTCGGCACCAGGAACGGAGGCGGCCATGGGCTCGATCCTCGGACTCGGAGTTACACATTACCCGCCACTCGCCGGACAGGACGAACACATGGCGCGCATTCTCGAGCGCGTCCTGAAGGACCCGGACCTTCCGGAGCGCTATCGACGGCCCGATGGATGGCCGGAGCCGATGCGACAGGAGTACGGCGCCGATCGTGGGCTGGCCGCCGCCAAGCGGCATCGTGAAGCGCTGATCGCCGGGTTCCGCGACACGCGCCGGCGGCTCGACGAGTTCGCGCCGGACGTCGTGCTGATCTGGGGCGACGACCAGTACGAGAACTTCCGGGAAGACATCATCCCGCCCTTCTGCGTGCTGGCCTACGAGTCGATCGAGCACCGGCCGTGGGCCGAGGGACGCTGGCAGAAGGCGAAGAACGCGTGGGACGAGGCGAGCGACGCGACCTTCGTCTACAAGGGCCATCGCGCCGCGGCCAAGGCGCTGGTCACGGGGCTGCTCGACGCCGGCCTCGACGTGTCGTACGCCTACCGGCCGCTCCACCATCCGCTCGGTCACGCGTTCATGAACACCTTGCTCTTCCTCGACTACGACCGGCAGGGCTTCCCCTACCCGGTCGTCCCGTTCTCGATCAACTGCTACGGGCGCAAGGTGATCTCGCAGCAGGGAGGCCAGTCGAGCTTCGCCGATCTGCCGACCGAGGCGCAGCTCGATCCGCCGTCGCCGGCGCCCTGGCGCTGCTTCGATCTGGGCCGCGCCGCCGCGCGCGTGATGGCCAAGAGCCCGTGGCGCGTCGCGCTGGTCGCCTCGTCGAGCTGGTCACACGCGTTCCTCACGCCGAAGAACCACCTGCTCCATCCCGACGTCGAGGCCGATCGCGCGCTCTACCAGAAGCTGCGGGCCGGCGACTACGAGGCGTGGCGCAAGACCCCGCTGGCGAGCCTCGAGGAGAGCGGCCAGCAGGAGATGCTGAACTGGATGTGCCTGGCCGGCGCGATGTCCGAGCTCGGGCGGCGTCCCGACGCGACGAAGTTCGTCGAGACCTACATCTTCAACTCGAGCAAGTGCTTCGCGTCGTTCCCGGGGTGACGCCGACTCCGGGGGATCGCCTCAAACAGTAGCCGCCTTCGCGCCGCGTCAACGGCGCGGCGCGAAGGCGGCGGCTCGCCCCCGCCCGCCGCCTCCGCCACCCACCCGGCGTGACGACGAGGTAGGATGTGCGCAGTGCGCCTCGCGTCCGTGCCGCTGCTCCAGCTCGCGCGACTTCGCGGCCTCCGCTGGCTCGGGCTCAGCGTCTTCTTTCACTCGATCGGCATGGTGGGCGAGCAGGTCGTGCTGGGCTGGTACATCCTCGAGATCACCGACTCGGCGTTCCTGGTGGGCGTGGCGCTGGGCGTCCGCAATCTGCCGCTGCTGCTGGCCGGCATCCCGGCCGGCGTCGTCGCCGATCGCGGCGATCGCGTGAGGCTGCTGCAGATCTCCGGCGTCACGATGGCGGCGGGCACCGCTCTGCTGGGCTCGCTCGTCGCGGCGCGACTCGGCGGCGTCGGCCCGGCGCTGATGCTGACGTTCGTCACGGGCTGCGCGCGCGCCCTGCACCAGACGGCGCGGCAGGGCTACGCGCACGACATCGCGGGCGGCGGCCGCGTGGTCCACGCGCTCGCGCTCGTGGCCCTCACCTCGCGTCTGGGCGGCCTGCTCGGCTCCCTCGTGGCTGGATTCCTGATCGCCCGGCTCGGCTCGGGCGCGGCCTTCCTGGTCGTCGCGGCCGGCTATCTGGTGAGCGCCGTCGCCATGCTGCCGGCGCGATCGCCCGGCCGGCCGAGCGAGGCGAACGCCAACTCGGTGCGCGACGACGTGTTCGGCTTCCTCGGCACGATCCGGCACAATCGCGTGCTCCTGCCCTTGATGAGCCTCACCGCCATCGCCGAGGTGCTCGGCTTCTCGCACCAGGCCCTGCTCCCGAGCCTCGCCCGCGACGTGCTGCGGGTCGGCCCGGAGGGGCTCGGCGTGATGACGGCCGCGCGTCAGGTCGGCGGGCTCGCGGGGATCGCGTTCACCTCGGGCCTCGGCGGCGCGCGTGGCTACGGGCCGCTGTTCCTCTCGGTGCTGATCGCCTTCGGCGGCTCGCTCGTGGCGCTCGGGCTCGCGCCGAGCTTTCCGGTGGTGCTGCTGGTCCTCGTCGGCGCCAACGCGCTCGGCGCCGTCACCGACGTGCTCGCGCAGACGCTGATCCAGCTCGCGGTGCCGAGCGGCCTGCGCGGCCGCGCGGGCGGCGCGTGGGTGGTGTCGATCGGGATGGCGCCGCTCGGACAATTCCAGGTGGGCGCGCTCGCGTCGCTCTTCGGCGTGGGCGCGGCGCTCGGGGTGAACGGCCTCGCGCTGATGGCGGTCGGCGCCGCCGCGGCGCTGCTGGTGCCGCGGCTCCGCCGACTCTGATGGCGGCCGCGCTCGAGATTCTTCGTGGAGGAGGCCGGCAGGTACTAAATCCTACGTGGATAGGTACAAGCGCGGACCTCGAAGCCGCCGAGCGAACCCAGCACGTCACGCAAGGTGATCTGAACCGACGCTCGCGAGCTCGGCGTGTCGTCGACGATCACGTCGACGGCAACACCACCTTCGGCTCGCCTGAGAACATCACCGAGCCACTCCAGGAACGGACCGGTTTCGAGGGGTGTGCGTGTCATTCTGTCTACGGATCCATCCGATGTCGCCCGCGACCCGACACTTGTCGCGCGCGACCCCGCTGATCTCCCGACGTCCTCGCTAGAATCCAGCAAGTATGAGCCCCGGAAGAACGGCCGGGCCCCGGGGGATTCAGGTGCTGGTGATGTCACTTTCCCGGAAACTAATTTATAATCCGCACGATTTTTTCTCATGATGTCCCCGTCGACTCCGAGCGATCTCGAGAGGTCGGATCTCGCACGCGAAGAGACCCCTTCGGTCTCCGATGCGCGATGTGTGCCACATTGGTACGTGGTTCGCACGCGCTCGCGTCACGAGCAGGTGGTGCGCGATCAGCTCATCGGCCGCGAAGTTGAGACCTTCCTGCCGCTCGTCGAGCGGTGGAGCCGGTGGAAGGATCGCCGCAAGAAGGTCGCCTTTCCGCTCTTTCCCGGATATTGCTTCGCCCGCTTCCCGCTGGTTGAGCGCCTCCGGGTCCTCAACACAGTCGGCGTCGCCGACCTGGTCGGCATGTGTGGGCGCCCCGAGCCGGTGCCCGACACCGAGATCGAGGCGATTCAGCTCCTCGCGAAAACCCGACTGCAGTACGACCCCCATCCGTTCCTGTCGGAAGGCATGGAGGTCGAAGTGGTGCGCGGCCCGCTCGCGGGCGTCCGCGGCAAGCTCTTGCGCAAGGATCGGATGACCAGGCTCGTCCTCGCCGTCACGCTCATCCGTCAGGCCGCCATCGTGGAGGTCCATCCCGCCGACGTCGTCCACGTGGGGCACCCCTAGTTCTTGAGCAGGACCCGCGCCTGGCGGGCCGCGACGCTCGCGGGGTAGTCGCGGACGACTCGTTGCCAGGTCTGCTTCGCGCGCTCCGCCTCGCCGAGGTCCTTCTGACAGAGCCCGATCTTCACCAGCGCCTCAGGAACTTTCTCCCCGCGAGGGACGGCGGAGATCAAGGCCTCGAACTCGGCGAGCGCGCCTTTCACGTCTTTCTCCGTGTACAGGATGTCGGCCACCAGAAACTGCGCGCTCTCGCGCAGCGGATGGTTCGGATAGGTCACGACGAGGTTGTAGAAGCTCAGCATGGCCGCGTCGAGATCCTTGGCCCGTAGCTTTTCGGACCCTGCACGATAGAGATCGTCGGCGGACGTCGTGGTCGTGGATGGCAGCGGAGTCGGCGGGACCGCCGTCAGCGGAGTCGTCGGAGCCGCCGGTGCGAAGCCGCTCGGCGGCGGTGCCGGCAGGCGGCTTCGATTCACCGATTCCAGCTCCTCGACCCGACGGCGAAGATATGTCAGCTGGTCGTCTTGCTGGCGCACCGACGCGATCAGCTTGGCCACGCCGTTCTGCAGCTCGCCGAGCTCACTGGCGATCCGGCTGACCTGCTCGTTGAGGCGCGTCTGGTCGCTCGCCGCCGACGGCCGCTCGACCGGAGCGCCGGACGCCACCGGCGGCTTCGCCTCGGC
>Ga0209157_1000217_pt1 | contig 51344 bp, 47 predicted proteins | sample GraSoiAngelo_135_FD_185892 | JGI IMG/M metagenome (GOLD analysis project Ga0209157, IMG submission 185892) | Grasslands soil microbial communities from the Angelo Coastal Reserve, California, USA - 14_0929_05_40cm (SPAdes) (version 2) | ecosystem: Environmental > Terrestrial > Soil > Grasslands ...
CCGGCACCGTCACCAGTGCGCCCGCGGGCATTTCGTGCGGCGCGGCGTGCTCCGCGTCGTTCGCGAACGGCACCGCGGTCACGCTGACGGCCGCACCCGCGGCCGGCTCGACGTTCACCGGGTGGAGTGGCGGTGGGTGCTCCGGCACGGGCGCCTGCGCCGTGACGCTGAACGCCGCCACCACCGTGACGGCGACCTTCATGCAGTCCTCGTTCGCGCTTACGGTGAGCACGGCAGGGGCCGGCACCGGTACCGTCACCAGCGCGCCGACCGGCATCTCTTGTCCTGCGAGCTGCACGACCTCCTTCACCTCCGGCACGGTGGTCACGCTGACTGCTACACCCGCCGCTGGCTCGACGTTCACCGGGTGGAGCGGCGGTGGCTGTTCCGGCACCGGCACCTGCGCCGTGACGCTGAATGCGGCCACGACCGTGACGGCGACCTTCGCCGCCGTTCAGAACTTCGCGCTCACGGTAAGTAAGACGGGGGCCGGCACCGGCACCGTCACGAGTGCGCCCGCGGGCATTTCGTGCGGCGCGGCGTGCTCCGCGTCGTTCGCGAACGGCACGGTGGTCACGCTGACGGCCGCACCCGCGGCCGGCTCGACGTTCACCGGGTGGAGTGGCGGTGGGTGCTCCGGCACGGGCGCCTGCGCCGTGACGCTGAACGCCGCCACCACCGTGACGGCGACCTTCATGCAGTCCTCGTTCGCGCTTACGGTGAGCACGGCAGGGGCCGGCACCGGTACCGTCACCAGCGCGCCGACCGGCATCTCTTGTCCTGCGAGCTGCACGACCTCCTTCACCTCCGGCACGGTGGTCACGCTGACTGCTACACCCGCCGCTGGCTCGACGTTCACCGGGTGGAGCGGCGGTGGCTGTTCCGGCACCGGCACCTGCGCCGTGACGCTGAATGCGGCCACGACCGTGACGGCGACCTTCGCCGCCGTTCAGAACTTCGCGCTCACGGTAAGTAAGACGGGGGCCGGCACCGGCACCGTCACGAGTGCGCCCGCGGGCATTTCGTGCGGCGCGGCGTGCTCCGCGTCGTTCGCGAACGGGACCGCGGTCACGCTGACCGCTACACCCGCCGCTGGCTCGACGTTCACCGGGTGGAGCGGCGGTGGCTGTTCCGGCACGGGCACCTGCGCCGTGACGCTGAATGCGGCCACGACCGTGACGGCGACCTTCGCCCTTCAGAACTTCACGCTCACCGTAAGTGCGGCGGGGGCCGGTACCGGCAGCGTCACCAGTGCGCCCGCGGGCATTTCGTGCGGCGCGGCGTGCTCCGCGTCGTTCGCGAACGGCACGGTGGTCACCCTGACGGCCACACCCGCGGCCGGCTCGACGTTCACCGGGTGGAGCGGCGGTGGCTGCTCCGGCACCGGCACCTGCGCCGTCACGCTGAATGCGGCCACTGCCGTCACCGCCACCTTCGTGCAGTCGTCGTTCGCGCTTGCGGTGACCACGGCAGGGACCGGAACCGGCACCGTCGGTAGTGCGCCGGCCGGCATCTCCTGTCCCGCGAGCTGCTCGACCTTCTTCACCTCCGGCACCGTGGTCACCCTGACCGCCGCGCCGGCGGCCGGCTCCGCCTTCACTGGCTGGAGCGGGGGTTGTGCGGGGACCGGAACCTGCAGCGTCACCATGAGCGCAGTGCGGGGCGCCACGGCAACCTTCACCAGCATCCCCGGCGTGAGCGGCATCACGCCAAGCACGATCGACCTCGCAAGCCCGCCGGCCACGTTCACGATCACGGGCAGCGGCTTCGCGAACCTCGGGTTCGGCCTGCCGGTGGTGAACTTCATGAGCGGCACCACGCTGCTCGCGCAGGCGCGGGCGACCGCGCTCGCTGGGAGCACCACGCTGACGGTGCCGTTCCCGACGCAGGCCACGTCGCTCACGCCGAATTTGCCGGGGCTGTCGCCCGGCACGGTCCAGGCTCAGGTCTGGCAGCAGACGAGCGCGACGCCGACCTTCAGTCTGATCGGGAGCGCCACGCTTACGGTCACCGTCCCCGGCGTGAGCGGCATCAGTCCAAGCACGATCGACCTCGTGAGTCCGCCGGCTACCTTCACGATCACGGGCAGCGGCTTCGCGAACCTCGGGTTCGGCCTGCCGGTGGTGAACTTCATGAGCGGCACCACGCTGCTCGCGCAGGCGCGGGCGACCGCGCTCGCCGGGAGCACCACGCTGACGGTGCCGTTCCCGACGCAGGCCACGTCGCTCACGCCGAATTTGCCGGGGCTGTCGCCCGGCACGGTCCAGGCTCAGGTCTGGCAGCAGACGAGCGCGACGACGCCGACCTTCAGTCTGATCGGGAGCGCCACGCTCACGGTGACCGACAGCCGGGGCGTGAGTGCGATCACTCCCAACCTGATCAACCTGGCGCTGCCGCCTGCCAGCTTCACGATCACGGGCGGCGGTTTCGCGAATCTCGGGTTCGGGCTGCCGGTGGTGAACTTCATGAACGGCACCACGCTGCTCGCGCAGGCGCGGGCGACCGCACTCGCCGGGAACACCACGCTGACGGTGCCGTTCCCGACGACAGCCACGACGCTCACGCCGAACCTCCCGGGGCTGTCGACGGGCACGGTCCAGGCCCAGGTCTGGCAGCAGACAGGGACTAACTCCTTCAGCTTCATCGGTAGCGCTGCGCTCACAGTCACTGGGCCGTGATCCGTTCAGACTGGCCCCCGTCTAGTTGCACCCGCCGCTGGGATCGACGAGCCCCCGCCCCCGGAAGAGTTGCTGACAGCCCCAACTGACTGACAACGCCGGTCACCTCGAGGCCAGAAGGACACTCACTGAGCTGCCCGCCGTGAACTCTGAGTCATAAGCGCCCGTCATTTCGCACCCACACGCTGGCACCGGGCGTGCACACCGAGAAGCTTGCCCTCTGCGGGATTTCCGGAGGGTGCGATATGACTGAGACAACACTGATCGCGATTCTGCTCACGGGTGGGCTCGTCGCGGGCGCGGCCGAGCCGCCCGGCAGCAACGTCGTGCCACCGCCAGCACTCGCGGTCGCCGCGCCGCCACGCCTCGTGGCCGTACCCGACAGTCCTGTCCTCTACGGACCGAACGCGACCTTCACCCTGTTGGCATACGGCGGCCGCTATTACAGCTTCCACAACGGCGCTTGGTTTTTCGCGACTGGCCCGGGAGGCTCATGGCATCCCATTGCGAGCACCCGTGTACCAAAGCCCGTGCGCGCCGTGCCGACCGAGTTCCGTTAGCACTCTTCGCTTTCTCTGTCCGCGCTACTGCCTCGACGTGCGCTTCTCCATCACTTCGTCGAGGTTGAAGCTCGCAAGGCGTCGGTGAGGCCCGAGAGCGCGTGCGATGATAGCCGTATGGCGCGCAGACCTGTCGTCCTGGTGACGGGTGCCGGCGGTGAGATCGGTCACGGTCTGATCCACGAGATCGCCGAGCGCGGAGCCTTCCGGGCGATTCGCTTCCCCGGTCTGCTCTCTGCCGTTACTATTCCGAGCGGTGGTACCAGCGACTTCGCGCCGGAAATGCTCCACGCCGCAGCCCAGGGCCGGCCCTACGCCTGCTTCGTGCGTCTGGACACGCGCATCCCCTTCATGGCAATGCCGGACGCTGTCGCTGCCCTGCTGGCGCTCATGGACGCGCCCACCCGGTCGCTCACCGCGCCGGTCTACAACGTCGCCGCCTTCAGTCCTGACGCCGCCGAGCTCGCCGACCGCGTGCGCAAGGCGTTCCCGCAAGCGCAGATCACCTTTGCGCCCGACGCGCGCCGCCGGGCTATCGTCGATTCGTGGCCCAAGGACGTCGACGACGCCCGAGCTCGCCGCGACTGGGGCTTCCGCCCGGCCTATGATCTCGATCGGGCTTTCGACGCGTATCTGCTTCCCAACGTCAAGCGTCACTATGCGCGCGGCTGAGCGCGGGGAGATGTGGCATGTACGGTGAGGTGCAGGTCAGGTTGCAGGCCGAGCTCGAGGCGATTCGCCAGGCCGGGCTGTGGAAGGGTGAGCACGTGCTCGAGGGACCGCAAGGGGCCCGGGTCAGCGTGGCCGGCCGCGAGGTCCTGAACTTCTGCGCCAACAACTACCTGGGACTGGCGGCCGAATCCCCGCTCGTGCGCGCGGCCCAGGATGGCCTCGCGCGCTGGGGCCTGGGGCTCGCCAGTGTGCGCTTCATCTGTGGCACCCAGCCGATCCACACCGAGCTCGAGGCGGCCATCGCGCGCTTCCTCGGCACCGAGGACGCGATTCTCTACACCTCCTGCTTCGACGCCAACGGAGGGCTTTTCGAGACTCTGCTTGGCGAGCAAGACGCAGTCCTTTCCGATGCGCTCAACCACGCCTCGATCATCGATGGCATCCGTCTCTGCCGGGCGCAGCGCCACCGCTATCTGCATGCGGACATGGCCGAGCTGGAGCTGGCACTGAAGGAGACGCAGGCGGCGCGGACGCGGCTGATTGCTACCGACGGCGTCTTCTCCATGGACGGCGACGTCGCACCGTTGGCGGAGATCTGCGACCTCGCGGAGCGTTACAAGGCGCTGGTGATGGTCGACGACAGCCACGCGACGGGCTTCTTCGGGCCGACCGGCCGGGGGACACCGGAGCACTGCGGAGTGGCTCGGCAGGTAGACATCGTCACCTCGACGTTGGGGAAGGCTCTGGGCGGCGCCAGCGGTGGGTTCACGGCGAGTCGACGCGAGGTGGTGGCGCTGCTGCGGCAGCGCTCACGGCCGTATCTGTTCTCGAATACGCTGCCACCCGCGCTGGTCAGCGCCTCGTTGGCCTGCCTCGCGATGCTCTCGACGACGACGGTACGGCGCGACCGGCTCGAGGCCAACACCCGCTGGTTCCGTAGGGCGATGACCGAAGCGGGCTTCGCCATCCGTTCGGGTGTCCATCCCATCGTGCCTATCATGCTGGGCGACGCCTACCTCGCCCACCGGATGGCGGCCGACCTACTGACCGAGGGTATTTATGTCGTCGGCTTCTCCTATCCGGTCGTGTCCGAGGGCCAGGCCCGCATCCGGGTGCAGATTAGCGCGGCGCACGAAGCGGAGCACCTCGAGCGGGCGGTGGCGGCCTTCGTGAAGGTCGGCCGCGCTCACGGCCTCCTGCACTGACGTCGAACTCTCAGCGCCCCGAAACGCGGCGCGGCGGACTCGCGAGCATCTGACGCCCGAGGAAGTCGGGCGGTTGGTGTCGAGGGTCTGCGAGCCGGGCTCGATCGTCGTGTAATGCTCGAGCTCGCACCATCCCGGACATCAGCGACTCACATCAATCCTCCCCGGTCTTTCAGTTCACGCAGCGTTCAGACAATTTGGGCGACGGCGGCGATCATCGCACGGGCGGTCGCGTCCCTCAATTCGTAGGTCGGTTACGTATACGTTGTTCGTCGCATGGCCGGCTCGCGGCGCGAGCGCGTGCTAATCTCGCTCACGTATAGCGCGCAGGGTCACGTCAGCTCAGGTTCGAGCAGCTCTACCCGAGTACATGCGCCGCATCGCGGTCGAAGGTGGCCGGGAGCGCGGCACCGCGCGCCAAGAACATGAGTGCGGCGAAGCGCAGCGCGAGCGCCCACAAGGCGGCGCGGGCGCGCTGGGCGAAGAGGATGCCATGAGCAAGGGACTGAACGTCCTCGGCCTGCTCCTGAACCTTGCCGGCGTCGTCGTTCTGTTTCTGTTCGGGATGCCCTTGCGCGTCCCGCCCGGCGGCAAGGTCGTAACCTGGACGATGGCGAGCATCGACCTCCAGGTCAAGAAGCTCGACGACGTCTCCGGCGTCCTCGGCTGGATCGGCCTGTCCGCGATCGTGCTCGGGACGCTGCTGCAGGTCTGGGCCACGCTGGAGCGTCGATAGTGCTCGTGAAGGCGCGCTCTGCCGCGCCTCGTGTTTCGGCTGGACCGATGATACCGGCGTCTGCCTGCCCGACCGCGGCACCACTGTCTGCCGGTTCTTCCCTCTCTCGGTATGCGGGTTTTACCCGATTGGCAGCGAGATGGAGCGTCATTAGCGTCGCCCTCGGTAGGAGTTGGGTGGTGGGCCTGACCGACCTTGGAGGCGACATGCTGAAGGAATCGTACGGGGTGAGGTGTCCTAAGTGCTCTCAGGCGATCGTGGATGGCGACACCGTTGTCTGGACTGGCGCTCGGATCGTTCATCTCGACTGTCGGCGGCCTCGCGCGCTCAACTTCGACGAGGTCGCCGTCCTCTTCGCTTACTGCTGGGACCATGCCGTCGCCGAGTGCGTGCCGTGCGGCCGCCGCTACCGACAGATCGAGCTCGACTCCGAGCTCCTGCGGTGCGCCAAGTGTGGCAGTGCTCTTATCGACAGTATCCGGGCCCATCTTCACGACTGCGGACTGCTCCCTCCGACCATCCGACGGAGGGTACTGGAGGCGTACGAGCGATCGCGAATCCTCGTGAAGCTCGCCCAGCAACTGTCTGACGGCGCGGACGTGCTCGCACGAGAGGTCGAAGCCAGGCTACACGCGACCCGGGAACCACATCGGGTCCGTTAGGCGGCCGGCGAGAGGCTTCGCGGCTGGGCGAGCGCCGTGAGGTCTCAGAGGCGGAAGTTTCCGCGACCACATCGTACTCGCACATTCGTAAATCTTACCCACCTCGGGACGGCCTCCGTGCGAACCTGAAGATGACGTGGACATCCTCACCGCGATCACACTGACTTCGGCGGTCGGGGAGACGTTGCAGTTCCGCTGAAATGCTCGACGCTGCGACACTCCGACGCCGAGCCCACGAAGCAATGCGAAGCGGCACCCTCCCGGTGGGGCCCCCCAGCCGAATTCTCGGTGGACCGGGGAGCGGAGCGGTCTGCTTGATCTGCGGGGAGCCGATCAAGCATGACGAGATGGAGCTGGAGCTCGAATTCGCCGGGCCGGACGCTACCGCTGGACCCGACAAACGCCATCTCCACCCGATCTGCTGCGTGGCCTGGGAGGTCGAGCGCGCCAGGGCTGGAAGAAGCGCGAGCTAGCGCAGATCCGTCGTCAGCGCATGATGAGCCGAGACGGCGGCGAAGACACCCCCGCGGGTAGCGGATTCTCCCAGCACTTGAGAAACCTGACGGCCCACATCGGATGAAGAACACCCGTCACACCCCACAGGGCGTTGTTCCTCGCGAGTGAGGTTTCAAAACTGTCGCCGGAATCCCTGATTTTGGCCAGCGGCACGAAGCCCCGGACGTAGGCGAAATGCAGGTGCGGCGGCAGGTTCTTCGCTTGAAGGTTCTTCGCGTTCCCGGAGTAGCCCATCGTGCCGATCACTTGGCCCGCGGTGACGAGGCTGTTCAGGCTCACTTCGATCGTATCCAGGTGGCCGTAGATCGTATGTCCGCCGTCCAGGTGGTCGATGACGACGGTTTTGCCCAGCTTCCCCCAATCGCTTCGCGCAGCCACCACCACTTTGCCGTTCGCGACGGCGAAAACCGGTTCGCCCAGAAAGCCATTCAGATCCAGGGCGCCGTGAATGCCGTTCCCGCGCGCCGCCTCGAATCCGCCGCCCTCCCGCGCCTCGGAATCGCTCCCGCGCACCATCGCCACTCGACCGAGCGGGCATGCGGTGCCCGCCTCGGCGTCCGCCAACGGAGGCTCGGGCCCCTGCTGCGCGCGCGCGGCGACCGGCATCGCGACGCTGAGGACGGCGGTCAAGGCGACGAACACTCTCTTCATTGGGTTGAACCCGCGCGCGTCGACCCCTCCGCGCTCACGCCCTCGTTCAGCACCAGCACCTCGACCCGCCGGTTCTGCTGCCGGCCGGCCGCCGAATCGTTCTCCACCACCGGAAACTTCGGGCCGTAGCCCTTGGTGCGAATGCGCTGCGCGGCGATGCCTCGCGCCACCAGGAGATCGCGCACGGCGTCGGCGCGCTGCTGCGAGAGCTTGATGTTGAAGCTCTCGTCGCCGACGTTGTCGGTGTGGCCCTCGATCATCACTTCGCGCTTCGGATAGGCCTTGAGAAACTCCGCAAGCTTGTCGATGCTCCGCTGGGCGCCGGGCCCGACCTCGGCCTTGCCGGGTGCGAACAGCACGTCGCCGACTGTGAGCACCATCCCGCGATCGGTCTGCTGCGCCTTGAGGTTCGCCAGCTCGTTGGCGAGCGCCGTCGCCCTGGCATTTTCAGCCGCGAGCGCCTTGGCGTCGACCTCGTCCGTCTTCCGACCCTGCTCTCTCTCGGCCGCTTTCGCCTCGGCGTCGCGGGCGCGCGCCTCCGCCACCCGGCGCCACTGCTCCGCCTCGCGCGCCTTGGCCTCCGTCTCGCCGCGCGCGGCCTTCAGCTCGCGGTCGCGCTTGTGCAGCAGCATCTCGGACGTCTCCCGGCGCAGCTGCTCCATGTTCTGCTCGGTCTTGCCGGTCGCGCCCGTCACCGACGCGAGCTGCGCCTTTCTCTCCGCCAGGTAGCTCAGATGCATCCGTTCGTCGCTGTCCTTCGCCTCCCCGGCGGCGCGCAGCGCCTTTTGCGCGTCGCCGAGCCACAACGGGGCGTACGCCTGCACGTTGGGATCGACCTGTGCCTGCTGATACGCTGCTTGCGCCCGCTCGAACTGGGCCTTGGCCGCTCGCTGCTTGCTCGACATGGCGCAGCCCGCCGCCACGCTCAGGACACCGACCACCGCAACCACCCTCGTGAGTCGAACGGTACGCTGACCCATCGAACAGTCCCTCCGCCGCCGAGCCCGTCACTTCGGCAGCCGGTCGAGCTCCTGGCGCAGCACTTTGAGGTATCGGCCCATCTCGTCCGCCACCGCGTTGACGCGCTGATTAGCGGCCATGACGCGCGCGTATTCGCCGTCGATCGCGGCCTGCTCCGCGGCTCGGATCGCCTCCTCGTTCTTGCCCTTGGCCATCGCCTTCTGGGCGGCCATGAGCTTGTCCTGCGCGGTCCGGAACTCGAGCGGCGCGCTGACGGCCGCGCCCGCCTGCTGCGCCTCGTCGACGGCCCGCTCCGCTTGCGACACCTTCGCGCTCGCGAGAGGACTGTGGCCGGCGCATCCGGCGGTCGAGAGCGCGGCGATCGAGAGCGGTACGAGCACGATGCAGACCAAACGACCGCGGTGGGGCTGTCGCGTCGGCTCGTTCACGGTCGGCCTCCTCTTTATATGCGTTATGAGCGCGCCGCGGCCGGCGGGGCCCCAGCCCCGCGACGGCCTGCAGCAGCGCCCGGCCACTATTTCGAAGATCCGTCGGCCTCGCGGCCGGCGCCATCGAGCATTCACTCGATCCGCACGGCAGGTGTTTCCCCGATTTGGCCGTTTCCGTGCTTGTCATCGTCGACAGCACGGGTGAGACTCTGGGGAATGACGACGCCGCCAGTCCCGACGGAGCGGCGAGCGGCCGCTCTCGCGGAGATGAGCGCGCTGCTCGGCTCGTCGCTCGACTACGAGCGAACACTTTCGCGCCTGGCCCGTCTGGCGGTGCCGGCCCTCGCCGATCTCTGCGCCGTCGATCTTCTTCACGACGCTGCCTCACTCCGTCGCGTCGCGTGCGCGCACGTCGATCCCACCCGCGAGGCGCTCGTCTCCGAGATCGGCGCCCGGCTCGCGGTCGATCCGACGGCCGCGCGGGGGGTCGCCGCCGTCATTCGCACGCGCCGACCGGTTCTGGTGACCCACGCCACGGATGCCGATCTGCGCGACGCCGCGCAGGATGCCGACCAGCTCGAGCTGCTCCGTCAGCTCGGCCCGACGTCGTGGATGGTCGTGCCCCTCGTCGCGCACGAGCGTGTGCTGGGCGCGCTGACCGTCGCGTTCACCGAATCGGCCCGACGCTACGGTCCCATGGACCTCGCCGTCGCCACCGTCGTCGCGAGCCACGCTGCGGCGGTGATCGAGGGCGCGCGACTCTATCGCGAGGCCGAGGCGGCGCGCCGCGCAGCCGAAGCGGCGAACCGCGCGAAGGACGAGTTCCTGTCGACGCTCTCGCACGAACTGCGCAACCCGCTCAACGCCGTGTACGGGTGGGCGAGGCTCATCGAGCGCGGTCAGCTGAGCGAGGCGCAGACTCGCCGGGCGGTCCAGATCATCGTCCGGAACGTCGACGCGCAGATCCGGCTCGTCGACGATCTACTCGATATGGCGAGGATCGTGAACGGTCGGATGCGGCTCGTCGTACGGCCCGTCGACCTCCGCGACGTCATCGAGGACGCGCTGGAGGTGGTCCGTCACGCGGCCGAGGCGAAGGGCATTCGGCTGCAGTCGGTGCTGGAGGCCCCAGGCCTTCTGGTCAGCGGCGACGCCGGGCGCCTTCAGCAGGTTGTCTGGAACCTGCTGGACAACGCCGTCAAGTTCACCCCGAAGGACGGGCGTGTCCAGGTCCAGCTCCAGCGTGTCCGGTCGCACGTCGAGATCGTCGTCAGCGACAGCGGCCGGGGCATCCCGATCGACGAGCTGCCGTTCGTCTTCGATCGGCTGCGTCAGGGCGAGAGCGGGAGCACGCGCGACCAGGGAGGGCTGGGGATCGGCCTGGCGCTGGTGCGCCACTTCGTCGATTTGCACGGCGGCAGCGTGTACGTCGAAAGTGCCGGCGAAGGGCAGGGCGCGACGTTCGTGGTGAAGCTGCCCCTGATGCTCGCCGACCTGCGCGAGCAGCCCATCGCGCGCCGGGACGGCCCGGCGCTCGAGAGCGCCTCGCTGGCCGGTGCGCGCATCGTCGTGGTGGACGACGATCCGACCGCCGTCGAGCTGATCAAGGAGGTCCTGGCCCAGGCAGGCGGCGAGGTCATCGAATGTCGCTCGACCGACGAGGCCGTGCGCGAGGTCGCGCGGCGGCGGCCCGACGCGCTCGTTTCCGACATCGAGATGCCCGGGCAGGACGGCTATTCGCTCATACGAAAGGTGCGGGCCTTGAGCCCCGAGCAGGGCGGCGAGACGCCCGCGGCGGCGTTGACCGCCTTCGGCCGGCCGGAGGACCGGATCCGGAGCCTGCAGGCGGGATTCAATATCCACCTCACCAAGCCGGTTGATCCGGCCGAGCTGACCACGATCGTGGCGAGCATGATCCGCCGCGCCGGATGATGCGCATCGCGTCCTGGGGCGGCTGGACACGCGTGTCGCGCGCCGCGATACGCTCTCTCGTAGTGCCCACGGTTCGCCACGACTCGTTGATCCGGGTCCGAGAGCGAACCGACGAGGACTGACGCGCCATGGAGCCAGCTTCCGGCGTCGGGAGCAAGCCGACGATCGCCGTGTTCAACTCGAGCGAGGACACCGTCGAGCTCCTGCGCACGGCGCTCGAAGCTGAAGGCTTCCAGACGGTGGTGGGGCACATCCCGGACGTGAAGAAGGGCGAGCTCGACCTGGTCGGTTTCATCAACCACCACGCGCCCGCGGTGGTGGTCTACGATATCTCACCGCCTACGATGCGAACTGGCGGTTCCTGCGGCTCGTGCGCAGCGCCGAGCCGATGCAGCGGCGCGAGTTCGTGCTCACCACGACCAACAAGCCGGCGCTCGAGCAGCTGGTCGGCGACACCGAGGCGCTCGAGATCATCGGCAAGCCGTACGACCTCCGCCGGGTGATCGACGCCGTCCGCGCGGCGCTGGCTCGAGGCGCCTAGCGGCCGCTCGCCGGCTCCGCCGCCGATCCTCGCCACGACTGAAAGGCGAGGCCCTGGATCAGGGACAGACCCAGCCAGACCGCGTCATCGACCGCGTACGCCGACACGAAGGTGTCCGCCAGGCCGCGGACCACCAGCACGATCAGGACGGACGTGGTCAGGTTCACGGCCAGGAAGATCAGAACCATCCCGACGGATTCGAGCATCTTGCCAACGGCGGCTCCAAGGCGGGCGCTCGGCAGTCCGAGCGCCCTGGCGCCGACGTAGTAGGCGCCGATCGACGTCAACCCCGCCAGCGCCGCGATGAACGTCGCCTCCATGCCTTCCTCCAGCGCTAGATGTAGCCCGCGATCCGATAGTAGAGCCAGCCGAGGAATTCTTTGACGAGCACGCGCATCTGCGCGATTCGCGACTCGGGCGCGTCGGCTCCGACGAGCGGATCGGACGGCACCCCGCGGACCTCGAACCCGGCGCGCTCGAACAGCGGGCGCGCGCGCGCGAGGTGGCCCGCGTTGGTCACCAGGAGCACCGTCCGCACGCCGCGCGGCTCCAGGAGCGCCTTCACGCGCGCGGCTTCCTCTCGGGTCGTGCGCGCGCGGGTTTCGGTCAGGATCGCGTCGGCTGGAATGCCGTGCAGGCGGGCCTGCGCCGCGCGCACCTCGGCTTCGGTCGGTCCGCCCCCGGTGGATCCGCCGAGCAGGATCAGGACGGGCGCCAGGCCGCGCCGGTACAGCTCGATACCGCGATTGGTCCGCCGCAGCGATTCGAGGCTCAGCATGCCCGAGGGCGAGATCCATCCGCCGAGCACCACGATGGCGTCGGAAGCCACGAGCCGGGGTGAGTCGGCCATCCACTGATTCAGCCGGTAGGCAAGCGGGCTGAACGCGCTGACCAGAAAGAAGACGATGCCGGCGAGACCGATCGTGCGGCAAACGCGGTCGCCACGCCGGACGGTCGTGTCCACGGCCCTAGTGTCGCTGATCCTGAGGCGTTTCTCATGTGCCTCTCATGCGCCCGTCATGGTGCGAGTTCATCGTCGAGCCAGAAGCAGGCCAATCCTGATCGTGGAGAGGGACCCATGTGGCTCGACTGCTATTCCGCCGTGTGCCGGGAGTGCCCTGACCTCGTGGCCGTCTACGAGGCGCCCGACGGCCGCCTCGCGCTGTTGCTCCGCCAGACCCTGGTGCCGCTGCCCGAGGAGTTCGCGAGCCTGCGCCGAACGATCCGCAGCGCCGCCCGCACGGCTTCCCGCAAGCTTCGGGCGGCGGGATTTCGCGGCGGCTTCACGGTGCTGCAGTGGCAACCCCTCGAGACGGTCGCCTCGGTCGTGCGCGATTGGCCGTGCCGCTACGAGGCCGACGCCGAGCGCCGAGGCCAGCTCGCGGCCGTCGCCCAGCGCTACACGGCCGACGAGCGATACCTCGCCAGTCACGCGCAGTCGCGCCGCCGCGCCGCGTCGCAGCCGCGCGGGGCGCTGCCGCCGTTCGCGGCGGCCGCCGAGCTCCACGGACTTCAATCCTGGTACGACGCGATGGCGCCGACCTGGCTCGGCCTCGAGCCGCTGCTCCGCCGCGCGCTGGTCTTGAAGGCGCACCGGTGGATCGCCGAGCACATCCTGATTCCGGCCTCCGAGGGCCGCACCTCGCCGGCCGAGATCCGCGAGACGATCGTCCGGCTCGGGTTTGCGCTCATCGAGATGATTCCCCCGGACGACCGCACCGTGTGGAGCGTGTGGGTCGGTCTCGTGGTCGGCGACCTCGAGCGAGCGATGTGCCGTCCGAGCGCCGACTGGAACCAGGCGTGGGCGCGCTGGCTCCTCCTGATCGCCTACAGCGTCCCGATCCCGCGCGGGCGTTCGGCACCGACGTGGCCCGTGAGGCTCACGTCGCTGGTCGGTGTCGATCCGTACCACGTCTGATCGGTCACAAGAGAGGGAGGCAGCGGTATGACGGACTGGTGGGCCGAGCTCGAGCACGAGCTGTTGACCTGTGTGGAGGAGATCGGGCTCGCCACACCCGCTCGCGGCGAGCCGGCGCCCGCTGATCCCGACCGCCGTCTGCTCACTCGTGAGCGCCGCCGTCTGCGCGATCACCACGTTCAGATAGCTCACGACGCCCGCGCGGTACTGATTGGTGGTCAGCGCCAGCGAGCGCTCGGCGGCCTGGACGGCCTCGTCCTGCTCGCGCGCCTCGACTTCTAGAATGCGGAGCGCGGCCAGATTGTCCTCGACGTCCTGGAATGCGCCGAGCACGGTTTGACGATAGCCAGCGACGCTCGCGTCGTACGCGGCGCGCGCTTGCGCGGTCTGCGCGCCGCGTAGGCCGCCGTCGAACACGGTCTCCGTGACGGCCGGCCCGACGGAGAAGAAGCGGCTCGGCCACACGAGCCACTTCGCGATACTGCCGCTCTGGAATCCGGCCGACGCGCTCAAGGTCACCGTCGGGTAGTACGCGGCCACCGCGACGCCGATCTGGGCGTTGGCGGCGGCGACGCGCCGCTCCGCCGCGGCGACGTCGGGCCGCCGCTCGAGCAGCTCGGATGGCACGCCGACGGGAATGGACGACGGGGCGGCAGGGAGCGACGCGAGCGCGAGCTCGAGCGTCGCCGGCGGCCGGCCGATCAGGACGGCGATCGCGTGCTCGAGCTGAGCGCGCTGCACGCCGAGATCGGTCGCCTGGGCCTGCGTCGTCTTCAGCTGAGTCTCGGCTTGTGCGACATCGGCGGCCGACACGACGCCGGCCGCATAGCGGTTGCGCGTGAGCTGGAGCGACGTCTGATAGGCGGCGATCGCCGCGTTGAGCAGCCCTCGCTGGGCGTCGACCGTCCGCAGCAGGAAATAGTCCTGCGCCAGTTCGCTCTGAAAGAGGAGGCGAGTGGCCTCCAGATCGCCGGCGCTGGCCTGGGCGTTCGCCCGGTTCGCTTCCACGTTGCGACGGACGCGTCCCCAGACGTCGATGTCCCACGAGACGTCGACCGGCAAGATGAAATCGTTCGAGGCGCCCTGCTTGGGTCCGAACGAGCCCGCCAGGTTCTCCGAAGGACGCGAGCGAGTGTAGCCGGCGCCAACCGTAGCGGTCGGGAAGAACTGCGAGCGCGCGGCCAGGACGAGCGCGCGGGCCTGCCGGAACTGGCCCTCGGCGACGAGGAGGTTCTGGTTCGAGATGCTCACCTGCGTCTCGAGCGAATTCAGCAGCGGATCGCCGAAGACCTCCCACCACGGCCCGCGGACCATCCCGTCGCTCGGCTGCGCGGGCTTCCACTCGGCGCCCTCCGCCACCTCCTTGTAGGCGCCGGGCGTCTCGATCGACGGGCGCACGTAGTTCGGCCCGACCGAGCAGCCGGCCGCGACGAGAAGGGCCGCGCCGACGAGGAGGGCGACGACCGGAAGGCGCCGTATCATGCGTGGGTCGCCTGGGCCACGGCGCGGCGGGCCCGGCCGCGTCGAAGCCGCTGCAGGGCGAGCCGCAGGCGGTCGAGCTCGAGGTAGACGACGGGCGTCGTGTAGAGCGTGAGCAGCTGGCTCACCACCAGGCCGCCGACGATGGCGATGCCGAGCGGTCGGCGCAGCTCGGAGCCGACGCCCGTGCCGAGGGCCAGCGGCAGCGCCCCCAGCAGCGCGGCCATCGTCGTCATCATGATCGGCCGAAAGCGCAGCAGGCACGCCTGATAGATGGCCTCCTCCGGGCTCCGGCCGCCGCCACGCTCGGCCTCGAGCGCGAAGTCGATCATCATGATCGCGTTCTTCTTCACGATGCCGATCAGGAGGATCACCCCGATGAGCGCGATGACCGAGAGATCCGCCCGGCAAATCAGGAGCGCGAGAATGGCGCCGATACCCGCGGAGGGCAGTGTGGAGAGGATCGTGATCGGGTGCACGTAGCTCTCGTAGAGCACGCCCAGCACGATGTAGACGGAGACGAGCGCGGCGGCGATCAGCAGCGGCTGGTTCGCGAGCGCGGCCTGGAACGCTTGCGCCGTGCCCTGGAAGCTGCCGCGGATGGCGGCGGGGAGCCCGGCGTGCAGGGTAGCGGCCTGGATCGCGGCGACCGCCTGGCCGAGCGCGACGCCGGGCGGCAGGTTGAAGGAGAGGGTCACCGCCGGGAACTGGCTCTGGTGATTGACCGCGAGCACGGTGTTCGTCGGCGCGTACCGCGTGAACGCCGAGAGCGGCACCATCGCGCCGCCCGCGCCCGGCAGGTAGATGTCGCCGAGCGTCTCGGGGCGCTGCCAGTACTTCGGCTCGACCTCCATCACCACGTGGTACTGGTTCAGGAGCGTGTACATGACGGACACCTGGCGCTGGCCGAAGGCGTCGTAGAGCGTGTCGTCGATGAGCTGGGGGGTGATGCCGAAACGCGAGGCCGTGCTTCGATCGATCACAACGGTCGCCTGCTGGCCGCGATCCTGTTGATCGCTGCTGACGTCGACGACCTGAGGCAGGCCGCGCAACCGCTGGACGATCCGCGGCGCCCACGTGTTCAGGTCCTGGATACTGTCGCCTTGCAGGGTGAACTGATACTGCGCATTGCTCGCCCGTCCGCCGACCCGGAGATCCTGCACGGCCTGCAGATACGACGGCGCGCCGACGACGCCGGCGAGGCGCCCTCGGAGCCGGCCGATCACCTGGTCGGCGCTGAGCTTGCGCGCGGCCAGCGGCTTGAGCGCGATGAACAGGCGCGCGGTGTTCGTGGTGGTTCCGCTGCCGCCGCCCCCGCCGCCGGTGAAGCCGATCACGTTCTCGACCGCCGGGTCGCTCCGGATGATCTCGACGATCTGCCCGAGCTTCTCGCGCATCGCCTGGAACGAGATGTCCTGCGCGGCCTGCACGACGCCCGTGATCCGTCCGGTGTCCTGCTGCGGGAAGAACCCCTTGGGCACGAGGACGAAGAGGTAGACGTTGACGGCGACCGTCAGGATCGTCACGGCGAGGATCGCGCGCGGGTGCCGCAACACCCACGCGAGGGTCCGTGCATAGAAGCCGTGCATCCCCTCGAAGAAGCGCTCGCTCAACCGATAGAGGCGCCCGCGCGGCCCCGGCTCGTCGCGTCGGCCCAGGAGCGTTGCGCACAGCATCGGCGTCGTGGTGAGCGAGACCACCAGCGAGATGAGGATCGCGGCCGAAAGGGTCATCGCGAACTCGCGAAAGAGCCGGCCGACGATGCCGCCCATCAGGAGGATCGGGATGAACACGGCGATCAGCGAGATGCTGATCGAGACCACGGTGAAGCCGATCTCGCGGGCCCCGAGCAGCGCCGCCTCGAGGGGGCCCAGGCCGGCCTCGCGGTGGCGGGTGATGTTCTCGAGCACGACGATCGCGTCGTCGACCACGAAGCCGGTGGCCACCGTCAGCGCCATCAGCGAGAGGTTGTCGAGGCTGAACCGCAGCAGGTACATCACGCCGAAGGTGCCGACCAGCGAGACCGGCACGGCGACCGCCGGCACGACCGTGGCGCGCGCTCCGGAGGAACGCGAAGACCACCAGGGTCACGAGCGCGATCGAGATCAGCAGGGTGCGCTCCACGTCGAAGAGCGAGGCGCGAATCGTCGTCGTCCGGTCGAGGACCACCTTGAGGTCGATCGCCGCGGGGGTCGTGGCCTGGAGCTCCGGCAGCAGCGCGTAGATGCGGTCGACCGTCTGGATGATGTTGGCGCCGGGCTGGCGGAAGACGACCAGCAGCACGGCGGGCTTGCCGTCCGACAGGCCGATCGTCCTGACGTCTTCGACCGAGTCCTCGACCCGCGCCACGTCCTCGAGCCGCACGGCCTGGCCGTGCCGGTAGGCGACGATCACCGGCACGTAGTCCGCGGCATGGCGCATCTGGTCGTTGGCGAGGATCTGCGACGTCCGGGTGGCGTCGCTCAGCGAGCCCTTCGGGCGATTGACGTTCGTGGCGGCCAGCACCTGGCGAACGTCCTCGAGCGCGATCCCGTACTTGTTGAGCGCCGAGGGGTTGAGCTCGACGCGGACCGACGGCAACGAGCTTCCGCCGACGATGACCTGCCCGACGCCGCGCACCTGCGCGAGCTTCTGCTGCAGGATGCTCGACGCGATGTCGTACATCTGTCCCCGGCTCTTCGTCGGCGACGTGAGGGCGATGATGATGATCGGCGCGTCGGCCGGGTTCACCTTGCGGTAGCTGGGGTTGGTCGGGAGCGCCGCGGGCAGACACCCGCGCGCGGCGTTGATGGCGGCCTGCACGTCGCGGGCGGCGCCGTCGATGTTCCGGTTCAGGTCGAACTGGAGCACGATCGACGAGGACCCGAGGACGCTCGTCGATGTCATCTCGGTCACGCCCGCGATCCGGCCGAACTGCCGCTCGAGCGGCGTCGCCACGGACGTGGCCATCGTCTCCGGGCTGGCGCCGGGCAAGCTCGCCTGGACCGAGATCGTCGGGAAGTCGACCTGCGGCAGGGACGACACCGGCAAGACCGGATAGGCGAGGGCGCCGGCCAGGAACAGGCCGATCGTGAGGAGCGTCGTCGCGACCGGCCGCCGGATGAAGGGCGTGGAGAAGCTCACGCGGGCTCCGGGCCCAGCGCCGGCCGCTCCCGGCGCCGCTGGAGCCGGCGCGCCAGGTCGTCGAAGGCGAGGTAGATGACCGGCGTGGTGTAGAGCGTCAGCACCTGGCTCACGATCAGGCCGCCCACGATCGAGACGCCGAGCGGCCGGCGAAGCTCGGAGCGCACACCGGTGCCGAGGGCCAGCGGCAGCGCGCCGAGCAGCGCCGCCATCGTCGTCATCATGATCGGCCGGAACCGGAGCAGGCACGCCTGGTAGATCGCCTCCACGGGAGCTCGGCCCTCCTCGCGCTCGGCGTGCAGCGCGAAGTCGATCATCATGATCGCGTTCTTCTTCACGATGCCGATCAGGAGGATCACGCCGATCAGCGCGATCACCCCGAACTCCATCCGGCACACGAGGAGCGCCAGCAAGGCGCCGACGCCGGCCGACGGCAAGGTCGAGAGGATCGTGATCGGGTGGATATAGCTCTCGTAGAGCACGCCGAGCACGATGTAGACGGCGACCAGCGCGGCCAGGATCAGCAGGAGCTCGTTGGCCAGCGCCGCGCGAAAGGCCTGCGCCGTCCCCTGGAAGCTGCCTTCGATGCTGGCCGGCAGTCCGAGCCGCTGCGTCGTCGCCTCGATGGCCCGCACCGCGTCGCCGAGCGACGCGCCCGGCGCCAGGTTGAACGAGAGCGTCACCGCCGGGAACTGTCCCTGACGGCTGATCGCGATCGGCGCCGTTTTCTCGGTCGCGGTGCTGAGCGCGCCGAGCGGCACGGTGCCGCCGTTGGTGCCGCGCACGTAGAGACCGTCGAGGCTCGAGGCGGTTTGCCGGAAGTCCGGCTTCACCTCCAGCACGACGCGGTACTGGTTCACCTGCGTGAAGATCGTGGACACCTGCCGCTGGCCGAACGCGTCGTAGAGCGTGTCGTCCAATATTTGAGGGCTGACGCCGAGCCGCGAGGCGGTGCTCCGGTCGATCGCGATCGCCGTGCCGACACCGTGATCTTGTAGATCGGTACTCACGTCGCGCAGCGCCGGCAGCGCGCGGAGGCGGTCGAGCAGCCGCGGCGCCCACGCGGCGAGCTCGGCGCCGTCCGGATCCTCGAGCGTGTACTGGTACTGCGTCCGGCTCACCCGATCCTCGACGGTCAGGTCCTGGACCGGCTGCATGAACAGGGTGATGCCCTGCACCTTCGCGAGCTCCGGAGCGCCGAGACCGGTAAGAGCCGGTACGCGAGCGCGCCGGCGAGAAACACGGCGACCATCAAGAGCGTCGTCGCCACCGGGCGGAGGATGAACGGGCGTGACGGGTTCACGGCGCGCGCCGCGGAGCTGCGCTGCCCGCGTCTTGCAGCGCGACCCGGCTGCCCTCCCGCAGGCGCTCGGCGCCGTCGATCACGACCATCTCGCTCGGCGATACCCCGGAATCGATCGCCGCGCTATCGCCCTCGGTCACGCCGATCTTCACGGGGCGCACCGTCGCGGAGTGGTCGGGCTTCACGACATACACGAAGGGGCCCTGAGCGCTCTGCTGAATCGCCGCCGCTGGCACCACGGTCGCGCCTCGCTTGACGTCGAGCTGGAGGCGCGCGTTGACGAACTGGCTCGGGAACAGCCTCCCGTCGGCGTTGGGGAACACGGCCTTCAGGCGGACCGTGCCCGTGGTCGGGTCGATCTGGTTGTCGACGGTCAGCAAGGTGCCCGAGGCCAGGCGCTGTTTCTGCTCTCGGTCCCACGCGTCGACGGGCAGCTTCACGCCGGCGTTGAGTTTCACGAGCACCGGCGGAAGACTGTCCTCGGGTATCGTGAACACGACCGCGATCGGCTCGAGCTGCGTGATCACGACCAGGCCGTTCTGATCGGTCGCGTGGACGATGTTCCCGGGATCGACGAGACGGAGCCCGAGGCGCCCGCCGAGGGGCGCGGTGATGCGACTGTAGGTGAGCTGGAGCTTGACGTTGTCGATCTGGCCCCGGTCGGTCTCGACGGCGTCCTCGTACTGGTGGACGAGCTCGACCTGCGTGTCGAGCTGCTGCTTGGGCGCCGAGTCCTCGGCCACGAGCGTCCGATGGCGCTCGAGGTCGACGCGCGCGTTGCGGAGCAGCGCCTCGTCGCGCGCCAGCTGGCCCTGCGCCTGCGTCAGCTGCACCTGGAACGGACGCGGATCGATCTCCGCGAGCAAGTCGCCGGCCCTGACCCGCTGCCCTTCCTGGAACAGGACCTTCGTCAGCTCGCCGTCCACGCGCGTGTGGACCGTCACCATGTTGAGCGGGGCGACGGAGCCGAGCCCGGTGAGATAGACGGCCATGTCGGACGTCCGAGCCGGCGCCGCGACCACGGGTACCGGAGCCATCCGCCCGGTCTCGGCCGCGGAGCTCGACGTCTTCGACTGTGCGTTGCCCGACCCGACGCGGACGACGTAGACGCCCGCCCCGAGCAGTACGATCACGCCCAGGCCGAACGACCACAGCGTGACGCGCCTCATGATCTTGTGATACCGGCTACCCGTGCCTTCGTTCGTAAAGACTTCGCCAAGAACTGTTAAGCGAGCCGCCCGGCGCTTAACACTTGGCGTTAGACGCGAGCGTCGCGGGACAGACGGCGTGGCCTTCGATTGGAAGGGTCACTTCGACGATGAGCCCGCCGTCGCGGGCGTTGGCGGCGCGTACGGTGCCGCCGTGGAGGCGGATCGTCCGATCCGCGATCGTCAAGCCCAGGCCGACGCCGCCGGTGTGGCGGTCGCGCGCGTCGCCCACCCGATAGAAGGGGTGGAAGATGTGCGGCAGCAGCTCGTCGGGGACGCCGCTGCCGTGGTCGCGCACGGCGATGACGACGCGCCCCGGCCCGTCGGCGCGCATCGCGATCTCGACCGCCGTGTCCTGGCGCGTGTGGCGGACGGCGTTGCGGACGATGTTCTCCACGGCACTGTGCAGCAAGTCGGGCGCGCCGATCGCCGCGCATTCACAGGTGGCGGTGACGCGCACCGCGCGGCGCCGGCTCCGCACCTCGAAGTCCGCATCCTCGGCCACGTCGCGCACGACCGCGGCGAGGTCGACGGGCTCGCGCGTCGGCTCCATCGCCCCGCTCTCGAGCCTGGCCAGCATCAGCAGCTGACCGATCAGCGCGTTGAGACGCTCGGCCTCGCGCTCGATCCGGTCGAGCGCCCACTGGTCGTCGCTCGCCGGCTGGCGGGCCAGGCCGAGCGCGACGTGCAGCCGCGCGAGCGGCGAACGCAGCTCGTGGGAGATGTCGCGCAAGAGCCGCCGCTCGGAGGTCATGAGCGCCTCGATCCGCTCGGCCATCCGATCGAAGTCGCGCGCCAGATCTCCCAGCTCGTCGCGGCGGCGCCCGACGGTGGGCCCTACCCGCACCGCCAGGTTGCCGCCGGCCAGCTCGTGGGTCGCCGCCCGTAGGGTGCCGAGCGGGCGGGCCACGTACCGCGCGAGCGGGTAGCACACGGCGCCGGCGGTGATCAGCACGGCCAGGAGGCGCAGGAGCTGCGCGGAGGGGGCGTCGTGGAGCAGCCTGACGAGACCGATCGGCGTGCTGGCGACGAGGTCGTATCGCCGTCCCGAGGGACCCTCGAGCCGGTGAGCCTTCAGCGCGAAGCCGCCGTCCACCTGCAACTCGGCGTAGCCGAGCGCGTCCGCACGCGTCGATCAGCACCGCGTGGATCCGCGTCTCGCGCTCGAGCCGGTCGAGGTACGCGGCGAGCGCGGGGCCGCCTTCGTACTCGAGGATCGCCGCGGCTCGCCGGCCGTAGCCGGCGAGCGCCGTGTCGCTGAACCGCTGCACCCGCACCTCGGTGGGGGTCGAGGTCGCGATCACCGCCGCGTGGAGCGCCACGGCCACGACCACGAGCGAGGCCCAGAACCACAGCACCATCTTCAGGAACATCCCCCGCATCAGGCGTCTCCTCGCGCATAGAGGTAGCCCACCGCCCGGAGCGCGCGGATGCGCTCGCCGCCGTCGGCGCGAGGCCCGAGCTTCTTGCGCAGCCTGCTCACGTGCACGTCGAGGCTTCGGTCGAACGGCATCAGGGCCCGTCCGAGCGCGCTGCGGGCCAGCTCGTCGCGGCGGACGACCGTCCCGGCGGCGCGCAGCAGGATCTCGAGCACGTTGAACTCGACCGCCGTCAGCTCCACCGGGGCGTCGGCCCGCCGCACGACGTGGCGCCGCACGTCGATCTCGACGTCGTCGACACAGAGCCGCTCGTCGGCGGGCGCGGCGGGCTCGGCGGCGGCAGCGTAGCGCGCCCGGCGCAGGATGGCTCGGATGCGCGCCACCAGCTCACGGGGATTGAAGGGCTTGGAGAGGTAGTCGTCGGCGCCCAGCTCGAGCCCCACGATGCGGTCGACGTCGTCGCCGCGCGCCGTCAGCATGAGCACCGGGATGCGGGAGGCGGCGCGGAGGTTGCGGAGGATGTCGAAGCCGCTCACGCCGGCAGCATCACGTCGAGCACCACCAGCCGATAGTCGCCGGTGAGCGCGCGATCGACGGCGCGCGTGCCGTCGGCTTCGACCTCGAGCGAGAAATCCTCGCGCGCGAGGTATTCGCGGACCAGGTCGCCGAGCTCGGTGTCGTCGTCCACGAGCAGGATCCGAACGGACCGGCCCGCCGGGTTCGGCAGCGGCGTGAGCACGTCGTTCATCGACCCGGCGACTCCGGCGGCTCGGAGCCGCTCGGAGCCACCGGGCGGTGAGGCTCAGCCGCGGCTCGGGCCGCCGGGCGTCGGCGGGGCCGGCGTGGGAATCTCGTCGGCCCGGGCGGGTGCGATGCTGTTCAGCACTACGCGATCGCCGTCCGATACGAAGTCGACCTTCACCCACTCGCCGATCGTGAGATTGGTGAGCATCCGATGGTCGGGGGCTCTGAGCTCCGTCCCGTCCGACAGCTGAACCAGATTGAGCCTGGGGTCGACGAACCTGACCTGGGCCACCTTCGTGCCGCCTTGGCCGGCGCTCGGCCCGAAGGCCAGCGCCTGACCCAGCGACGCGACCAGGGCGAATGACATGACGGCTATGAGGACCTGAAATTGACGCATGACTCTCTCCTCTATCGCGCGAATTCGGGGCCCGTGACGATCACGAATCCCCTGGATCGATAGTCAGATCGACGCGTGGGAGAGGAGAGCGCGTGGAGCCCGGGACTCGGGCGACCGGAGTCGAACGCTCGAAGCGGCCGCCGTCCTATGCTCGACGGCGGCCAGCGTGGGCTCGCCGCGATGAGGGAGCTCGACGGCTCCCGCGCCGACGGCGTCCGGGCTCGATACGTCCCGTCCGGCGGCGCGGCCGCGCTCGTCTTCACCGGCCGCGTCGCTCCGCCACACTGGATCGACGGGAACGACGTCGGCCAGGGCGCCGAGCGACTGCAGAATTCCGACGAGCGCGAGCGTGATCAATCCCGCAATCACGGATTCAACGTACTCCCGCTCCGCGATCCGTCAAGCGATCGACGATGCACGCGTGGCGGCTTGACCGCGCCGCACTCGCGTGTTAGGTCTGCGCCGATGCGCTGGGCACTGCTGGCCGCGCTGTTCCTGACGATGCTCCCGGCACCCGCGACGGCGCAGCGCTCGCCGGTCATCCTGTCGACGACCACGAGCACGCAAGACTCGGGATTGCTCGACGTCCTGGTCCCGCTGTTCGAGCAGAAGACCGGCTACGCGGTCAAGACGATCGCAGTCGGCACCGGTCAGGCGCTCGCGCTGGCGGCACGGGGCGAGGCGGACGTGGTGCTCGCGCATGCGCCCGCCCTCGAGAAGAAATACGTCGCGGACGGCAAGATGCTCGACCGCCGGCTCGTCATGTACAACGACTTCGTCATCATCGGCCCGGCGGCCGATCCCGCGAAGATCAAGGGGATGACGAAGGTGGCCGACGCGATGAAGGCGATCGCCGCGGCCGGGGCGCGCTTCGTCGCACGCGGCGACAACTCCGGCACCCACGCGCTCGAGAGGGCCCTCTGGAAGCTGGCCGGCGTCGAGCCGCAGGGCGCCTGGTACATCGAGGCGGGACAGGGCATGGGCGCGACGCTCGGGATCGCCGACGACCGGAAGGCGTATACCCTGACGGACCGCGGGACCTTGCTGGCCTTTCAGAAGCGGGTGCGCCTTTCGATCCTGCTCGAGGGGGACAAGCCGCTCCTGAACATCTACTCCGTGATGCAGATCAACCCGAGCAACGGCCCCCGGGTCAACGCGGCCGGCGGCGCGGCGTTCGCCGACTTCATGGTGTCGGCCGACGTGCAGAAGGTCATCAAGACCTTCGGCGTGGACAAGTACGGCCAGCCCCTGTTCGTGCCCGTCGCGGGCGCGAACGAAGAGCAGGTCGGGGCCAAGGAATAGCGGCTAGCCGCGCTCGAACGCCCGCTTGATCTCCGTCTCGGCCCAGAGCATCGCTTCCTTGGGCTTCGAGGCGTTCGTGACCGCCCGCGCGAACATGTTCGGGATGATGTAGCTGTTCGTGATGAGCTGGATCTTCTCGTCGGGCGGCGCGGGCCAGCCGTACAGGTGCGAGTACTTCGCCGCGCCCTTGATGGGCTTGTACTTCTTGTCGACGTCGCCCGACACGATCCACTCGTGATACTGCGCGGGCTCGAAGAACCACTTCAGGAAGTCGCGCGCGACGTCCACGTTCTTGCTGAACTTCCAGATGCCGAGGCTCCGCGGCACGCCGACGGTATGGCGACCGTTCGGCCCGGCCGGCGACGGGTGGAAGCCGATCAGCTCGGCGACCGGAAGCTTCTCCTGCTTGGCGACCACGTAGCCCGGTGAGTCAGCGCGGACGGCTCAGATCGTCGGTGTCGAGGTAAGCGATCTCCAGGTCGATCACGGCGCCGATCTCCTCGAGCTTGGCGACCAGCTCGGGGTAGCCGGCGGCGATCAGGTCGACCTCGGCCTGACACAGGTGCGCGACCGCTCCGAAGAGGCGACGCAATCGATGCGCGTCGGACATGCGAACGCCGCGGCGCAAGACGCGTGCCGTTTCACAAGCCCCGATCGTTCCAGAGATTGGCGTTCTGGCACCCGACCGAACGTCCGCCCCGCGTCGCCCGCGGGCGGACAGCGTCACGGACTCGACAGCGCCCGGCACCGCGCGCCGCGGCCGTCGCGGGGCCGGGGCGCCCACGCCCGCGCCGCCGTTTCGGACTGGGATGCTAGGATGAGCGGCCGCCCGGAGGCGGACGAGATTGAGTCGCGATTTCGGCTTCACGCCCCGCGAATGGCGCGCGCTGCGCGCGCTCCGGACGCCCATCGGGATCCAACGGGCGCTCGACGCGATGCCCTACCACATCGCCGGCAGCGCCTGGTCGCCGCGACGGGTGCTGCGCGCGGGAACCGCGCACTGCCTCGAGGGCGCGATCTTCGCGGCTGCCGCCCTGCGGGTGCTGGGCTTCGCGCCCTTGCTCCTCGACCTGGAAGCCGTTCAGGACACCGATCACGTCGTCGGAGTCTATCGGGTGCGCGGCCACTGGGGCGCCATTGCGAAGTCGAACTTCTCGGGTCTCCGCTTCCGCGAGCCGGTCTACCGCAGCGTGCGCGAGCTGGTGATGAGCTATTTCGAGAGCTACATCAATCTCCGGGGCGAGCGCACCCTGCGCGCTTACTCACGGCCGGTCAATCTCGCGCGCTTCGATCGGAGCCACCGGGGATGGATGACGTCGGAGAGCGATCTCTGGTGGATCGCCGAGCACCTCGCCGGCGTGCCGCACATGCGGCTGCTGACGGCCCAGATGACCCGCAATCTCTCCCGCGTCGACCGGCGCTCGCTCGACGCCGGCCTCGTCGGATACCGCGCGCACTGAGGCTTCAGGGCGCGGTGGGGGGAGGCGTACGTTCCTCGGGCGGGAGCAGCACGGCGTCTTCGCGGGGGACGTACACCGTGGCCGACTCGCTGCGCCAGACGATCGCCCAGCCCATCGAGCGGAGCCGCTCGTCCGCGAGGGCCTGTCGCCGGTCGGCCTGGCGTCGCTCCCGGCCGTGCTCGACCTCGCGCAGGCGCCGATCGCCGAGCCGGCGGTCGACGATGACGACGACCTCGTCGTTGCCGGCGAATTCCTGCTGCAGGTATTCCTGAAGTTTCGGCCGGTGGCGAGACACGATGAACACCAGCTGGGCCATGGTTTGGGGAATAGCCTCACCGCTCGCGACGGTCAATGAGACCAGAGTCCCATGCGATTTGATTTGGCGCTGACCCTTGGGATATAACCGCTCTTGTGAGCCGTGTCGTTCTGCTGGTATGGCTCGTCCTCTCGCTCGTGCTTGTCCTCGACCCCGCGACGGCAGCGGCCCAGACGACCGAAGCGGACGTCTACGTGGCGCAGGCCGTCCTCGACTTCGACGACAGGAAATACGACGCCGCGCTCGAGAACCTGCACCGCGCGCTCGCGCTCGAGCCCGATCACGTCGAAGCGCTCTATTTCACCGGCGCGGTCTACGCGGCGCAGAAGCGTCCTGATCTGGCCGCGCCATATCTCGAGCGCGCCCGCGCGAAATCGCCCAAAGATCCCTCGATCGCGTACCAGCTGGGCCTGGTCTACTTCGCGCAGCAGCAGTACGACCGAGCGGAGCCGCTGCTGGAGGAAGCCTTTCGCGCCAATCCCGAGCTCGACAGTCTCGGCTACTACGTCGGGTTCCTGCGCTACCGCAAGAAGGACTACCGTGGCGCGCTGGCCGCGTTTCGCGAAGGCCGCTCGAGCGACCCCGAAATACAGCAGCTCACGCGCTTCTACACCGGCTTGGCGCTCGGCGTGCTCGGCCTGCCGGGCCAGGCGGCGGCGGAGGTCGAGCAGGCGATCCGTCTGGCGCCGGGCTCGCAGCTCACGGGTCCGGCCGAGCGCCTGCGCGACACCATCGTGGCCTCGAAGGACAAGGACCGGCGCTTCTCGTTCGAAGCCCGTGTCGGGTTCACGTACGACGACAACGTGATCGTGCGGCCCGTCGAGGACACGTCGGCGCCCATCGAGCCGCTGGTGGCCGAGATCCGGCGCCACAAACACGAGTCGTGGGGCGAGCTGTTCGGCCTGAACGCGAGTTACGTGTGGTGGCGCACCACCGACTGGGAGTCGTCGATCGGCTACTCGTTCTTCACGACCTACCAGAACGCGCTGCCGGCGTTCAACGTCGTCAGCAACCTCGGCACCGCGAGCCTGACCTACAAGACGGCGCTGTCCCAGCTGCCGGCGCAGGTGAGCCTCCAGTACGCGTACGACGACACGATCCTCGGCACCGACCAGTTCCTGCAGCGGCACACCGTGTCCCTGTCCGGCGTGGTCATCGAGAGTGCCCAGCACTTCACGCAGGGCTTCTTCCGCTTCCAGGCGAAGATCTTCGAGAGCGTCGATCAGGCGCTCCGGGTCGCGAACGAGAACCGGAGCGGCGACAACTACATGGTGGGCTTTCTCCACTACATCCGCTTCGCCGAAGACCGGCACTACCTCAAAGGCGGCTACCAGTTCGACTGGGACGACACCGGCAAGGCCGAAGGGCGGAACTGGACCTACTACGGCCAGCGGGTGAACTTCGGCGGGCAGTACACGCTGCCCTGGTGGGCGATCCGATTGAAGTTCGACCTCGACGTGCACTTCCGCGACTACACCTACAAGAACACGATCCTGCCGTCCTACGCGCCCGGCTCGAAATGGCGGCAGGACCAGGAGCTCACCAACATCGTCCGCGCGGAGCTGCCGCTGCCCGCCAACTTCACGCTCGCCGCCGAGTACCAGGTGACGCGCGACTTCTCGAACATCGAGGTCTACTCCTACATCCGCAACGTCGCGTCGCTCAGCCTCGTCTGGTCGTACTGATCCTCGCGTAACCCCGTCCCGATTCCGCGTCGCGTTACGGATTCCCCCCGATCTTCACGAGGCCACCGTTCTGCACGGCGACCAGACTGCCGGTCAGACTCGAGAGCGGAGTGATGGGCGTCAGCAGCACGCCGTTGATCCGGATCGTGCCCGAGGCGGCGCCCGAGAGCGCCTTGGCGCCGATGCGGAAGCTGTCGACCGGTCCGGAGACAGGGATGCCGTTGACGATCGCCGTCGGTACGATCGAGTTGTTCACGTTCAGGACGTTGCCGGATCCGGAGAAGCTCACGAGCGAGCGGCCGATCGAGGCGGACGAGCCGCCGGACACGTTGAGCAGCAGACCGTTCAGGATGCTCAGGGTGCTGCTGTCCACAAGGCTGACGAGGCTGCCCGCGACGTTGAGCACGCTGCCCCCGGCGACGTTCACGAGGTGACCGTTGCCCACGGTGATCGCGCTGGCCCTGAGGGTGATCATCGACACGGCGTCGTTCGGGATCGACACCTTGGCGCTGCCGACCAGGTTGACCGCGTGGTCGCCGGTGGTGAGGGCGCTCCCGCCGTTGAGGTTGAGCAGAGGGGCCGTCGCCTCGAGGAGAGCGGTGTCGATCCGGTACGCGCTCCCGGTCGCGACGACGACCGCGCCGTTGTCCGCGCCGAACACCCCGGCCGGGCTGGCCGTCCGGATCGGCCGGTCGGCGCCGACCGTGAGACCCGTGTCGGGATCGATTTCGGTCACGCTCGGGCGGCCCACGAGATCGAAGAGGTGGCCCGAGCCGCCGGCGCCGGCCTCGAGCGAGCCGCCGGACACGGAGATGAACGGATCGGTCCCGGTGTGTATGATTCGAGCGCCGGAGTCGAGGCGCAGAAAGCTTCCCCCGGTCAACACGCGGCTGTCGCTCATGCGCGCGAAGGCACCCTTCGTCGAGATCGTGCTGCCGCTGAGCCAGAGCAGGGGATCGAGCGACGTACTCTGAAGCGAGACTCCGGGCAAGTCGAAGAAGCCCGACTGCGTCGCGAGTGTCTCGGCGACCGACCTGAAGAGCGGCCCCGTCAGGACGTTGGGATTATGCGAATCTTCCAGGAACGCGGCCAAGTTCTCGACAATGTCTCGGCGACACTTGGCATTGCAGAGCGACAGCGAGAACTCGTCCGACAGCCAATCGACGTCCATCATCAGCACGATCCGCCCGGATTTGCCGCCCAGATCCGTTTCATTCCACACGCCGCCGACGATCCCGTTGCCCGAGGTCACCAGGACGTTGGCGCCGGAGATGTTGGAAATCTCGCCCGGCCCATTCGGCGCCCACCTCGTCAGCCCGTTGGGCGCCGACGTGACACCACCCCGCGCGGTGGGGTTGAACGCGGCGACTCCGAGAAAATCTCGCTTGCTCCCGACGACGATCTCGTCTCCGCCGACGACCACTGTGCGGAGCAGGCTCTGCACGGAATTGTTGAGCACCTGGCAGCACGGACGCTCCCCGGTGAGATAGAGGCCGCCTCCCTTGGCGAGGAATTGAGCGAGCGTGGCCTGGTCGCCCGCACTGATCGCGCTGAACGCGCCGACGAACCAGATGCTGCCGTACGCCGACAGGTCGGCCGGTAGCTTCGAGCCGTTCAGATTGGTGATCAGCGCGTTGGGTTGAACGGCCCGCAGATCCGCCGCGAGCGCGGCCCGCGACCCCACGCTCGGAAAGATGTCCGCATCCCCGAAGAGGAGCATGCCGCCGGCTTTCATCGGAGCGGGCGGCGGAGTGATAGGCGACGATAGCTTGAGGGGCACCTGGCCTCCACCGGGGCTCAGGACTTCCTGAACGTTCGGGGGCTGAATCGTCGGCGGCGGTGGTGTCACCGCAGGCGCGACGATGGGCAGCGTGCCGGCCGTGAACGTCGCGATCGTCGTGTTCAGCGCGGCCTGCTTGGCGTCGCCTTCGGCGCCGCTGACCTTTGGCAGGGTCGAGCCGAGACCGCCCGTGGCGTGGGCGCGCATCGCCGCGCTCATGACGCCGGAGCTCACGACGCCGCCGGTCACGCTCGCGAAGTTGTCGGGACCGACGGCGAGGGTCTGGGGGCCGCTGGTCACGGCGACGGTGCCCGCCAGGACATAGAAATTGGCGGTGAGGCCGGCCTGGGCGCTGTCCGCGCCGGCGGTGGCGCGAACGACCTCGGCGATGAAGACGGTCCCGCGCACCGCGGCGACGGCGTTCGGAGTCTTGACCTCGATCTGCTCGCCCGGCTGCATCCGGTCCTTGGCGACCACGACGGCGACCTTGCCGGAGTCGAGATCGACCGTGGAGCGGCCCGGAAGCTCGGTGATCGTGAGCGCCGAGCGCTCGCGCACGGTGACGACGGCCTTGCCGCCGAGCAGGAGCCGGGCGAGGGAGCGGTCGCCAGTGACGACGCGGTCGTTGACGAACACGTCGTCCTTGAACTTCAGCGCGACGGGCTGCGCCGACGTCATGCGCGCCGCGGTGACGTTGCCCTCGAGCGTGGTGACGACGCCGGCCTTCGCGGCTTGGGCGGAGACAGAGCCCGGTAGCAGCCCGACAATCAGCGATAGCGCGGCAACAATTCGACTGACCCGCGTCATAGCCCTGTCCTCCCTCACCTCAGAAGAGCCGGGTGGGCACTCGGGACCAAAAACCGCTGTATCAATCGGGACCAATGGCCAGCTTTGACCCCCGACTATCGCCGCACGCGGCCAAACTTGTCAAGTGTCGATGAAATAAGGGGATTTCCGGAATAGCTCGAACTGAACGACTGGTCATCCAGCGGGCGGGCTCGTGTCGGAAACGGTGTGGTCCGGAGGGCAGCGCTGGCTTAGAGTTGCGGCGATGGGTCGACTCGGGGCTCGCCTGTCGAGGCTACTTCGGCAGTATCTGGTGGGCATCGCGGCGGCCGCGGTCACCCTGGGACTCATCCTGTTCGGTCCGGTCGAGCGGTGGGAGCTCCTCTGGTTCGATCAGCTCTTCGAGCTGCGCGGGATGCGCCCCCCCACGGCGCCGATCGTCATCGTCACGATCGACGAGTCGTCCTTTCAGGAGCTGAACATCCAGTGGCCGTTTCCGCGCGCGCTGCACGGTAAGGTGATCGACCGCATCGCCGCCGACCGGCCGCTGGCCATCGGCATCGACGTGGTCTTCGACAGCGAATCGAGGTTCGGGCCCGAGGACGATGCGGCGCTCAGCGCGGCGATCGCGCGCGCGGGCAATGTCGTGCTGGGCATGGCGATCGCGCGGGACGCGCAGGTGCTCTATTCGATTGGCGGCAAGGAGCGGGGAGCGGCGCGCGAAGTCGTCAGCATGCCCTTGCCGATCATTCGCGAGGGCGCCGCCGCCGTCGCGCTCATCAACGTCGAGCCCGACCCGGACAGCCATGTCCGGCGAGCGCCCGTCCGGCAACAAGTGCCCGACCCGATGAAAGGCTACGAGTGGTGGCTGGCCTTCGACGCTCAGCTGCATCGTCTGGCGACGGCGAAGGGGCTTCGCACCCGGCCGCTTCCGACGGGCCCCGAGATCCTGGTCAATTTCCGGGGACCCCTCGCGGCGTTCGAGCGGATCCCGTACTACCGAGTCGTGGCGAACGAGGTCCCCGAGAGCCTGTTTCGCGACAAGATCGTCCTCATCGGGTCAACGAGCGAAGTAATGCACGACGTCTTCGCCACGGCGTTCGCCCGCGCGGGCGACATGCCGGGCGTCGCGATCCACGCCAACGCCGTCGACACCTTCGTCCGTGGCGATCCCGTGCGCGAGGTGCCCAGGCTCGCGTCGACCATCCTCGCGGTCGCCGCGGCCCTCGTCGGATCCGTGGTCGCCGTGCGGCTGCGGGCCGCTCGAGCGCTGGCCGTCACCGCGCTCCTGCTGGCCGCCGGCATCGCGATCGCGTATGTCGCCTTCGCCCGCGCCGACGTCTGGCTGCGCGGCGTGGCCGTCACGTTCGGGCTCGTGCTCGGCTACGGCGCGACGGTCGTCGAGAATTTCGTGCGCGAGCAGCGCGAGAAGCAGCGGCTGTCGCGGTTCTTCTCGCCCGACGTCCTCCGCGTCGTGGTCCGCGATCGCGACGGGCGGAGCCTTCGGCCGCGCCGCCGCCTCGTCACCGTGCTCTTCTCGGACATTCGCGGGTTCACGACGATCTCGGAGCGCCTGCCGCCGGAGCAGGTCGACGAGATGCTCCGCGAGTATCTCACCGTGATGACCGAGGTCGTCTTCCGCCACGGCGGCACCGTCGACAAGTACATCGGCGACGGGATCATGGCGCTCTACAACGCGCCGTACGAGGACCCCGCGCACGCGCTCAACGCGGTCCGCACCGCGCTCGAGTTCCAGGAGCGGGCGATCCCGTTCTCGGCACGCTGGGAGGCGAAGCTCGGCACGCCGATCCGCTGCGGCGTCGGCATCAACTCCGGCGAGGCCGTCGTGGGCAGCCTGGGGTCGCGGCAGCGGAACGAGTACACGGCGGTCGGTGACACCATCAACCTGGCCGCTCGACTCGAGTCGGTGACGAAGGACTACGGCGTTCCGATCATCGTCAGCGAGTTCACGTACGAGTACGTGAAGGGCCAGTTGCCGACCCGCGAGCTCGACACGGTGACGGTGAAGGGCAAGTCCCAGCCCGTGAAGATCTACGGAGTCATGCCTTCCAGCACACGCCGGCACCCGCGCGCCGCGCTGGATGCGGCCGTCCAGCTCGCGGCCGCCGACGGCCAGACCTGCCGTGCGCGCGCGTTCGACATCAGCGAGGGCGGTCTCGGGCTGGTCGACGTCCCCGACGAGTGGCCGGTCGGCAGCAAGGTCGAGATCCGCCTCGACGGGGGCGAGGTGGGGCGCCGCATCGTCGCGAAAGGCATGATCGTCTCGCGCCGTGGTGAGAAGGCCGGCGTGCAGTTCACCGCGCTGGACCCGGGCCTGACGCCCGTCATCGCCGAATACGTGGCGCGCGGCCGCAATCGCGACGAAATCGACGAGGCGGAGGCGGGTGCCGGCCGGAGGTAACCTGGTGAAGTAAGGGAGGTCCACGATGAGCAACGGGATCTTCAACGTGCCCATCCCTCGCAACGAGCCCGTCCTCGCCTACACCCCGGGCAGCCCGGAACGGAAGGCCCTCCGCGCCGCGCTCGACCGGATGGCCGGCCAGATGATCGAGATCGCGCCGCGCATCGGCGGGCGTCGGGTCACGACGGGCCGGACCGCGGAAGTTGTCATGCCCCACGACCACCGCCACGTCCTCGCGACGTGGCACAAGGCCGGCGCCCCCGAGGTGCAGCGCGCCATCGACGCGGCGGCCGCCGCGTCTCACGACTGGTCGCGGCTGCCCTGGCACGAGCGCGCGGCCATCTTTCTGAGGGCCGCCGATCTCCTGGCCGGGCCGTATCGGATGGCCTTGAACGCCGCCACGATGCTCGGCCAGTCGAAGACGGCGCATCAGGCCGAGATCGACGCGGCGTGCGAGCTGATCGACTTCTGGCGGTTCAACGTCGCCTTCGCCGAGGAGATCTATCGCCAGCAGCCGCTGTCCTCGCCCGGCGCCTGGAACCGGCTCGAGCACCGGCCGCTCGAGGGGTTCGTGTTCGCGGTCACGCCGTTCAACTTCACGTCGATCGGCGGCAATCTGCCGACGGCGCCCGCGATCCTGGGCAACACGGTCGTGTGGAAGCCGGCGTCGTCCGCGCTCTACTCCGCCCACTGCATCATGGAGATCCTCGAGGCCGCGGGCCTGCCGCCCGGCGTCATCAATATGGTGCCGGGCTCGGGCGCCGAGGTCGGCGACCCGGCGCTCGCCTCGCCCGCGCTGGCCGGCATCCACTTCACGGGATCGACCGCGACGTTTCAGGGCATGTGGGAGACCGTCGGGCGCAACGTCCGGCGCTACCGCTCCTATCCGCGGATCGTCGGCGAGACCGGCGGGAAGGATTTCGTCTTCGCCCACGCCTCGGCCGGCGTGCCGGCCCTCGCGACGGCGCTGACCCGTGGCGCCTTCGAGTACCAGGGCCAGAAGTGCTCGGCGGCGTCTCGGGCGTTCATCCCAGCGTCTCTCTGGCCCGCGGTGCAAGAACGCCTGCTCGCGCAGGTCGCCGAGATCCGGGTCGGCGATCCGACCGATTTCACCAACTTCATGGGCGCCGTTATCGATGGCCACGCCTTCGCGACGATCAAGGGCTACCTCGACTACGCGCGGCAGTCTCCGGACGCGACGATCCTGGCCGGGGGCGGGTGTGACGACGGCAAGGGCTACTTCGTGGAGCCCACCGTGGTGCTGGCCAAGCGGCCGGACCTCCCGCTCATGCGTGAGGAGATCTTCGGTCCGGTGCTCACGGTGTGGGTCTACGAGGATCGCGAGCTCGAGACCGCCCTCGAGATCTGCGACCGCGGCTCGCCCTATGCGCTCACCGGCGCGGTCTTCGCGCGGGACCGGGCCGCGATCGTGCACATCACCGACGCGCTGACGCACGCCGCGGGCAACTTCTACGTGAACGACAAGCCCACCGGTGCGGTCGTGGGCCAGCAGCCCTTCGGCGGTGCCCGCGCCTCGGGCACGAACGACAAGGCGGGGAGCGTGCTGAATCTCTTGCGCTGGGTCAGTCCGCGCGCGATCAAGGAGACGTTCGTGCCGCCGACCGATTTTCGCTATCCGTTCATGGCGCCCGGCGACTGAGTCTCTGGTCGGGTGCCGGGAACCGTTCGCGCCGTCCCGCGCGTTTCTCCAGGGGAGGCGCCTATGGGAAGAGCGATGTCCACGGGCTTCGTCCTCTTGGTCCTGCTGGCCGGGGTGTCCGCCTGCACGGACCGTCCGATGGCCGCGCCGGTCGTGTCGGCGCAACAGGAGTGCGAGCGGTCGGGCGGCATCTGGCGCACGGGCTTCTGCGAGCGCTCCAGCGGCGGCGGCGGATACTGATCGAGCGAGGCGGCCCGCCGCCGCGAATCGCCGTCAGGGTCAGACACCGGTCGAGCCGAAGCCGCCGGCGCCGCGCTCGCTCGCCGGGAGCTCGCCGACCTCGATCAGCTCGGCCCGTTCGACCGACTGGATGACGAACTGGGCAATGCGGTCGCCGCGCCGCACGGTGGCCTCCCTGTCGCCGTGGTTGATCAGCAGCACCTTGATCTCACCCCGGTAGCCGGCGTCGACGAGGCCCGGCGCGTTGAGGACCGTCACGCCCTGACTCAGCGCGAGGCCGGAGCGCGGCAGCACGAGCCCCGCGTACCCGGCGGGGATCGCGACCGCGAGGCCGGTGCCCACGAGCGCGCGGCCCGCCGGCTCGAGCGTGGCGTCGTGGGCGGCGCGAAGGTCGAGCCCCGCGTCGCCCTCGCGCGCGTAAGCGGGCAGCTCGATCGAGGGGTCGAGGCGCTTGAGCGGGAGCTTGATCACGGGATCAGCACGACCTTGCCGTAGCTCTCGCGCGAGGCGATGGCGGCGAGCGCTCGGGACGCGCGCTCCAGCGGGAACGACCGCCAGATCACCGGCGTGAGCTGCCGCGCCTCGGCCAGCCTCAAGAGCTCGACCATCCAGCGCCGCACCCGCGGCGCGTCGCGCTGCCGGTAGAGTCCCCAGTGGACGCCGACCACGCTCACATTCTTCAGCAAGACGCGGTGACCCGCGACGTCCGCGATGCGGCCGCCCGCGAAGCCGACGACGAGCAGCCGGCCCTCGAACGCGATGCAGCGGGTCGAGCCCTCGAAGACGTCGCCGCCGACCGGATCGAAGATCACGTGGGCGCCCTCGCCGTGGGTCTCGCGGCTCACTCGCTCGACCCATGCCTCGGTCCGGTAGTCGATGCAGACGTCGGCGCCGTTGGCGCGCGCCACGTCGAGCTTCGCGGCCGAGCCCGCGGTCGCGATGACGCGAGCGCCCAGCGCCCGGCCGAGCTGCACCGCCGCGAGCCCCGTCCCGCCGGCGGCGGCGTGGACGAGCAAGGTCTCGCCGCGCTTGAGCCCGGCGCGGTGGACGAGCCCGCACCACGCCGTCTGGTACGCGAGCCCGAACACCGCGCCCTCCTCGAAGGTCATGAAGTCGGGGAGCGCGTAGACGTGGCGCTGATCCACCGCCACCACTTCGGCGTAGCCGCCCCACGCCATCGTCGCGAACACGCGCTCGCCCAGGCCGACCTCGGTCACGCCGGCGCCGATCCCGCGCACGATGCCGGCGACTTCGCAGCCCGGGCTGAACGGCGGGTCGGGGCGGTGCTGGTACTTGCCCTGCACGATCAGGATGTCGGGGAAGTTGCAGCCGATCGCGCGGACCTCGATCAGGACCTCGCCCGCGGTCGGCCGCGGGGTCGGCGCGTCCGCGTACTCGAGCGTCGACGGGTCGCCCCACGCGCGGGCCAGCATCACTTTCATTGCATTGTCGCGGTCGTCGGGCGCGGCGATCCGACCCGAGCCGGCCGAATCGTAGCATGAGCGCGGTAAGATGACCGCCGTGTCCGAGCCTCGCCAGGCACTCGCCGGCGTCACCGTCCTCGATCTCGCGACCTATCTGGCGGCGCCGGTGTGCGCGACGCTCCTCGGCGAATTCGGCGCCGACGTGATCAAGGTGGAGCAGCCGCGCGTGGGCGATGACCTGCGCCGTCTGGGCCGGCCGGTCGCGCCGTCCGCCGGCGGCTCCTACTGGTGGTTCGTGGAGGCGCGCAACAAGAAGTCGATCACGTGCAATCTCCGCGCTCCCGACGGCCAGGCGCTGATCCGCCGGCTCGCGGCCTCCGCGCACGTCGTCACCGAGAACTTCCGCCCGGGCACGCTCGAGCGGTGGCACCTCGGCTGGAACGAGCTCTCGCGAGTCCGGCCATCGCTCGTCATGGTCCGCATCTCGGCGTTCGGCCAGACCGGCCCGAACCGCGAGCGTCCCGGCTTCGGGCGGATTGCCGCCGCGGTCGGCGGCCTCGCGTACGTCGCGGGCTATCCCGACCGCGCGCCGGTCTCGCCGGGCACGCCCACGGTGCCCGACTATCTGGCCGGCGTGTTCGGCGCCGTCGGCGCGCTGGTGGCGCTGCGCCACGCGGAGCGCACGGGCGAGGGCCAGGTGGTCGACCTCGCGCTCTACGAGCCGGTGCTGCGCGTGCTCGACGACGCGATCGCCGTGTTCGGCGGCACCGGGCAGGTGCGCGAGCGGATCGGCTCGGGGACGGAGAGCGCGGTGCCGCACAACCACTATCAGACGCGCGACGGGCGCTGGATCGCGATCGCCTGCACCAACGACCGGATGTTCGCGCGCCTGAGTCAGGCGATGGGCCGCCCCGACCTCGCCGGCGACCCGCGGATGACCACGACGCCGGCGCGGCTCGAGCACCGCGCGCTGGTCGACGGGCTCGTCGCCGGATGGGTGGCGGAGCGCGACGCGACGGCCGCCCTCGCGGCGCTGGAGGCGGCGGAGGTTCCGTCCGCGCTCGTCGCGAGCGTGCGCGATCTGTTCGAGGACGCGCACGTGCGCGCGCGCGACAACATCGTCTCCGCGGTGCTGCCGCTGCTGGGGCGAATCTCGATGCCGGCAGTCGTGCCGAGGCTCACCGTGACGCCCGGACGGATCGAGAGCCCCGGCCCGTCCAGCCCGGGGGAGCACAACGAGGAGATCTACTGCGGCCGGCTCGGGCTCTCCAGCGCCGAGCTGAGCGGACTCCACGAGCGCGGCGTCATCTGAGCCCGCCGGCGTGCGCGCGCTCCTGGTCGGTCGCGACGACCAGGTTCGAGAGGCGCTTGAGGAGCTCGAGGGCGAGCTGGGGGCGATTGCGGATCAGCCACTCGAGCCGCTCCTCCTTGATGATGAGGAGCTCGACGTCCTCGACCGCGATCACCGTCGCCGAGCGGCTGCCCCCGCGGAAGAGCGCCATCTCTCCGAGCGGCTCTCCCTCGCCGACCCGGTTCACGACTCGCTCGACCCCGTCGAAGGTTCGCCTGATCTCGACCGCGCCCGCGTGGATCACGTACGCCTCGTCGTGGGCGTCGTCGCCCTCCTTGAAGATGACGTCGCCCCGCTTGAATCGCCGCCGCTCGATGTCGCCGAGCGACAGGTTCTTGTAGAGCTCGAGCCCGACCGAGGGCAGCGCCGACTTCGCCTCGACCGGCAGGCGCGCGTTGGTCCAGCCGCCGAGGCCGCCTTTGAGGATGCGCACGGTCTTGAACCCGCGCTGCCGGAGGATCTGGGCCACCCGCGCGCTCTGCTGCTCCTCCGGGCTCGTGCAGTACGTGATGATCATCTGCTCGGGCTCGAAGTTGATCGGCGCGCGCTCGGCCTCCTCGGGCTCGAGCCGGGTCGAGCCCGGCAGCTTCAGCGGGCTCGTCTCGAAGTCGGTCTTGGTGCGCACGTCGAGCAGCACGGGGTTGAGCCCGCGCTCGATGAAGCCGATGACCTGCGTCGGCGTGACCCGGAAGCGGTTCTTCCACCAGCGCTTGCCCCACATCCCGCCGTAGACCCCGACGCTCACGAGGGTCACGCCAAGCGTCGCCAGCGCCCACGGGAACGGCTCGGGCGGCGGATTCTTCACCTTCTCTCGCGCCAGCGCGAGCGAATGCTTCACGTCGGTAAGGTTCGGCACGAGCTGGTTGGCCTCGGAGATCTTCGCGAGCGCCGCCTTGTAGCGCTGGGCCAGCAAGAGCTCGACGCCCGCCGCCCAGACGGGATTGAACTTGCTGTCGCCGGGCTTCGTGACCTCGGTGCCCCGCAGGAACTTGTCGACGTCCCGCGCGGGGATCAGGAAGTTGAAGCCCTGCACGTTCGCGCCCGACGCCGAGAGCGACACGAACTGCATCACGCCGACGAGGGTCGCGTCGTCGGTGATCGCCGGGCCGCCGCTGTTGCCGTGCGCGGCCGGCGCGTCGGTCTGGATGAGGTCCTGGTTGATGACGTCCATCTTGAATCCGGAGACGGCGCCGTTGGTGGCGGACGCCTCCAGGGTCACGTTCTGGTTCAGGAGCTCGTGGGAGAACAAAAGACCCGGGAAGCCCAGGATGTGGACCGGATCGCCGATCTGCACCTCGCGCGTGGTGAGGCCGATCGCGGGATAGATACCTTCCGGCACCCGGAGCAGCGCGAGGTCGCGTCCGGAATCCGGCGTCGCCTTGCCGGTGCTGTCGACCGACGGCGGCGGGCTGAATTTCTGGACCTCCGCCTTCAGCTTCACGCCGTTGGACAGCATCACGGTGATCTGGGACTGCGTCTCGAGCTTGGCGCTGGCGAGGGCGCCGCTGGCCAGCCGGAGGCGCTCCTCGATGTCCGGCCGCTGTCCCTGTATGAGGCCCCGCTTTTTGAGCTGCGGCTCGACGCACGCCTGATCGACCGCCTTCTTCTTCAGCTCGTGTGTCACCCAGGGCGGCAGGCGGTGCGCCGGGTCCACCACGTGGGCGTTGGTGATGACGTAGCCGCGACCGTCGACGAACCAGCCGGTGCCCGTCTCGATGTACGGGGCCGGACTGACCGTGACCGGGCCGCTTCCGCAGTTGAGGGTGACGTCGCCGCTCACCTCGGTGGTGATCAGCACGACGGCAGGCTTGACACGCAGGATGGCTTCCTGGACCGAGTACGCCGCGACGCCGATGGGAGCAGCGAGCCAGGCGCCCGCGAGGAGGAGCCCGAGCATCACCGCTCTCATGGTCTCGCAACGTATCACGGAGCCCGCGCGGCGTACAATGACGGCCGTGCCGTCGAGCGACGCGAGCTATACGCTGCGCCTGTGCGAGGACACGCTGCCCGCCGGCGGCCGCGGCGCGCTCGGCGCGCTGAACCGCGTGCTCTACGCGCGGCGCGGGAGCGTGACGGTTGCGAGCGCGCCGCGCGAGACGCGCCTCGCCGAGGGCGAGGCGTGGTACGGGGCCCGGGTCTGCCAGATCGTCGCGGGCGACTCGGGCGGAGCGGTGCTGCGCTTCGAGCTGGTCCGCGGCGCGACGCCGTTCGAGAGGCTCGCGGGCGGCGCGACGAACGTCCTCCTCGAGCACGCGATCGATCTCGACCCGCGCGCCGAATACCTGATGCGCGCCGATCGCGTCGACTTCGCGCCCGGCAGCGTCGCGCTCCCGCACCGGCACCGCGGCGGCGGCATTCGCTGCCTGATCGCGGGCGCGCTCGAGGTCACCGTGGGCGAGGGGCCGGCGCGGAAGGTCACTCCCGGGGGCACGTGGTTCGAGAGCGGGCGCGAGCCCGTGCTGGCGGTGGCCTCCAGGGACGAGCCGACCAGCTTCGTTCGCGTCGCGATCCTCCCGCGCGAGATCCGCGGGCGGACGTCCATCGTGTACGTCGATCCGAAGGACGCCGAGCGCGGCCGACCGCGGACCTACACGGTGTACGTGGACGAGCCGATCGAGCTCGCCTGACGGCGACGGAGGACGCGATCCGTGGAGCGCTTTCTGGTGATCTGCCTGGGCGGCGCGATCGGAACGGGGCTACGCTATGTGACGTCGGGCGTGGCGGCCCGCTGGCTCGGCGCCGATTTTCCTTACGGCACGCTGATCGTCAACGTCGTCGGCTCCTTCCTGATCGGCCTCATCCAGCACGTCGGCACGGCGAGCCTGCTCATCCCGGAGACGACACGGCTGTTCCTGACCGTGGGGATCATGGGCGGCCTCACGACGTACTCGTCGTTCAGCTACGAGACCATTCGGCTGGCGCAGGTCGGCGCGTGGGGTCAGGCGTGGGTCAATGTCCTGGTGACGACGTCGCTCTGCCTGGGCGTGTGCTTCCTCGGCATCGCGGCGGGGCGGCTGATCGTCGGAGTGCGGGTGTAGTCATGCGGAAAATTGACGGAGAGCAGGTCCTGATGCGCAAAGGCGTCGCCGGGTTCGGCGCCAATTCGGTTATCCACACCGCGAACATCCTGAGGCTCTCGGAGGATCTCCCGCTCGTGATCGAGGTCGTCGACACGAAAGAGCATCTCGAGGCGGTGCTGCCCGAGGTCGCCCGCCTCATGCAGGGCGGTCTGATCACGATGGAAACGGTGCGGGTCCGCCGCTACGCGCCGGACGCCAAGGGCTAGCGGCCGCCCCAGCGGGCTTCGTGGTAGATCCGCCGCTGGTCCTCGGTGAGGAGACCTCGCGTCTTCAGGTGCGCCAGGAGATGGACCAGCCGAACCTGGCTCCGGGCGCGCTCCACCTCGCCGACAGCCGCGCGCACCGCGGCGTCGTCAGCCGAGCGGTCGGCGAAGAGGCGCCGAAGCTTCGCCTCGGCCTCGAGCAGCTGGGCGCTCTTCGGCTTCGACTCGGCGAACATCGCCTGCATGAGCGCCTGGGCCTTCGCTTCCTGATCGGCCGTCAGCTTGAGCCGGTCTTTTAGCTCGAGCACGTGCATCGGACCGGGGTAGCCGTTCTGATCGGCGGCGAACGCCATGCCGAAGCCGCGGCCCTCGCCGACGACCTTGTCGAACTCTGCCGAGCACGCCTCGGCGGCCTGGTGGCCCCCCGCATGACCGTGGTCGTGCTGACCCCACGATGCCGACGAGGCCGTGCCGAGCAGCGCGAGCACCGTCACCGCCGCACTCATCACCACGCGTCCTCGGCTCCGGCTGCGCATGATCCCTCTCACGCGAATCGCGCCAGATATTTGCTGAGCGCCGCCGACTCACGCTCGCGCAGGCGGACGGCGATGCGCAGCTGCTCCAGGTACTGCTCCAGCGTCTTGCCGCCGAACTCGGGCCGCCGCGCCTGGAAGAAGGCGTGCACGTCGCGCTCGAGCTCGGGGGTCGCGAGCCCGATGACGCCCTCGGCCAGACGCCGGAGGCCGGCCTTCGGGTACTGACGCTCCATCGTGTCCCAGTTGGCCTTCACGAACTCCCAGGCGAGCTCGCGCCCGTGGACCGACGTCAGCAGCGATCGCACGACGAACGGCGCGTCCTGAGTGCGGAACTCGCCGTTGATCGCGCGGGCGAGCGTCTGGGCGAGGAGCTCGCGCTGGCGGAAGGCGGCCAGCGCGTAGAGGTAGCGCTGCTCCTCCTGCGGCGTCGCCGCGGATCGGAACTTCTTCGAGAACTCGTCGTAGCGCGCGGCGTCGCCCGCGTGGGCCAGCACGCCGATGATCGCCGGGAGCACGTTGGGGTCGAGGTCGGCGGCCGCCCCGGCGTAGAGCTCGGCGGCGCGCGCCTGCACCTCCCGATCGTCGCCGAGCGCGCCCATCGCGCGAATCAGATCGCCGCGGAGCTGGCGCGCGAGCTCGTCTTCTCCGGGTCGCGGCGTCCAGCCGAGCTCGCCGAAGACCGCGCGCACGCGGTCGCGGACGAGCGCGGCGAGCCGAGGCCGATCGTCGGGCTCGACGATGCGATTCAAGGTCGCGAGTGACGCGAGCAAGACCGACCACACGTTGCGGTCACGCTCGCCGCGGAAGCGCGCGGTCAGCTCGAGGTAATCGATCAGGGTCATGTGGCCGGCCCCGGTCACCGCCCAGGCGTCGTTGACGAGATTGAAGCGCTCGATCGCGCCGAGCTCCGACAGCACGCCGAGGAGGCGCTCGAGCAGCTCGCCGCTGTAGCGGACGCGATAGAAGCCGTGACCGCCGTCGTTGACGAGCACGGACTCGAGACGCTCGGGGACGGGCATCCGGACTTCGGCGGCCGCGAGGAGCCGTCGCTCGGTCGACGCGCGCCCGGACGCGGTGAGGCGGATCTGTAGCGGCACCTGCCAGAGCCGGTTCCGGGGCGAAGGCGTCGAGCCCGGCAGCGGCTCCGGCAGGTACGTGAAGCGTTGCTGGCTCAGCACGAGCTCGCGGCCCTCGAGCCGCGCGCTCACGAGCGGGTAGCCCGGCTGGAAGATCCAGGCGTCCATCACCTCGGGAATTGGCTGGTTCGCGGCGCGCCCGAGCGCGGCCCACAGATCGCCGGTCTCGGCGTTGGCGTAGGCGTGGCGCCGCAGGTACTCGCGCACGCCCTCTCGAAACGTGGTCGAACCGAGGTACTGCTCGAGCATGCGCAGCACCGACGCGCCCTTCTCGTAGGTGAGCACGTCGAACATCGCGTCGGCGTCGCGCGGCGCCTCGACGTGGAACTCGATCGGCCGCGTCGAGTGCAGCCCGTCGACCGAGAGGGCGGCCGCGCGCGAGACGCCGAAGGTCGTCCAGCGCCGCCACTCGGGCTTCCAGGCGTCGACCGCGAGGATCTCCATGAAGGTGGCGAAGGCTTCGTTGAGCCAGATGCCGTTCCACCAGGTCATCGTGACGAGATCGCCGAACCACATGTGCGCGTTCTCGTGGGCGACCACGTCGGCGACCCGCTCGAGCTCCGCGTGGGAGGCGGCGCGCGCGTCGACCAGCAGCGCCGTCTCGCGGAAGGTGATCGCGCCGAGGTTCTCCATGGCGCCCGCCGCGAAATCGGGAATCGCGAGCAAGTCGAGCTTGTCGCTCGGGTATGGCAGGCCGTAGTAGTCCTCGAAGAAGCGCAGCGAGGCGACGCCGATCTCGTGGCCGAAGGCGGCCAGGTGGCGCTTGCCCGGCACGCACCAGACGCGGACCGGCGTGCGGCCGACCATCACGGCGTCGGTGGCCTCGAGCTCGCCGACGACGAACGCCACCAGGTAAGTGGACATCTTCATCGTGTCGGCGAAGGTCACGACCGTGCGGCCGCGCTCCACGCGCTCGCTCACAATCGACGTGTTCGACACCGCCGTGAGCTTGGAGTCGATCACCAGCGTCACCGCGAACACCGCCTTGAAGGCCGGCTCGTCCCAGCACGGAAAGGCGCGGCGGGCATCGGTCGCCTCGAACTGCGTGGCGGCCATGAGCCGCTGCTCGCCGGTCGGATCCTTGTAGCTCGACCGGTAGAAGCCGCGCAGCTTGTCGTTGAGGGTGCCGGTGAACGCGAGCCCGAGCCGCCAGGTGCCCGGCGCGATCTCGGACGGCAACGTGATGCGGCAGCGCTCGGTCGCCTCGTCGACGATCGGCGTGCCCCGGAGGGTCTCGCCGCGCGCGTTGGTGAGCGTCGCCTCCCCGAAGGCGAGGTCGACGGCGTTGAGGACGATCTCGGCGGTCGGCTCCTCCACCTCGAGCGTGACGGTCTCGTCGCCCGTGAAGGTCAACGTCGCCAGATCGGACTCGAGGCGCAGATCGTAACGGGTCGGTCGCACGTGTCGAGGCAGGCGATACGGATCCACAGGCTCTCCGGGAAGCGGTCAGGATGACTACGGTCTCATACTGTACAGCAGTCTTCGCACGCTATCATGCTTCCGTCTAATGAAGCTCGACGCGCCCGCTACGCGCGCCCGAGTTGCGGTCGTGGTCGAGCCGGACGCGTTCTACGTCGGGTTCTTCGAGACCCTGCTGCGCCAGGGCGCGGGCCGAGGCGAGCCGCAGATCCGCCAGGCACTCGAGGCGGCGCGCCGCTCCCCGTTCACCGTCTTCGCGCGCGAGCTGCCTCTCCGCTAGAAGCCGAGCGCGGCACCGTCGGCGCGCGGATCGGACGCGCCGGTGAGTCCGGCCTGATCGATGCGAATGAGCTGGGCGTGCCCCATCAGATCGCTCCAGGCCTCGACGACTTCCACCTCGTGGCCGCGCTCGCGTAGCGCCTCGCGGACGTCGTCGCCGAACCGATCCTCGAGCCTCAGCGAGCGCGTTTCCTCGCCCCAGGTGCGGCCGAAGAGCCACCTCGGCGCCTCGACCGCTGCCTGGGGACCGAGCCCGCGGTCGACCACGCGCGTGACCAGGGCGGCCTGCGTCTGCGGCTGGCCCTCGCCGCCCATCGTGCCGTAGACGAGGCGCGGCCGTCCGTCGACGAGATACATGGACGGAATCAAGGTGTGCGCGGTCTGCTTGCGCGGCGCCAGGCGGTTCACGTGGCCCGGGTCGAGCGAGAAGAACGCGCCGCGGTTCTGGAGGAGGATCCCGGTGTCGCCGGCGATCACGCCCGAGCCGAATTCCCAGTAGAGGCTCTGGATCAACGACACCGCGTTCCCATGCGCGTCCGCCGTCACGATCGCGATCGTATCGCCCGTCGCGGCCGGCCCGGTTGCCGGCATGGCGGCGCGCCGCGAGATCCGTCGCCGCCGCTCGGCGAGCCGCGCCGGGTCGAGACAGCGCGCGACCGGCACCGAGGCCACCGTCGGGTCTGCGAGGTAGCGGTCGCGGTCCTCGAATGCGAGCTTCGTCGCCTCGACGACGACGTGCACGTAGTCGGCCTCGGCGAGGGACGCGATGTCGAAGCCCTCGAGCAAGGACAGGATCGCGAGCGCGGCGAATCCTTGCGTCGGCGGCGGAAAGCTGGCGGCCTCTCCGCCCCGGTAGGGAACGCGCAGCGGCTCGACCCACTCGGGTTGGTGCCGAGCGAGGTCGTCGGCCGTCAGCGGACTGCCGGCGGCGCTCGCGCCCCGCGCGAGCCGCCTGGCGAGCGCGCCCCGGTAGAATGTGTCGCCCCCGCTTCGAGCGATCTCTTCGAGGGTCGACGCGAGATCGGGTTGCACGAAGCGTTCGCGCCTCAGAAGGTCGGGATGGAAGATGCGCCAGAGTCTGTCCCGGAGATCGACCGGCGTCTCGTCGCCGAAGAGATCTGCGGCGTCGGCGGTTTCGCGGCGCTGGCCCGCCGACGGAGGAAACCCGTCGCGCGCGTGGACGATGGCCGCCTCGAGCAGCGTGTTCCACGCGATCGACGAGGCCAGCGAGTCGCGACTCAGCACGTGGGCCGCCCACCAACCCGACACGACGCCGGGCACGGTCAGCGCCGCGGCCCCGCCGCGCACGGGAATCGCCGCGCCGAAGCGGGCGCGATAGGTCGCGAGGTCGGCGGCGGCGGCCGACCGGCCGGCGGCGTTCAGCGCGCGAAGCGTCCGGTTGCGAGCATCGTAGATCAGCCAGAAGCTGTCGCCGCCGATCCCGTTCATGTGCGGGTAGACGACGGCGATGGCGGCGCCCGCGGCGATGGCGGCGTCCACCGCGTTGCCGCCCCGGTCGAGGACCGCCAGTCCGGCCTCGGAGGCGAGCGCATGGGGCGTGGCCACGAGCCCGCACGATGCGCGAGCCTCGGGCCATCGGGTCGTGGCGGTCATACCTCGATCATCACACAGCGCACGTCTTCCGCTTCGTGAGCGACGAACGATCTACACCATCAAGACGGCGGCTCCGACCTCGCCGCGGTGGCCCCATCGTGCCGTCAACGAGGTTCCGATTATACGGTGGCCTGCGCGATCCTTGATTTCACCCCATGAGTGTGGAAGATTCGGTGCGAGGAACGGTGCTAATGAGCAGAGCCACGCTGAGCTCCGTGGTGACGATCAATCCCGACGTCACGTTCCGTGAGCTGGACGGCGAGATCGTGATCCTCAATCTCGAGACGGGCATCTACTTCGGACTCGACGCGGTCGGCGCGCGGACCTGGAGGCTCATCGAAGACCACGGATCCCTCGGCGTCGTGTTCGAGGCGCTCCGCTCGGAATACGACGCCGTTCCGTCGGTGCTCGAACGTGATCTCCTCGAGCTCGTCGACCACCTGTGCGCGAAAGGACTGACGCGTGTCGCTGCGAAGTCCACGTAAAGCCAGTTTGTCGCGCGCGCTCCACAAAGCCTCGACCCTTTCCCGAAACGACTGGGGCGTGCTCGCCGGCGCGCTGGGCCTCCTGCCGGCCGTGAGCGTCGGTCTCAGGCTCGTCGGGCTCCGGCGCATGATCGCACTCGGCGAGGCGCTCGCCGCAGCGAGTTGCCGCCACGGCGAGGGCGATCCTCGCCACATCGCGCGCACCGCCTGGCTCGTGGAGATTGCCGGGCGCTTTTGTCTGCCGAGGCCGACGTGTCTCGCGAAGGCGCTCGTCGTCTTCTCGCTCCTCAGGCGACGCGGGCTGCCGGCGGAGCTGGTCATCGGGGTCTCGAAGACCCAAGGGCCGCTCGAGGGACACGCCTGGGTGGAGCTCGGCGGGGCCGCTATCGTCGTCGCGGATCCGGGGCCCGCACGCTACGCCGTGCTCGTCCGCACTCCCGCCTGGCTGCCTGCTCCAGCGACCATGGCGCGGCGGGAGCGCGCGCCGTGAGCGGTCTCGCCGGCGTGTACGGTCTGGATGGTCGCCCGACCGACGTCTCGCTTCTCAAGAGACTGATCGAGGCGGTCGCTCACTGCGGCCCGGACGGCGAGGGCTGCTGGACAGACGGGCCGATCGGCCTTGGGCATCGCATCTCTCGCACGACGCCGGAGTCGCTTGCCGAGAAGCAGCCGCTGCTCGACGAGAATGGAGCACTGTGCCTTGTTCTCGACGGACGGGTCGACAACCGCACGGAGCTCGCCGCATCGCTGCGAGCCGCGGGCGTCCATCTTCGGTCCGACACCGACGCGGAGCTCGTGCTGCAGTCCTATGCCCGCTGGGGCCAGGGTTGCGCCACCCGAATCGTCGGTGATTTCGCATTCGCGATCTGGGACCGCCGGCGCCGCCGACTCTTCTGCGCCCGAGACCCGTTGGGGATCCGCCCGTTTTACTACCTCGCCGACGGACAGAGCTTCATCTGGGGCTCGGAGCTGCGTCAGCTGCTCGACACCCTGCCGTTCGGCCCCGAGCCGAACGAAGGCGTCATGGGCGAGTACCTGAGCAGTCGCCTGGTCGACTGCAGCGAGACCCTCTACCGCGGAATCCTGCGCCTGCCGCCGGGCCACGTCCTCACCGTCGAAGACGGTCGCGTCCACACGACGCGCTATTTTGACGTCGATCCGCGCCGTGAGATCCGGTATCGCTCGGACGACGAGTACGCGGAGCACTTCCGCGAAATTCTCCGGGAGGCGGTGCACTGCCGGCTCCGCAGCGTTGCCCCCGCCGCAGTGTTCCTGAGCGGTGGGCTCGACTCTTCGTCGATCGTCGGCGTCGCCGCCCGGCTCGCTCGCGAGGGCCGCGTACCCGGACCGGGATTCGAAGCGTACTCCCTCGACTTCACACGAGCCGACGCGGACGAGCGGGGCTGGGTCGATGACGTTGCAGCGGTGTGGGAGCTGGCGGTGCGTCATGTGAGTGCCGACGACGCCGACCCGCCTTCGCTGGCCGTGCAGGTCGCCGACCTTCGGGACTTTCCGGATCTCCCCAACACGCACCCGTGGGGACTCCTGCTCGCCGAGGCGCGTCGACGTGGCGCCCGCACCGCGCTCTGGGGCTACGGCGGCGACGAGTGGCTCACCGGCGACACGGCGCACTGCGCCGATCTGCTCCGCCGACTGCGTCTGGTCGCGCTCGCGCGCCAGGTCCGCGACGATATTCGCGCCTTGAACTTGCTGGGCGGTCCACCGGTTGGCCTGGCTGATGCGATCAGATGGTGTGTGTTTCCGCTGGTTCCGCGCCCGGCCAAGCGGCTCGTGCGGCGCTTCCGAAGCCGCGACGTCCCAGACTGGATCGCGCCCGACTTCGCTCGGCGCGTCGGACTCCAAGAGAGGCTGGCACGGGACGTCGGCGCGGCTCGGTTCCCGACATTCGCCCAGCGCGCCATCTCCCGCCAGCTGCAGAGCGGCTGGAGCGCCGCCGAGTACGAAATGGTGGACCGGTTCGAGAGGCGCCGGTCCATGGAAAGCCGTTTTCCTTTCAACGATCGGCGGCTCATCGAGTTCGCCCTGGCGCTGCCTGAGGAGCAACGCTGGCGAGGCACCGAGACGAAGTTCATCCTGCGCCGGGCGGTGGGGGATCTTCTTCCTTCCTCCGTGGCGCACCGTAGGACCAAAGGCGACTTCACGTACCTTTACGCTGCGTCGCTCGAGCGCGAGGGCGCCGAGGAGACATTCAGCCATCTCCGCCTGGAGGCCGACGGGTTCGTGCGCGGCGAGCGGGTGCGGGAGATGCAGCGCCGTCTCCGCGGCGGCGATCTGGGAAGTCTGGGCGCCCTCTGGATGATCCTCGCGACGGAGTGGTGGTACAGGACGATGTTTTCCGCGTCAGGCGCGGCGCTCGCCCCCGAGGAGATGCGATGAAAGAGGAGCCGACTCAGGACGCGACGCTCGGACCTTCGAAGAAGCCCTATGCGAAGCCCCGATTGATCGAATACGGACCCGTCGAGAAGCTGACGCATTCGGGCACGCAGACCCTCGGCGACGGCGGCCCCATGATGATGCCGTGCCTGTGATACGGAGGCGCGTCAGACTGCTGGTGCGGTCGGTCTGATGTCGCTCGTCCTCGACGAGCATCGTCAGTACCTGGCTGACACGGCTCGCGTTTCCGCCTTCCGGCAGGCTATCGAGGAGATTGTCACGCCCGGCGACGTGGTGCTGGACCTCGGCGCGGGCACCGGGATCCTCGGACTCATGGCCTGCCGCGCCGGGGCCAAGCGTGTCTATGCGGTCGACGAGGGGCCGATCATCGGCCTCGCCCATGAGGTCGCTGCGGCCAACGGGTTTCAGGATCGAATCACCCACGTCAAGGGGCTTTCGACACGAGTGGAGCTGCCGGAGCGAGTCGACGTGGTTCTCGCCGACCAGATCGGACGATTCGGACTGGAGTCAGGCATCCTCGAGTACTTCGGGGACGCTCGGGCGCGTTTCCTGAAGCCGGGCGGCGTGATGGTACCGAGCGAGATCAGGCTCGTCGTGGTGCCGGTGGAGTGTCGCGATCTCTTCGGGCAAATCGAGTTCTGGCGGCAGACGCCCGCCGGCTACGACTTCCGCCCGGCGCTCGCGATCGCCGCAAACACCGGTTACCCGGCCCGGCTCGACCCGGCTCACTTGCTCGGATCTCCCATGCAGGCGATCTCGCTCAGGCTCTCGACAGCGTCGCCGGCCGCCGCCCTGAGCGCCGAGGTCGTCCTCGTGGCGGCGCGGCCCGGAACGCTTCACGGGATCGGCGGCTGGTTCGAGGCCCAGCTCTCACCAAGCGTCACCCTCACCAATTCCCCGCTCGCGGCGCGGCCGATCTTCCGGATGCAGGTCTTCTTCCCGATCGCCCGGCCCGTTCCGCTGGAGGAGCGCGACCACATCGACGTGAGACTGCGGATCCTTCCCGCCGGCGGCATCGTGAGCTGGACCGTCGACGTGCGGGCCGGTCGCGACGGGCACGGACCCGACCCGACGAGCAAAGGACGGTTTGCTCACTCCACCTTCCAGGGAATGCTCATCTGCAAAGAGGACCTGGAGCGTACCGACCCCCGATTCGTGCCGCGGCTCTCTCCATGGGGCGAAGCGCGCCGGTCCGTCCTCGAGCTCTGCGACGGCCGGCAGGCCCTGGGCGAGATCGAGCGCGAGGTCCAGCGTCGCCACCCAGCCCTCTTCCAGTCGCTCGCCGAAGCCGCCGCCTTCGTTACTGAGGTTGTCACGCGCTACGCGGTGTAGTTGGACGTGGCCGCATATTCCGCGTTCGGCCTCGTCGTCTCCAGCAACGTACCGCTACCCGGCCTCCCCGAGGTTGCCGGCGGGCGCCCCGACTGCGTACTCGAGGTGCGTCCCGGCCCGATCAGGGAACGATCGATCGGTCGCCGCCACGCGCTTCGTCTGCCGAACGGTGCGATCTCTCTGATCATCGGCCGTTGCGGCTCGGGATTCCTCGTTCGGTTTCCCGGTCTCGCCGTCTTCCTCATTGCACGTGACGGGCAGAAGGTGCGCTGCGCGCCGCGGCGAGGCACGCGATCGCGTGTCGTCGCGCATCTCTTCCTGGCCCACGTGCTGCCCCTCGCGCTGAGCCAGCGAGGCCGGCTCGTCCTGCACGCGAGCGCGATCGCGACCCAGCATGGCGCAGTCGCCTTTCTTGGGGCGGCGGGCCAGGGAAAGTCGACGCTGAGCGCGAGCTTCGTGCGGCGGGCCTTCCCGCTCCTCGCGGACGACGGGTTGCTGCTGGTCGAGGACGGCACGATGCTGGCGGGCGTTCCCAGCTACCCCGAGATCCGGCTATGGCCCGACGTGTTGGCGGTGCTCGGGGACAGTGGCCTCGCCGTGCACGACGTGGCGCATCGCACCGGCAAGAAGCGGCTCACCATCGACCGCGGGCCGTGGATGTTCAGCCGGGAGCCCGTGCCCGTGCGACGCCTGTACGTCCTCGGCCGCGCGACGCCGGCCGCGCGCTCTGGTGCCGTCACCATCACGGCGCTCACGCCGCGTGAGGCGTTCATCGAGCTCGTCAAGCATACCTATCGGCTCGATCTCGACGACCACACCCGGTTGCGCCATGAGTTCGACTCGATCAGCCGCATCGCGGCGCGCCGATCTCTCATCTACCGACTCGCCTTCCGGCGCGATCTGTCGCGGTTGCCCGTGGTGCAGGCGGCGATCCTGGAGCACTGCGGGTCGTGAGGGGAGCGGTATTGCGCTCGGCCGACATCGCGCTGTCGCGCGAAACGCAGGTGCTCGTGGGTGCGGTCCGATGGTTCGTCGGCGCCGCCACAGATGACGAGCTTGCGGAGCTTCTCCGCGCCGGCCCGGACTGGGAAGCGCTGCTCGAGCAGGCGGAGCGCGAGGGGATCACCGGACTCGTCGCCCGAGCTCTGGAGGGCCTCGCGCAACGCGGGCATCTGGTTCCAGCCCTCGAACGCTGGCATGCCGCGACGCGGGCTGTCGCCGCCAGCAACATGTCGGCGCTCTCGGAGTTGGCGGCGCTGCGCGTGATGCTGCGTCGAGAAGGCCGCACGGTGATTCTGTTGAAGGG
>Ga0209157_1000220_pt1 | contig 50826 bp, 47 predicted proteins | sample GraSoiAngelo_135_FD_185892 | JGI IMG/M metagenome (GOLD analysis project Ga0209157, IMG submission 185892) | Grasslands soil microbial communities from the Angelo Coastal Reserve, California, USA - 14_0929_05_40cm (SPAdes) (version 2) | ecosystem: Environmental > Terrestrial > Soil > Grasslands ...
TGCGCCTGCCGCTCCACCGCGCACGCCAGGATCACGCGCGACGCTCAATGGGCTCTGGGCGAGGGCCCCACCGCCGCTGAGAACGGCGGAAACGATGACTGTCAGATACATCCAGCGCTTCAATGTGAAAAAGTCCATTCGTATGTCTCCATGTAAGAACGATGAAGGGATGAACGATCAGGTTATGAAAGATGAGTGCGTTGGATCGGGCGAAAAAAGACTGCGAGATGCTGCCGATCAGAAGCGTCGGCGCGCCCGCTTCAATCAAGGTCACGACGACGATGTAGAAAGATATAAAGGGAAGAGTGTCGGCAGTGACCGGTTGAAGCATTCTCCATCCTCCTTTCTCTGCCTGGCCCGCGAGACCGATGGCAGGGTTTGACAATCCGTGAGCACGTTGCGAGCCAAGTTGGAAAATCGCCCAGAAAACGGCGACCGGATGGGTGAGCCGCGAAGCCGAGCGCGCGGGATCGTGAGGCTTTCCGACGTCCTTCGCGACGCGATGCGACGCGACTACGTCGGGTCCGACCTCTGTCGCGCTTTTTTATAGTTCCAAGCGTGCGTCATCAATACCCTCCACCACCGCCCCCGCCCGAAAAGTCACATTTGCTGCCCGTCCAAAACCCGCCGGACCGCCTGCAGTCGTCGTCCTCTGAGAGCCTGGTTGCCGCTGAGCCGGCGCACCCCATCAGGAGCCCTGCCACGATGAGGGCGCCGAGGAGGCCTCGCAGGTTACGCATGATCATCCGACCCCTCCATCACGCCTCGATACCGGCTCGCCAGCATTCCTGTCGTCGTGCGGCTCGTCGTCCGTCTGGTGACGGGCGTCGCGCTGGTGTACAACGGCCAGCCCAGGGTCAAAGATCCGCTTGCCACTCGCCGCGCGATGACGGCGGGCGGGCCGCTCGTTCACTCCAGAATGACGCAGCGGGCAGGGTCCACGTTTACATAGACCGTCGCGCCCTCTTCGAAGACCTCGTGGCGTGGACGGCGCGCCGTGAGGAGACGGCCGTCCCACTCGAGGACGTACTCGAGCGCATCGCCGAGGAACGCGCGCTGGCGGATGCGGGCCGGCCACGAGTTGACCGCTCCCGGTCGCGGCGTCGGGGCGACTTCCAGGTAGACGCTCCGGATCGCGACCGTGGCCGATGCGGCCAGAGGCCGTCCGGGATCGGCGCCGCAGACCACGTGCTTACCTTCCGTTTCGATGCCGATGAGGCCGTCGCGCCGGTACTCGGGCCGAACGACGCCGGAGATCAGGTTCGCCGCTCCCACGAAGTCGGCGACGAAGGCATTGCGGGGGGTGTCGTAGATCTCCGTGGCCGTGCCCACCTGTTCGATATGGCCGGCGTTCATGACGATGATGCGATCGGAGATGACGAGGGCCTCCTCCTGGTCGTGAGTGACGTAGACCGAGGTGAGGCCGATCTGACGCTGGAGGGCCTGGATCTCCAGACGCATGGCCGCGCGCAGACGGGCGTCGAGGTTGGAGAGCGGCTCGTCGAGGAGCAGGACGGCCGGCGACACGGCGAGGCAACGCGCGAGCGCCACCCGTTGCTGCTGGCCACCGCTCAGATCCGCCGCGCTCCGCCGGGCGAGATCGAAGAGGCGTACCAGCTCGAGCGCGGCGCGCACCCGCTCCTCGACCTGGGCGGTCGGGAGGCGGCGAAGCCGTAGGCCATACGCGACGTTGTCGAAGACCGTCATGTGAGGCCAGATCGCGTAGGACTGGAAGACCATCGGCAACTGGCGCTGCTCGGCCGGCACGTTGAGGCCCTGGCGACTCGAGAAGACCGCGCGGCCGTCGATGCGGATCTCGCCCGAGGCTGGCTTCTCGAGACCCGCGAGAGCGCGGAGCGTGGTGGTCTTGCCGCAGCCCGACGGGCCGAGCAGGGTGATGTGCTCGCCGCGGCGGACGTCGAAGCTGATCCGATCGACCGCGGTCACGTCGCCGTAGCGGACGATGAGGTTGTCGACCTCGATGTGGCGGTCGCCGGTGGGGCGGGCAGGCCACGTCATGGCTACCCGAAGCGCATGCGCACGGTCACCACCTGCCCGGTCATGAATTCTCCGCCGGGGCCGGCGAGGAAGAGGATGAGGTGGGCGATGTTCTCGGGTGTGCTGAACCGCCCCAGCGGATCCTGCCGGGCCCGGCTCTGCCACTCCGCGTCGCTGAGCGTGCCGCGGGCCATCGGGGTGTCGGTGGTGCCGGGGTTGATGGCGTTCACGGTGACGCCGGACGGGCCCAGCTCGAGCGCCAGTGATTTCGTGAGCGAGATCACGCCGCCCTTCGAGGCCGCGTAGTGGGCGCCGTTGACCATGCCGAACGTCGCGCGATCCGACGCCATATTGACGATGCGGCCGTAGCCGCGGCCCGCCATGTGACGACCGACGGCCCGGCAACAGTAGAACGTGCCGTGCAGGTTGACGCCGAGGACGCGATGCCACTCGGCGTCCGTCATCTCGATGACGGACCGCCGCAGGCTGATTCCCGCGCTGTTGAACAGGACGTGGATCTGGCCGAAGGTGTCGAGGGTCGTCGCCACGAGCTTCTCGACGGCCGCGGCATCGGACACGTCGGTCGCGACGGCGAGCGCCTCGCCGCCCTTCGCGCGGATCTCATCGCTCACCAGTCCTGCGGCCTCCGCGCGCACGTCGGCCACCACCACGCGCGCGTTCTCGCCGGCGAGTGCCAGGGCTGCGGCGCGGCCGATCCCGCTGCCGCCGCCGGTGACGACCGCGATCTGCCCGGCCAGGGAGGCCGCCATCAGGCCCCGCTGCCGCCGGGGCGTCCGAGAAGACGACCGCCGAGCGCCCAGCTTCCGGCCGCGATCACGACCCCGTTCAGAGCGAGCAGGATGGTCGAGAGCGCCGCGACCCCTTCCCACGAAGGAAGCTGATAGAGGTCGAAGATGGCGGTCGCGATGACCGTGGTGGGCGCGGTGAAGAGCAGGATCGAGCTGCTCAGCTCCTTGATCGCGGGAATGAAGACGAGGATCCATCCACCCAGGACCCCGGCCCTGATCATCGGCACCGTGATGTCGCGAAGCGCGCGGGCGCGCGAGGCACCGAGCACGTTGGCCGCGTGCTCGAGCTCGGGATAGACGCCCTGAACGGCGGCGTGGCAGCTCATGTAGGCAAAGGGCAGGAACTTGGTCAGGTACGCGAGCATCAGGATCCACAGCGTGCCGTAGAGCACGAGGGGCGGCTGGCTGTAGGCGGCGAAGAGGCCGACCGCGAAGACCATCCCGGGAATCACCAGCGGCGCCATGGCGAGGAATCCGAGCAGCGCCGCGTGCCGGACGATCCGCCGCTCCGCGAGGTAGGCCACGATCACCGCGATCACGACACCGACGCTGGCCGCGATCACCGCGGTCACGAGGCTGTTCCAGATCGACCGGCTGCCCGAGGTGAACTCGAAGAGGACGAAGCGATAGTGTTCGAGCGAGAAGCTCGCCGAGGAGAGGGCCCGCACCCAGACCGGGCTCACCGATGCCCACACGATGACGGCATAGGGCAGGACGAGCGTGAACAGGAGCACGAGGCCGCAGAGGCCGAGGGCGATAAAGCGAACCGGCCCGAGGTCGATCGGACGGCGGCGCCCACCCTTGCCCCGGTTCGTCGCGAAGCTGCGGCGCGCCAGGAGCCGGCGCTGCAGCATCAGCAGCACCGCGGTGACCAGCAGGAGCGGAAGCGAGATGGCCGCGGCCAGGCCGATGCGGGGCGGCCACTCGAAGAGCGAGAAGAGCTGCGTGGTCAGCACGTAGATGCGCGCCGGCACCCCGATCATCGCCGGCACACCGTACAGGATGATCGTCTCCAGGAACATGAGGATGAGGCTGGCCACGATGGCGGGCAACGCGAGGGGCAGCGTGATCGTCCACGTCACGCGCGCCGTGCCCGCCCCGAGGACCCGCGCGGCCTCCTCGACGTCCCCGCTCATCAGCTCGAGCGTGTTGTAGACGAGGATGAAGGCGAGCGGGAACGTGCTGGCCACCGAGACGAGCACGAGGCCCGTCATCGTGTAGACGTCGAGGATTCCCCGGGAGGCGCCGGTGAGGGCGATCCAGAGCTTGTTGAGCAATCCGGCGTTGGGCCCGGCCAGGAGAATCCACGCCACGGCGAGGACGAAACCGGGCGTCACGAACGCTCCGAGCACACCCGCCCGCACGAGCCCGCGGAGTGGCATGTTCGTCCGGCTGACCGCCCACGCCATCGGCGCCCCCAGGACGAGCCCGATGAGGCTCGCGGCGACGCCGAAGACGAGCGAGTTCACGGTGGCGGCGCGGAACGACTTCTGACCGCCGATCGCGACGTAGTTGGCGAGGGAGAGGCCCGCCTCGGTCTGGAAGCTCTTGACCACCAGCCAGCCGAGAGGTAGCAGGACGAGCACGGCGAGTGCGGCCGTGACGCTGGCCCAGAGCACCGTCGACTTCATCCGCCGAACAGCTCCGAGAACTTCTCCCTCAGCTCCGGCAGCATCCGGCCGACGTCATTGGGATCCGCCACGAGCAGCTTCAGCGTGCTGGGATGCGGATACTTGCTCGGATACTTGATCTTCGGGTCGTTGACCGCCGACATCAGCCCGGAGTCGACGTACACCTGCTGTCCCTCGGGGGACAGACACCAGTCCACGAGCAGCCTCGCCGCATTCGGGTGGGGCGCTTTCTTCAAGATTCCCATCCCACCGATCTGGGCGATCACGCCGTCCTCGGGAAAGACCGTCTCCACGGGGAGGCTCCGGCTCTGGGCCGGCACGGTGATCTGGTGATCGCACAGGAGGATCACGCGCTCGCCGCTCGCCACCAGGTTCGACTGGTCGCACGACTGGTGCGTCATGATGTTGTTCTTCTGCAGGCCCTTGAAGTACTCCCAGCCGTAAAGCTTGACGAGCCAGTAGTCGAGGAGCAGCGACGTCCCGCTCGCCTTGACGTGCCCCTGGACGAGCTTGTCCTTGAACTTCGGATCGGTCAGCTCCTTCCACGATTTCGGCGGGTCCTTCACGAGCTGAGGGTTGTAGTTGATGGCGCCCAGCCCGATCTGCGAGGCGTGCCAGTAGTGCTCCGGGTCGTAGTAGGCCGGGTTGGTGAACTTGGCGATGCTCGACGGCGTGAAAGGCTGGAGCATGCCCTTCTTCTTCATCGCGACGAAGTGGTCGGTCACCGACGTGTCGATGACGTCGGCGGCGTTGATGCCGGCGTCGAACTCCTGCACCGCGCGGTTGAAGACGAGGGTCGATGCGAGCCGCACGATGTTGACCTTGATGCCGAGCGCCTCACCGGCCTTCTTCGCGATCGTGTTGGCGGTGACGGTCGTCCGGGCCGTGTAGTACGTCACCTGGCCCTCGCGGCGAGCCGCCGCCCGCTCCTCGGCGGTGACGCCGGGCGCGGGCTGCGCGTGGGCGAGGGTCGACGCCAGCACGCCGCCGCCGATCAGCCACGCGATGACGAGCCGCGCGCTCACAGCGACGCCACGGCGGGAATCACCTTGGCGCCCATCAGCTCGATCGAGCGCATCGTCGTCGGATGATCCATCTTGGACTCCTGCGCTTCGAGGAGCAGGTGGCCGATGCCGAGCTCGCGCTGCACGAGGGCGAAGCGGTCGGCGACCTCGTCGGGCGTGCCGGCGATGATGAAGTGGCCGGCGACCAGCTCCTCGTAGCTCATCGACCCGAGCGAGCGTGGTCGCGCCTTCAGCGCGAACTGCGAGCCCGCGCGCGAGCGCATGCCCACCGGCGAGAAGAACTCCACCGGCCCGCGCAGCGTGGCTCCCATGCGCCAGACGAAGTGACGCCCGGCCTCGAGTGCCTTCGTCTTCGTGTCGGCGGTGACGGCGCAGATCAGGAAGCCGAGCTTGTCGGGCGTCACCTCGCGGCCCACCTCGGCGGCGCCCTGCCGGTAATAGTCGAAGAGCTCGCGGGCGATGTCGAAGGGCACCAGGAAGGGCACGAAGGTGTAACCGCGCCGGCCGGCCCAGATCGCCGTCTCCGGGCTGGCCGTGCCGGGAATCCAGATCGGCGGATGCGGTTTCTGGAGCGGCAGGCACCACGGGTTCACGTGACGGAAGTGATAGTGCCGACCCTCCCAGCGGAACGGCCCCGGCTCCGTCCAGCACTTGAGGATCAGGTCGTGGCACTCCTCGAAGCGCTCACGGTTGTGCATGGGGTTCACGTTGGACCACCACTGCTCGACCCCGACGCCGCGCACGAAGCCCGAGAGCACGCGGCCGCCCGAGATCAGGTCGGACATCGCGATCTGCTCGGCGAGCCGGACCGGGTTCTCCTCGATCGGGAGGATGTTCCCGAGCAGGAGGATCTTGGCCCGTCGCGTGGTCCGGGCCAGGATCGCGGCCGACATGTTGACCCCGACGTTCACGCACGACGGCGTCGAGTGGTGCTCGTTGACCATGAGGCCGTCGAAGCCGACCTGGTCGGCGAACTCGTACTCGGTGAGGTAGCGCTGATAGTTCGCGTGCGCCTTCTCGCGGTCGAAGAACCGGTTCGGGAACTCGAGCCTGAGCGAGGGGTACTTCTCTCCCTCGGCGTCGGGATACTCGTGGTGCGGCATCTCGCTGAAGTAGTAGAGCTTCATCGCCGCACGTCTCCTCCCAGGAAGTCGAGCACGTGGCGCGCGAACTCGTCGGGCTGCTCGATCGGCGGCAGGTGGCCGCACTTGTCGAGCACGTTGAGGGTCGCCCGGGCCAGGAGTCGGCGGTACTGTTCGCCGCACTCGACGGGCACGATGCGGTCCTCACGTCCCCAGAGGATCAGTGCCGGGTTGGTGACCCGCGGCAGGAAGCTCGCGAGCCGGGGGTTGTGCATGTAGGGCTTCCAGGTGAGCCGCGCGGTCATCTCGCGGTTGCGCACGGCGATCTCCTGCTGCGCCGGCGACAGCGGAGCTCCGAACAGTGCGTCCCACTCCGGAACGGTCTTCGGGTCGTGCACCGTCATCGGCAGGAGCTGCGGCGGCGGATAGTAGAAGACGTCGAGGATCTCGCCGGTCTCCGGCTTCAGGCCGGCCGGTGCGACGAGGATCAGGCGATCGATCGAGCCCGGGCTCATCGTCGCCATCTCGGCCGCCGTCCATCCGCCGATCGAGTGGCCGAGGACGTGCGGCCGCACGAGCCCGGCAACGTCCATGAACCAGAGATAGAAGCGGGCGAGGTCGTCGATGCCGTCCATCCACTCGGCGTCCCCCGACAGCCCGAAGCCCGGGTGGGTGGGGGCCCATACGGTGAAGCGCTGGGCGACGCGCTCCACCCAGCGGGTGAAGCCGCGGTTGCCCCCGGCGCCGTGCAGGACGAGCAGCGGGGCGCCGTCACCGCCGATCCACGTGTGCACGTCGATGGAGCCGACCCGAAGCCTCTCCTCGCGTGGTTTCATGGGCCGCATTATGCTCCAGGCACGCCGACACGTGGAGGACGCCCCATGGAGAGGACCCCGCTCGCCGTCACGCTCGGAGACTTCGTCGCCGCGCTCACCTTCCAGGCGCTGCCACCCACCGTCGTCGACAAGGCGAAGGCCCTGGTGAACCACGCGCTCACCGTCGGCCTGGCCGGCGCCGCATCGAGCCGATCGGTGGCGGCCCGGCGCGCGGTGATCGAGCAGGAGAGTCTGGGCGCGCGACGGACGGGACGCGGCCAGGGCGCGACGGTGTGGGTGGACGGCACGCGCGCGACGCGGGCTGGCGCCGCGTTCGCGAACGCGGTGACCGTGGCGGTGAACAACCAGTGCGACTCGTACCACATGCTGACGCATCCGGGCGTGCTCATCGTTCCCGCCGGCCTGGCGACGGCCGAGGGCGAAGGCAGCACCGGCCAGGAGCTCCTGACCGCGCTCGCCGCCGGCTACGAAGTGCAGTGCCGCTGCGCGCGGGATTTCATTCCGTCGACACCGGCCCACGGCTTTCGCGCGAGTCCGGTCTTCGGCATCCTCGGCGCCGCCGCGACGACCGCGAAGCTCATGAAGCTCGACGCTCGCGGGATCACGAACGCGATCGCGCTCGCCGCCAGCTTCGCCGGGAGCCTCATCGAAGGGCAGCGCACCGGCACGCGCGACGCGGACTTCGCCGAGGCCCAGGCGACTCGCAATGCGATGTGGGCCGCCAGCCTCGCCGCTCAGGGCTTCGCCGGGGCTCCCACCGCGCTCGAAGGCGAAGGCGGCTTCTACTATGCGTTTACCGGCAGCCACACCGGGGAGCTGACATACGCCTTCACGGGGCCGCTCAAGGCCGACCTCGACGACGTCGTCGCCGACCTTGGACGGCGCTGGGAAGTCCTCGACGTGAAGTTCAAGATCTATCCGACCCCGGGTTTCAATCAGCCGGTGGTGTGGCTGGCCAGCGAGATGGTGGCCAAGCACCGGCTCGACGCCGACCTGATCGAGCACGCCACGCTGGAGATGAACTATCTCGAGACCCTCTACCCGTCGCCGAAGTTCCCGCGGCGGCCGGCTCCGGACGGCAGCGGCTTCGGCCGCACCGACTACATGCTGGCGTACACGCTGATCACCGGCGACTATCCGGTGCTGGAACGGAACGTGGAGGATCCTCGCGACGCCGGCGCCTCGACCAGCGCGGGCATCGCCGCCCGCGTGGCTGCGCTCCAGAAGCGGATCGAGATCGTGGGCGCCGTCGGGCGGGAATGCTTCGCGCCGCGCCTGTCGATCGTCCTGCGCGATGGCCGTCGGCTCGTCGGCGAGTACCACGGCCGCGAGCTGATGTGGGACTTCGCCAGGGACGCGCACGAGCTGCGACGGTTCGTGCCCGGCCTCCCGATCGCGTCGCACCAGTACGATCGCCTGGTGGCGGCGATCTCGGGCCTCGACAAGGCGACGTCGGTCGACGAGATCATCCGGTTGACGCTGCCCGATGCGTGAATCATCGCGCCGACGCGCCTCGGCAGCGGCTCACGCTGGCGCTCGCCGCTCGGTTGACGAGGATCGTAGATCTTTCTAGGCTCCCCGGTACGAGGAGGGAGCCATGAAGACTTCACGAATGATCGCGGTCGCTCTCGTCATCGCGGTGCTTCTCGGCACGACCGCCTCGGCGGCGTTCGCCCAGGCCACGACACCCATCGGGCCTCAGTGGTGGCCCTCGCGCTGGGGCCCCGGCGACGAGGCTGGCGCCTCGAACTTGATGACGCCGGAAAAAGTGCTCGAAGCCGTGAAGCTGATCACGGCGGGGAAGGTCTACCGCCTCGGCCGCGTCTACGAGCCCGGCATGCCGATGCGCGGCTTGCGCAACTACAAGCTCGTCATTCCGTCCTTTCCAACCGCCGGCCCCTTCGCGAAGAATCGCCTGATCTTCAACGAGGAGTTCGTCACGGGCGAGATCGGCCAGGTCGGGACCCAGTTCGATGGCCTGGGCCACATCGGCGTGCTCGTCGGCGCCGACGGTGACCTGAACGGGATGCGGTTCTACAACGGCTTCACCGGCGCCGACCTGGTCTCGGCCTCGGGGCTCAAGAAGCTCGGTGTCGAGAAGGTCAAGCCGTTCTTCACGCGGGGTATCCTGCTCGACATGGCCGGCTACAAGGGCCGGATGCTGAACCACGGCGAGGAGATCACGGTGGCGGACGTCCGCGCGACGATGGCCAAGCAGGGCATCGCCGACATCCGACCCGGCGACGTCGTGCTCTTCCACACGGGGTGGGGGAGTCTCTGGATGAAGGACAACGCGAAGTTCGACGCCGGCGAGCCGGGCATCGGCCTCGAGGTCGCGAGGTGGCTGGCCGATCGCCAGATCGTCTGCGTCGGCTCCGACACGTGGGCGACGGAGGTCCAGCCGAATCCGGATCCCAACGTGCGCGGTCCCGTCCACCAGGAGCTGCTGACGCGGAACGGCATCTTCAACCACGAGAACCTCGACCTGAGCGAGCTGGCGCGTGATCGCGTCTGGGAGTTCGCCTACGTCTTCGTCCCCGTTCCGCTCAAGGGCGCGACCGGCTCGCCGGGCAGTCCGATCGCGATCCGGTGACGGTGGCGCGCCTTGACAGCGTCGGAACGCGTCGCGGAGAATCGCGCGCACCTCTCACCAATCGGACGAGGATTCGATAGGAGGACGACGATGCGCAGCATGGATCGGCGGACATTCCTCGAGCTGGCCGGGATCGCGGGCGCTTCGACCCTCCTCACCGAGGCGCTGCCGAGCGTGGCCCGCGCCGACAAGCCGATCAATTTCTCCGGCTGGGTCTTCAAGCCCGACACCGTGAAGGACTACGTGAGCTTCTACAACCAGAAGTTCACCGGCCAGGTGAAGTACGAGGCGATCCCGTGGGCGCAGTACCACCCGACCATGGAGACGCGCGCGTTCGCCGGCGAGATCGTGGACGTGATGTACTGCAACCACAACAACCGCGAGCGCTGGTTCGAGAGCGGCCTCATCCGCGCGGTCGACGATCTGCCGGGCGTCGACGAGCTGAAGCGCAAGATGAACCCCGCCAACCTCGACAGCCTCAAGAGCAAGGACGGCTCGAAGCTCCTCGGGCTGCCGTACTTCACCAGCCTCTTCGTCCTCATGTACAACGAGCCGATGCTGGCCCAGGCGGGGATCAAGGCGCCGGCCAAGAGCTGGGACGAGTTGATCGACCAGTGCCTCAAGCTCAAGAAGGACAAGGTCAGCGACACGCCGTTCCTGCCCAACTGGAACGCAAGCCCGTCCGGAACCATGCCGCAGCTCATGACCGACTGTTTTTCGGAGGGCGCTCAGGTCTTCGACGCCAAGAACCAGCTCATCGTCGATCAGGAGCCCGGCGCCGCGCGCGCGCTGGAGCGCTGGCAGAAGGTCTACAAGGCCGACCTCGTCAATCCCGAGGTCCTGACCAAGACGTCGTCGACGGACACGCATCGCCTCATGTGGACCGGGCGCTATGCCTACCACACGAACCACTCGTACTACCTGAAGACGATCGCGGGTGAGCCGGAGAACTCGAAGCTCGCGCCCAAGAAGGCCCGGATGACGATGTACCCGGGGACGGGACAGACGTACATGTGGACCGATTCGTACGTGCTGAACGCGAAAACGAAAGTCCTCGAGGACGCCTGGAAGTTCACGAAGTTCCTCGGGGGCAACCTCAACGGCGACTGGTACGTGCAACGGCAGTGGTGCCTCATCTCCGGCCTCGACAATCCATACCCGGAGATGTACGACCACGCCGAGATCATCAAGTCCTACGATCGCTGGATCGACCTCGCGCTGCTTCGGAAGCAGTACGAGAAGGGCAAGGTCATCGCGGCGTACAAGGAGCCCTGGTACGGCGAGTACGACACGCGGGCGGTCCCGATCGTCCACGACATGATCCGCGGCAACACGACGGTCGCCAAGGGCTTGAAGGACCTGGTCAAGCTGCAGAAGTCGCTCGCGTAGGCGGCCACGTGGTACCCGCGGCCGCTCCGAGGTCGGCGCGGCTCTCCGAGGCCGCCTTCGCGTGGGGTCTCGTCCTGCCGGCGGTGGCGGCGGTGGTCGTCGTCGTCTTCCTGCCGCTGCTCTACTCGTTCTGGATGAGCCTGGCCGACGTCAATCTGTTACGGACGTCGGGACCGGCGCTCGAGCTGTTTGGCGTCCGCGTGCCACTGTTCCGGTTCGTCGGCGTTCAGAATTACGTCCGCGTGTTCTCGGATCCGCTCTACTGGAGTTCCCTCTGGCGCACGGCCTACTTCGTCGCCGCGTTCGTCGCGGAAACCGCGCTGGTCGGGCTCGCGATGGCGCTGGTGCTCCAGGAGCGCTTCGCGGGGCGGCCGGTGATGCGGAGCCTGCTGCTCATCCCATGGTCGCTCTCGCGCGTGGTCGTCGGCCTCCTCTGGCTGGGCATCCTCGATTTCGAGTTCGGCGCCCTCAACGGGCTCCTCGACAACCTCGGCGTGATCGACGGCCACATCGCGTTCTTCAAGAACGGGTTCAGCGCCTTGAACGTGCTCGTCTCGGTGTACATGTGGAACCAGGCGCCCTTCGCCACGTTGCTGTTCCTGGCCGCGATGCAGTCGATTCCTGGCGAGCTCTACATGGCCGCGGAGGTCGACGGCGCGGGATACTGGAACCGGCTCCGCTACGTCACGCTGCCCGCCATCCGTCCCATCGTGTTCCTGGTGCTCGTGCTGGCCACCGTGAACGGCTTCCTCATGCTCGACCTCATCTACATCCTCACGATGGGCGGGCCGGGGAACGACACCACGACGATCTCGTGGCTCGGCTTCCAGACGGCGTTCAACTTCTTCAAGTTCGGACCCGGCACGGCGATCCTCTACACGCTGACGGCGCTGTGCCTCCTGCTCACGCTCGTGTACCACCGCTTGATCCTCGCCCGTTTCGAGCCCGAGTCATGAGCTCCGTCCGCGAGGTCCGCGAGGTCCCAACGACGGCCCGGCCCGAGGCGCCGGCCGCGGATCGCGCTCGCGTCGCGCCACGCTCGCGGTCACGAGCGCGCCGGGCGGGGAGCCGCGTCCTCGTCTACGGCCTCGTGCTCGTCGTCGCCGCGTGGCTGGTGGCGCCGTTCGCCTGGCTCTTCGTCACCAGCATCTCGTACCAGAAGCACCTGCTGGCCCGCCCGCTGTCGTTCATCCCGCCCGAGGTCACGCTCGACAACTACAGGATGATCCTGGGACTGGTTCGCTTTCACGCCGAGGGACAGGCCGCCAAGATCCTGCCGTCGATGCTCAACACGCTGATCGTCTCTCTGGTCGTCACGGTGCTGAACCTGGTCGTGGGGACCACGGCCGGGTACGCCTACGCCCGCTTCCGCTTCCCGCTGAAGCACGTCTCGCTGTACGCGCTGCTCTTCACTCGCATGCTGCCGACCGTCGTCCTGGTTCCCGCGTTCTTCCTGCTGTTCCGGACGCTCGGGCTCCAGAACACGCTCACCGGCCTCGTCGTCGCCTACTGCTCGTTCACGCTGCCGTTCACGATCTGGATCATGAAGGCGTACTTCGAGACGGTGCCCTCGGATCTCGACAAGAGCGCGCTCGTCGACGGGTGCAACCGGCTGCAGGCGTACTACCGCGTGGTGCTCCCCGTCTCGGGGCCGGGCCTGGTCGCGGGGGGAGCGTTCACGTTCATGCTGTGCTGGAACGAGTTCGTCGTCGCCCAGGTGCTGAACACGAAGCCGGGCACGACCACGCTGCCGCCGGTGATCGCCGGCATGAACGGACAGATCAACATCGACTACTCGGTCATCGCCGCGTCGGGCTTCCTCGCGGCCGTGCCCGCGGTGCTCCTGGTCCTGATCTTCCAGAAGTACATGGTCCAGGGACTGACCGCGGGCTCGGTGAAAGGATAGGCCATGATCGTCCTGCTGCTGGTCGTGACGCTGACATTCGGAGCCGCTCGGGAGGCGATCGCCCAGGCCACGCCGACCGGCGAGGCGGTGATGGCGTGGCCGGTCACCATCGCCCCGAGCTGGTTCGACCCGGCGACCTTGCCGCCCCAGATCACGCCCTTCGGGATCCTGTTCGCGCTCCACGATGCGATGGTGCGCCCGCTGCCCGGGCAGAAGATGGGCCTCGGCCTGGCCGAGGCGTGGACGGAGAGCTCCGACGGGCTCTCCTACGAGTTCAGGCTCCGTCGCGGGCTCAAGTTCCACAACGGCGACGCCGTCACCGCCGAGGACGTGAAGTTCAGCTTCGAGCGCTACAAGGGCGCCGGCGCCCGGGAGCTCAGCGCGCGTGTCCGCCAGGTGAACATCGTCGATCCGTTGACGGTGCGCTTCGTGTTGAAAGAGCCGTGGCCCGACTTCATGACGTTCTACGGGACGACGGCCACGGCCGCCGGGATCGTCGTGCCCAAGAAATATCTGACCCAGGTCGGAGACGACGGCTTCAGGAAGCAACCGATCGGCGCCGGCCCGTACCGGTTCGTCAGCCACACGCCGGGCGTGGAGGTGGTGCTCGAGGCGAACCCAGGATACTGGCGGCGGGTGCCGACCGTCAAGCGACTGGTCATGAAGAGCGTTCCCGAAGGCACGACGCGCGTCGCGATGCTCAAGAGGGGCGAGGCCGACATGGCCTTTCTCCTCGACGGCCCTGACGCCGAGACGGTGACGCGCGACAGCCGCCTCGCGCTCGCGGCCACGCGGCACGCCTCCGCGATGTGGATCGAGTTCGCCGATCAGTGGGACCCGAGATCACCGTGGCACGACCGGCGCGTGCGGCTCGCCGTCAATCACGCGCTCGATCGCAAGGCGATCAGCGAGACCGCCTGTCTCGGCTACTGTCCGCCCGCCGGCATCGTCGTGCCGCCGATCATGGACTATGCCCTCCAGGTCGAGCCTCCACTCTACGACCCCCAGAAGGCGAAGCAGCTCCTGGCCGAGGCCGGCTATCCGAAGGGGTTCGACGCCGGTGACTTCACGCCGCTTCCCGGGTTCTGGACCACCGGCGAGGCCGCCGTGAACTACCTCAACGCCGTCGGCATCCGCACGAAGCTGCGGCCGATGGAGCGCGCGGCCTTCTACGCCGCCTGGCAGGAGAAGAAGCTGCGCGGCCTGTTCCTCACCGCCGCGGGAAACTCGGGGAACGCCGCCACCCGCCTCGAGGCGTTCGTCTACTCGAAGGGCAGCTACGCGTACGGCGGGTATCCCGACATCGACGAGCTGTTCCAGCAGCAGGCCCGCGAGCGCGATCCCGCGAAGCGCGAAGCCGTGCTCCATAGAATCCAGCAGCTCACCGTCGAGCGCGTCATGTTCGCGCCGATCTGGAACACGCGCGTGCTGATCGGCGTCGGGCCAAAGGTGATCGATCACACGATCAACCTGGTTCCCATGTCGATCTTCCCGTCCTACGAGGACATGCGGCTCAAGAGCCCGTAGGACGGTGAGGACAGGAGGAGCGTATGAGGGCCGGTCTGCGAGCGTACGATGCCGACACGCACGTCAATCCGTGTGCGGAGGTCCTGGACCGGTACGTCGATCCTGACTTTCGGCGGCGCCTGCCCGAGCTGGCGCCCTACCGGACCATCACGGGTCAGATCGGCGGTACACCCGACACCCATCAATACCGCGTCGATACGAAGTCCTACCGCCGTGTGCTCGGGGAAGCCCGTGCGCACGAAACCTTCACGGGTCGAGGCACGAACTGGCGAGGCACCAAGCAGCCGAGGGTCGGGGTCCAGGACGACCGCGCCGAGAATCGCGTCAAGGACATGGACGACGAGGGCACGGACGTTCATTTCCTGGTCGCGACGTCGTGGGTCAGTGCCGTCGGTCTTCCCGATGTCGAGCTGGAGGTCGGACTGATTCGCGCCTATCACCGCCACGCCGCGGACTTCTGCGGCCAGTTCCCGACGCGCCTCAAGACGATGATCGTCGCCTCGACGCGCGCGGTCGACGAAGCCGTCCGCGAAATCCGCCGGTGGGGAACGTCCAACTGGGCGGTGGCGGTCCTGCCGTTGCTCGCGAAAGACGTCCCCGTGGATCACCCCGACCTGGAGCCCATCTGGCAGGCGGCCCAGGAGCACGACTTGCCGGTCGTGCATCACAGCCTCACGTGGAACCCGCCCTACTTCCCCGGCTACCAGGATTTGTGGGACAACATCTTTCTCGGCCGTCTCGCCTCGCATCCGTGGGGCGGGATGCGCTTCATGGCGGCCTTCATCGGGGCCGGGATCATGGATCGCTATCCCAGCTTGCGAATGGGCATCCTGGAATGCGGATTCGGTTGGCTTCCGTTCTGGGCCAAGCGCATGGACGAGCAAGCGATCTACGTCGGCGGCGTGGCGCCGCTCAAGCACGCGCCGAGCGAGTACATGACCAGCGGGCGGTTCTTCTGCAGCATCGAGCGGCACGAGGGCGAAGAGATGTTCAACTACGTGACCAGCGTGCTCGGTGACGACATCCTGATGTACGCTTCGGATTATCCCCACTCGGAATGTCAGTTCCCGAACTCCGTGGACAACATCGTGAAGTGGTCGAATGTAACGCCGGCGACGAAGCGCAAGCTGCTCTGGGACAACGCGAACCGTCTGTACAAGCAGACCTGACGGAGTCTCGCCGGCGCGTCGGCGATCCACGAGTATGCGACGAAATGTGAACGTGCTCCTCGCGTTCGGGCTGTTGGCGCTGGCGTCGGTGGCGCCGCTCCACGCCGCGCCGGAAGGCACGATGACGTGGGGCGTGCACGTCAGCCTCGCCACGCGGTGGCTGGATCCCGGGGAGACCGAAGGGGTCATCATTCCGTTCATGCTGCTCTACGCGCTCCACGACGCTCTGGTCAAACCCATGCCGGCCGGTCTCCACACACCGAGCCTGGCCGAGTCGTGGACGATGTCGAAGGACGGCCTCACGTACGAGTTCGTCCTCCGCAAGGGGGCGAGGTTTCACAACGGAGACGCCGTGACCGGCGAGGACGTCAAGTTCTCGTTCGATCGCTACCGCGGCGCGGCCGCGACACTGCTGAAGGAGAAAGTCCGCGAGGTGCAGGTGGTCGACCCGGGCCGAGTGCGCTTTCACCTCAACGAGCCCTGGCCCGACTTCATGACGTTCTACGGGACGACCGCGTCGGGCGCCGGGTGGATCGTCCCCAAGAAGTACGTCGCCCAGGTCGGCGACGAGGGTTTCAAGAAGGCCCCGATCGGCGCCGGGCCTTACCGCGTCGTCTCGTTCGTCCCCGGAGTGGAGCTGGTCGCCGAGGCCTTCGAGGGGTACTGGCGAAAGACGCCGAGCGTGAAACGGCTCGTGTTCAAGGTGATGCCCGATGACACGACACGCGCCGCCGCCCTCAAGAAAGGCGAGGTCGACGTCGTCTTTCAGCTGACCGGGCCCATCGCGCAGGACATCCGACGCACGCCGAGCTTGAGAATCGTGTCGGCGCGGACCTTCGGCGTCATCTGGCTGGACTTCCCGGACCAGTGGGATCCGAAATCACCGTGGCACGACAAGCGCGTCCGTCACGCCGCCAGCCTCGCGATCGATCGCGAGGCCGTGAACCAGGCCGAGTCCCTCGGGCTCTCCCGTCCGACCGGCTCGATCATTCCCCGGAGCTTCGAGTTCGCGCTCCCGCTCGATCCTCCGGCCTACGATCCAGGCAAGGCCAAACACCTCCTGGCCGAGGCCGGCTTCCCGAGTGGATTCGACGCCGGCGACTTCTATCCGTACCCTCCGCTGAACTCGATGGGCGAGGCGCTTGCCGGTTACCTCGGAGCCGTCGGCATTCGCACGCGTATCCGGACGCTGGAGCGGGCCGCTCTGTTCACGGCGTGGCGCGAGCAGAAGCTCAAGGGCGTGATCATGGGGCTCAACGGAGCCGGGGGAAACGCGGCGACCCGCCTCGAGGCCTTCGTGACTCGCGGCGGGATCTTCGCCTCTGGCGTGCTTCCCGAGATCGAAGAGCTGTTTCGTCGCCAGGCGCGGGAAATCGATCGGACGAAGCGTGAGGCGCTCTTGCATCAGATCCAGCGCATCGTGTACGCGCGCGCGATGTACGCGCCCGTGTTCGAGCTCGGCCCCATGGCCGGGGTCGGTCCGCGCGTCGATCAGGCCGGCGTCGGCCTGATTTCGGGTTACCCCTACTCCGCGCCGTACGAGGACGTGAAGCTCAAGAAGTCCTGACGGTCGAGCGGCCTCATCGCCTGCCGAACGGAATCGCCGGATAGACGAAACTCGCCGTGGCGACGTCGCGCGGCCAGATCAGCTCCGGCTTGCCGGCGATCCACTGGCCGAGCATCGGCTGGACGATCGCCGTGCCGTCGGGACGAAATTTCACGGGACCGATGACGGTGACGGTGTCGACGGCCGCGATCGCGTCGCGCACCCGAGCGTTGGTCCAGCGAGCCGGCGCTGGCGACGGCGGCGGCCAGGATCTGCACGCACGCGTAGGCCGGGCCGGTATTGGGATCGGTCGGTCGTCCGAAGCGCTTGCCGTAGGCCGCGTTCAATTCTCTGACGCCCGGCGCCCGGACGGCGTGGTGCCACGGCGCGGTCATCACGACGTCGTCACCGTCCTTGCCCAGGTTCGTCGCCCAGACGGCCACGTCGGGCGCGCGGATCAGCATCAGGAGCTTCGGCGTGTAGCCGAGCTCCTTCATCTGACGCACCATCGTCATCCCATCGGGCGGCGTCGGCACGCCGAAAACGATGTCGGCGCTGGCTCCCTTGGCCTTGACGATGAGATCGGAGAAGTCCTTGGCCCCGGGCGCGTACTCGCCCTGGACCACAACCTGATAACCCGCGTCTCGGGCGGCCTCGGTCCACGCCGTCGCCATCTCGCGGCCCCAGTCGGTTCGCTCCTGGAAGATCGCCGCGGTGCGCGGGCGCTCGCCGGCGGGGATCGAGCGCAGCAGATCGATCGTCACCGGCTTGACGTCGGGCGACTTCCAGTATGGCGAGAACAGGTATCGGAAGCCCTGCTGGTGGATCCGGTGCAGCGCGAATGCCACGCCGAGGTACGGGATCTTGTTCTTCTCGGCGACGGACGCCGCCGCGGCGTGAAGATCGGAGCCGAACCCGCCCAGGTAGGCGACGACGTGCTCGGAGGCCAGCGTCTCCAGCCGCGCGACGGTCTTGGTGGCGTCGGACTCGTCGTCGAGGATCCGCAGCTCGAGCGGCAACTTCTTGCCGGCGACGCTGACGCCGCCGGCGGTGTTGATGGCCTCCACGGCCAGCTCGTACCCCGCGCGCACCTGAGCGCCGCCCGCGCCGTAGCGTCCGGTCAGCGGCACGACGGCGCCGACCTTGATCGTCTCCGCGGCCACGACCGGCGCCGTCGAGAGCAACAGCAGCAGCGCGACGGCGATGTCTCGAATGCTCATTGGATCCCTCCTCGGCAGCGCGATTATGAACGAGGACACGCGCTTGACAGAAGCGTGCGCGGCCTCCTACGCTGAGCCCGCCCCGGGGAGGCTTCCATGGCGAAGCTGCTCTCAGCGTCTGCGCTCGCCCAGTATCATCGCGACGGGTTCTACGTTCCGATCCGCGTGTTGTCGCGGGAGGAGGCGGCCGGCTACCGCCGCCGCCTCGAGACGTACGAGGCCGAGCGCGGCGGCGCCATCGGCGGCGAGCTTCGCCACAAGACCCATCTGCTCTTCACGTGGCTCGATCGGTTGGTGCGGCATCCGCGCATCCTCGACGCGGTCGAGGACGTCCTCGGTCCGAACCTCCTGTGCTGGAGCTCGAGCTTCTTCATCAAGGAGGCGAACGATGCGGCGTACGTCTCCTGGCACCAGGACGCGACCTACTGGGGCCTGAGCCAGCCCGACGTCGTCACGGCGTGGCTGGCGTTCACCGATGCCACGGTCGAGAACGGCGCGATGCGCATGGTGCCGGGCAGCCACGTCGCGCAGGTGGCGCACCGGGACACCTTCGCTCCGACCAATCTGCTCTCGCGCGGCCAGGAGATCGCGGTCGAGGTGGACGAGGCGAAGGCCGTCGACATCCTGCTCGAGGCCGGGAGCATGTCGCTCCACCACGTGCTCATGTTCCACAGCTCGCCACCGAATCGCTCGGCCGATCGCCGCATCGGCTACGCCATCCGCTACATCCCGACGTACGTGCGCCAGGTCGCCGGTGACGGCGACAGCGCGCTCCTGGTGCGTGGCGTCGACGAGTACCACCACTTCGAGCCCGAGGAGCCGCCCGTGACGGACCTGGCGCCGGACGCCGTGGCTCGGCACGCGGAGATCATGAAGCGTCAGGCCGAGATCCTCTACCGCGGCACCGGGATCGACCGCTTCACGAAGTGATCGATCCGTGAGTCCTGCCGTCGACGCGCGGTGAGCCGCGTAACCTTCCGGGCCGCCGTGCTCCACGAGGTCGGCCAGCCCCTCGTCGTCGAGCGGCTGACGCTGAAGCCGCTCGGGCCTCACGACGCGCTGGTGCAGATCCGGGCCAGCGGCCTCTGCCACACCGACCTCGAGGTGATCCAGGGCCAGCTCTTCTATCCGCGGCCGATCGTGCTCGGCCACGAGGGCGCCGGCGTGGTGGAGGCGGTCGGGGCCGGCGTGACGCTGGTGCGACCCGGCGATCACGTCGTCTGCTCGTGGAATCCGAGCTGCGGGCACTGCTTCTACTGCGACCGCGATCAACCGATCCTCTGTGAAGTGTTCACGCGCACCCAGCCCCGGGGCCAGCTTCTCGACGGCGCATCACGCCTGGAGCTGGACGGGCGTCCGGTGCATCACTTCTCCGCCGTGTCTTCACACGCCGAGTTCTGCGTCGTGCACGAGACGAGCGCCGTGCCGGTCCCGCGCGAGATCCCGTTCGACCGCGCCTGCCTGCTCGGCTGCGGCGTGATGACGGGCGTGGGCGCGGCGACGCGCGTGGCCCGCATCGCGCCCGGCGCCACCGTCGTGGTGGTCGGCGCCGGCGCCGTCGGTCTCAACGCGATCCAGGGCGCGGTCCTGAGCAGGGCGGACGTGATCGTCGCGGCGGACGTCGACGACCGGAAGCTCGCGCTGGCCCGCACGTTCGGCGCGACCCACACGCTGAGCGCCGCGCGCGACGACGTCGTGGCGCGCGTGCGCGACCTCACCGATGGCCGCGGCGCCGACGTCGTCCTGGAGGCGGCCGGCAAGGCGGAGGCGTTCCGGCTCGCCGTCGAGACGGCGCGGCCGGGCGGGACGATCGTCTTCCTGGGCAAGATGGCCGTCGATCAGCCGGTGACCTTCCGCTGGGGATCGCTGATGGCCGAGCGGCGCATCGTGCGATCGAGTTACGGCGGCGCGCGGCCGCGACGCGACTTTCCCTGGCTGGCCCGGGCGTACCTGGACGGCCGGCTCAAGCTCGACGAGCTGATCACGCGACGGCTGACACTCGCCGAGATCAACGACGGCTTCACCCAGATGGCCAAAGGTGACGGGGTGCGAGCGGTGATCCTCCTCGACGCGGAGGTACGGCGATGAGCCTGCTCCAAGGCATCGTGATGCTCCTGGCGTTCCTGATCGCGGTCTGGGTCATCTTCCGGGGCACGAGCCCGATCATCGTGCTCCTCGCGCTCGCCATCGCGTGGACGGTGCTGGCCGGGGCCGGCTTCCGCGACCTGCTGGCCAACGTCCTCCAGAAGGGCGGCGAGCAGTACGCCAGCACGGTGATCGTCATCGTCTTCGGGGCGTGGTTCGGTCAGATCCTCGTCCAGACCGGGATCGCCGAAAGCATGATCCGGACCGCGGTGGAGCTGGCCGGTGACCGGCCGATCGCGGTGGCGTGGTCGATCTCGCTCATCACCGCCGTCCTCTTCACGTCGATCTATGGCGTGGGGGCGGCCATCGCGATCGGCGTCATCGCCATCCCGATCATGCTCTCGCTCGGCATCCCGGCTCGCGTGGCCGCGCCGGCCTTCACGATGGCCATCGGATCGGGCAACTATCTGAACCCGGTCGAGTTCGGCATCTTCAAGAACTTCTTCAAGGGCATCGAGTACGCACAGCCGTACTTCACGTTCTACGTCATCGGGTTCGTCGTCTACCTGCTCATGGCCTTCGCTATGTCGGCCTGGCATCTCCGCGGCGTGCAGGTGCGCCGCGCGTCGGCCGTGGCCACCACGATGGTCACGCCGCGACGCGTGCGCGTGCCGTGGGTGTCCTACCTGGCTCCGCTCATTCCGGTGTTCGTGATCATCGCGTTCAAGTGGCCGCTGATCCCGGCGTTCCTCCTCGCCATCGCCTTCGCCCTGGTGACGACCCAGGGCCAGCGGACCGTGCGGGCCACCGTCGATCTCTTCCACAAGACGTTCTACGACGCCTTCCCCGACATCGCGACGATCGCCGCGCTCTGGATCATCTGCGGGATGCTCATCGTCGCCGGCCAGCTCGAGCAGGTGAAGGCGGTCTTGAATCCCGTCTTCGCGCCGATCATCCCGCACACGCCGTTCCAGGCCACGGTCTTCTTCGCCCTCCTGGCGCCTCTCGCCATCTATCGCGGGCCGTTCAGCATCATCGGCACTGGCGCCGCCCTGCTGGCCGTCATGCTCAACGCCGCCTACGTCCCGCCGGTGTTCCTCTACCTGCTCTGGCGGGGCCCGCTCTGCCTGCAGGGCAGCCAGGATCCGACGAACTCGTGGACGCTGTGGACCATCGGCTATACGAAGGTCTCCCACGGCGACTTCCTGAAAACGGCGCTGCCCTTCGGCTGGGCGATGGTGGCCATCAACGCGGTCATCGCCTACGCGATGTTCGGAGGCGCGTTCACCAGGTAGCTCGATGGGCCGCTTCGTCCGGATCGGCATCGACGTCGGCGGCACCTTCACGAAGGCCGTGATGGTGGACGACGACACCCACGCGATCGTCGGACAGGCGGTGGTGCCGACGTCGCACACGGCGCGCGAGGGCGTGGCCGCCGGTGTGATCGAGGCGTTTCGCCGCGTGCTGGCCGGCGCGGCGGTGAGCCCGGGCGACGTCGTCTTCATCGCCCACAGCACGACGCAGGCGACCAACGCCCTGCTCGAAGGCGACGTGGCGGCCGTCGGCGTCCTCGGCATGGGCCGGGGTGCGGTCGAGTCGCGGCTGGCGCGCAGCCAGACGGCCGTCGGGGACGTCGAGCTGGCTTCGGGACGCCGCATCTCGGCCGGCCACGTCTTCCTCCGCAGCGACGCGCTCAGCCGCGACGACGTGCGCACGGCGGTGACGTCGCTGCGCGAGAGGGGCATGCGGGTGATCGTCGCGTCCGACGCCTTCAGCGTGGACGACCCGGCCGCCGAGCAGCAGGTGATGGCGGTGGCCCGCGAGCTCGGGCTGCCCGCCACGGGCGGACACGAGATCACCAAGCTCTACGGCCTCACCATCCGCACCCGCACGGCCGTGATCAACGCCAGCATCCTGCCCAAGATGATGGAGACGGCACGGCTCACCCACGAGAGCGTGCGCGCGGCCGGCATCACGTGCCCGCTCATGATCATGCGCGGCGACGGCGGCGTGATGAACCTCGGCGAGGTGGAGAACCGCCCGATCCTCACCATGCTGTCGGGGCCGGCCGCCAGCGTGGCCGGCGCGCTCATGCACCTGCGCGTGTCCGACGGGATCTTCTTCGAGGTGGGCGGCACCAGCACCAACATCGCCGTGATCCGCAACGGTCGCCCGACGATCGCCTTCGCCGAGCTCGGCGGCCACCGGACCTACCTCAGCTCTCTCGACGTGCGCGTGCTCGGGGTCGCGGGCGGCAGCCTGGTGCGCGTGCAGGGCGACCGCATCGTCGACGTCGGCCCGCGCAGCGCCCACATCGCCGGCCTGCCCTATGCGTCGTTCCTCCCCGCGGAGCGTCTGGCCGATGCCGACCTGGTGTTCGTCCAGCCGAAGCCGGGCGATCCGTCCGATTACGTCGCGGTGCGGGTGGACGACGCCTCCCGGGTCGCCATCACCACCACCGACGCCGCGAACGCGCTCGGCGTCATCCCGCGCGGCGACTACGCCTGGGGATCGCCCGAGGCCGCGCGCCGGGCGCTCGCGCCGCTCGCCGCGCGTGTCCGCACGAGCGTGGACGAGGCCGCGCAGCAAATCCTCGACGTCGCGGTGGCGAAGGTCGTGCCGACCATCGAGCGACTCGTCGAGGAGTACGCGCTGGAGCGCGATCAGATGACGCTGGTGGGCGGAGGCGGCGGCGCCTCGGCGTTGATCCCGTATGCCGCGCAACGGCTCGGCCTCGACTATCGCATCGCCGAGAACGCCGCGGTCATCTCGTCCATCGGCGTCGCGCTGGCGATGGTGCAGGACAGCGTCGAGCGCGTGATCCCGAATCCGCGGCCCGAGGACCTCGCGGCCGTCCGCGCCGAGGCGCGCGAGGCCGCCATCCGGGCGGGGGCTCATCCCGCGAGCGTCCAGGTCCACATCGAGGTGAACCCGCAGACCCAGCGCGTGCGCGCGACGGCGTGGGGCGCCACCGAGATGCGGGCACGCGATCTCCTCCGGGCGCTGAGCGAGGCCGAGGCCCGGGCGATCGCCGCGCAGTCGCTCAAGGTCGAGCCCGGCGCCGTGCGCCTAGCCGGCCGCACCGGCGGGCACTGGGTCTTCGTCACCGAGGTCAGCGAGCGGCGTCTGTGGATCATGAAGACGACGCGCCGACCGGTGCGCGTCCTCGACCGCGGCGGCTTCATCAAAGTCCAGCGTGCCGACGCCGAGGTGGGGCAGGCGGTGGCCAGCACCGCGATCGACGAGCTGCGAGCGCTCTGGGGCAGCACGACGCTCTACGACGGCAACGGGGTGATTCCGCCCGATGCGTACCTCGTGCTGGATGGCCAGACGGTCGAGCTGTCCGGGATGATCTCGATCGATCACGCGGTGTCGGTGGCCGAGAGCGAGCTCCACGGCTGCCGCCCGGACGAGCCGGTGGTCATCGTGGCCGCGCGGCGTGCGCAGGGGAGGCTCTAGTGCTGGTCGATCTCGTCCAGCGGGTCGTCTCCGACCCGGAGGCGGCCACGATGCTGGCCCTCTGGCGGCTCGATCGAGATCCCGTCGCCGGGCGCGTGGCGCCGGAGCGTCGTCGTGAGCTGGTCGCCGACGCGCGCGCCGCCGGCGCCACGCTGGCGCGTCGAGTGCGAGCGGGTCAACGTGGGCCCGTCGAAGCGCGGCTTGGCCTTGCCGGCGTCAGGATCGTCGAAGACGACGGCACGGAGCAGGCGGCGTCGTTGATTCACCACGCGGTCTATACGTCGCCGCCGCCGACGGTGACGCTGTACCGCCGTGCGCTGGCCGCTCTCGAGCGCGTCGTGAACACCGAAGGGTTGCGCGCGAGCCTCGGTGACGTCGATGTGCGCGAGCTGATTCTCACCCACGAGCTCTTTCATCACGTGATCGCGCGCGAGGGCGCTCCCGCCGGCGTCAGGCCCAGCGTCGACGTCGTGCGTCTCGGCCCGTGGCGACGCCGCGTGACCGTCCATGCGGCCGAAGAGATCGCCGCGGCCGCGTTCGTCACGACCTGGCACCAGCTGAGCTGGCCGGCCGGGTTGCTGGATCTCCTCACGCTCGTCGCCTACGACGTCCCACCCGCGGTAATTTTTGCAACTCGTGTAGAGAAGGCGACCTCGGGTTTAAAGGAATTTCAATCCCGCGGGGCTCTGGCACCCGGCGCTCACCTTCGACCTCGATGTTCGACCCATTTTTCGTTGTGGCTCTGTTGTTGCACTCCAACCTGGTCATCGCAATGGAGGCGCGAATGACCGGGAGAACGATCGATGAACTGGTCATCGGCGACCGCGACCACAACCCGCTCCTTCACGACGCCGAGTGCGCGGCATCGACCTCCTTCGGCGAGCCCATCGCTCCCGGTATCCTGACCGCCGCGTTCATCTCCGCCGTGATCGGCACCGAGCTGCCCGGTCCGGGCGCCGTGTACCTGTCCCAGTCACTCAAGTTCCTGCGGCCGGTGATGGTGAACGACACCATCACGACTCGCGTGGAGGTCACCGAGGTCATCTCCGGAAGGAACCGCGTGTTGACGGGCGAGGCGTGGAGTCGCGAGCGACGTATCGAACCCGCCGTGGCGCTCGCGCGCGCGGCCTAGCCAGAAGAATCGAGGGATCCGATGACCGGCCAGGGCCCGTCCAGGACGAAGAGCGACCCGCCCGATTACGTCCGCTCGCTGGAGCTGGCGGATGCGATGGGGCAGAACGAGAAGCTGCGGCAGGCGCTCGCCGAAGCTCGCGAGGACATCACCGCGCTTCGGGAAGAGGTCGACAAGCTGACGGCGCCTCCGGCGACCTACGCCATCTACCTGTCCACCAACGAGGACGGCACCGTGAACGTCCTCGCGCAGGGACGCAAGGCCAAGGTCAATGCGCATCCGTCGATCGTCGTCTCCTCGCTCCGGCCGGGCCAGGAGCTGATCCTGAACGAGGGCCTGAACGTGATCGACGTCGCCGGCTACGAGGTCCAGGGCGAGGTCGTGATCCTCAAGGAGCAGCTCGACGGTGAGCGCGCGATCGTCACGCTGCGCGCGGACGAAGACAAGGTCGGCGTCATCGCCGATCCCTTGCGCGCGACGCACCTGAAGATCGGCGATCACATCCTGATGGATTCGAAATCCGGCTACCTGCTCGAGCGGCTGCCGAAGAGCGAGGTCGAGGACCTGTCGTTGGAGGAAGTGCCGGACATCGGCTACGAGGACATCGGCGGCCTCGGGGCGCAGATCGAGACGATCAAGGACGCCGTGGAGCTGCCCTACCTCTACGCGGAGTACTACAAAGAGCACCAGCTCTCGCCGCCCAAGGGCGTGCTGCTCTACGGACCGCCCGGCTGTGGCAAGACGATGATCGCCAAGGCCGTCGCGAACAACCTCGCCGAAAAGATTTCGGAGAAGCGCGGGGAAAAGATCCAGGGCTACTTCCTGAACATCAAAGGCCCCGAGCTGCTCAACAAGTACGTGGGCGAGACCGAGCGAAAGATCCGCGAAATCTTCGTGAAGGCCAAAGAGAAGGCCAACGAGGACGTGCCGGTCGTCGTGTTCTTCGACGAGATGGACGCGCTGTTCCGGACGCGGGGCACCGGCATCTCGTCCGACGTGGAAAGCACGATCGTCCCCCAGCTCCTGGCCGAGATCGATGGGGTCGAAGGCTTGAGGAACGTCATCGTGATCGGAGCCAGTAACCGGCAGGACCTCATCGATCCCGCGATCCTGCGTCCGGGCCGGCTCGACGTGAAGATCAAGATCGAGCGTCCTGACCAGAGCGGGGCCACCGACATTTTCAAAAAGTACCTGACCACCGAGCTGCCGATCGCGGAGTCCGAGGTCCGGTCCGCCGGCGGCCTCGAGGCCGCCGTCGACGCGATGACCGCCACGGTGGTCGACGCGATGTACCGCGCCGCCGACGAGAACCGGTTCCTCGAGGTCACCTACGCCAACGGCGAAAAGGAGCTCCTCTACTTCAGGGACTTCGCCTCGGGTGCCATGATCGAGTCGATCGTGCGCCGGGCGAAGAAGCTCGCCCTGAAGCGCTACATCAATCGCGGCGACAAGGGCATCACCAGTACCGACCTGGTCACCGCCGTGCGCGAGGAGTTCAAGGAGAACGAGGACCTGCCGAACACCAGCAATCCCGACGATTGGGCGAAGATCGCGGGCAGGAAGGGCGACCGGATCGTTGCCATCAAGCCCGCCGTGGTCGACGCCCAGGCTCGGACGGGCGACGTCGAGCGCATCGTCACCACGGGCCAGTACCTGTAGGAGGGGGGCGGGATCGTCGACCGCCACCGCCCCGGCGGGTGGGTGCTAGAAGCGCAGCCCGAACGTGAGCCCGGGAGAGACGTGCGCGTTGGTCGACCCGCCGCCCGTGCTCTGGACGGATGAAAGGTTCAGCAGAAAGGTCGACGTGACGCTGAGGTCGCGGCGCAAGGCGTAGTCGAATCCAACACCGAGGGGAATCAGGAATGACGTGTCGCCGACTGGAAAGTCTGTGTGCACGAATCCGGCACCGCCTTGCAGGGTCACGTAGAAGCCCCTGGAAAGATGGATCCAGAACTTCGCCTGGCCGGACAGTCCGATCTGGGTCAGCTCGTGGGTGACGCCGAACTGCAGCAAGGGCCCGATGGAGAAGTTGCGGGTGATGAACCTCTCGACGTTCAAATTCGCGGTGAACGCGGTGCCGTCGGCGGTATTGCCGAGGAAGCCCACGGCCGCACCACCCGTCCAGACACCCGGCGCCGGCTCGGTCGCCTCGCTGCATCCCGCGCCCGAGTACACGATGAGCCCCAACGTCACCGTCACGACCAGCATCCACGCGAAGACGGTCCTTCCTGGCCTCATGGCATCGATACTCCTCCAATTGATCGTACGATGCGCACCAGGATCGGCCCGAGAAAATTCCGCGCTACGTCACCGTTCGGGCCAGCCCGGTCTTCGCGTACTTGAGATCGCGATACTCACCCGAGAGCACCGGCGGGTGTCTCGGCGGCCCTTGCGAGGGAAGGCACTCGATGAGCGCGTCGTAGTTCGGATGATTGAAGAACGCGATCGAGAGTCGTGGGCCGCTCGGGCCGTCACCGAGCGGCGGGTTCACCACGCGGTGCAGGTTGGACAGCCAGCGATCGTTCGTCCATCGCATGAGCAGATCGCCGATGTTGACGACGAAGGTCGTGGGCGACGTCGGCACGCCGATCCAGCGGCCGTCGCGCGTCCTGACTTGCAATCCGCCCGGCACGTCCTCGCCGCTCAGGATCGTGAAGCCGCCGTAATCGGTGTGGGCGCTCGCGCGGAGCTGGCCCGGGCTCGGGGGCACGGTCTGGCCGGGGTAATAATTCAGCCGCATCGTCCCGATGGACCGGTCGACCTTGTCGTCGAAGAAGGTCTCGTGCACGTCCAGCGCGATCGCGGCCAGCCGCATCAGGAACACGACGAGCTCGCTCATGGCGCGGTAGTAGATGGTCGCCGCCTCGGCCAAGCCCGCCGGCACGGCCGGCCAGATGTTGGGCTCGAAGTGCCGGCGCCCGCGCGCGCCCGTATAGTACGAGTCCGCGGTCGTGTCGACCGGGCCGACGTGGAAGAACTCCTTCAGATCGGGGGGCGCCGCCGCGTCGTTGGCCTTCGAGAGCGTCTCGCCGCCGACCGGATGATAGCCGCGGTTGGTGCCCTCGACGGGATGGCGGCACCGAAGCTTGTCGGCGAGCGGAAGGCCGAAGAAGTCATGAGCCAGCCGGCGCAGGTCGTCGACGAGACGATCGGGGACGCCGTGTCCGCTGATGGCGAAGAATCCGATCTCGCGACAGGCGCCGTCGATGGCAGCGGCCACACGGCAACGTTCGTCCCGGCCGCCGTGGCGCGCCGGCGCGACGTCGATCAGCGGGACGTTCGTCATGGATCAGAGCGTGGAGAAGACGGAGCCGCCGTCCACGATGAGCGTCTGGCCGCTCATGAAGGCGCTGTCGTCGGACGCGAGGAAGACCACCGCGCCCTCGACGTCGTCGGGAAACGCGTCGCGCTTGAGCGAGCGGGCCTGCATGACGGCGGCCGACTGGAAGGCCGTGATGTCGGGATTCGCCTGCACCGTGTCGCTCAGGATCAGCCCGGGCGCCACCGCGTTGACGGTGATTCCGCTCGGGCCAAGCTCGCGAGCCAGCGCGCGCGTCATCGCGACCACGGCCCCCTTCGACGTCACGTAGTGAAGGAGCAGGGCGGTGCCCTTGGCCACGATGGCCGAGGCGACGTTGACGATGCGCCCGCTGCCCTGACTGCGCATCACCGGAACGACGGCCCGAGCACAGTTCCAGATGCCCTTGACGTTGACCGCCATGACGCGATCCCACTCCGCCTCCGGGATCTCGTCGAACGGCTGAGGCTTCAGCGTGGCGAACACCGCGGCGTTGTTGACGAGCACGTCGATGCGGCCGAAACGAGCGACGGCCGCATGGACCATCGCACGTACCGACGCCATGTCGCTCACGTCGGTCCGTACGCCGTACGCCCGCTCGGGGGCGAGCTCGAGCGCCGCGGCAACCGGGTCGGCGACATCGGCGAGCACGACGCGCGCGCCCTCGGCGAGGAAGCGTCGCCCGTACGCCAGGCCGATGCCGGCGGCGCCGCCGGTGATCACCGCGACTGTGCCCGCGAGCCGCATGTCGCGCGAGCATAGACGCGCGGTCCGGACGCGTCAACGACGGCGGCGCGGTTACGGGGTCTTCGGCGTGGACCTCCGACTGTCGCGCTTCCCGAACCGTGTCGGCGAGGGCTCTGAGCACGAACGGCTTGGCCGACGGCCTCGGCGACGCAACCTGTTCTAAACCACGTAAACCCGTCGTCGTTCTCCTACGTCTATGTCGACGACCGATGTTGCGCCGGAGCGTTGTGGACGACCGGGGGTCGGGGGGAGCCGGATGCCGAAGCGGGGGAAATGCTCGAAATGTGGATCGCCGTTGGTCCGGACCGGCTTTGACACGGACAAGGAAGGTCAGACGGTGTTCCACTACAAGTGTCAGACGTGTGGACAGACGGCCACCAAGACGATGAAGTGACCGATCGCTAGAGATCGCTCCCGGAGTACGACAGGTTGAAGGACTTGTTGCAGAGCGGAAAGTCCGGGACGATGTTGTTCAGCACGGCGTACTCCAGTGCCGGCCAGTTCCTGAAGGATGGATCGGCGATCTTGACGCGCTCGACCTGCTCGGGGCCGCCCGCCATCACCCAGTACCAGACGGGACCACGCCAGGACTCCACGGCGCTGGTCTGATCCCCTTCACGAAGCGGGGGCAGCTCGACGCGCGCCGGGCCTGCCGGAATACCGTCCATCGTGCGGGCGATCAGGCGGGCCGCCTCACGAGCCTCGCGGATCCGAACCATCGTGCGGGCCCACACGTCGCCCGTCTCGTACGTCGGCACCGCCACGTCGACCTTGTCGTAGGCGGCGAAGGGGGCGTCACGGCGCAGGTCAGCATCGATGCCGCTCGCCCGTGCGACCAGGCCGACCACCTGCATCTCTCGAGCCGTCGCCGTGGTGAGACGTCCCGTGCCTTGCAAGCGCTCCAGCACGAGGCTGTTGTCCAGCGACAGCTCGGCGATGTCGAGAAACTCCGCCACGAGGCGATCGACCGTCCCCGATAGCTCGTCGAGGGCGGACTGATTCACCGTGTCGGCGACCCCGCCCGGGACGATGGCGCCGCGCATGAGGCGATGGCCGGTGAGTCGGGCGTTGAGGCGGAGCATCTCCTCGCGCAGCCGGAAGCAGTGGGCGTGGCCGAACGCGAATCCGGTGTCGTTGACGATCATGCCGACGTCGCCGACGTGGTTGTAGAGCCGCTCGAGCTCGAGAAGGATCACGCGGAGCGACGCGGCCCTCCGCGGAATGTCGGCACCGGCCAGCCCCTCGAGCGCCTGGCAATAGGCCAGCGCATGGGCCACGGTCTCGTCTCCCGACACACACTCGGCGAGCGCAGGCGTCCGCTCGAAGGGCAGCGTCTCGAAGAGCTTTTCCGTCCCCTTGTGCACGAAGCCCAGCCGAGTCTCGAGGTTGACGATCGTCTCCCCCTCGACGGTGAAGCGAAAGTGGCCGGGCTCGATGATCCCGGCGTGCACGGGACCGACGGTGATCTCGAAGAGGCCGGCGCCTTCGACACGGCGGAAGGGAAACGGCTGTCCGGCATCGGCGAAGTCCCGACGGATCGCCACGTCACGGCGCTGGGGAAAGTAACCGTCGGGCCAGAACTGGTGGACGGCCAGGCGCCTCAGATCAGGATGCCCGACCGGAACGAGCCCCAGGAGGTCGTGGATCTCGCGCTCGAACCGGCTGGCTGCGAAGGAGCGCAGCGCGAGCGACGGAAACCGCGGCTCGCCCGCCGGAACCGCCACCAGCGCGGTCAGCTGCGGGCGGCCCCGAGGAGGCGTGAAGACGTACGTCAACGTGAAGTCACCGGAGCGGTGGCGCGTGTCTGTGGCGCAGAGCAGCTGCACCTCGAGTCCGAGCTCGGCGATCCGGTCGGTTACGGCGGCCAGGTTCTCGCGTGAGAGCCGACACCGGGCGGCGTGGGGGTTCGTCGCCGTGAGGGCGTGGGCGCCGGCCGCCGTCAGCTCTGCGAGAAGATGATCGAGCGCTGTGGTCACTGGCCGAGAAGCCGAGCGATGTGATCGAGCGCGGCGGCCAGGCCAGGGGGCCAGGCAACACCCGTCAGCGTGAGGAGCAGCAGGGCGAGGCCGGTGGGTACCGCGGAGCGCAGGCCGGGCACGTCGACGATGGCCGGCGCGGGCGTGCCGTACAGCATGCGGTGGGCGTTGCGCAGCAGCCCGGCGAAGGCGCCGACGAGCAGGAGCAGGCCGGTCGCGGCGATGATGCCGTGTCCTGACTGAAAGCCGGCCGAGAAGATGAGCACCTCGCTCACGAAGAGGCCGAACGGTGGCAAGCCCATGATCGCGAGCATGGCGAGAAGGAACAGGCCGCCGGTGACCGGCATCGTTCCGAGGAGTCCCGTGACCGCGGAGATCTCCGCCGAGCCGTAGGCCGCGCGGATGCGGCCGGACAGCACGAAGAGGGCGGACTTGGCGAGCGCGTGATTGGCCACGTGCAGCACAGCGCCCCCGACGCCCGCCAGGCCGCCGAACCCGAGTCCGAGGCAGACGACTCCGATGTGCTCGATGCTCGAGTACGCGAGCATGCGCTTGTAGTTCGTGGGCGCCCACAGGAACACGGCGGCCGTGGCGATCGACGTCAATCCGAGCGCCAGCAGGAGCCGCTGCGTGAACTCTGGCCCGCCGCTCAGATCGACGACGGTCTTGAAGCGGACGAGCGCGTACACGCCCACGCTGAGCAGGACGCCGGACATCAACGCGCTCACCGGCGCCGGAGCCTCGCTGTGGGCATCGGGCAGCCAGGTGTGCATCGGCGCCAGTCCTGCCTTGGTCCCGTACCCGACGAGGAGAAAGACGAAGGCGAGCTCCACGACGCGCGGGGGCAGCCCCGGCGCCAGCCGCACCAGCGTCGTCCACCGTAGCGCGTGGGCCTCGTGGCCGAACTGGTGAATGTCGGCGAAGTACACGAGCACGGTACCGATGAAGGCGATCGCCACGCCGACCGAGCAGATGAGCAGGTACTTGTAAGCGGCTTCGAGGGAGGCGCGGGAGCGCTCGAGATTTACGAGGAAGACGGACGCGAGCGTGGTGCCCTCGATGGCTACCCACATGAGGCCCACGTCGTCGGTGGCGACGGCGAGGAGCATCGTGAAGACGAAGAGGTGGAAGAGCGGACGGAAGCGGCCGACCGCCGCGGATGGGACCGTATAGGGAGCCTCGATGGCAGCCAGCAGGCTGACGAGGGCGATGAGGCCGATCATCCACGCGGAGAGGCCGTCGGCGCGGAAGAGACCGCCCAGGGCGACGATGCTGCCGGCGTGGCTGACCTGGACCGCGACGGCACCGGCGGCGGCCGCGGTGAGGACGGTGGCCAGGAGGTGGAGCACGCGCGCCGCGATCCCCCGCGCGACGACGAGCAGGATGGCGCCGACCAGCGGCGTCGCCAGGACGACCACGAGACTCATCCACGGAGCTCGCGCAGGCGATCGACCGCGATCGAGTCGTGCTCACGACGGATCCGGAGGACAACACCCTCCATGATCAACACGATCACCAACAGGTCGAGGAAGACTCCGGCCTCGACGATCCCGGGGAGGCCGTAGGTGGCGAGCAACGCCAGGCCGAAGATCCCGTTCTCGAACATCAGGAACCCGAGGATGTGGCCGAGCACGTCACGGCCGGTGACGGTCACGAAGAGGCCGATGAGCGCCATCGCGAAGGTGAGAGGGATCCCGCCTACGGTTGGCAGGTCGCTGACGGTGGTGACCGGCAACATGATCACGTAGGCGGCCACGATGAGGCTCCCCACGGCAAGCAGCGACAGCCCAGCCGAGCGTCCGGGGGCGACGGGTCGCGGGGGCGTTCCGGCGGCCATGCGGCCGAGGATTCGCGGGATCAACCACGCCTTGAGCAGCACGACGATGGCCGCGACGAGAAAGAGCTCCGCGCGGTGCCCGTAGACGGCGATGGTCGTCGCGAGCGCCGCCAGCAGGAGGGACTGCACGACGAAGAGGCGCCGCCGGCCCGCCCAGTTCTGCCGCCACACGATCATGAGCGTCGAGACGAGCCCGAGAAAGGCGAGGAAGTTCGTCGCGGTGGTGATCGGCTCGGCCGTCATCGCAGCAGGAACATCGACGTGACCGAGAGGAGGGCGAGCGCGAACGACCCCGCCAGGAGCTCGGGCACGCGGAACAGGCGAAGCTTGGCCATGGCCGTCTCCATCACCGCCAGGAGCCCAGCCAGCACGGTGAGCTTGGCCGCCAGAACGATCGCACCGACGGCCAGGGTCGCGACGCCCGCGTCCGTCGGCACGCCCCACGGGAAGAAGAGATTCGCGAGCAGGGACATGAAGAGGAAGAGCTTCATCGCGGCGGCCCACTCGACGATGGCAAGGTCGGGCCCCGAGTATTCGAGGACCATGGCCTCGTGAATCATCGTCAGCTCCAGATGGGTGGCCGGGTTGTCGACCGGCAAACGGCCTGTCTCTGCGAGCATCACGATGAAGAACGCGGCGAAGGCCAGCAGATGTCCCGGGGCCAGCGCCAGCCACGGGTCGGCGCTGACCCGCTCGACGACGCCGCCGAGGTTGATCGTGCCCGCGCGCATGGCGAGGGCAAAGACGGCGAGGGCGATGGTTGGCTCCGCCAGCGCCGCCACCGCGACCTCACGGCTGCTGCCCATCCCCCCGAAGGCGCTGCCGGCGTCGAGGCCCGCGAGGGCGAGGAAAAACGCCCCGACCAGGAACAGGTACATCAAGACGATGACGTTGCCGGCGAAGCCGAGCGCCGGGCGGCTGATCACGAGCGGCACGATCAATGCGCTCACGAGCATAGTCGCGGCCAGGACCGTCGGGGTGACGGCGAAGATCCAGGACGTCGTGGTCGACACGACGCGCTCCTTGCCGAGGAGCTTGCGAAGGTCGGCGTAGGGCTGCCACGGGCTGGGGCCGCGCCGGCCCACCAGTCGCGCCTTCAGGGTGCGCACAATCCCGATCAGCAGTGGCGCGCCCAAGCCCACCAGCACGAGCTGAAGGACGGCGGCCAGGAGCTCGCCGATCACGCGAACACCAGCATGACGAGCAGGGCGAGCAGGATGTACGTGAGGTAGAGATTGGCGCTGCCCGACTGGAGCACCCGCACGACGCGGACGCCCCGGTTCACGCCGGCGAGCAGCGGGCGATAGAGCCAGTCGTCGAAGAGCGAGCGCGTCGGGTTGGCGTAGTCGATCCGCTGGACGAACAGGCGCGAGGCGGGATGCGCCGCGATGTCGATCTGCTGCACCGGGCGATAGAAGAAATCGAACACGCGCTTGAAGGGATTCGCAAACGCCGTGGCCGTGTACTCCATGCGCGGTGTCTGCAGCATGCGGCCGCAGCTCCAGGTCTCGTACGGCCGGGCCCGACCGCGGCCCGTCACCACGAGGCCGCCGAACACGCCCAGCCCGGCCAGGGCGAGCGCGACCGCGATCACCGGCACCGAGAGGCTGGCGAAGTTGCCCGAGACGTCCAGGACGAGCGCGTCGCCGAGCGCCAGCGTCCCGACGACGCCCACCAGGTCGGTGCCGACCCGCGCGAGCGCCGGCACGATCACGGTCACGCCGAGCCCCAGTGCCAGGCACGTGACAGCGAGCATGGTCATCGCCAGGCGTGGCGCCCGCGGGACTTCGTGCGCCTGAGCCGAGGCGTCACTCCGGGGCACGGCCAGGAAGCTGATGCCGAACGCGCGGACGAAACAGGCCACCGCGAGGCCGCCCGTCAACGCGAGCGCGGCGATGCCGAGCGCGAAGACGAGGTTCACGGCCGGCTGCTCGATGAGGAGATTCTGAAGGAGTGCCTGGAACGTGAGCCACTCGCTGACGAAGCCGTTCAGCGGCGGAAGCGCCGCGGCGGCGACGGCCCCGCTCAGGAAGCACGCCGTGGTCCAGGGCATGCGCTTGATGAGGCCGCCGAGCGCTTCCATGTCGCGCGTGCCGGTGGCGTGGACGACGGCGCCGGCGCCGAGAAAGAGCAGGGTCTTGAAGGCGGTGTGGTTGACGGCGTGATAGAGCGCCGCCGTCAGGCCGATCACCGCCAGGGCCGGCAGCCCAGCCGCGTGGTAGAGAACGCCGGCGCCGAGGCCGATCAAGATGATCCCCACGTTCTCGATCGACGAGAAGGCGAGCACGCGTTTGAGATCGCGGTCGACGATGGCCGACAGCACGCCAACCATCGCTGAGACGGCACCGGCCAGCAGGATCACGGCGCCCCACCACAGCGGGCCATCGCCCAACCAGTCCAGCGAGATGCGGATGAGGCCGTAGACGCCGAGCTTGATCATCACGCCCGACATGAGGGCCGAGACGTGGCTCGGCGCCGCCGGATGCGCGAGCGGGAGCCACACGTGGAGTGGAACGACGCCGGCCTTGACGGCGAAGCCGAGCGCCAGGAGCGTCCAGACCAGGTTTCGAGACCCCGCCGCCAGTCCCGGTGCCGCGACCCGCCAGGCGTCGACCTCGAAGCTGCCCGCCCACGTACCGAGGAGGAGCATGCCAGCGATCAGGCAGACGACGCCGGCGTGCGTCATCACCGCGTAGACCCAGGCGGCGCGGATCGCCTCCCGGGCCTCGCGGTCGTGCACGACGAGCATGTAGGAGGCGAGCGACATCAGCTCCCACGCGAGCAGGAACGTGAGCGCGTTGCCGGCAAGCGGCACGACGGCCATGGCGCCGACGAAGAGCAGATACGCCCCGCGCCCGCGCCGCGCTTGTCGTGGGTCACCGAGGGCGTAGAGCGACGCCGGCACCGCGGCAAAGCCAATCATCGCCAGGAACACCCCGGCCAGCGGATCGAGGACGAGACTCACGCCGCCCAGTGGCAGCAGCGCGGGCAGCCGCCAGCTCATGCCGACGCCCAGCATGCCGCCGACGCCGGCGAAACCGGCCGCGAGGCCGACGACCGTGGCCAGCACGTAGGTGACGATGGTCATGGCCGCCGGCCAATCGCCTCGAGCAGACCGGCCAGGAGCGCCGCCGGTGATGGTGGGCAGCCCGCGATGACGGCGTCGACCGGGACGACGCTGCTGACGCCGCCCACGACGGCGTACGACCCACGAAAGATGCCGCCGTCCCGCCCGCAATCGCCGACGGCGACCACGAACTTGGGATCCGGGGTCGCTTCCCACGTCCGACGCAGCGGCTCGGCCATGTTGAGCGTGACCGGGCCGGTGACGAGCAGGCAGTCGGCGTGCCGCGGCGAGGCCACCAGATGCAGGCCGAAGCGCTCGAAGTCGTAGTGCGGCCCGATGAGTCCTGAGATCTCGAGCTCACAGCCGTTACAGGAGCCGGCGTCCACCTGACGGATGTGCAGCGAGCGCTTGAAGCGCCGGTGGATCTCCTCGCGCAGCCGCCCCCCCACGATCTCGAGCGGAGCCGCCTCGGCGGGGACACCCGGCTCGGTGACGACGCCGGTGCGAAGCGCGGTGCGCAGCTGGCGGAGCATCAGCGGCGCGCGGGCCGGCGGGCCTCGCGCTGCAGCTCTCGGAGCATGGTCCGCGTCCCGGCGAGCTGGTGGTTGAAGATGCGCCGCGCCACATCCAGCAGGTTGCCGACCAGCGGGTCGCGGACGGCGTAGCGCACGGTCGTTCCCTCCTTGCGCGCGACGACGACGTGCTTGGCGCGCAGGATGGCGAGCTGCTGGGAGACGGTGGACTGGTCGAGCCCCAGCGCCGCCTGGAGCTCCTGGACGCTCCGCTCGCGGACGCGCAGGACCTCGAGGAGCCAGATCCGGATGGGATGGGCGAGGGCCTTGAAGAAGTCGGCCTTGAAGCGCTGGAGGTCGGACGCCGGCAGCGATCCTGGAAGCAACAGGACCGTTATATACAGATATTCTCATATAGTCAATAAACGGAGGCTCGTGCGTCCCCCGAAATCTCGGGAGGGGGGTCCACGACGTCCTCCCCGTGGTGCCGGAGCGGCGCCGAGCGTGGTATGGTCCGGCCCGGAAGCCCGGGGAGGGACGACGATGAAGATCACCGACGTGACGCTGACGCTGTTCGCCTGGAGCGACATCCCCGCCACCACCTACGGCCGCCACACCGGCACGTTCGCCGGCAAGAGCCAGCTCGGCCTCGTGACCATCAACACGGATGGGGGCGTGCCGGGCCACGCCTTCCTGGGCTCGGCCATGCGAGGCGCCCACTTCGACGCCGAGTCACTGATCCACTATCTGAAACCGCTCGTGATGGGACAGGATCCGCTCGAGCGCGAGCGACTGTGGCAGGCCATGTGGCAGAAAAACCGTCAGACCACGCTGCGGGCCATCGGCGCCATGGACATCGCGCTGTGGGACATCGCGGGCAAGGTGGCGGGCCTGCCGATCCACCGGCTGCTCGGGTCCTATCGCGATCGCGTGCCGGCCTACGCCAGCTCGGCGGTGCTCGCGTCGAAGGAGGCGTACGCTGCCGAGGCGGCCCGCTTCAAAGCGGACGGATGGACGGCCTACAAGATCCATCCGCCGACGGACCCGGCCACCGACATCGAGGTGTGCCGGGCCGTGCGCCGGCACGTCGGTGACGGATACACCGTCATGCTCGACTCGACGTGGGCCTACCAGTACCCGGAGGCGTTGCGCGTTGGCAAGGCCATCGAGGAGCTACAGTTCCACTGGTACGAGGACCCGCTCGCCGACGACGACCTCGTGAACTACGTCAAGCTGAAGCAACAGTTGTCGATCCCGATCCTCGCCACCGAGTACACCCCGGGCGGCTTCACGGCGCTGGCGCCGTGGATCACGGCGGGCGCCACCGACTACCTCCGCGGTGACCCGGCGGTGAAGGGTGGCATCACGCCGCTGATCAAGACGGCGCACCTCGCCGAGGCCTTCCACATGAACTTCGAGGTGCACCACGGCGGGAATTCGCTGAACAACGTCGCCAACCTCCACGTGATCATGGCCATCAAGAACTGCGAGTTCTTCGAAGTCTTGCTGCCGGCGGGAGCCCAGAAGTACGGCCTCGCGGACGACATCGAGGTCGATGCGCGCGGGTTCGTCCACGCCCCGACGGGACCCGGACTCGGCGCCGCCATCGACTTCGCGCTGATCGCGCGCCACAAGACCGCCGTGCTCTCGTAGCACGGCGCCGATCGCTCGAACCGCGTCGATAGCCCCGACGTTCATGTCGTGGGGCTTGGCGCCTTCGCCGGCTCCCGACGAATCCGTCCGCCGAACTCCTTTCGTATCAACACGTTCACGATTCGGCCGGGTGTTTGCACATACACACGACGCTCGCTGACCTCACGGTCAGCAGCTAACCGCGCCGTTCGTCGGCGTTCCCGAGCACGCCGACGAACGGCGTGCGCCATTTACATCAGCCAATGCGGGATGGGTGAACGGATGGCGTCGCGACCTCGAGCCGGTCGAGAACCGGCCCAGACGATCTTGCCCATGGAGCTGCGTATCGGCGATCGTGTCACAAGCGTCGACGGTGAGTGGAAGATCGTCGGCGGACCGTTGACGCTGCAGGGCGGCACGACGGTCAAGGCGCGTGTCTCGCGCATGGGAGACGTGCGGACCGTGCGACACATGGCCTGGGCAGCGAAGACGAAGATCACCGTGCGCCGGTCTGGCGGTCGCCGCACGCATCTGGCGGACCTCCGCCGCGCCGTTCTCCTCGCCCTCTTCGCCTGCTCCCAGCTCGTGCTCGGCCCGCCAAGGGGTCTCAGGCCGAAATGAGGACGCTGGCCACGCTCCTCGCCCTGCTCGTCGTCGTGGGCGCCTGGTTCGCTGTTTTCAGCCGCAACGAACCCGTGCTGGCGACCCAGGTGTGGACGATCGATGTCGACGTTCGGGACACCCAGGGCGGTCACGCCCCGCGTCCGGCCGCGGCCCGTCCTCGCCTCGCGGAGCGGGGCGAACGACAGACGAAACCCGGACCGGTGGATCCCGCGGAGATCATCGGGCTGATGATGATGTTCGGATCGCAACACGGCCGCTGACGGTCGCCCCCCACACGGTGTCCTGGACTGTCAAATGACCCGACACGGCGTCCTGACGATGTCGCTCGTCGTCCTCCTGCTGAGTGCCTGTGACAAGAAGGCGCCGAAGTCTCAGTTCGAGCGCGAGTACGAGACGATGGTCGAGCGCTGCAAGGTCGTGGCGACGAAGGGCGAGGAGACGCTCTGCGAGCGTCGTTCTACGGAGGCGAGCCATCGGCAGGTGCTCGCCGGCCTGCACTGGGTCGTGATCGATCAGATCACGAGGCTGCTGCCCCCGTCCGGCTCGTGCTCCATCCACGGCGCCTCGTATCTCATCTGCCAGCACACCGTGGGGGGAACCAGGAGCACGATCTACCGCCTCGACGTTGCGCCGGACGGCTCTGGCAATCAGGTGATGTCTGTGTGGTCGCGCCAGTCCTGGTCGCGGCAGTAGGACGCGTTCAACCCGCCGTCGACAGCTCTACCGCGACGTGGGAGCGGTGGCCACGACGATCTCGACGCGTACATCGCCGTCGCGCGTGGTCATTGGCGTCAAGCGAGCGATCGCGGGGAGCGTGACGCCCATGTCGAGCGTCCGCTCCAGAGCGTCGGAGAAACTGTCACGGCCGTGAACCCGCTCGACCATACGCTTGAGCAAATGAGCAAGCTGAGTGCCAGTAGCGTGAAGTCTGAGACTGCGGGCGGGTGCGGAGCGATCTGAGAAAACTTCTTCGTAAACGCTGAACTGATCTCTGCGGCGGGAAGTACCCACGGGTGCCGGATTTCGTGCGTGCCCCGTCCGCCGGCGGTGGTCTGCCGGCGGACGGCGCTATATATCATCGGGCTGCCGCACGGGTTGTCCCGAGCTTCCTATCTCCCGCCGCAACCCCGGAACGTATGCCGAGGACTGTGCAAAGAGCTAGCCTGGTCGATAAGGTCGCGGAAAGTGGAACGTATTGAGGGCGGTCTACATCGTTCGATAGTCGGTCCGTCAAGTTCTCCGACACGGAGCCGGCAGCTACGCCGACTTCAACGGGCTCGCCGAGATCTCCTCGCCGCACGCAGAACAGTGCCGGCCGAGCCTACGGCCTCCCCACGTCCGCTCGGCATCGTCGCAGGGTAAAGTCCCGGTCTCGAGCATCGTGCGAATGCGCGCACGGACCACTTCTCTATCCATGAAGTTTCCTGTCGAGTCGATCGCCCGCGGCTCGAAATCGTCAACTTCAACGACACCCGATCCCGCTGGGAGCTTCTCCAGGGATACGGCGGGAGGCATAGGAAGATCACCTAACAGTCGCGCTGAGCGTCATAAACGAAACTCACGTTTTATCAGGCACCTACCGCGCATGCCGAGCTTGGTCCGACGTTTGCCCTATGGCTGAGCATGAAGAATCCACGGACGTGGCTCCTCACGGCGTTCGTCGTTGCTCCACTCATCGGTGTCGGAATCGTGCTGTATGGCCTGGGCCACGCCGCGGTTGGCCGGCGACCCAAGCCGGCGGCGAAGGATCCGTACTCCGAGTGGTTGGCGCTCCGTCAGCTGGTGCGAGCCCGCGGGAGCCAGGAGGACGCGGCACCGAGGAACTAGCCGTGGGCCCGAGCGAGCGCGTCGTCGTCGGGCTCGGCGTGGGCATTGTCGTCCTGTCGGTCCTCAACGCGGGCATCATGCTGAAGCGCCGCTGGCTCTCGATGTGGGGCCTCGCCGGCATGCTCGGATTCCTCGCCCTCCTCATCGAAGGCATGGTCGAAGCCGTCCTGTAGCTCGGGTTGCCCGCCGCTCGCGCTTGACGTGGCCCGGTTTTCCGCCGATTCTCGGGCTCACGAGCAGGTGATCACCATGGATTCACGTGCCGTCCTTCGACGGACCCTGGTATTGATCGGGGCCGTCGCGCTGACCGTCGCCGTTGTACAGGGCACGGCCGCGCAGCCAGCCGGAGAGGCGGTCCTCGCGTTCCACGTCACCATCGCTCCGACGTGGTTCGACCCGTCCACGGCCCCACCGCAGATCACGCCCTTCGGCATCCTTCACGCGCTCCACGACGGGCTGGTGAAGCCGCTGCCCGGCCAGAAGATGGGCAATAGCCTGGCGGAGTCGTGGACCGAGAGCCCGGATGGGCTCACGTACGAGTTCAAGCTGCGGCGCGGGCTGAAGTTTCACAACGGCGAGCCGGTGACCACCGAGGACGTGAAATTCAGCTTCGACCGGTACAAAGGAGCGGGGGCGACCGAGCTCCACGCGAGGGTGCGGCAGGTCGAGGTCGTCGATCCGCTCACGATTCGCTTCCAGCTCAAGGAGCCGTGGCCGGATTTCATGACCTTCTACGGGACGACGGCGACTGCGGCGGGGCTCGTCGTGCCGAAGAAATACGTGACGCAGGTCGGCGACGAAGGGTTTCGCAGGCACCCCATCGGTGCCGGGCCGTACAAGTTCGTCAGCCACACGCCCGGCGTGGAGGTCGTGCTCGAAGCGTACCCCGCGTACTGGCGCAAGGTGCCGTCGATCAAGCGCCTCGTCATCAAGAGCGTCCCCGACGGCACCACGCGCGTGGCGATGTTGAAGAAGGGCGAGGCCGACGTCGCCGCGGCGCTGGACGGCCCCGAGGGCGAGGACGTGAGGCGCGATCCACGCCTGACGCTGCTGGCGTCGCGCCACGCATCCATCTTCTGGATCGAGTTCACCGAGCAGTGGGATCCGAAGTCGCCGTGGCACGACAAGCGGCTCCGGCTCGCCGTCAACCACGCGATCGACCGTCAGGCGATCAACGAGGCCGCGTGTCTGGGCTTTTGCCCGCCGGCGGGCGTCATCGTGCCTCGGGTGATGGACTTTGCGCTGCAGGTCGAGCCGCCAGCGTACGACCCGAAAAAGGCCAGGCAACTGCTCGCCGAAGCCGGGTACCCCAATGGACTCGACGCCGGGGAGTTCGCGGCGATCCCGGGTTTCGCCACGACGGCGGAAGCGGTCGTAAACTACCTCAATGCGGTCGGCGTCCGCGTGAGGATGCGGCCGATGGAGCGCGCGGCCTTCTACGCCGCCTGGCGCGAGAAGAAGCTGCGCGGCCTGTTCCTCGTCGGGGTGGGCAATTCGGGGAACGCGGCCAGCCGGGTGCAGGAGTTCATGTACTCGAAAGGCGGCTACGCCTACGGCGGCTATCCTGACATCGACGATCTGTTCCAGCAGCAGGCGCGTGAGCGTGACGTGCGCAAGCGCGAGGCGCTGCTGTACCGGATCCAGCAGCTCACGATCGACCGGGCGATGTTCGCGCCGGTCATGGACTTCCGCGCCCTGATGGCCGTTGGCCCGCGTCTGGCGGAGCACGCCATCAATCTGGTGCCGATGACGCCATGGCCGTCCTACGAGGACATGCGGCTCAAGGGCAACTAACGACGCCATGATACGACTCACCGGCATCGGACACGTGCTGCTGCGGGTCAGCGACGTCGAGCGTTCGAAGGCCTTCTATTCGACCGTCCTCGGGCTCCAGGTCACCGAGCAAGATCCCGAGCACGGGGGCGTGTTCATGGCGCTCGAAGGTCACGCGCACTCGATCGATCTCTTCCCGGTCACGAATCAGGACGACTCGGCGCCGCGCCCGTCGGGCAGTCTCGGCCTGGGTCACGTCGCGTTCCGGGTGAGCAGCGAGGAGGCGCTGAGGGATGCCTACTTCACGCTGGAGCAGCACGGGGTGAAGGTCACGCGCGCGATCGACCACGTGAGTCAGAAGAGCGTCTACTTCCACGATCCCGACGGCAATATGCTCGAGATCTACTACGAGCTGCCCAACGCGCGGGAAATGTTCCAGCAGGGACGGCACGACCGCGACGCGCCGCTCGTATTCGAGCGGCGGTCCGTCATCACCTGAGCGCCGGGATCACCTCGCGCGTCAGGACGCGGAGCGTCCGGTGCATTTGCTCCAGGGCGAACTGACCACTCGGATTCAGCTCGGCCACGATCCCGGAGAGCCCGAGCTCGTCCCGCAGCCGGGCGAGGCGCTCGGTCAGGCTCGCCGCGGTCCCGAACGCCACGCGGGTCTCGAGGATGTCCTCGTACGTGAGGTTCGTGAGCTCGGCGACCCGGGCCTGACGCCGATCGGCCGGCCCCGTGTCGCCACGCCCGAGTCCGGACCGTGTCAGCTCCGCGTGACGGCGAAAGAAGTAGACGGTGTTCTCGCGCGGCTCCTCGACGGCGTCCTTCTCGGTGGCTCCGACGTAGACGGGAATGCGGAGGCATACGTCGCCACGTCCCGGGTGGCCCGCCTCCCGCCACGCCGACCGGTACGCGGCCAGGTGCGCATGGAGCTCGGGGATGCTCAGGTCGCGCAACCCGACGAAGAGCGGGAGTCCCAGCCGGCCGACGATCGGGAAGGTCTCGCGGGAGTTCGCGGCCATTCGAAGGGGTGGATGCGGACGCTGATACGGCCGCGGTCCGACCGTGGCGTTCCTGATCCGGTAAAAATTCCCGTCGTAGCTGAATGGCTCACCCTTCCACGCCTCGAGGATGATGCGAAGAGACTCCTCGAAGCGCGCCTGACTTTCGGCGTAGGGGATCCCGAGCGCGTCGTACGCGCGCGGTGAGCCGCTGCGGCCGATACCGAAGTCGAAGCGGCCCCGACTGAGATGATCGACGGTGGCCACGTCCTCGGCGATCCGCAGGGGGTTGCCGAGCGGAAGCACCTGCACGGCCGTGCCGATTCGCACGCGCTCGGTGCGGGCCGCGATGTAACTCGCCAGCGCCATCGGTGCCGAGTGCACGGAACGCGTGGGATTGAAATGGATTTCGCCGAGCCACACACCGTCGAGCCCTGAGGCCTCGGCGGCCTCGGCGAGGTCTAACGTTTCCTGAAACGCCGCGGCCTCGCTCGTTCCTGGGCGCCGTTCCTCGAGAAAGATCCCGAAATGCATGGCGGGGACAATGCCCTATGTGCGCGTCGCTGTCAAAGTAACGTCAACTTCGGGAATAAATCTCGTGAGGGTTGCGTAGTATTAGATAGACGTTCACGCGCCTGACATGGGCGTGGCGGGGGGCGACTTTGGACAAGGTTTTGGAATTCCAGGCGTTTATTGCGGGCTGTCTGGATTCACTACACAACTACGCGATGCTCCTGGCCCGGCCCCCCGAGGACTACGAGGATTTGCTCCAGGAGAGCCTGCTCAAGGCCTTCAACGGCTTCGACACGTTCGTTCGCGACCTGCCGTTCAAGGCCTGGGTATTCGCCATCATCCGAAATACCCATATCGACCGGCAGCGGCGCCGGAAGACGTCGTCCCTCGAGGATCCGTTGATCGACACGCAGACGGCCGGGTTGCTCCAGAGTCCCCTCTTCGCGATTCCGCTCGCTCCCGAGGACATTCTCCTTCGCCAGGAGACCATCGAACGGGTCAGGGAAGGTATCCGCCGCTTGCCGACCCTCATGCGGGAAGTCGTGGAGCTGCGAGACATCGAGGGGCTGTCCTACCGCACCATCTCCACGATCATCGACCGGCCCATCGGTACCGTCATGTCCCGACTTTACAGAGGACGCAACCTGCTCCGGACCTACCTCGTCGATCCTCGACGCCAGGACGGTCACGCGACACGGGGGACGCCATGAACTGCGACACGATGAAGTCCCAGGTTTTCCCGTACGTGGACGGGGAGCTTCCTGCGGCGCTTCGGGACGAGATGGAGGCCCATTTTGCCGAGTGCGATTCGTGCCGGCACGTCGTCGAGCAGGAGCTCGCCTTCCGCGACGCCTACGTCGTTCGACTGCGGCCCGATCCCACGCCACCGCACCTGCGGGACCGGATCAACCATTTCCTCACCGGCCTCGTCGAGCAGCGCGCACGCACGCGGCGTCGCTGGTACAAGCCGTGGCTGTTCATGACGTCGGCGATCATGTTGCTGGCCATCGGTGTCGTCGGCGGAATGCAGCTCGCCGCCGTCCTCGAGCGAGGCAACACGCTGGACGAGGTGGTCGACGCGTCGCTGGACCAGCATCAAAAGCTGGGGCGCGGTCAGCTTCCGCCCGACATCGTCGGTCTGTCTCCTCGGGCCGCCGAAGACTGGTTCCGGAAGCGCGTGGACTTCAAAGTCAGCTTGCCGGACATGAAGAAGCCCAATCTCGCCCTGGTCGGGGCGCGTATCTCGCGGCTGGCGAACGCTGAAGTCGCCGCGATCGACTACAAGCTCGATCACGACCACGTGTCGCTCTTCATCATGCCGGGGGAGGCGTACAACCAGCTCGGCCTGAGCGAGAAGCCGAGGTTCAAGGTCACGAAGCGTCGCGGCTTCGACGTGGTGATCTGGCGTCACCAGTCGACCGGCTACACGCTCGTTTCGGAGATCGGTGTGCGGGCCTGCCAGGTGTGCCACGCACCCAACGCGACGTTCGAGGGGGCGTCACTTGAATCGTTCCTTCGTCTGTAGGCCCACTCCAGCAGAGGAACGAGGCGGTTAGGGTCGGTCAAGTCGAGGACCAGGGCGGCGTGGTCGCTGAGGACGTCACGGCGTCTTCGGCGTGCCGCGCCGCCCCAGACGTACGCGGCGTCCTTGAGGCGCGCGAGCAATGGGGCGTTGACGAACGCCTGGTCGATACGGAAGCCGTTCCGTCCGTTCGGCGAGTACCACGTGTAGGCCCGGGTGTCGGCGCGGAGGTGGCGAAACGCGTCGAGCCACCCGCATTCCGCGAGCGCGTCGATCCAGCCTTCCTCACGCCGATTGAACGAGGGCACCTCTTCGTCGATGCCGCGCCGGCCGGAGTTCGTGTCGCCAACGAGCAGGGCCGGACCCAGCTGCCACCGGTGGGCGCACCTCAGCACGGCGTCGAGGAACGGGTACTTTCGTCCGCTCACTCGATTCGGCACGTGCATGACGCCGAGCACGAACGGGAGCGGCCCGGCAACCTCGACGACGATCCACCGACCGGGCTCGCCGGGACCGCCCCCGAGACGCACCCGGCGCAAGGGCCAGCGCGCGGCGACGAGCAGGGCGTTGCTGGCGGGCCGGCGCGGGTGCGCCGTCGTGAGCTGGTAGTGAAGGCCCGTCGCGGCCAGCGCGGTCATCAGCCCGCGACCGGGTGGCGTGATCCTGAACTCCGACAGGCCGACGACGTCCGCCCCCCAGCGCTCGATCTGCCGACCGATCGCGCCGACGCGTCGCCCGCCGCCGGCCCGGATGTTCCACGCCACGATCCGCATCAGCGAGAACCGCTGAACTGGAGGTCGGCCAGCGACGACGGTGGCGGCAGAGGCGCGTCGGCCCGCAGCAGCGCCTCGATGTAGTCGTACAGAATGAGCACCAGCGGGTCAGCGTTGACGGAGTGAAACCACAGCGCGTGACCGTCGAACAGGAGCAGCACCACGTTGGCCAGCGCGCACGGGCCGAGGCAGCCCCCGATCGTCAGATGAACGACATCGCGGAGTCGGCGCCGCTCCCATTCGTCGTGGTAGAGCTGCGTCGAGACGGACGGAAATCCGCCGTCGGTGCGGCCGCAGCAGCAGCCGGTCGCGCAGACGAAGAGCTGGCCGCGAAACCGTGCGACGTTGACGACACGCCCGTCGGGCCGCGTGATCCGGGTGCGGTGTCGCTCTCCGGGAGCCGCCGCATCCATTCAGTCCAGCGTCACGAAGATGCAGTGGCGCAGCGCGCCGTCGAGGGCCTTGGAGAGATGGCCCTTGCCCCAGGTGTCCTCGACGAGGATCACCTCACCGGCGCCGATGCGCCGCGCCTCGCCGTCGCTGGCCGTGATCTGCACGCCGGCGTCCAGGTTGATGATGTACTGGCGCCGGGGCGCGGGATGCCAGTCGAGGTCGTAGTCGGGCGCGACCTGACGGAAGATGATGCCGCTGGCCGGCAGGCGCGCGGACATTCGCCCGGCTCTCGATTGTTCTTTGAACTCGATCTCGACGTCCTGCCAGTGTGACTCACCCTTTTCGTCCGCATAGAGCCGGTGGATTTTCATCGTGGCCTCCCTTCGTTGGCCGCTGATGGTAACAGACCTCCGAATTCCTTGACGCGCGTCCCGAGAGCGATGTGCCGTGGAGGTCGAGGAGCTCTACTGGCGGCGGCGCGACGGGACGGACGTCTGGCTAGGCGTCAACCTCTGCCTGCGCGACGACGGAGTGTTCGAGGGAATCCTCGTCGACGTGTCGGACGGAAAGCCGTGGCCCTCCTCAATCCTCCTGGCGATCGACCAGCTTCACGTTGGCCCGGCGCAGCCGAAGGATCAGCACTCGGATCAGCCCCGGCAGCAACTTGCCCACGAGCGCGGGGTGGACCCGCACGACCTCGTCGTACGCGCTGCGCGTGACGACGAGCAGCGCCGTGTCCTTGGACGCGATGGCCGTGGCCGAGCGCGTCTGGCCGTCGAGGAACGCCATCTCGCCGAGGAGATTTCCCGGCCCGATCGTGGCCAGGACGCGGTCGCGTTGCGCGGCGTCGAGCTTGCGGATCTCGACTTCCCCGGACACGACGAGGGCCATCCAGCTTCCCGGCGTCGCCTCGTGGAAGATCATCGTGCCGGCGGCGACCCGGAACAGTTCCGTGTAGCTGGCCAGCGCTTCGAGATCGGACCGGCTGAGATCGTGCGAGCGCAGTGATGGGTAGCTGCGCGACAGGAGCGCCGCCCGTTCTTGGACCGGGCACTCCACGTGCTGCAGCGAGCGATTCTCCAGTTGTGTCCGCGAGATCCCGTGCATGGCTCTCCAGGTCAATCGGCACGTTCGACAACCGTCCGGAGGCCTAGCTCGAACGGCCCAGTCGGAAGAATTGACAGTTCTGATGCGCCTGGTGACCGGGCCTCGTGCAACGCCGCGAAAGGCGAGGTCATACCAGCGTGGCATGGCGGCTGCTCTTCCACCCAGGGACCGCTCGTCCTGGGAGGGGCTCGGCCATGTTCGATCAGGAGATTGTCTTCACGACGGGACGAGCCGCGTTCTTCGCGCTCAACGGGATCGTGGTCCTGCTGATCGCCGTCTACGTCGCCGCCCGCTGGCGCTAGAGAACGTTCACCCTCACGCTCGGCAGTGACGTCGGTGACGGCGAACGTGCAATAATCGAACGATGACGACTCGAGCACGCCTCGTTCGCTCAGCCCTCGTGGTCCTCGCCCTGGCGTTGACGCTTGGTGCAGCCGCGCCCGTTGCCGCGGAGGATCCGATCACGCGTGATCAAGCGGAGCGGCTCATTCAGGAGATCCGCCAGCTTCGCGAAGTGCTCCAGCAGTTGCGCGCTCCCCAGCCAGCGGCCGCGGCGCCTCAGCGGCCGGCCGACGAGAAGGTGAAGGTCGACTTGCGCGGCACTCACGTGATGGGCCGCAACGACGCGCCCGTCACGATGGTGGAGTTCACCGACCTCGAGTGCCCCTTCTGCCGCACGTTCCACACCGGGACGTTCGAGCAGATCAAGCGCGACTTCATCGACACCGGCAAGGTGCGCTTCGTGAGCCGCGACTTCCCGCTCGACTTTCACGCCAACGCCCGGCCGGCGGCGCTGGCCGTCCGCTGCGCGGGCGAGCAGGGCAAGTTCTGGGAGATGAGGCACGGCGTCACCGTCAACGGAAACGCGCTCAGCCGCGACACGTACTTCGCCCTGGCCCGAGACCTCGGCCTGGACATGCAAGGCTTCGGCGCCTGCTTCGGGAACGAGAAGTACAAGGCCGCGGTCGATCGGGACATCGCCGCCGCCGTGGCCGCCGGCGTCAGCGGGACTCCGACGTTCGTGGTCGGCCCGACGGCGCCCGATGGCGTGGAGGGCCAGCGGATCGTCGGCGCCGTGCCTTACGCCGTGTTCGAGAGCCGGTTCAAGGAACTGCTGGCGGCCCCGAAACCCTAGTCGACCCGAGTAGCTCCACCCGATCCGGCACACGCGGCCGTCAAGAAAGTGGAACTCGACCGTTCGGCGCAGGCGGTTACGGACGCAAAGGTCGCCCTACGCCTCTGTGACACGGCCCGCCACGCTCTGGGGCCTGCGGACCAAGCCTGAACGCGCGCACGAACTCGAGCAGGCGAGGGTCGCTGGCAGAGTCCAGGTACATCTGATGACCCCACGCCGAGGCCACGAGCGGAGACGGTAGGCCGCCGAACGGACTCACGAGAATGTACGGCTGACTGCGCGCCAGCTCCCGCAAGCGGGCGATCTGCGCATGCTCCAGCCCCGGTTGGTAGGTGATCCAGACGGCCCCATGCTCGAGAGAGTGCACAGCGTTCTCGCTGGCGATCGGAGTGTCGTAGAACCCGCAGTTCTGCCAGAGAGGGGCATGAGGGCCGCCGACCGGCGGGATCTGCTCGTACGCGACGGGCGAATCGACGTGCAAGCGTTCAGCGACCTTGAATGCCTTGACCTCGGGCAGCCCGGGTTTCCCGAACGGCAGATCCGGAGCCCACATGAGGATGATGAGGCCGACGGCGCCCGCCACTGTGAGAGCCCCGGCCATTGTCCGCATCGGCGTCGGTCGGCTCCAGTTCCAGAGGGCGCGAAGGGGGGGCCGGCTGAGTGTGTACATCACGTACACGGTCGCCAGCATCGACAGCGCCAGTAAGACGGCCTGCGATCCGATCGCCGCCATCATGACGATGTCGCCCGAGCTCAGGGCGGTCGCGAAGACTCGTTCCTGGTAGAGCAACGAATCGAGGGTGGTCGTGAAGAAGCGCGGGATGCCCTTGAACATGAGCAGGCCGAAGACGCCAAGCATCGGGATCGTGAGGGCGACGTAGACGGCGAAGATGACCTTCACCCAGGGACGTAGCCGGGACACGGGGCCGGGTCGGCGCCGGGAGGCGGGTACGAGGCTCCGCAGGAACGGCGCCACATGGGAGAACAGGTCCGGAATCCCGGTGAGATCGGCGAGCGCCCAGTAGCCGTCAGCCCGCACGAAGGGAACAAACTGATACACGACGTCCGCCGTGATCACGAGCACGACGGGCAGCAGGACCTCGCGCCCTGAGAGGAAATACAGGGCGATGACGAGGAGGCCGAATATCAGATGAAAGTAGGCCCCGCCGAGGTCGGTTCTCAAGCGCGCCCAGCGTCCGAGCCGGTAGGCGTCGGTCACATCGGTATAGAACGTGGGGTAGACGAGATACAGTCCCACTCCGATGCCGCGGACGCGCCCTCCGCCGTGACGGAGGGCGGCGGCGTGGCCCAATTCGTGGAAGATCGCGGCCAGCACCGTCATCGCCAGGGTGAGGAGGAGTCCACCCGGTGTGTACAGGGCGGCGCGAACGGACTCGGTGATCCCGTGGACGAGATAGAACCAGCCATACGCGACCGTGCTCAGGAGCAGGAGAGGAACCATCAGTGGTGGTGCGTAGAGGATGTGGAGAAGTGACGTCACCGGCTCGAGAACACGGGGACCGGCCAGATTCCGGCGCAAGCTGAGTTGCAGTGGCGAGCGGCCCTGACGGTCCGAGCCTGACGTAACCGAGACCGGGGCCGAGGCCAGCAGACCGAGAGGAAGAAGCTTCGTCCGGAGCATTCGACTGACGTGCTCGGGACCGACCGTCCACTCCGTT